>ERZ777011.769-NODE-769-length-44560-cov-6.623548_pt1 | contig 44560 bp, 42 predicted proteins | sample MGYA00374964_ERZ777011 | MGnify/ENA primary metagenome ERZ777011 (study PRJEB29310, sample SAMD00008975) | mouse gut metagenome | study: EMG produced TPA metagenomics assembly of the Metagenome analysis of fecal microbiota from mouse which was promoted...
AATCGGGTAAGGGAAACTATGTCTCTACTTAGAGCTTAAATGAAAGAGCCGTGTTCGCTATCAATTTTCAACTTTCACCCCTTTAGATTCCCGGACGCGGCGAATCCTTGCTTGCATGCATGGTCGAGATAAAGGCATGCGGATCGATTTCTTTCACTTCATCTTTCAGCCGGGGCAGGTCTTTACGTTCGGCAATGGTAAAGATGATCTCTTTTTCTTTTCCTTCATACATACCACGGCCATGCAGGAAAGTACCACGCATTCCCATCTTTCCGACAATCAGTTCCTTTACCTCCTGCGTCTTCTGAGATACGATAAACACAGCCCGGTTGGGATTCTCGGTCTGAAACATTTCCACAACCTTCCCGAATACAAAGATGGCAAACCAAGAGTACAAAGGCACTGCCCAATCCTGAAATACAAGCAAGCCCAACATCACCACAGTCGAGTCTATGACGATGATCATATTGCTTACCTTCAAATTGGAATTCTGGGCGATCACACGGGCCAGCACATCCGTACCTGCACTCGTACTTTGCGCACGGAACACACAAGTCACCCCAAGTCCCAGAATTGCACCACCGTAAAAGCAGGCAATAAAACTGTCATTCTCAACCAAAGGCTGATTGGCAAACAAATATGAAAAGCTATCTGTAAAAACGGATATCAAGACAAACGTCACAATCGTTTTCGGCCCCGACGCCAAGCCGAGTTTTTTCATGGCCAAAAGCAATAAAGGCACATTAAAACAGAGAGCGGTCGCACCCATCGGCAAACCTTCGGGCATAAAAGAGAATAGCCCTTGCGTCACGTGGTGCAAGACGATCGATATACCATACACCCCTCCCGGTACGATTTTATAAGGTGCAAGAAATAAACTGTAACTAAGCGCCTGTAAAAAAGCACCGATAACTATTAAAGAGTAGTCTGTCGCATTTCTCTTCAGCGTGGCATTAGAAACCATTTTCAGCGGTTGTTCCATGTTTGCGTTGTTGTTCGATTTTTGTGTTGTCCATTATTTGTTAAAACTGCACAAAGATACGGAAAAAAAAGAGACTGTACACATAAAGCATACAATCTCCCAAAGCAACCACACCAAAATCATAAAGCGTCCATCTGTTTTCGCCACCGATACGGACCAACTCACATAAATGTTTTTTTGCAAAAACAACTATCACACTATCATATCCGTCCGTATATTGCTTTAAACCAATATATTATGGCATGATAGGTGCCGTTTTGAACTATCATTCATCTATCACAACTATCATGGTGAAAAACGATAACATCCTGTGTGTCAATCATACGATAAAAACAGGGACCGTTCAGAAACAGGTGCGAAACATGTTAAAACGGCTTCTTTTTTCATCAAGACAGGCTTTTCTTTTGTCAAAAACAGCTTGCAAATCCGCTTGAGACCCGGGTCTCCGTGGTGGGTACACCCGGGCGCAGGAGAGGTGCAGACCCGGGTCTGCGCGAAACCCTGACGGGGATGCAGAGAAGTTTATCCGCCATGTTGGAGGCACTTTTATGCCCTGTTTTTGCATCTTTTCCGGCGAAAAAGGTCGTTTCATATTCAAACGCCCCCGTTTTGTCGATGTCTATTTTTGCATATATAGACATAAACATCGCATTATCAGCTATATAAATAGTCATGTGAAAAGCATGATGGATGTATGATGGTTGCTTTGCGAAATTTTCATGAAAGAAGAGAGGTGATCCCATACAGCAATTTTTGATGAGGTTGCCCTGTGCCCTCTCTTCCACTAACAAAAACAACCAGATTCAAGTTGAATTATTAAAAATTCAAAGTGCGGTTATTATTATTTGTCACATTCAACAGCAGAACATACTTACGATACTGTTCCGAAGTCAAGGCCTTCTTCATCAACTTCAGATTTCCATAAACGGCTTGACGCATCTTTTTGTCACGCATTTCATCACTTGCCCGAAGGCTTTCTCCTTGCATCTCCTGAAAATATGCATTGATATCCGCAACCTCATTAGCTTGATCGGAAGACAACTGCAAATACTTGTTCAATTGTTCAAAATTAATAGCAAACGGTTCTTTACCCACATTGTTACGACTCTCGCGTGCAAATCCCATCGTTGCACATAATAAAATGGCTGCTACAGCCATACCTAAACGTCTCATTCTACCTAAACATTAAATTAATAAACCTAAACAAGAAGGCCCTTTGCCTCCTCTTTTTACCTTTTATCTTTTCGTTTCTGCTATTATAACAAGACGTCTCCTAAGATTGTTTCCAACAACAAGGGATATTTGCCCGATGCCGTACGGCTAACCGTGATTAAGATTCCAATTCAAGCAAGAACTTTTTAGCCGGAAGTCCTCCTCCATAGCCAGTCAACGAACGGTCGCTTCCTATGACCCGGTGGCAAGGGGCAAATATCGACAGTGAATTGGCCCCGTTGGCATTGGCCACCGCACGAACGGCTTTGGGCATCCCGATATGCTGCGCCATTTCGCCGTATGAAATCGTCTTGCCGAATGGTATCTTCAAAAGTTCGTTCCAGACGTTTTTTTGAAAATCCGTACCTGCGAAAAGAAGCGGCACGTCGAATGTTTTGCGTTTTCCGGCAAAGAACTCGTCAAGTTCGCTCGCGGCTTTCTCGATTACCTCCGATGTTCCCTCCTCAAATTCGGCACGCAGCACCCGTTTCAAACGTCGGTCTACATGTCCGCGATGTTTTTCCACCTGCCAGTCGCACAAGCAGAGTTTATCTCCAAACGAACCAAGCAACAATACGCCACATGGCGATTCATAACGTTTCACTTTGATTATATTTTTCTCTTTCATATACTTTCACTTATTTCACACGACCGGCAATCACTCATCATACCACTAATTTATGCTTCTCATACGATGGCTTTGCCCAACGAAGATAAACGCCAAGAGAGGCCAAACAACAACCGGCTCCCACCCCATAGGCCACAGCCAATCCGGCACAGGAAGCGATAAAACCGGCTGAAAGCATTCCAAGACCAACCCCTAAATCGAAAGAGGTCAGATAGGTTGAAGTCGCCGTGCCGCGCATATTATGTGGAGCGACATTGACAAAAAGACATTGGAAAGCCGGCACTCCCACTCCATACCCGATACCGATCATCAAAGCACAGGCAAAGAAAACCCAAGGCTGGCGGACAGTAGCAAACACGGTAAACGTCACCAACAAGCAGACCGAAGAACAGACCGACACCCAGTGAATCTTCCCATGATCGACCAGTCTACCGGAGATCAGACGCGACGTTCCCACTCCTATCGCCATATAAATAAAGAAGTAGCCGGGATCGGTCACCTGTATTTCCTTTCCGTACAAAACAACAAAAGAAGTAATCATCCCGTATGGAATTGCAACCAGGATATAAGCGAGCGCAGCCGGTAACGCCTTCAACAAGATAAAACGATCGAGAGAAAAATGCGGACGCGACACCTTTTTCCGCTTCGGATAACGGATCAGACAGACGGAAGCGACCCCAACGAAAGCCGTTACCCAACCTATAGAGACAACCGGATGAAACCCGCCTTTCCCATAAATGGCAACGGCCACCAACGGAGCCAACGACATAGCCAGATTGATCGTCAGGCCATAGAACCCCATACCTTCGCCACGCCGGGAAGAAGGGATCACGTCAATCGCAATCGTATTGCCAGCAACCGAAGTCAACCCCATGAAGCCCCCCTGGATGAAACGGACTGCCATAATAGTCAGCATAGTCGCGGCAAACAGATACCCGCCGAACATGAAAGCAAATACAAAAAAGGCAAACAGATATAACGGTTTGCGCGAAAAACTATCCACCAAGAACCCCGAAAAAGGCCGGACACAAAGCAAGCCGATCGTATAACTGGACAAAGCGACCCCCACATGTGCCGTATCGATCCCAAGAACCTCTACCAGATAAACCGGCATTGTCGGCATCAACATATAGAAAGAAAAATTCATCAGGAAATAGGAAATACAGCATTGCACGAAATTCCGGTTCCACAATATAGGTTTGCACTCCTCCATTTTATTCACACCAACTCGCTTAACTCCAGCCAGCGCATTGTTTTTTCGTCTATTTCTTCTATTACTTTTGCGATTCGTCCGGATTTGGCCAACAGTTCATCGTTGCTTAGAGTGCCGCTGCTCATAGCCATTTCCAACTCGGCCTTTTCAGCTTCAAGCTGAGGGATCTCGGTTTCAAGCGTTTCAAACTCCTTGCGTTCCTTGAAAGTCAATTTCTTTTTCAGTTCCTTTTCGGGACGTGACGTTTTCTTTACTGCGGAAGCCATTTTTGCCTGGTGTGTCGCTTCAGCCTCTTTTTCCAACTGGCCCTGCACCTCCTTCCACTCACGATATTGCGTATAGTTGCCCGGAAAATCCTTTATATCGGCATTTCCCCTGAACACCAACAGATGGTCGACCACCTTATCCATAAAATAGCGGTCGTGCGATACGACGATCACACATCCCTTGAAGTTACGCAAATATTCTTCCAACACATTCAGCGTGACAATATCCAAGTCGTTCGTCGGCTCGTCGAGCACAAGAAAGTTCGGGTTGCGCATCAAGACCGTACAAAGATACAAACGACGTTTCTCTCCCCCGCTCAATTTGTAAACATAACTATGCTGTTTCTCCGGAGCGAAAAGGAAATAACTCAGGAACTGTGAAACTCCCATCTTCTTCCCGTCACCCAAATCGACATATTCAGCAATATTCTGGACCACATCGATCACCTTCATCTGTTCGTCAAACCGGAGGCCGTCCTGGCTGTAATACCCGAACCGAACCGTCTCGCCCACGTCAAAACGACCGCTGTCCGGCTCCACTTCTCCCATCAGCATCTTGATAAAGGTGGATTTTCCCGTCCCGTTATTCCCGACAATCCCCATCTTCTCGTAACGGGCGAATATGTAGTTGAAATCTTCCACGATCTTCAGATCACCAAAACGTTTCGAGACATGCTCCGCCTCGAAAATCTTCGATCCGATATACGAAGCCTTTACATCCAAGTTAACGTTCCCGCTCTCATGTTGTTGCTTGGCTTTCTTTTCCAGTTCATAGAAAGCTTCGATACGATATTTCGCCTTTGTCCCGCGTGCCTGCGGCTGACGGCGCATCCAGTCAAGTTCCTTGCGAAGCAGGTTACTGGCCCGATCCACCTCTGCGTTCAAGGTGTCCATACGTTCCTGCCGTTTTTCCAGATAATAGCTGTAATTCCCCTTATATTGGTAAATTTGTTTCCGGTCTATCTCGATAATCTCGCTACAGACACGATCCAGAAAATAACGGTCATGCGTCACCATCAAAATACTAATGTTCGCGCGGGAAAGATATCCTTCCAGCCATTCGGTCATTTCCAGATCCAGATGGTTGGTCGGCTCATCGAGGATGATCAGCTCGGGATCGGTAATCAGCACGTTCGCCAAAGCCACTCTTTTCAACTGCCCGCCGGAAAGCGTTTCCACCTTCTGGTTGAAGTTATGGATTTTGAGCTGTCCCAAAATCTGCTTGGCACGCTGTTCGTAATCCCAGGCTTTCAGATTGTCCATTCTGAGCAGGATGTCTTCAAGATCGGAATGATCGCTGCTTACCATCGCCTGTTCATATTCGGCAATCAAACGTACCGTCTCGTTCGGTGAGTAAAAACACGCTTGCAAAACAGTCAGGCCGTCCGGATAATGCGGTGTCTGTTCCAGGTAGCCGACCCGCAGATCGTTTCGAAACACGACTGCCCCGCTGTCATAATCTTCTTTTCCGGCTATGATATTCAGTAATGTTGTTTTCCCCGTACCATTCTTGGCTATCAGTCCGACCTTCTGCCCTTGCGCGATACCGAAAGTGATATCTTCGAACAATACCAGGTCACCGAAGCTTTTAGTCAATTTGTCTATTTGTAAATAGCTTATCATATATTCATATCAGCTTTAAATGCAGGACAAAGATACGAAAAGATCAGGCACAGGCACAATGAACGAGATTATTTGGCATATCCATACCCGTGCGGTCGTCAATGTCGACAATTGCGGGCCGACCTGCCAATGATAGTTGAAAAGCAACAACTGCCAAGAAAATCCAATTATACGGAGAAGAAAACAGATTATCGGCCATCCAAAACAAACATCTTAACAAATCTGTTCTCCTTAATAATAAATTATTATTTTTGTCGCTTTGGATTAATTTTTTTACAGATACGCTATGTTGACAACAATGATCATTGTGTTCCTGGCCGGGTATTTACTCATTGCCTTGGAACACCCGCTGAAAATCAATAAAGCGGGAACAGCGCTCCTGACCGGAACAGTTCTTTGGGTCTTATATACATCAGGAGCCCCTCAGTTTATTCCAAACGCTTCCGCCGATGAGTTCAAACTTTTTCTGGACACGTCTCCGCTCCTGAAGAATCTGCCCTATGCAGACCAGTGCATCCGCTTCGTCATCGACCATCAAATACTGGACAGTATCGGCGAGATCGCAGAAACTCTGATTTTCTTAATCGGGGCAATGGTTACCGTGGAACTGGTCGATTCTCATGGCGGCTTCCTGTTCATCACCAACCGAATCAAGGCCACCGACAAACGGCAACTGCTGTTCTCGATTGCCGCCATCACCTTTTTCATGTCTGCCGTATTGGACAACCTTACCACTTCCATCGTCATGATCATGCTGATCCGGAAACTGGTGGGCAATTACAAGGAACGTTGGATCTTCGGCAGTATCATTGTGATTGCCGCCAATAGTGGCGGAGCGTGGTCGCCCATCGGCGATGTCACGACGATCATGCTGTGGGTAAGGGGTAATATCTCGACCTCGGCGACCATCCCCCATCTGTTCCTGCCAAGCTTGGTATCAGCCGTGGTTCCCGTGCTGATCATCTCGCGCTACCTGCATGGCAAGGTCACGCCACCGCTCACCGACGAGAATGACAGAAACGACCTTTTGCTCTGCACGCTGGAAAAGAAAGAAAAACTGGCGATCCTCATACTGGGCGTATTCTGCCTTCTGTTCGTTCCCATTTTCAAGACAGTCACTCATCTGCCACCTTTCATGGGCATTCTGATGGGAGTAGGCTTTTTGTGGATATTCACAGAGTTGATGTACCGTAAAACCCCAATAGACGAGAACCTGAAATTGCGCCTGTCCAAAGTCATCAATCGCATAGACGGGGCCACACTCATGTTTTTTCTCGGTATCCTGCTGGCAGTCGACACATTACGCTACAGCGGCATCCTGGGTAATTTTTCCATCTGGCTGGACGATACGATCGGCAACGTGTATGCTGTCAACCTGATCATCGGGACGCTCTCCTCCATCGTCGACAATGTCCCGCTGGTTGCCGGTGCGATCGGCATGTATCCGGTTGCCACGGACACACTGGTCGCCACTGCCTCCGATCCTACATATATGGCCAACTTCATGCAAGACGGCGTATTCTGGCAATTCCTTGCCTACTGTGCCGGCGTAGGTGGCAGTATGCTGATTATCGGTTCTGCTGCCGGAGTCGTCGTGATGGGATTGGAAGGAATCAATTTCATCTGGTATTTGAAACGAATCTCTCTGCTTGCGTTGGCCGGCTATTTGTCTGGAGCCGCCGTTTACATCTTACAAAACGTACTATTAGGCATATAGAAAGATTCTTATTACATTTGTCGGCAATAAATACAAACATACAATGAATTTCATCTCTAAACTATTCAAAAAGAAAGAAGAAGAAACAGAAGCCGTATCGAAAGGTTCCGTAGAAGAGTTCGTTACGCTGATCCGCGTGTATTACCAAGCCGTAATGGCTGTACAGTTAGGAATCACCAACCTCAACATATTGAACGATATGGCGTTGTTCAAACGGATGCTCAAGATCCCGACACAGAACAACAAGTTGGGCATAGCCGAGAAATCCCGTTCCCGCAAAATCCTGATGCAGGAATATGGGATGAACGAAAATTTCTTCAAGGAAATCGATGCTTCCGTCAAAAAGAACTGCAGGACGCAGAATGACATCAAATCCTATTTCATCATGTACCAAGGATTCAACAACGACCTGTTCTCCTTGCTTGACAACCTGATGCAATGGAAGTTCCGATTCTCCATGTTGGTGAAAAAGTTGTTATATGCGCAGACACAGAAGACCATTCACGAAATCGTGACCCGCTCGGAATGGAAAGACGTCAACGTTCAGAAAGTAGCTTGGAGAATACGAAAATACAAAGAGACACTCGGCTATTCGGAAGAATGGATGACTGATTTCGTATATAATGTCGTGCTTATGGCCAAAGAAGATGCCAAAAGACAGAAGAAAGATGAGAAATAAGATCACGACCGTATGAGCTACCTGTTTTTAGAATATCCGAAATGCAATACCTGCCGGAATGCAAAAAAATGGCTGGATGAACACAATATAGCGTACGTGGACCGCCACATCGTCGACCGGAATCCTTCTGTCGAAGAGCTGACGGAATGGATCAAACGCAGCAAGTTGCCACTGAAAAACTTCTTCAACACCAGCGGACTGGTTTATAAAGATATGAAGCTGAAGGACAAATTGCCTGCGATGAGCGAAGAGGAACAGATCGCCTTGCTGGCTTCGGACGGCAAATTGATCAAACGCCCTCTGCTGATCTGCGAAAATCAAGTTTTAGTCGGTTTCAAACCGGACGAATGGAGCAACCGGATAAAATAATGGAAACACCCGTCACTCAGCCGGTAGAACTGCATCCGTTAGGATTCTTCCTCCCGCCAAACACGAAGTTATTGATGTTGGGCAGTTTCCCACCTCCTCGTGCACGTTGGTCGATGAATTTCTACTACCCGAATATCCAAAACGACATGTGGCGGATACTCGGACTGATTTTCTATAACGATAAAGAATATTTCTTAGAAACTAAAAAAGCTTTCAGCGAAGAAAAAGCAAAAGCCTTTTGCGAGGAAAAAGGAATCGGTATCGGTGATACGGCCGTAGAGATCATCCGGCTTAAAAACAATGCCTCAGACAACTTCCTGCAGGTGGTCACCCCACTGGCCCCTGCTGAAGTACTGACTAAAATCCCACAATGTGAAGCGATCGTAGTGACAGGACAAAAGGCGATGGACACGCTAATCGCCATGTTGCCTCCGGTTGAAGAACCCAAAGTCGGTTCCTACTCCCGGTTCACCTTGTCGGACCGCATCTTCCGCCTCTACCGCATGCCTTCCTCTTCCCGTGCTTACCCTAAGCCATTAGAAGAAAAGGCGGCAGTATATAGAGGGATGTTCGAAGATTTAAGAATGGTATAACGTAGGGACAGGGCCCTGCCCCTACGTTATACATGGGACATTGATCACCGGTAAATCATCATTTACCCACAATGGAAATACCGGTTCACAAGTTCAAGCATTCCTTCCGGATCATTTTTCAAATCATCCCGCAAAGTCGTGTCGTTATAACCTTCCAACTTCTTTATGATACCATCGATCATGCTTGGACTAAAGACATTATGCTGCTCGAAGACCGCCCTTTGCTGTTGCAGGCGTCTGGCCGAAGCGGCACAGCTATCCGGCAACTGATCCAGCGTTTCCAGGCGCGCCTTGTTTTCTTCCTGATGGATATTCACGTCCACATACGTCTTCTCTGCCACATCCAGCGCATCCGGGATTTCAAACCCGTACCGGCAAGCAACCGCCAATCCCGCCAACAACTGATATAAATCAGCCGATCCGTCCGGCGACCGCATCTCGACCGTCTGCTTCTGCGTCGTATCATAATGGCTATCCGTTTCCAACGGGTTTGCCAGTGCACACATATCCTTCTTGGCAGCCCAGCCCAACGGAACGCGTACCAGAACAGAGCGGTTACGATCGCCCCAGCAAATATTCGTCGGAGCCTCCTGGTGAGGAACCAGACGGAAATAAGAAGTCGGATTCGTATTGCCAAAAGCCGTAATGGACGGAGCCAGCCTCATCATGCCAGCAATTGCCTTACGAGCCGTTTCCGACAAAACGCCATCCTGCAACATTTGGTTCTTGCCATCCTTCATGATACGCATGTGCACATGCAGGCCGGAACCCGCTTTTCCTGTCGTGATCTTCGGAGCAAACGTAATATTCAACCCGTACTCGTATGCCAAATTACGGATCACCCATTTGGCGATCATCAACTGATCGGCAGCATCTTCCACCCGCGTCGGCAAGAATTCAATCTCATTTTGTTCATATATTTTTCCATTCAAGGTAAAATTGCCGACTTCCGAGTGCCCGTATTTTATCTGCCCCCCCGCTTGCGCGATATATTGCATACATTGCGTACGGAACTGATTGAACTTCGCATACGGTCCCGATTCATGATACCCACGTTGATCGGTTGCCGGAAACAGATCTTCCTCATCCGCAATCACATAATACTCCAGCTCTCCCATCGCCTCGAACTGCATACCCGTCACATCCGTAAAAGCCTTGCTTGCCTTGTGCAACGTATATTCCGGCGAACTTTCCAGCGGTTCGCCATCCTTATTAAAGAACGAGCACAACATGCTCAGCGTCGGCAACTCGGAAAAAGGATCGATAAACGCCGTACGGAAACGCGGTATCACATACAAGTCGCTGCTACCCGCCTCAATAAACGAAAACAGGCTGGAACCGTCCACACGCTCCCCGCAAGTCAGGATCGCATCCAGATACGCCGCATTATTAATAACAAAATTCAATGTTTTCAAACGCCCGTCACCGGCAGGATACATAAAATTCACCATCCGGATATTCTTCTCCTTAATGTACGATACGATATCCGCCTTTGTAAATTCGGAAGATGGTTTCCGAAGGAACTCTACCAAAAGGTTGGCATTCATGTCTAATTCGTTTTTCATGTCTTTATTGATTGATTAAGTAAATATCATAGCATGCAAAAATATAAAAAACGCTCTGAAATCAAATTTGAACATGTACCTTTATCGCAAATTATTTCCGGCTCCACACGTTCTTCCTTTCTGCCAATATGTTACCAGCCCTCTTGTAAACCGGATTAATATACATGTATTTGGAGAATGTAAAGGATATACAATGAAAAAAGGGGCGGCTCTCGACTTGCGTCGGCCTCCCCCTTCTTTCCTATTTAATATTTAAATTATTATTTACCTGAAGAATAGTTCTTATTCAACACTTCGAGAAACTCGGCCGTGATATCGTATGCCGGATTAGACAACAAAATATTGTCACCCATTGTATTGCTGAAAATAATCTGATATCCTTTTGTTTGGTTGAAAGTCGTCAACTGGGCTACGATTGTGTCGCGAAGCTGTCCGTTCAGTTCCATCTGCTTGGCAGCCAACTCCTGTTCTTTCTTGGCCGCATAATTCTGAAGTTCCTCCTGTTTTTTCTGCAAACGGTTTCCTTCCTGTTGCGCTCTTTCGGCGGTCAGGAAAGCATTGGCTTCATATTTACGTTGGAAATCATTCAATTCTGTCCGTAAGGCATTCGACCGCTGGGTCATATCCAACCGATAGTCTTCCTGCATCTTAAGGATACGTTCATTCAGATCTTTCGAATAATTGTAATTCGATAAAAGAGAGTCTACATTCACATAAGCTACAGGAAGCAAATTGGTAGAGTCTCCTTCTGCTGTGAAAGCCGGAGCTACTGTGGATTCTTTTTTACCGGAAAACTGCATAACAAACAAGATTATGACAGCCACCGCGAGCACACCATTAATAACGTAGTTAATGTTCTTCATAAAGTGTAAATTAAATCTTTATTTTATTTTATTTCTCTATCTCATTTATCTTATCATATAGATTCTTCTGCATACTGTCCCGCCTGTGCTGGGTTTTAGCACAGCATATACCTTTCTTTCTCAATGCCGCGTTACCCTCGATATGCGTATTCGGAAACCTTCCTCCCTTTTTAAAAAGGACTTTCACACTAAGCAACACGACACAAATAACAAGAATTATGACGGTAATCAATAACGTTGCAAGCATTTTCTCTATATTTGTGGACGCAAATATAAGAGTTTAAGTGATTGAAAAGTATGTTTTGAGTGTTTAATTGTACTTTTTTTCATACAAACACCTGTTTGCAGTGGTATTATTAACCATAAAGTAACATCTATAATACATTATAACATTATGAAGATAACAGATTTAAAACCTGAAATCGTTTGGAAGTTCTTCCACCAGGTAACACAAGTGCCCCGTCCTTCCAAAAAGGAAGAAAAAATGATCAAGTTCCTTGAATCATTCGCCAAACAGTATAAAATAGCCATCAAAAAAGATGCCGTTGGCAACATCCTGATGTCTAAACCGGCTACTCCCGGCAAAGAAAACCTGCCGACAGTCGTTCTGCAATCCCACATGGACATGGTTTGCGAAAAGAACAATGGAACCGCACATGATTTCGACAATGACCCGATCGAAACAATCGTCGACGGAAACTGGCTTCGCGCCAACGGCACGACCTTGGGAGCCGACAATGGTATCGGTGTAGCCGCCGAGCTGGCCATCCTCGCTTCCGACAATATCGAGCACGGACCGATCGAATGCCTTTTCACCATAGACGAAGAAACCGGACTGACCGGAGCCAAAGCACTCGAAAAAGGATTCATGACAGGCGATATCCTGTTGAACCTCGATAGCGAAGACGAAGGCGAAATCTTCATGGGCTGCGCAGGCGGCAAAGATACGCAAGCGGTGTTCCATTACGAATCATGTGATACCAACCCGGACATGCAATACTTCAAAATCGAAGTGAAAGGTTTGAACGGCGGACACTCTGGCGGCGAAATACACAAAGGTTTGGGAAATGCCAACAAAGTACTGGTCCGCTACCTGTACCTGTTGAACAACCAAGCAGATTTCAATCTTTGCTCTATTCAAGGCGGCAACCTCCGCAATGCCATCGCACGTGAGGCACAAGCGGTAATCGGCCTGCATCCGCAAGACAAGGAGACAGCGCGCATCCTCCTGAACCACTATACGGCAGACATTGAAAACGAACTGAAACACGTAGATCCGAATGTACGTATTTCAATGGAATCGACAGACCGGCCGGATAAACACATAAGCGGTTCATGGGCACAAAAAATCATCCTGGCACTGCACGCTTGTCCGCACGGCGTAATCGGCATGAGCCACGACATCGAAGGCCTGGTCGAGACATCCACCAACCTGGCATCCGTCAAGATGGGACCGGACGATACGATCATCGTAGGCACAAGCCAGCGCAGCTCCATCGAATCCTGCAAGAACATGATCGCCAACCAAGTCGCATCCGTTTTCAAACTGGCAGACGCGACCGTCACTCACGGCGACGGCTATCCCGGTTGGGCTCCCAACCCGGATTCAAAGATCCTGAAAGTGGCACAGGAGACTTATAAACGTTTGTTCAACAAAGAAGCCAAAATAATGGCGATCCATGCAGGACTGGAATGCGGTCTGTTCCTCGAAAAATATCCGAATCTGGACATGATTTCATTCGGCCCGACACTTCGGGACGTCCATTCGCCCAACGAACGCATACAGATTGATACTGTTGGCTTGTGGTGGTCTCACCTGCTCGAGCTATTAAAGAGCATCCCCGCAAAATAAAACAATACATTTCTCGTTATAAAAAGAGGATTAACATTCAACGGATGTTTTTCCTCTTTTTTTATGTTAATAGCCGAAAACTTATTTATAATAAATTTGTTTTCTTATTGACATTATATGGTAAATAACAATTTACCCGGACTATTAATAATTAATGAAATGAAAAAATTAGCCGCTCCGCTACTCACACTATTCTTCATTGCACTCAACCTGTTGTCGTGCGACGGGCTGGACGAGAACTATTCGAGCAATCCCAACCATCGACTGAGCTTCTCGGTCGACACACTTTCTTTCGATACGGTATTCACCACAATAGGCTCCGCGACCAAAGAGTTCATGATCTACAACCGTAACGACCAGCCTTTGCTGATCAGCGAGATCATGTTGGCAAGCGGTGAAGAGACCGGTTTCCGCATCAACGTGGACGGGCGTAAAGGCGACCATTTCCAGGATGTAAGGATACAGGCGGACGACAGCTTGTATGTATTTGTGGAAGTTACCGTCAATCCCAACGCATCCAACCAGCCGTTGCTGGTAGACGATTCCATAATTTTCACTACAAACGGTATAAAACAATCTGTCCGCCTCGAAGCATACGGACAAAATGTAAACTTGTATAAAAACGGACTTATCCTGACACAAGACACGCATTTTACCGCCGAACGCCCTTACCTCATATACGACAGCCTGGTCATTTCTCCCAATATCACGCTCAAGATCGATCCGGGCGTGACGTTCTATATGCACGACACATCGAAAATTATCGCATACGGGACCTTGCAGGCCAAAGGTACACGTGACAATCCGATCGTCTTCCGCGGAGACCGTCTGGATTTCATCCTGAATGATATCCTGCCCTACGACCGGACCCCGTCGCAGTGGGGAGGTATCTTCTTCTGCCCCGAAAGCTACCACAACATCATGGACAATGTGATCGTGCGAAACGGAAAAACAGGACTGACCTTCGAAAAGTCGTCCCCTGACGAATCCAAATTGAAACTAAGCAATTCCCAAATCACGAATATGGGAGAAAACCTGTTTTTCGCTCTCAACTGCAATATAGAAGTGACCAATACGGAATTGACCAATGCCGGAGGAGGTGTTGCCGTGCTGATTGGCGGGGAATACCGGTTCACCCATTGCACGCTTGCCAATTTCATGACATTGGAAAAACGCCAAACGCCTTGTCTCACAATGGCGAACAATGCAAACGAAGAGGCTTACCCGCTCAAAACCACATTCGAAAATTGCATTATCGACGGCAGTTTCGACGCAGGCAAGGAAGCATACAAAGGAGAACTCAATCTGTCCGTCGACGACGCGGCGCCATTCGAATACCTCTTCAACCATTGCATAGTCAAAACAAATGGCAGCAACAATGAACATTTCAAAGAGGTTTTATTTACAAATGCCAGTCCTTCCTATAGGTTAAGGGGGGGCGAGAAGAACAAATACCGCTTTGACTTCCGCCCGGATTCTCTGACGACTTTAGGAGTGGGAAAAGCCGATATCTTCGTTACGCAACAATATCCGGTAGACCGCTACGGCGTAAACCGCCTCACGAACGACGGACCGGATATCGGAGCCTACGAGTTCGTACCGAAAGAAGATGAAACAAACTAAGACGATATGACCGGAATCTTAACTATGACATTTTTTATCCTGACACTGTTTTCCTTGCCTTCACAAGGACAAACGGACTTCCGCGTGATGAGTTACAATGTCGAAAACCTGTTCGACACGAAAGACGACCCGCTTACCGCCGACAATGATTTCCTCCCTTCCGGCAACCGCCACTGGACACCCGGACGACTCTACCACAAATTACAGCAACTGGCAAAAGTCATTACGGCAGCGGGAGAATGGAGCACTCCGGCATTGGTCGGACTTTGTGAAGTTGAAAACGATTCCGTACTTGTCCGGCTTCTGAACACCACTCCGCTCCGCCGGCAACATTACCGCTATTGCATGACGCACGGACAAGACACGCGAGGCATCAACGTGGCATTGCTTTACCAGCGGGACAAGTTCCTCTACCGGGGGCACGCGGAACACCCGGTCCGTTTTACCCGCAAACAACATAAGCATACCCGTAATATCCTGCATGTATGGGGAGAGATTATCACCGGAGACCGGATCGATGTTTTTGTCTGCCACTTCCCTTCCCGCTACGGAGGAGAAAAAGAAAGCGAACCGGACCGTTCGGATGCGGCGCGTACACTGCGTACACTATGCGACTCGGTCCATAGCCTCCGCCCTGCCCCACATATCCTGATCATGGGAGACTTTAACGATACGCCGGACGACGCGAGCATCCGGGAAATATTGGATGCCCATCCGTTTCCAATCCCATGCCTGTCCGATTCAAGCTCCATGCCTACGGAACTCCGGACGGATGCCTATCCGTCCCTACATCTATACAATCTATTTGCCGGAAACGGGACGGATCTTCCGGGCAGCCATAAGTATCAAGGAGAGTGGAGCCGGTTAGATCAAATCATCCTGTCGTCCTCTCTCGCCGACACCGCATCCCGGATGCAGGTCATCCCAGGAAGCGCCCGCATCTTTTCCCCGCCATTCCTGCTTATAAAAGATAAAACCTGGCGTGGCGAACGCCCTTTCCGCACCTACTACGGTTTCAAATACGAAGGCGGATACAGCGACCATCTCCCTTTGCTCGTCGACTTTCTACTATTGAAATAAATGCTTACTTTTGTAAGCGACAAACAGTTTGCAATTATGACAACAATAGAATTACAAGCAAGAAAAGCAATGCTTATCCAAGAAACATTAAACAATCTCGATACGAAAAGAGTTAAGACAATCATGGAAGCGTCAATAAAATAATCACTTATGTACAAACTATATATCGCCATACTGTTTTCTTGCATACAGACAATAAGCGCCCAACAACTCCGCCAGCCGTTCGATTTCCCGATCTTGCTGAGCGGTAACTTCGGGGAGTTGCGCAACAACCATTTTCATTCCGGGATAGATTTTAAGACACAAGGAGTCGAAGGGAAGCCCGTTCACGCCGTACAAGAGGGATATGTATCACGCATATCCGTCAGTCCGTGGGGATACGGAAACGGCTTATATCTGACACATCCGGACGGAACGACCACCGTCTACGGCCATTTGCAACGATTCGCCCCTTCCATCGCCCAATATATCAAAACGCAACAATACGAACAGGAAAGCTTCAACGTGAACCTGTTCCTCGACCCGGACCAACTCCCGGTCAAAAAAGGAGAAATTGTCGCCTATAGCGGGAACACCGGAAGTTCGGGAGGCCCGCATCTCCATTTCGAAGTGCGCGACACGGAAAGCGAAGAGGTCCTCGACCCGATCGAATATTTCAAAGAAAAGATAACCGACACCCGCCCCCCGAAGATACAGGGAATCCTGATCTGCCCGCAACAGGGCAAAGGAGCGGTCAACGGCAGCAGCCGTAAACTGGAGCTGAAACCGGCCACAGCCAAAAACGGGAAACAAACCCTCACCGGCAAGATCGAAGCATGGGGAGAAGTCGGGCTGGCGGTCAAAGCCTACGATTATATGGATAACACGACAAACATCTACGGAGTGAAAGATATCACCCTCCGGCTGGACAGCCAGGTCATCTACCATAGCAACCTGGACCGTTTTGCGTTCGACGAGACCCGCTATCTGAACAGCTTCGTCGACTATGAGGAATGGAAAGACCGCCGTTCCTTCTATATGCGCAGTTTCGTCGAACCGGGCAACCGGCTCCGTTTCAGCGAAAGCATCAACCGGGGAATCATTCATATAGAAGAAGAGAAAACGTATCATCTCACGTACACGCTTGCCGATGCATTCGGCAACACGACCAGCCTCTCCGTTTGGATAGAAGGGAAAGAACAGGAGATCCCGCAGATCGAGACCGAAGGTACAGAGCTGTTTCATTGGATGGCCGACAACCGGTTCGGTGCGAAAGGCATCCGGATGGCGATCCCGAAAGGTAACCTGTACGATGATCTGTATTTCCGTTATTCGGTAAAAGAAGACAGCACGGCCCTGGCTGACACGCACATTCTGCATAACCGCCCCGTCCCGCTTCACAGCTCGGCACAGTTGTCCTTGCGTTTACGGATCGACACATTGGAAAACAAGCAGCAATACGGTATCGTCCGCACGCAGAAAGGCCGTCAGTCCTGGATCGGCGGCACTTACCGGAACGGCTGGATCGACGGCACGATCAAAGAACTGGGCCATTATACGATCGGACAAGATACCAAAGCACCGACAATCACCCCACTGGGCGCCGACACGTGGATCAGCAAACAGGCATTCGCCTTCCGCCTGTCCGACAACCTGAGCGGCGTGCAAACCTACCGGGGAGAGATAGACGGGCAATACGTCCTGTTCGAAATGAACAACAAATCGGTCATTACTTACAAGTTCGACAAGGAACGGCTCGAAAGAGGGAAACACACCCTCAAACTAACCGTTACGGATGCCGTCGGAAACCGGTCGGAGTACAAGCATTCTTTTGTCTGGTAAAAGGATGACCCATCCGTTACTTTTCGGCAAAAATATCCGCCCATTCACTTGGATGTTTCCTGACTTTCTGTATCTTTGTTCATTCTAAAATTAAAAAGCAAGACATATAGGTCATGGAGAACAAGGAACTGTTAGAAATGGTAAGAAGCAAGGCGCAAAGCTGGCTTACTAAAAGTTATGACGCTGAAACACGTGCACAGGTACAAGCTCTGTTAGACAATGAAGATCCGACGGAACTGATCGAATCTTTCTACAAAGACCTGGAATTCGGCACAGGTGGTTTGAGAGGCATCATGGGAGTAGGTTCGAACCGCATGAACATCTACACGGTAGGGGCAGCCACTCAAGGCTTATCCAACTATCTGAAAAAGGAATTTGCCGATCAGGACCAGATCAAAGTTGTAATCGGACACGACAGCCGTAACAACAGCCGCAAATTTGCCGAGATCTCTGCCGACATCTTCTCTGCAAACGGTATCAAGGTCTATCTGTTCGAAGACCTTCGCCCGACTCCTGAAATGTCATATACCATCCGCAAGTTGGGATGCCAGAGCGGCATTATCCTGACCGCTTCGCACAATCCGAAAGAATATAACGGGTACAAGGCATATTGGAACGATGGCGCCCAGATGATCGCCCCGCATGACAAAAACACGATTGCCGAAGTAAACAAGATCCGCAATGCCAGCGAAATCAAGTTCGAAGGGAACAAGGAACTGATCGAAATCATCGGTAAAGAAATCGACGAACAATATATCAACGACCTGACAAAAATTTCTTTGTCACCGGAAGCTATCGCACGTCACCACGACATGAAGATCGTCTACACGCCGATCCACGGAACAGGGGTAACGGTTATCCCGCCGACCCTGAAAGCATTCGGCTTCACCAATATCATCCACGTGCCTGAACAGGACGTAGTAAGCGGAGACTTCCCTACCGTTGTATCTCCGAACCCGGAAGAACCGGCAGCTCTCGCCCTGGCAGTTGAAAAAGCCAAGGAAACGGATGCCGAACTGGTACTCGCTTCCGACCCGGATGCAGACCGCGTAGGGGCGGCCGTCAAGAACAACGAAGGCGAATGGGTATTGCTGAATGGCAACCAGACGGCTCTGATGTTCGTTTACTACCTCATCACCCGCTGGAAAGAACTGGGCAAGATCAACGGCAAGGAATATATCGTCAAGACAATCGTCACGACCGAACTGATCCGTACGATCGCCGAAAAGAACGGTGTCGAAGTGTATGATGTTTACACCGGATTCAAATGGATCGCCGATGTCATGAAGAAAAACGAAGGCAAGAAGAACTATATCGGTGGCGGCGAAGAAAGCTACGGCTTCCTGTGCGAAGATTTTGTCCGCGACAAAGATGCCGTTTCCGCTTGCGCCATCCTAGCCGAAATCGCTGCCTGGGCTAAAGACCAGGGCATCACGATGTACCAGTTATTGCAGAACATTTACGTCCAGTACGGCTTCTCGAAAGAAAAAGGCATCTCCGTCGTAAAGAAAGGAAAAAGCGGAGCCGAAGAGATCGAAGCGATGATGAAGCACTTCCGTGAAAACCCGTTGCAGGAAATCGCCGGTTCCAAAGTCACACTATTCTACGACTACGCATCCCTGAAAGGCAAAGATTATGTAGAAAACGAAACATTGACATTGGATATGCCTACAACTTCCAACGTCCTCCAATATTTCACCGAAGACGGAACGAAAGTATCCATCCGTCCTTCCGGCACGGAACCGAAGATCAAGTTCTATTGCGAAGTCCACTCCAAAGTAAAGAGCCTCGACGAACTGCCTGCTGCCGAAAAAGCCGGAGCAGAAAAGATCGAAGCGATAAAGGCTTCATTGGGAATCTGATCCCGGACAAGCAATAGCCGAATATAAAAAGAAAGGGCGCGCCCGCAGGTTTGCGGTTGCGCCCTTTCTTTTTATTCCAAGTCTTTCGCCCCGAAGCAAAGCGGCAACAACGACTCGGCACGCTCCGCAATTATCACCTCTTCCGTCCCGCACAACAACACTTTCATCGGTTTGCCGTAGCGTTGTTCCGCCTCCAGCAAAACCTGGCGGCACGCTCCGCAAGGGGAAATGCTCCCGACCTGCCGCCCATTTGCGGCGGCAGCGATGGCAAGCGCGACAACGGGGACATCAGGATACCGATGTCCGGCATGAAACAACGCCACCCGCTCCGCACACAAGCCGGAAGGGTAAGCGGCATTCTCCTGGTTGCTGCCGGTCACGATCGTGCCGTCCTCCAGCAAGGCTGCCGCTCCGACATGAAACTTCGAGTAAGGGGCATACGACTGCTCCGTCGCCTTCAGGGCAGCTTCCACCACCGGCAATTCTTCTTCCGGAAGTTCGGCAAGAAGACAGATCCGGATTTTTGTTTCCAACTTGATTTCCTTCATGAAATAACGTTCTAAAATGATACGAGCAAAAATAAAGAAAATGCAAGGAAAGCCCTAATACTTCAGAAAAAAACGAAGCCGGAGAAACCACGCGCCTCTTTCCCTATCATAAAGCATAGGGTTACGGCAGCTAAAGCACAGGGTTATGAAGGCTAAAGCATAGGGTTACGGAATATAAAACAAATTCATTATCTTTGCCGTTAGATATAATTACATATATAATGAACCAGTCATGCGATCAACATTACGAATCCTTTCCCTGTTATTGGCGTTGTCCGCGCTATCCGTTACCGGAACGGCGTTCGGAGCCGGACAACGGAAAGTGCCGGCATACGAGAAGTATATCAAACAATACAGCAATTTGGCGATCCAACATCAAAAAAAGTTCCATATCCCCGCAAGTATCACGCTTGCACAAGGACTATTGGAATCGGGAGCCGGACAAAGCGAGCTGGCACGCAAATCGAACAACCATTTCGGCATCAAATGCCATTCCGATTGGAGAGGCGGCCGTGTCTATCATGACGACGACCTACGTGGAGAATGTTTCCGCAAATACAAGAATCCGGAACAGTCCTACGAAGACCATGCCCGTTTTCTGGTCGACCGCCCCCGTTACGCCTCCCTGTTCAAACTGAAAGCGACCGACTATAAAGGCTGGGCAAGGGGCCTGCAAAAGTGCGGATATGCAACAGACCGCGCATACGCCAACCGGCTGATCAAGCTGATTGAAGATTATGACCTCTACCGGTATGACACGGCAAAAGGCGGTAAAAAAGCAGGCAAGAGACCGGCTCGCATCTCCCGGTATACCATCTACCGGACAAATGGCCTACTATATGTTTATTCCAACGGCAAGGACAGCTTCGACGACATAGCCGCCAGCCTCGGCTTCCGGGTGAAAGACTTGAAAAAATACAACGAAGTTCCGGAAGATTTCCCGCTTCAGAAAGGAGACGTCGTTTATCTGGAAAAGAAAAAGAAGAAAGCCGACAAACCCAATTACGACTATGTCGTGAAAATGGGCGATTCCATGCACGGCATCGCACAAAAGTTCGGAATACAGATCAAGAGCTTATATAAGATGAACAAAAAGCACAAAGATTATATCCCTGAAGAAGGAGATGTGCTAAAACTTAGATAAGTAAGACAAAAAATAGTATCTTTGCAGACAAATTCACAAAAACAATGAGTGACCAACGTTATAATCTACGCGGTGTATCCGCTTCGAAAGAAGATGTTCATAATGCGATAAAGAACATCGACAAGGGGATCTTTCCCCAAGCATTCTGTAAGATCATCCCCGACATTCTGGGAGGCGATCCTGAATATTGCAACATCATGCATGCCGACGGAGCCGGAACCAAGTCATCTCTGGCTTACATGTACTGGAAAGAAACCGGAGACCTGTCCGTTTGGAAAGGCATCGCGCAAGACGCTTTGATAATGAATATCGACGACCTGCTGTGCGTGGGCGCCGTAGACAACATATTGGTTTCCTCCACCATCGGACGCAACAAGTTGTTGATTCCGGGTGAAGTGATCTCCGCCATCATCAACGGGACAGACGAACTCTTGGCCGAACTTCGCGAAATGGGAGTCGGTTGTTACGCGACCGGTGGCGAAACGGCCGATGTCGGCGACCTGGTACGTACCATCATCGTCGACAGCACGGTTACCTGCCGCATGAAACGCGCCGACGTGATCGACAATGCGAACATCTGTCCGGGCGACGTGATCGTCGGGCTGGCATCTTTCGGGCAGGCTACTTATGAGAAAGAGTATAACGGCGGCATGGGAAGCAACGGGCTGACCAGTGCGCGCCACGACGTCTTTGCCAAATATCTGGCGGAAAAATATCCGGAAAGCTTCGACAAGGCTGTCCCCGACGAACTGGTTTACAGCGGAGGCCTGAAGCTGACCGACACCGTAGAGGGATCGCCGTTGAACGCAGGCAAACTGGTGCTTTCTCCCACACGGACCTATGCGCCGGTAGTCAAAAAGCTGTTGGATGCTTTGCGTCCGGATATCCACGGCATGGTACACTGCTCAGGCGGTGCACAGACCAAAGTGATGCATTTCATCGGAAACAACTGCCGCGTGGTCAAGGACAACATGTTCCCCGTTCCCCCGCTGTTCAAGACGATCAAGGAACAGAGCGGTACGGCTTGGGACGAGATGTACAAAGTATTCAACATGGGACACCGCCTGGAAGTCTATCTTTCTCCGGAACATGCAAAAGAGGTGATTGCCATCAGCAAATCATTCAATATCGACGCGCAGATTGTCGGCCGCGTAGAAGAAAGCGACAAGAAGGAACTGATTATTAAAAGCGAGTTCGGTGAGTTCATATATGGCTGAGAATAATACGCTATTAGAGAAACTGGACGGGTTGGTATCGCGCTTCGAAGAAGTCTCGACACTCATCACCGACCCCAATGTCATCGCTGACCAGAAAAGGTACGTCAAGCTCACGAAAGAATATAAGGAGCTGAACGAAATCATAAAAGCCCGCAAGGAATATGTACAATGCCTCAACGGCCTGGAGGAAGCCCGTCTGATGATGGCCGAGAACGATCCGGAGATGAAAGAGATAGCCCGCGAAGAAGCGGCTGCCTGCGAAGCGCGTATTCCGGAACTGGAAGAGGAAATCAAGCTCCTCCTCGTGCCCGCCGACCCGCAGGACGACAAAAACGCCATTGTCGAAATACGTGGCGGAACGGGTGGCGACGAAGCCGCACTTTTTGCCGGAGACTTGTACCGCATGTACGTGAAGTATTGCGAGATGAAAGGTTGGAAAGTGGCACTCTCCAGTTGTAGCGAAGGAGCGGCCGGAGGATTCAAGGAAATCATCTTTACCGTAAGCGGGGATAAAGTGTACGGAACCCTAAAGTATGAATCGGGCGTGCATCGCGTACAACGCGTGCCGGCAACCGAAACACAGGGACGCGTGCATACATCGGCCGCAACCGTTGCCGTCCTCCCCGAAGCAGACGAGTTTGACGTCGAAATCAACGAAGGTGAAATCAAATGGGACACGTTCCGTTCGGGTGGAGCCGGAGGACAGAACGTAAACAAAGTCGAATCGGGCGTCCGCCTGCGTTACGTATGGAAGAACCCGAATACCGGCGTAAGCGAAGAAATCCTGATCGAATGTACCGAGACACGCGACCAGCCGAAGAACAAGGAACGCGCCCTCACGCGCCTGCGTTCGTTTATATATGACAAAGAACACCAGAAATATCTGGATGACATTGCTAACAAACGTAAGACGATGGTCTCTACCGGCGACCGCTCGGCGAAGATCCGTACCTACAATTATCCGCAGGGACGCATCACCGACCATCGTATCAACTACACGATTTACAATCTTTCAGCCTTTATGGATGGGGATATACAAGGATGCCTCGATCAGTTGATCGTGGCCGAGAACGCTGAACGACTGAAAGAGTCTGAACTATAACATCATTTTGGACTAATTTTTTACACGTAACAACATGAACAAGCAGCAATTATTCGAAAACATCAAGAAAAAGCAGTCCTTCCTTTGCGTGGGGCTCGATACAGATATAAAGAAGATCCCGCAGCACCTGTTGTCTGAAGAAGATCCGATCTTCGCATTCAACAAAGCGATTATCGACGCGACAGCCGACTACTGCGTGGCTTACAAACCGAACCTGGCCTTCTATGAAAGTTTGGGCGTAAAAGGGATGCAGTCTTTCGAAAAGACAGTCGCCTACTTGCGTGAAAACTATCCCGACCAGTTTATCATTGCCGATGCAAAGCGCGGGGACATCGGAAACACTTCCGAAATGTATGCACGTTCTTTCTTCGACCATATCAAGGTCGATGCCGTAACGGTCGCCCCGTATATGGGCGAAGACAGCGTGAAACCGTTCCTGATCTATCCGGAAGCCTGGGTGATCCTGCTTGCGCTGACTTCCAACAAGGGTTCGCACGATTTCCAGTTGACGGAAGATGCAAACGGCGAACGGTTATTCGAAAAAGTATTGAAAAAGTCGCAGGATTGGGCTACAGACGAACAGATGATGTATGTGGTAGGCGCCACCCAAGGAAAAATGTTCCTGGATATCCGCAAACATGCTCCCAACCACTTCCTGCTGGTTCCGGGCGTAGGCGCACAGGGTGGAAGCCTTGCCGAAGTGGCCCAGTACGGTATGAACGACCAATGCGGGTTGCTGGTAAACTCTTCCCGTGCTATCATATATGCAGACAAAACGGAGAATTTTGCCAACGTCGCGCGTGAAGCAGCCTATACCGTACAACGCGAAATGGCAGGATATCTGCACGATAAAGGAATTATTCCCTGTAAAGCATAGGCTATCCCAATAATTTTCACCATTTTTGCAACTGCCTTGAAGCAAATCCGGGCAGTTGTATTTGAAATACATATAATCAATATTAAGTAATGGAGTTTTCAGCCCAACAAATAGCGAGCGTTTTAGGTGGAACCGTCGAAGGCAACCCTGAAGTGAAAGTTAATAACTTCTCAAAGATAGAAGAAGGAAAACCGGGAACATTGACTTTCCTGGCAAATCCGAAATATGAACATTTCATCTACAATACTAAGGCAAGCATTGTTTTAGTAAATAATGACTTCACTCCCTCCGAACCGGTAAAAGCCACATTGGTCAAAGTTGCCAATGCTTATGCTTCGCTCGCCATACTGTTGAATCTGGTGGAACAGTCGAAAACCAAGAAAGCGGGCATAGACGCTACGGCGTTCATCGCCGGTTCGGCAACGGTCGGCGATGGATGTTATGTCGGTAGCTTTGCCTATATCGGCGAAAACGTGAAGATCGGCAAGAACAGCCGCATTTATCCACATGCTTATATCGGCGACCATGTGACCGTTGGCGATAACTGTACGATCTATCCGCACGCGACAATTTACAACGACTGCGTAATCGGCAACAACTGCATTCTGCATGCCGGTAGCGTAATCGGGTCGGACGGTTTCGGTTTCGCTCCCGAAGGCGAAAACTACAAGAAGATCCCCCAGTTGGGCAATGTCATACTGGAAGACGATGTCGAAATCGGAGCCAATACCACGATAGACCGCGCCGTTATGGATTCGACTATCATCCGCCGGGGGGTCAAACTGGACAATCTGGTACAGATTGCCCATAACGTAGAAGTCGGCGAAAATACGGTCATGGCAGCCCAGGTAGGTATTGCCGGTTCCGTGAAGATCGGCAGCCATTGCATGTTCGGCGGCCAGGTCGGGCTATCCGGTCATATCCATGTGGCGGACCATGTGGTATTCGGTGCACAATGCGGCGTGATCAGCGATGTAAAAGAACCGACGACCCTGTTGGGAGCACCGGCTATCAACGCAAAAGCATTCATGCGTTCCAGCGCGATCTTCAACCGCCTGCCGGATATGTATCGCCAGATGGGACAGATGCAGCGCGAGATAGAACAACTTAAATTGACAATTGACAATGCACAATTGACAATGAATAAATCATAAATTATAAATCATAAATCAATATAGATCGTATGCAGAAACAGAAAACGCTTGCCACGAGTTTCTCTATGCAAGGAAAAGGGTTGCACACAGGTTTGGATATTCAGATTACTTTCCATCCTGCACCCGAAAATCATGGATACAAAATCAAACGTGTTGATCTGGAAGGAGAACCTGTAATCGATGCCGTTGCTGAAAACGTAGCCGGAACCCAAAGAGGAACCGTACTTTCCAAAAACGGTATCCAGATAAGTACCATTGAACATGCGATGGCTGCTTTATATGCCTACGAAATAGACAACTGCCTGATCGAGGTGAATGCACCCGAATTCCCGATTCTCGACGGTAGTTCCCGTTTTTTCAGTGAAGAGATTCAGAAAGCCGGTGTCGTCGAACAAAACGCACCGAAAGATTACTATATCGTAAAACACAAGATCGAAGTCAAGGATGAAGAAACAGGTTCTTCCCTCATCATCCTGCCGGACGACAAGTTCAGCGTCAATGTACTGATTTCCTTCAATTCGCCTGTGCTTTCGAACCAGTTCGCCACATTGAACGACCTGAGCGAATTTCCGACGGAACTGGCGGCTTCCCGCACATTCGTGTTTGTCCGCGAAGTAGAGATGTTGCTGCAGAACAACCTGATCAAAGGTGGCGACCTCGACAATGCAATCGTTATCTATGACCAGAAAGTATCACAGGAAGTACTTGACAACCTCGCCGACAAACTGTCTATCCCGCATAAGGACGTACAGGACTTAGGGTACATCAACAATAAACCGCTGGTATTCGACAACGAACCGGCACGCCACAAGCTGATCGATGTTATCGGCGACTTGGCATTGATCGGCAAACCGATCCGCGGCCGTGTAATCGCTACCCGTCCGGGACATAAGATCAACAACCAGTTGGCACGCATGATCCGTAAGGACATCAAGCTGAACGAAGTCCAGGCTCCCGTCTATGATCCGAACTGCACTCCGGTTATGGATATCAACCGTATCCGCGAACTGCTCCCGCACCGGTATCCGTTCCTGCTGGTTGACAAGATTATCGAGATCGGCGGAAATTATATCGTGGGAGTGAAAAACATCACGACTAACGAACCTTTCTTTACAGGCCATTTCCCTCAGGAACCGGTTATGCCGGGCGTATTGCAAGTAGAAGCGATGGCGCAGACTGGCGGGTTGCTCGTTCTGAATTCGGTAGACGAACCGGAACGCTATTCCACTTACTTCATGAAGATCGACGGCGTCAAATTCCGCCAGAAGGTTGTTCCGGGCGATACGCTGATCCTGCGTCTGGAGTTACTGGCTCCCATCCGCCGTGGTATTTCAACCATGAAAGGATATGTATTCGTAGGCGACAAGCTGGTTAGTGAAGCCGAGTTTATGGCACAGATCGTAAAGAATAAATAAATCCATGATTTATGATTTCAGATTTATGATTTATGGTAACGACATGATACGATAAACCATAAATCCGAAATCATAAATAATAAATCATAAATCATAAATCATTATGAACATATCCCCTTTAGCAGTCGTTCATCCCGAGGCTAAAATCGGCCGGAATACGACAGTCGACCCTTTCGCTGTAATAGAGAAAGATGTCGTAATCGGTGACAATTGCCGGATCTATTCGCATGCGACTATCTTAGACGGTGCACGAATAGGCAACAATTGCCAAGTATTTCCCGGAGCTGTCATTGCCGGCATCCCGCAAGATTTGAAATTCAAAGGAGAAATTACAACCGCCGAAATAGGTAACAACACCATTCTTCGCGAATGCGTGACCGTCAATCGCGGAACAGCCTCCAAAGGCAAAACTGTTGTCGGAAACAACTGCTTGATCATGGCTTATTCCCACATTGCCCATGATTGCTTGCTGAAAGATAATATCATTATCGGCAATGCTTCACAGATAGCCGGAGAAGTCGAGATCGACGACTTTGCCATTGTCAGCGGAGGCAGCCTGGTTCACCAGTTCTCCCGCATATCCAAGCACGTCATGATACAGGGCGGCTCCCGTATCGGTAAGGATATCCCTCCTTATACGCTGATCGGACGCGACCCGATCGTGTACTGCGGTATCAATATCGTAGGGTTACGCCGTCGCGGATTTACCAACAGCCAAGTATTCTTGATCCAAGATATCTACCGTACGCTTTATACGCGCGGGCTCAACAATACGGAAGCCTTGAAAGCCATCGAAACCGAATACGAACCCAGCGAAGAACGGGATCTGATCCTGAACTTCATCAAATCATCCCAGCGCGGTATCGTCAGAGGTTCGATCGATGAATAAATAATGTAACAAAAAACTAATAACGACTATGGTATTTAGATTTCTAATTCTATCAGATGAAGTTGACGACTTCAAACGCGAGATCAAGATCGACTCGGAAGCGACATTTCAGGATTTATACAATGCCATTATGGATTCTGTAGGGTATGCAAAAGACCAGATGTGTTCTTTCTTCATCTGCGATGACGACTGGAGCAAAAATACAGAAATCACACTGGTAGAAATGGATACATCTTCCGAGGTAGACAATTATATAATGGAAGATACGCGTTTGGAAGAGCTTCTTGAAGACGAACACCAGAAATTACTTTTCGTCTTCGATTATATGACCGAACGTGCTTTCTTCATGGAACTCCGCGAAATCATCCCCGGTAAAGATCTGGACAGCCCCGTATGCAGTAAATCTATCGGTGAAGCACCTGTTCAAATCATGGCGCTCGACGAGATGGAAACCAAAACAGGCAACACCGAAATAGATGAAGACTTCTACGGCGATTCCGAATATGATATTGACGAACTCGATAAAGAAGGTTTCGACGGGCTTGGAGACGGACCGATGGATAATCCATACGACGAGTTCAATTGACCATGGTCAATTCTCTTGTCATACTATTGGGGCCGACAGGAGTCGGCAAGACGGAACTGAGCCTGCGCATAGCAGAACATTTCGGTTCACCGATCATTTCTTCCGACTCCCGTCAGCTTTACAAAGAACTTCCTATAGGCACAGCCGCCCCTACGGCTGAACAAATGCTACGTGTACGGCATTATATGGTCGGCACATTATCACTCACCGATTATTACAGCGCAAGCAATTTTGAAGAAGACGTGATGTCCCTGCTCAAGGAGCTCCACCAAACACATCCCACCGTCGTTATGACAGGCGGCAGCATGATGTATATCGATGCCGTGACAAAAGGAATCGACGATATACCCACTGTTACTCCTGAGATCCGGACAGCCATCTATAAGCAATTCGAAGAAGAGGGCCTCGCCCCTATCCTCGCCGAATTGAAGGAAACGGACCCTATACATTATAATGAAGTAGACCGGAACAACTACAAACGCGTGATCCATGCCGTTGAAATCTGCCGTATGACCGGCAAGCCTTATTCTTCTTTCCGTACCAACACCCGAAAAGAACGTCCGTTCCGTATCGTTCAGATAGGCTTAACCCGTGATCGTGAAGAACTGTGCGACCGTATCAACCGCCGTGTAGATCAAATGATGGCCGACGGCATGCTGGAAGAAGCACGCCGCGTCTACCCTTTCCGTGCGTTGAACTCCCTCAACACGGTCGGTTACAAAGAACTGTTCAAATATCTGGATGGCGAATGGACATTAGATTTCGCTATAGAAAAAATCAAACGCAACTCACGCGTTTATGCCCGCAAACAAATGACCTGGTTCAAGCGGGATACCGACATCCGATGGTTTCACCCGGACAATGAAGAAGCAATAATAAGCTATCTGAATCAGCATAATTTAAACAAAACGACAGAGTTCTGATAGAACTCTGTCGTTTTGTTGGCAAATATATGTAATTTTTTACATGTATAAGTTATTATTGCACATAAGTGGTAAGTATTAATCAAAATTAACACGATAAAAATCTGTAACTATCGCGATTTTACTCAATTAATCACCAATATCCATCCATCCTATTATAAAGTAGTAAGAGAATCAAAAAAAAGGCTTTAGTTCTATCAGAACCACGTAAAAACAGAAACAAACAGCGCCAAAGATATTCTTCTCATTATTGCATTTGGGATATGATGGCTAATAGAATTTTAAACAATATTCTTTTAATACTTATAACTCTATGTTGAAAAAGTCAATTTTAGTAAATGCCATTTTGCTGACAGGTGCTTTAGCCGTACCGGGAGGAGCTTGGGCAGACACTGCTCCGGAGAAGCAAAATGTCAGTATTTCCCAACAAAACGGGAAAGTAACATGTAAAGTGGAAGATTCTTTCGGCCCTGTAGTCGGAGCTTCCATAGTAGTAAAGGGAACGACTAACGGAAACGTGTCTGACAATAACGGACAAGTTGTTTTGGAAGGTCTGAAACAAGGCGACATTATCCAAGTTTCCTTTATCGGGTATATAACACAGGAAATTCCTTACACCGGACAAGCCAACATCAATATCGCCTTAAAAGAAGACTCTCAGGCACTGGATGAAGTAGTCATTGTCGGGTATGGTACGCAGAAAAAAGAGAGCTTGACAGGTTCGTTGCAGACGTTAGGAAAAGAGAAACTGACCGACATCACGACACCCTCGGTTGAAAACATGCTGAACGGTAAAATTTCAGGTGTATATGTAGCTCCAGGATCAGGACAGCCGGGAGCAAGTGGGGCTGTGGTTGTACGCGGAAAAGCAACGCTGAATGGTTCAACTGCTCCCCTGTGGGTAATTGACGGGGTTATTGTCGGGGATGGAGCCGGTTTATTAAATCCATCAGATATTGAGACAATGACAATCCTTAAAGATGCTGCTTCCACTGCTATCTACGGTTCGGAAGGAGCCAATGGGGTCATCCTTGTGACAACCAAAGCCGGAAGAAGCGGAGACCTGCAGGTCAGTGCATCTGCTAAATTAGGGATCAGTACATTGAACAACGGGAATATGGAAATGATGAATGGTACAGAATTGTATGATTATTTCGCTTCGTTCAGTAATGCCGAAGCACTCAATTTCCCGCGTTGGAATCCCGAATTACGGAACTCGAATTTCGATTGGTGGAACCTGGCTACTCAGACCGGATTCACTCAAGAGTATAACATCGCACTTTCTGGAGGAACAGACAAGATCAACTCATATTTTTCTTTAGGTTACTATGATGAAGAAGGAGCCGTGAAAGGTTACGACTATTCTCGTTACAATTTTCGTTACAAATCGAACTATAAACCTTTCACATGGTTGACAATCAAGCCTTCCATATCAGGCTCCATGCGTGATGTAACCGATGCTCAATATTCTGTTTCCGCCATGTACTCCATGCTTCCGTGGGATAGTCCGTACGATGAGAACGGCAATTTGGTTCCTCATCGCTATTCGGGATGGGTAAACAATTCACAGACAAACTACCTGCTGGATTTGTCATACGGAAACCATACAGACTATAAGACGTATGAATTTTTGGGAAATATTGACTTTGACATAAAAATAACAGATTGGCTTACTTTTCATTCCGTGAACAGCTATAAATACCAAAGTTATTATTACCACTCTTATACAGACCCACGTAGCAACAGTGGATCCGGTGTAAACGGACGTATCGACGAATACCAGAGCAATATGGTACGGCGCTATACAAACCAGTATTTATCATTCAACAAGCAATTTGACAAACATTATGTAAGCGCGGTATTGGCATACGAGTTCAAAGATTATCAAGCTAAAGCGATCCAAGCCATGGGGACCGGTTTCGCGCCGGGATTCGAAGTATTGGACGTGGCAGCTTTACCGGAAAAGACAGGTGGAAGTTTGACTGAATCGGCCGTACAGTCCTATTTTGCCCGTGCCAATTATTCGTACGACAATAAATATGTTGCAGAAGTTTCCGTTCGCCGGGACGGTGCTTCAAATTTCGGCGATAACGCCCGGTATGGAAACTTCTATTCTATAAGCGGCGGCTGGAACATCCACCGTGAAAACTGGTTCAAGGCCGATTGGGTAGATGTTTTAAAAATACGTGCGTCCTATGGTACGATGGGAAACAGACCAGGAGAACTTTATCCTCAATACGCACTTTATTCGATTGCGGCTAATTATAACGGAATTCCTGCGACATTGATTAGCCAAGTCGGAAATCCGGATTTGACTTGGGAGCAAACATCCACGTTCGGTATCGGTCTGGACGCGAATCTGTTCAATAATCGCCTACGTGTCGTGTTTGATTACTATAACAAATATACGACTGACGTTTTATATAAAACACCGGTATCCGGATTGACTGGCGTTACATCCCGTTGGCAAAATGTCGGTGAAATCAGCAACAAAGGTGTTGAGCTGACAATCGGCGGTGATATTATCCAGACAAAAGACTGGAATTGGAGTTTAGAAGCAAATTTGGGACACAATAAGAACACTGTAGAAAAACTGTACGGGAATGATCCAAACATGGAAATCATCGGCGGCGGTGATATCAATATAGCAGGAACAGCTAGTAAAATTCTGAAAGTAGGCTACAGCAGCGATGCATTCTACATACAGGAATGGGCAGGTGTCAATCCTGAAACCGGTGCTCCGCAATGGTACACTACGGCCGAGAACGGTAGCCGCGTCATTACCGATGAGTACGCAAAAGCCGACAGAGTAATATGTCCACCTTCCACACCGAAATTATTTGGTGGTTTTAATACATCTCTTAGTTGGAGAAATATAGACCTCAGCGCCGTATTCGGTTATTCAATCGGTGGAAAGATTTATAATTATTCCCGTCTTGAATACGATTCCGATGGTGCTTACACAGACCGCAACCAGATGAAATTGATGGATGGTTGGAATCGCTGGGAAAAACCTGGAGACATTGCAACTCACCCAGTAGCTTCAATGGATAACAAATCCCAGTCCAACCAGGCATCCACCCGCTTCCTGGAAGATAGCGACTATCTGAAACTACGTTCACTGACGGTCGGCTATAACATAAACCTACCTCAATACCATATTCAAAATCTGCGTGTGTTCTTCAGTGGAGAGAACTTGTTTACTGTCACCGGCTATTCTGGTGTCGATCCTGAAATTCCGGCAAGTGATAATTCTGTTATCGGTTCGGCAGGACCATCGGTTTACCCGTCTACTCGCAAATACATGTTTGGTCTTAATTTAACTTTTTAATGCATAAATTCTTATGAAAAAAATAATATCAACATTCCTTTTGGCTACCGTCTGTTCAGGTATGGCATTAACTTCATGCGACATCGAACGACTACCAAACGGAAGCATGGCTGCCGAAGACATCACTTCGGATCCGAATACGGCCCTTGACGGTTTAGTACGCGGCGCATACGCCCAATTGAAAACATGGTCCGACCCAATGCACCGCTTAGGTGAATATTCCGGCGATAATATGATGATCCGTAAAACATCAACCGATGATTTCTTTTCATTCATCTCTTTTGCCCGTACACCACAAAACGGTCGTTTGCAAACTTTTTGGGATTATGGCTACAAGGCTGTCGCACAATCTTCCAATATAATAAAAATGATAGAAGAAGGACAGAGCGACGAGATAGACAACAAGCTTGGTGAATGCTACTACATTCGAGGCATGATGTATTTCTATCTTGCCCGTGCGTTCAGCCGGCCCTATTATCAAGCGCCAGATAAAAATTTAGGCATTCCTATCGTCAACGGAACTCCAGACGACATGAACAATATGCAATTGCCAAACCGCTCGACTGTAGCAGAAACTTACCAGCAAGCCATTTCCGACCTGAGAAAGGCCGAGAGCATGATCAATACAGACAAAGGACCTATTTACGCATCGGTAGGCGCAGCTCAAGCAATGTTGTCACGCGTTTATCTTTACATGAGTGGTACTTATTCGAATCCTAATACACAGTATGCTGATTCTGCCGTTTATTATGCTACACAGGTAATCAATTCCGGAACTTACGAACTACTTTCCCGCGAAGACTTTATGCAGTATAATACATTTACTCCTGAAAATAACCCTGAATCCATCTTTTGTATAAAGCGTGTCGCTTCGGAATTTTCGGGTTACGACCATTATTATGGCGTAGGCGGAATGTATGCTAATATCGGCGGCATGGGTTGGGGTGAAATGTTTGCCAGCAGCAAATACCTCGACCTGCTGAACGAAACCGGACGCAACGACTGGAGACCGGACAGCAAGAAGATTGTGGATGCACGTGCCAACTTCATTGAACCGCAATACAAAATAGACAGTGAAGGCAATTACACAAGAGTGTTCCGCTTCATAAACAACCTATATAACAATGGTATACAGAGTGGATATTATTACCAGCAGTTCAAGATGACCGGCGATAATACCTGCACAGACGGAACTGTCACCTATACACTCACACCCAGTTCGGACAAGGCGGCAGAGGAATACTTTTCCATTCAATATGAAGGAAATACTTATACTGGTGTTATCGATTATGAAATGTTGTTGAACAACGGACATCCGGAATTCTACATCGTAAAATGTTCCCGCGAAGGCGAAGATTCGCACTTGCATTCTCCTGTCATCTCCCGCTTGGGTGAAATTTATCTAAACCGAGCAGAAGCCTATGCTAAATTGGGGAGATACGGTGAAGCTTTAAGCGATTTGAATACAATCCGCGAACGTTCTCTTCCGGGAGAGGGTTATGCTTCTTTGGACGCAACAACCGCTCCTTCCTTAATTGACAAAGAACGTCAATTGGAATTAGCTTATCAGGCTGAACGCAGTTATGACGTGTTCCGCAACGGAGGCACGTTAACACGACATTTCCCTGGTGCTCATAATGCCATGGAAGATGTCCCAGCTACGGACTATCGAGTCACTTACTACATCCCGCAAAATGCCATCAACGCTTATCCAAACGGAAGTACGCTAACACAAAATCCGACAGATAACAGTGGCGTTATTTTGAATTAACAATACATTAGAGAGTATGTTGGTTTTCGACATACTCTCTAATATACATTTCACACATATACTTTATCTAATGCACAAGGCGGACAAGGTATCTGACAAATATCAACACATAAACAAAACCTATCCGAGAGGATAAATAAATTTATTATTTGAGAGATGAGCATAAAAGCCTCTTCCTCTGTCAGGACAGCCGCCCCAAAATCATAAAGCGTCCATCTGTTTTCGCCACCGACCGATACGGACTGAATACATACATGTTTTTGCAAAAACAACTATCACACTATCATATCCGCCTGTATATTACTTTAAACCAATATGTTATAGCATGATAGTTGCCGTTTTCTACTATCATTCATCTATCATAACTATCATGGTGAAAAACGATAACATCCTGTGTGTCAATTATACGATAAAAACAGGGACCGTCCGGGAACAGGTGCAAAACATGTTAAAACGGCTTCTTTTTTCATCAAGACAGGCTTTTCTTTTGTCAAAAACAGCTTTTAAAGCTGCTTGAGACCCGGGTGTCCCCACCATGTAGACCCGGGTGTGGGAAAGGTGCAGACCCGGGTCTGCGCGAAGCCCTGACGGGGATACACCGATGTTTATCCGCCATGTTGGAGGTGTTTTTATGCCCTGTTTTTGCATCTTTTTCACCGATGGCTATTTTTACCTATCTGCCAAGATGTAAAACATTAATCCTTCCCTCCCTATTTCTTAAACACCAGATAAACCGCCGCCACCAGAAACACGAATGCCAACGCATGGTTCCACTTAAACGACTCGCCTTTAAAGGCGATCGAACTGAAACCGACAAAGACAACCAGCGTAATCACCTCCTGGATCACCTTCAACTGGATCAGGCTGAACGGCCCGCCACTATCACGAAATCCCATCCGGTTTGCCGGAACCTGAAAACAATACTCGAAAAAGGCTAAAAACCAACTGAACAAAACGACACCGATCAACGGTAGATGTTCGAACCAACTGAACTGCTGCCTCATCTTCAGATGCCCGTACCAGGCACACGTCATAAAGATATTGGATACAACCAATAACAAAATAGTATAAAATCCTTGCATGATAAGATTTATGATTTGTGATTTATGATTTTAGGAAGATAATCCTCCTGAATATTCGACATACTGCTCCAAAGGCTATAACGTGCCTCCGGATTGATCGCTTCCAGACGCGACAACACCTCTTTCATATCCGAACGGCTGGAACCGGATTCATACGGGCAATTCTTGATTTGTTTCCGGTATCCCCTCCACGCAGCAATCCGGGTCAAGTCTTTCTCCTCCACCAAACACATAGGCCGGATGATCTCCATCTCGAACTTATCCATCTTCAAACGCGGCGGCATGGTTCCGATCGCTCCCTGGTGGATCATGTTCATCAGGAGCGTTTCGAGAATATCATCCTGGTGATGCCCCAGGGCGATCTTGTTGCAACTGTGCAGCTTCGCGATATCGAACAAGGCTTTCCGCCGTGTCCACGAACAAAGGAAACAAGGGGATTTGCGGGTATCGGTCGAAGCGTCGAAACTCGTCTCATGCACGAAAAAAGGAAGCCCATGCTCGTCGGCCCGGCTTTTCAGGTAATCGATATCCGAACGGTACGGGATATTAGACATTACGATATGTGTCACGACTACTTCAAACCGGGGCCGGAAGATTTTGGAACGGCGACCTAACAAGTCCACCAGCGCCAAGGAATCCTTTCCGCCCGACAGGCCGATCAATATGCGGTCGCCATCCACAATAAGGCCATATTCGAATATCGCCTTTTTAACTTTCTCTTCTACTTTGCGAAACAGGAGTTCTTCTTCTGTCAACTTTGCCATATTATTTTTTCAATCGGGTACAAAATTACATATTTATCCAGCGAATTGCATCCTCTACTAAAAATATTCTTATCTTTGAAACTGCATAATTATATCACATAATTGAGATACGATGAACTGGTTATCTGATAAACTGTTTTATACAATAGGAATTACATTACTCTGCGGCGGACTGCATGCACAAAGTCTGGCCGAAGCTAAGAAATTATACAATGACGGAAAGTATTCGGAAGCAAAGCCTGCCTTTGAAAAGCTGGTCAAACAAGCGCCGGGCAACTCTTCCTACAATCATTGGTATGGCGTCTGCTGTTACGAAACCGGCGACCTGGCCGGTGCGGAAAAACATCTGAAAGTTGCTGTCAAGCGTAAGGTACAGGAAGCATACCGCTACATGTCCGAAGTCTACTTCAAGACCTATCGTTTCGACGAAGCCGGTGAAATGCTGGAAGAATACATCAACCTGCTGACAAAGAAAAAGCAGGACCCGCAACCGTTCGAAGCCAAGCTCGACCTGGCAAACGATGCACAACGCATGATGGAAAAGGTGGAAGACGTGCAGATCATCGATAGTCTGGTCGTGGACAAAGAGGATTTCCTTTCCGCCTATATCCTGAGCGAAGAAAGCGGCACGCTCGATTCCTACAAAGAGTTCTTCCGGACAAACGAACCTGTCAGTTCGACCGTCTACAAGAACCAGAAAGGCGACAAGATCTACTATGCCCATTCGACAGAAGGCGACCGCTATTGCCTCTTCACCCAGTCCATGCTTATGGACGAATGGGGAGACGAAAAACAGTTGCCGATGAATATCAACAGCAACGACGACGACAACTACCCGTTCGTCCTTTCGGACGGCGCCACGATCTATTATTCCTCCAAAGGGAACGGCTCGATTGGCGGTTATGACCTCTTCGTCACGCGTTACAACATCAATTCCGACACGTATCTGGCGCCGGAACAGTTAGGGATGCCGTTCAATTCGCCCTACAACGACTATATGATGGTCTTCGACGAAGTGAAAGGATTGGGATGGTTCGTCTCCGACCGTTTCCAGCCGGAAGGAAAGGTCTGCGTCTATCTCTTTATCCCGAACCCCGAACACAAACGGGTGGAGAGCGAAGACATAGATGTGAAACGCGCCCGTGCAGCGATCACTTCCATACGGGATTCCTGGAAAGAAAGTTCCGGCTATACCGACCTGATTCGCTTGTCACATACGGAAATGCCTTACGGGGAAGAAAAGATCGAAAAGGATTTTGAATTCATCATCGGTAATAATATCATCTATTACAAACTGGATGAGATCAATAGCCCCGAAGCCAAGAGCTACTACGAAAAGGTGGTTGCCCTGAACAAGCAGATCAAAGAACTGGACGAAAAGCTCGACGGCCTGCGCGCTTCCTATTCCGAAGGCAACAAGGCACGCAAAGAACAGTTGAAGCCAGCCATCCTGCAAGCGGAAGAACAACTGGACGCCCTGTTGGAACAGCCCGGCGAGTTGGAAAAGAAAGCTCGTAATGCAGAAATCAATTATCTGAAAAACAAACGATAATACGACTGTCATGATATTCGAAACGCTCATCATCGCTTTCCTTATGGTTGTAGCCATCGTGCTCATCCTGCTGGAAATATTTATGTTGCCGGGAATAACGGTGGCTGGTGTCGGAGGATTCATTTTTGCTGCCGGAGGGTTGATCTATGCCTACTCGGTAGATACGTTGGCGGGGAATGTGACACTGGCAGTTTCATTACTCGTATTTGCAGCTACCTTTGTCTGGTTGCTTCGTTCAAAATCCTTTAGCCGGGTGGCCTTGAAAACCGACGTAGATTCCAGGTTAGTGTCCAGCCGGGACTTAGGGATCATACCGGGCGACGAAGGACTCACGCTCTCCCGCCTCGCTCCTATCGGAAAAGCTCGTATCAACGGGATTATGGTGGAAGCTAAGTCTATGGATGAGCTGATAGATGAAAACACGCCAGTCGAAGTGGTGCGTGTCGACAGCAATAATATAATCGTGAAAAGAAAAATAAATCATAATTCATAAATCATAATTCTACTCACATGGAAATGACCTTTGTGCCTCTCGCCCTCTTGGGAGCAGCGATATTGCTGCTGGCAATTTTCTTTTATTATGTGCCGTTCCTCCTGTGGATCTCGGCAAAAGTTTCAGGTGTCAACATCTCGCTGATACAGCTTTTCCTGATGCGTATCCGCAATGTGCCGCCTTATGTCATCACCCGCGCCATGATCGAAGCACACAAAGCCGGCCTGAAAACGCTGACCCGTGACGAACTGGAAGCGCATTATCTGGCAGGCGGACATGTCGAGAAGGTTGTCCATGCCCTTGTTTCCGCATCGAAAGCGAACATCGACCTCCCTTTCCAGATGGCAACCGCCATCGACCTGGCAGGACGTGACGTATTCGAAGCCGTACAGATGTCGGTAAATCCGAAAGTCATCGACACACCTCCCGTTACAGCCGTTGCCAAAGACGGTATCCAGTTGATCGCCAAAGCGCGTGTGACGGTCCGTGCCAACATCAAGCAGTTGGTCGGTGGTGCCGGCGAAGAAACGATCCTGGCCCGTGTCGGCGAAGGTATCGTATCCTCCATCGGTTCATCCGAAAATCACAAGACGGTACTGGAGAACCCGGATTCTATCTCCAAGCTTGTGCTCCGCAAAGGGCTGGACGCCGGAACTGCTTTCGAAATCCTGTCTATCGACATTGCCGATATCGACATAGGTAAGAACATCGGTGCATTCCTTCAAATGGACCAGGCTCAGGCCGACAAGAATATCGCCCAGGCAAAAGCCGAAGAACGTCGTGCCATGGCCGTTGCAGTCGAACAGGAAATGAAAGCCAAAGCACAGGAAGCCCGTGCGAAGGTTATCGAAGCCGAAGCCGAAGTGCCAAAGGCCATGGCTGAAGCTTTCCGCAGTGGCAATTTGGGTATCATGGACTATTATAAGATGAAGAATATAGAAGCAGACACCAGCATGCGCGAAGCAATCGCCAAACCGTCAAGCGCACCTTCAAAACCATTAAAAGACTAACAAAGATCTCAGATTTATGATTTATGTGTTGATGATAAATCATAAATCTGAAATCATAAATCCGAAATCAAATGATTGCCCCTTCCGAACTTATCATCAATCCCGATGGCAGTTGCTTTCATCTGCATCTGAAACCGGAACAGCTTGCCGACAAGATTATTATGGTCGGCGATCCCGATCGTGTAAATACCGTTGCTTCTTACTTCGATACGAAAGAATGCGAAGTGTCCAGCCGCGAGTTCCACACCATCACCGGCACTTATAAAGGAAAGCGTATCACGACACTTTCCCATGGTATCGGGACAGATAATATCGACATCGTGCTGAACGAACTGGACGCACTGGCAAACATCGACTTTGCCAGCCGTACCATCAAACCGGAATTCCGGCAACTGACAATGGTACGGGTCGGGACTTCTGGAGGATTGCAACCGTTTGTCCCTGTCGGAACATACGTGGCTGCGGGAAAATCGATCGGGTTCGACGGAGTCCTGTATTTCTATGCCGATTCCGCTAACGTCCGCGACAAGGCGTTCGAAGCGGAACTGCTCAAACAGTTGGAATGGAAGCTTAGCGGCATTCAACCCTATGTTGTCTCTGCCGATTCTTCACTGATCGAACAGATCACGCAGGACGACATTATCCGGGGAGTGACGATTGCAGCTAACGGCTTCTACGGACCGCAAGGCCGCCAGCTTCGTTTGCCGCTGGCCGATTCCGAACTGAACCGGAAGATAGAGGCTTTCGATTTTAACGGTAGTCGGATTACGAACTTCGAAATGGAAAGTTCGTCCCTTGCCGGACTGTCCGCCCTGATGGGACACCGCGCCATGACCGTCTGTTGCATTATCGCCGGACGGGTGGCCAAAGAGATGAATACCGAATACAAAGGTTCCATGACCGGCTTGATTGAAACGGTATTGGACAGGATATGAATCTACACTTTAGCAGGAGCGGTTCACGAACCGCCCCTACTAACTTTTACTTGAAAAAACCTTGCTCCCTCAATACTCTCAACAACACATCGGAAAAATATTCATTGTTGGCCTTCGTATAACGTACATCCGTAAATACCTGAGCCAATGTCTTTTTATCATTCTCCCGTACAAATTGCTTATTTACTTCCAGTTCTTCCTTGTCGCGATACAATGTATCGATAGAAGCCCGCGTATAATCCATATAAGTCTCTTGGTGGACAACCGCTCCGAGCGGCAAGCGTTCCACTTGATCAGGTATCCCGTCGGGATAACCGACCGTGACCGTTACGATAGGAACAACCAAACGTGGGAGTGACAAGGCATCGATAATCTTATCAGCATTATAAGCCGTCGTTCCCAAATAGCAGATACCCAGCCCTTTTTCTTCTGCTGCCGTACAGAAACTCTGGGCAAACAGCATCGCATCGATAGTCGAAGCGATAAAAGTCTGGAAATTATCGAAACCGGCCACGGCATCGCGCTGTTCCGCCCATTTCACAAAGCGATTAGCATCGGCACAGAAAGTAAGCACAACCGGGGCTGCCGTAACCATCGGCTGATTGAAATGGGCAGGAGCCAACTTTTCCTTATTCGCCTTATCGCGAGTAATGACCACGCTATACAGTTGCATATTTCCCGTATTAGACGCACGGGTAGCTACTTCCAGCAATTCATTCAACAAAGCATCCGGAATATCCTGAGCCGTATATTTACGGATCGTCCGTCTGTTTTTCATATTTTCCAACATAACCTACATATTTAGTTGATGACAAAATCTTTCAATAACAAAGGCCAAGCGTCCAGGTAGGAATCTTGTTCCCGCCACTCTTGGACTGCCCGTACAGGCACGACCGGAACATATCCACAATTTAATTGATCTGACACAAAAATACGACATAAAAGCCTATCTACAAAACCAGCTACTCACAGGAATCACAGTTTTTTCATCTCTTTCTTCCTCGAGCTATTACGATTTAAACTCACATCCATTAAGTATCAGCCTGCGCTGCTAATTTACCAATGGAATGAAGCCACCTGTTTTCACATATTTTATACTTGTTTTCATATAAGGCAATCGGGTATTCCACAGAAATACAAATGTTGCCCTGGATTTTTATTCGACTTGCATAAATATCGGAGGTTTTTATGTAAATTTGTTGTGCAAAAACAATAAACAAATGGAAACGTCTAAAGTTTACTTTACCAATCTCCGTACCACCCCGTCCAGCAACTTGTTGGACAAGATGGAACGTCTTGTAAAACGTGCTGGCATGGAAAACATTGATTTCCAAAATCAGTTTGTAGCGATCAAGATCCATTTCGGCGAACCGGGTAACCTTGCCTTTATCCGGCCGAATTATGCAGCCCGAATGGCCACGTTGCTTCGCAGTTTGGGGGCGAAACCTTTCCTAACGGATTGCAACACCTTGTATTCTGGTCGTCGTGCCAATGCGGTAGACCATCTGGAAAGTGCAATGGAAAACGGTTTCAACCCCATTTCCGCCAAATGCGACGTAATTATCGCCGACGGCTTGAAGGGAACCGAATACCGTGAAATCGAAATCGACGGTGAATATTGCAAAGCTCCCAAAATAGGTTCCGCCATCGCCGATGCAGATATCATCATTTCCATGAACCACTTCAAAGGACACGAGCAAACCGGATTCGGCGGTGCCTTGAAGAACCTCGGCATGGGATGCGCCAGCGTGGGTGGAAAGCTTGAACTTCACTCGGCATCGCAACCTAGAATCGACATCGAAAGTTGCAAAGGCTGTAATATATGCGTCAAGCATTGCCGCCACGATGCCATTCATTTAAACACTTCACATAAAGCGGAAATCGACTATGGTAAATGTGTCGGTTGCGGCCAGTGCGTCGCTCTTTGCCAATACGACGGAGCTGTCATGGGTGAAGGCGATACGTCTGAACGCCTGAACTATAAAATTGCCGAATATTCCAAAGCCGTTTTGTCGGGCAAACCGAATTTCCATATCAGTTTTATTATGAACGTCTCGCCTGAATGTGATTGCTGGAACCACAATGATGCAGCGATCGTACCGGATCTGGGTATCGCCGCTTCTTTTGACCCAGTCGCATTAGACAAGGCCTGTGCTGACATGGTAATCCAGTCTCCGATCCTGGAGACTGGCAACCGCCTTTCAGATACCCCACATCACGAACATCTGGAAGGTTGCGACAAATTCCATATCATGCACCCCGACACTAACTGGCAAGCAGGACTGGAACATGCAGAAAAGCTCGGCCTCGGAACACAGGAATATGAATTAATAACCGTATAAACTAATGGAAGATACTATCTGTGCCGTATCAACTGCTCCCGGAGCCGGAGGGATCGCCGTTATCCGAGTTTCGGGACCGAAAGCAATCGCAATTTGTAACACGATATTCGTACCGCGTACAACAGGAAAAGACCTATTGTCACAGAGGGCCTATACGCTACGTTACGGTAGTATCAGGCATGGTGAAGAACTCATAGACGAAGTGTTAGTCGCCCTTTTCCGCACACCTCATTCTTTTACCGGCGAAGATACGGTAGAGATCACCTGCCACGGTTCCGTCTACATCCAGCAGCAAATCATGCAACTTCTGATCGAAAACGGTTGCCGCTCCGCCCTCCCCGGCGAATATACGCAACGTGCCTTCATGAACGGCAAGATGGACTTGAGCCAAGCCGAGGCGGTCGCCGACTTGATCGCCTCGACCTCAGCTGGCCAACACCGTTTGGCATTAAACCAGATGCGTGGTGGTTTCAGCCATGAATTAAAGAACTTACGCGAACAACTTTTGCATATCACTTCTTTGATGGAACTGGAACTGGATTTCAGCGACCACGAGGAACTGGAGTTCGCCGACCGCAGTGAACTTAGCATGTTGGCGACCCATATCGAATCGGTCATATCCCGCCTGGCTAACTCTTTCAGTGTTGGGAACGCGATAAAAAACGGTATTCCGGTTGCGATCATAGGAGAGACGAATGCCGGAAAATCGACTTTGCTGAACGTTTTGCTAAATGAGGAAAAAGCGATTGTCAGCGATATCCACGGTACGACCCGCGACGTCATAGAAGATACGATCAACATTCAGGGAATCACTTTCCGTTTCATCGATACTGCTGGTATCCGCGAAACGCATGATGCGATCGAAAGTATCGGCATCGAACGCACCTTCCAAAAACTCGACCAAGCAAATATTGTCCTCTGGATGATAGATGCCTCCGACGCATCCTTGCAAATCGCCCAATTGTCCGAAAAGATACTGCCCCGCTCAAAAGGAAAGCAGCTAATCCTTGTTTTCAACAAAGCCGACTTGCTCACCAACCACCAGTTTAAGCCGATCGACCTTCCCGAAAACGTGCAATCGATCTTCATCTCAGCCAAGAAAAGAGAGCATATTAACGAGTTACAGGATCTCTTGATCCAAGCTGCCCATATTCCCTCTTTGTCTCCAAACGACGTCATCATCACCAACATCCGCCATTACGAAGCCCTAACTCACGCCCTCGAATCCATCCACCGTGTTCAAGAAGGTTTATCCGCCAACCTTTCCGGAGATTTCATCTCCCAAGACCTAAGAGAATGCATCTTCCATCTCTCAGATATCGTCGGAGAAGTCACAACGGATCAAGTACTGGGGAATATTTTTGAGAGGTTTTGCATCGGGAAATAATTGGTGATTACCAACGATTAGCATATATCATCAACGATTATTAAGGCGTTCATTTTGAGCGCCTTTCTTTTTAGCCTTATAAGCGATAGT
>ERZ777011.770-NODE-770-length-44549-cov-7.469052_pt1 | contig 44549 bp, 31 predicted proteins | sample MGYA00374964_ERZ777011 | MGnify/ENA primary metagenome ERZ777011 (study PRJEB29310, sample SAMD00008975) | mouse gut metagenome | study: EMG produced TPA metagenomics assembly of the Metagenome analysis of fecal microbiota from mouse which was promoted...
GAATCGGGTAAGGGAAACTATGTCTCTACTTAGAGCTTAAATGAAAGAGCCGTGACTTCCCTTACAATAAAAATCGGCAAGGACCGATTTTCCATACTTTTGTTCCCGTACAAATTCAAAACGAAGCCCCGGCAGCACATCAGTACTTCCGGGGCTTGTTTTTTGTATGCCTTCGTCCTTCACAGGGGAAAGGCCACTTGAACTTTTAATTTCAATATACTTTAGTATTATTAATATTAAATCCGGCCGCTTGTTCGCCTCTCGCAGGGTACTTTCGGCATTGCCGCACGCGACCGATGATTATTTGATTATAATTTCAATCTTATTTTACAATAGCCTTGACAGCTTCTTCGCCTTCAACAGCTACAACAACCACACCTGCCGGAGCAGCGATTACAGCGTTGTCGGAAGCCAGAACCGTGTTGGCAACTACCTGTCCGAGGATGTTAGAGACAACAACCTTCTTGCCGGCAGCGTTAGCGATCGTTACCTGGCCTTCGCCTGCGATAACGGCGATTTCGGATGTCGCGATCGTTTCGTTGTCTGTTGCCCAATCGTCTTCAGAACCCATTCCGATGTTGAAGATCAAGGCTGCGTCGCTGCCAGTCTTAGCATCAATGAAGCTTGCGTCATAAGTAGACAATACCAAGCAACCATCCTGGCTCTTCAACCAAGCAGCATTTGTCGGAGCAATCTTATCGTTATTACCAGCAGCAATCATTGACTCGATCAAGAACGATACGTTTTCATCTTCCTTCTCGGCTGTTGCCACGGATTCCGGATGGATGTAACGGAATGACCAAGTGTAAGTCTGGTGAGCGTCGTTGATCTTGGACAGATCCTTGATGTATTCACCATCGATCTCAGCTTCTTTGTAAGCATCAATGATTTTTGCAGAATCCAGCTTTTCAGGTGCTACGTTCTCGAAACCGTTCACCAAGAAGATCAAGCTGTCGCCGATCAACATTGCCTTTTCGAAACCTGCGCGGTAGTATTTACCGAACTTGTACGGATTTTCCGCTTTCGGATCACGTCTTGTAACCGCATCGGCAGAATCCTTGAAGTTAACCAAGAACTTGGCTACCGTATAACCGGCTTTGCCCTTTTCAGCATGAGGACAAGTCCATTCCGTGATGCCGTTCAGATGTTCATGATCCAAATCACAAGGTTTAGCAGGCACTGCATCAACCACGTGACGGTCTACAGAGATCAAGTACTGCGGTTTGATATAACCCAAGCCACGTTTTACCCAAGCGGTGTCAACATGGAATGACAAACCTGTCGCTTTGTTTTCCGACCAGATACCCAAGTAATCAACAGATTTATTCTGGAAGTTCTCGTTGTTTTCGTCCATCAGGTATTCACCACGATAGAATTCCTTGAATTTCAGGTTCAGGGCGATATCCTTGCCATCTTTCACGCCTTCCAGTTCAGTGTTGAAGCGGCGGTACAGAGGAGCGTCATACAGTTTGATCGCGAATACGGAAGTATTGATGTTAGCCATTTCTTCCGCACGCAGGATCGCTTTCTTCGTTTCTTCGGCAACGCCGGCTTTCATTGTATCTTCGGCCAACGCGATCAGGGCATAGTAGTGACCTGTTTCGTCGCAGTTGTTTTCCTTGAAGTAGAAATGTACGGTTGCTTTGTCAGCTTCTTCTACCGCAAACTTGTCGTCTTCGTTTCTGAACACACGTTTGCCGTTGTTGGCAGAACCGTCGCGTACGACTACGGCGTATGCGTTGCGGTACAGGTTCTTAAGACCCGGGATTCTCTTGGCTACGCTTTCCGATACTGCATACCCGTAACGTACGGCCTTACCGTCCTTGCCGTTGATCTGTTCCAGTTTGAAAGAAGACTGGTAGTCTTTTACTGTCAGGATAGAGTCGCTTTCGGAGTTCACGCCGATAAAGTGTGAAGCGTCATACGGGCTGAAGTGGTTGAACGTATAAGTAACCACCTTCAGGGAGTCCTTGTCGAAGTTTCTGTAACCTAACAATGTGTCGGACTTGGCTGTAGCTGATACTTCGTTGAATTCAACATATACCTTTGTTCCGAACAGGTCACCATACAGTTTGCCGTCTTCGTCTTCAAACAACTGAACGCTCTTCGTATTCTTGGCTGTCGGATATTCGCGGTTCACCAACGTAATCTTTGAATTATCCTTGCCCTGACGATCCTGAAGCACTACCCACTGGAAAGCCGGCATGTGATCCAATACCTGGAAGTCGCTGTAGATGCTTGTCCAGTTGGCAACAGAGTCAGCATAATGGATGGCAACGCCCAGATACTTGCCGTCTTTGTTCTTGATCGTGTACAGATTATCATTGACTGTAGCACGGTTGTCGTCGCCTTCGTTGTTGAAGTCGGGCTGGATGAGAGGATGGATGAAATCTTTAGCCGTAGCCTTCGCTTCATCACAGATATCGTCTCCAAAAGAAGGAGTGATGACGATCTTGTTCACATCCAGATATTTCAGGGCGATTTGACCCAGAGGTTTTCTATCTGTACCTTGTCCTGTGATAGCAGTTGTTGTAATTGCGTTATATGCAGGCACAGCAGCTTGTGCATCTGCGTAAGATCCGGAGACAGAAATACCTGCAACTATTGCATCGTAAGTAGATGTTTTTGGAGTCCACTTTTCTATTTCTGCTTCAAAAATATTCTTTGTACTTGTTGCTAACGTATTGATTGCATTATTTACAGCAGCTTGTGCATCAGAAAACGCTGCTTCTGAACCTGAAAGTGTACCACCCTGCAAATTATAATTTCCACCATCTTCAGTCACTGTATAAGTTACACCCAATACCGTAACAGTTTCACTACCACCAGCGGTAGGCACACTCCAGCCATCAACTGTAGCAGTAGCAGTAGTTACTACTTGATTCACCTTACCAGCACTTTCAGTCTTTGCTTCACTCTTCAATGCGTCAAAATCAGCAACAGGAGTAGATCCTAACATATATCCACCGGCACTTGCAACTTTTTCCGGAACATTTGTACTTTCCGGCTTATTGCTTGCATACAAAACAATTGAATCTTGCAACAAATAATAATAACCCGTGAAAACAGCACTTTCATAAGGACGCAAAGCTATACGTTTTACGATTTTGCCTTCCTTGACTTCATCCTTATACTCTTTATTTACATAAGCAGCCGGGAACACACCGTCAACATGCTTAGGAGCAGCACCCAACGTATCCACGATCAACCGATTCAATGTTTTAGCCAAATCAAAGTATGTCGTATCGACAACCAATACTTTCGGGCTCTTTATGTCGGTTGAATCAGTTGTTGCCAACATAAATGAAGTAGCATCTTCGCCACCACCTATGGCAGCAGAAGCCGCTTTCCAAACCTTTGTCCCCAAGAAATTTTCAACAGAAGGATTCTTCACATCCTTGCCATTGTTAAAGAACAAACGGCCTGAAGTAGTGAGCTGGTTGAAAATCTTAGGAGTAAGAGTCAGCTCCAAATCATCGGCAAGGAGAGTCGGGATGATCATGTTCGTAGCAGCAACCGCTTTATTAGCAGAAGCCAAAGCTTCAGCCAGACCTCCCTTTACTGCAACCAGATTCTGAGTCGCGCCGAAGAAGAAAGTGGAGTCACCCTCTACATGATACAGACCTAACGTACCATTGAAACCCCATTCCGTCTCACCGTCTTCATCATAAGCAGCAGCAGTTGTCGAAACACCGTCTTCGCCGTTTGTCTGCAACTTGACGGCAAACTGTTTTCCTGTCAACTTGTTTTCAAACGAATAAGTCGGCATTCCGGCGGGAGTTTCAAAAGGGATAATCGTAATTTTCCACATTCCGGAGAACGCATCGAAAGCGTCACCCGCAGTCAGGTTCGTCAATGCAGAAAAGTCCAAGCCGTTATCTTCCGTAAAAGAAGTAAAAGCCGAACTTCCGACATTTAAAGAAACGTAGTCTCCGGACTTCACCGTATTCAACAAATCGGTAGCAGGATCTACCGCCTTTGTCTGCGCAGAAGCCGAGACACCACCGGCTACCAGGGCGGCAGCCAAAAGAGTAGAAAATCTCTTGTTCATAATTCTAAAATGTTTAATTAATAAATAGTATATCTAACATATGTATCTCTCCCGACCGTCAACCTCTTGCTTTACAAGAGTTAACCTAATTATTGTATAATGACCGATGAAAACGTTCGTTTTTATTGGTCATTTTCCCGGGGCTTTCGAAGGAGTTCGTATCAAAAAGGCGGTTTTTCGTACAGGTTTGGCTATCTGATTGATAAGAAAGAATATAGAAAAGAAAAAATTATTGGAAGAAAGGATTGCAGGTTTAAAAAGTAGTTGTATTTTTGTGGCAGAAAAATGACAAATTTAAACGAACGTTTTCATTTGTCATTTTGAAAACCGCCCTATATTTTTTACATCCAACCAATTACAGGTTCAAAACAAGACAAGAATCCCGTTTACTTGAATCCTGTTTAAAAATGGCTGAAATCTTTTTCTCAAGAAGTTTCCGTATCAGCCGGATAGTTTCCGATATAATAAAAAAGGCCTGACAAACCGCCAAGCCTTCTCCTGATTGATAATGTCAGTTATCAATGGATGCCCAATTCAAGAGCAGTCTTTTCGATATCTTCACTCAGGTCCAATAGAGCTCTTTGTAATTGCTTTAATTCTTCCTGGGTAAATTGAGCTTCTTTCCCATTTACAACAAAACTATTCAAACGCTGATTCAGCCAGGAACGGCTTTTCCCAAAATAGACCTTAGCTATATAAGACCACGAAACCGCATCATAAACTTTTGACAGCACCTTTCTTAACCGAGCCTCATGAATTAAATTATCAGTCTTTTCAATATCTTCATTCACACATTCCAGCATGATATCAGCTAACATTTGAGCCTCTTCCGGCGTTTTCGTGGCCAAATATTGCCTGATACGTTCTTGAAAAGCACTTTCATCGATCCCTTCATTTTGATTAAACTCTGCCCGCTGTGAAAGGAACTCTTTCTTTAACTCTTGTTCTTGGTTCATCATTGTTTAACTGACAACACAAAGATAATATACGTTTGTATATCGCACGATAAATAAGTGCTTTTTATTAGTTAATAAAAGCAAACCGCTCCGCCTATCACAGGCAAAGCGGTTGATTGAATCAACCTATAGACCCACGAAAAATCACCAGAAGCCATTTCCTCAACAGCAGTTATATATCGAATTAATGTAAACTCGTACTTGACTAAGATATAGAGGAAACGATTAGCAGACAGAGCACGAGTCATCGGATATTTCCATTGTTTGCCCTTTCAGGGGGCAATGGCCGGCAAGTTTCATCTCATGGAACTTTAAGTTTCAAGGCATGAAACAAATAGTTTCACACCATGAAACTTTCGGTTTCCCTATATGAAACTTTTAGTTCCAAGATTTGAAACCGTTTGGAACTCCGAGAGTCGCTTGTAAAGCGGAGAGTGCTTTTCACCAGTCATACTCTTCCGTATAAGAATCGAACACAGGTTCCTCCTGGAGCCCATGCTGCCGAAAAAGTTTGCGGATATAGAGTTGGGCTTCCGGCGAAATACCATATTCTTTGCGGTAATAACGGTAATAAAGCGTTTTCGTAAAATGGAAGATCATGACTTTCCGCAAATGCCGCGCAGTCCGATAGGGCACTTTTTCAAGCAGGTTCGTAATCCCCCATGCAACGCGTACTTTCTGCGCAGACTTGAAATCCGGACAGGACGTATCTCCCGCCGGGAAACAAGCCGGATTCACAACCCGGATATACCGCCCGGCCTCCGCGCTGTAGCGGGCGGCAACATGCCTCAAACACCCGCCGGCTTCCGGACAGCGGGCGTTGAAACAGTGGATGAAACCGGCCGGTATCAACTTGTAATCAAAATCATTTTCCATTTTTAATGCAGTTTCCATAATGTCGATGTTTTGTTAATAGCGACCAATATACGGATTTTATCTTGATTCCGATTACCCGATAAGCGAATATACCGGCAACCGAGGCGACAGGAGGAGCGCTTTTTCCGCTATTACACGGATCAATAGGCTGTCACTGCGGCTAAAATAAAGAAAAAAGATATACTTTTGCAACTCGATTAAATAAGTAATATGAACACACGTAATCTTTGTTGCATCGGCCACATTACGCTGGATAAGATTGTAACGCCGAAAAGAACGATACATATGCCGGGAGGGACCTCCTTTTATTTCGCACATGGGATGAGCCATTTGGATACGTCAGACTTTTTGCTGGTCACCGCTCTTGCCGAAAGCGAAATGGGGGCTGTCGAAGAAATACGCAGTAAAGGAATCGACGTAAAGGTACTGCCGAGCACCCATTCCGTCTATTTCGAGAATACATACGGAGAGAACCAGGATAACCGGACGCAACGGGTGTTGGCAAAAGCCGATCCGTTTACGGTCGAAGGGTTGCAGGATGTCGATGCCCGTATCTACCATTTGGGAAGTTTGCTGGCAGACGATTTCTCTTTGGACGTGATCAAGTACTTATCGACCAAAGGGATGCTCTCGGTCGACGCCCAAGGATACTTGCGCGAGGTCCGGGGCGAGAAAGTCTTCGCCGTAGACTGGCCGGAAAAGATAGAGGCATTGAAATACATCCATATCCTCAAAGCCAACGAGCACGAGACGGAAGTTCTCACCGGATGCAAGGACCCGCGCGAAGCCGCTCTGAAATTAGCACACTGGGGCGTCAAAGAGGTCTTGCTGACATTGGGAAGCATGGGGTCCGTCATTTATGCCGACGGCCAATTTCACGAGATCCCCGCCTTCCCTCCGACAGAGATTGTAGACGCAACGGGATGCGGCGACACCTACATGGCCGGCTATCTGTACATGCGGAACAAAGGAGCTTCATACAAAGAAGCGGGATGCTTTGCCGCCGCCATGTGCACGATCAAGCTGGAGGCTTCCGGTCCTTTCGGGGGAACGGAACAGGATGTCCGGGATATCATCGCAACTTCCCGGACATGACCATATAGGAATAAATGAGCACCATGGCATACCCGGACAGCGGCACGACGAACGAGAACGACATCGTCGAGATATCGGCCACATAGCCCATCAGCAGCGGTCCGACCGCCCCGCCTACGGGCGACATCATCAGAAAGGACGAAGCACGTTTGGTATAGTCGCCCAGCCCACGCAGCGAGATGGCGAAGATGGTCGGGAACATAATCGCCTCGAAGATATAACAGGCAAATAAAGCGCCTTTCGACAGGACGCCTAAATTCAGGGTGACGGACAAAGCACCCAAGACGGTAAAGATGGCACAGACAAACAAGACTTTCTCCGCCCGGACATAACTCATGATCCAACTGCCGATAATACGCCCGGCCATGAACAGACCCAGTCCTCCGAAGGAAAGAACGATAGCGGCATCGTGCGCATCCATCCACCCGTCATCGGTCACATAGTTGATAAAGAAACTGTTGATCGATATTTCCGCTATCTCGTAGCAGAACAAAGCCATCACCCCCCAGGTGAAGCAACGGTGTTTCCACAGCCCTTTCAATCCGGCTTTTGCCTCGGCTGCCGTCTCTTCGCAATCGTCATGGTCGATCTCCGGCAGGCGGATGCGGAAGAAGACAAGGGCGACAGCCAGGACGACAACGCCCATCATGGTATAAGGCAAGGCAATGTTAGCCTCCCCGTCACCGGAAAACAGCAGCATCCCGCCGATCACAGGCGCACAGATACAGCCCAGCCCGTTGAAGGATTGCGCCAGGTTCAAACGGCTGGCTGCCGTCTCGCGATCCCCAAGCTCCGTCACGTAAGGATTGGCTGCCGTCTCCAGGAATGTCAGTCCGCAGCCGATCACGAACAGGGAAAAGAGGAAGAAGTTGAACGACATCAACTGTTCGCTCGGGATGAAAAGCAACGATCCGATCCCGTAGAGGATCAGGCCGAACACCACCCCTTGACGGTATCCGTATTTATTAATGAAAAGCCCGGCGGGAATGGCCATCGTGAAATAGCCCGTGTACATCATTGCCTGGATCAGAGCGGAATGGGCCTTCGTCATGACAAGCGCCTCTTGGAAATGCTTGTTCAGCACATCCAATATAGCATGTGCAAAGCCCCATAAGAAAAACAGAGATGTGACCAGTACAAAAGGAACCAGATACTCTCTCTTTACCAACGATTTCTTTATTTTTTCCATCTTATTGCTATTTTGTTTCATACTCATACTACAGCGTTGCCTTTCCCCCTATTCTCACCCGACTATATACCGGGCTTTCTTCCCCATCAACCTGTAGACAGCCGCTACGACCAACCAGGAGATACCAAATGCGACAACTGCTGCGGCAGGTATCTGCAAAGCGACCGGGACATGCAAGGCACGCATCAGGACAACCCCCGGACCGGTAAAGAAATAATGTATCATATAAACCCCGAACCCGCAAGTCGTCAGGTTCGCCAGCAGGCTCTTGAGCCTTTCGGACCGTACGTCCACCTTTTTTGCCAACAGGAAAACGGGGATCGTCATCATCACGACATTAAGAGAGCAATAGGTAAAGAAAAGTTCCAGCAATTCTTCACTGTATTCCGGCAAGGCCGTTACATAGCGGAAACCGCAAAAAGTCACGACATAGCCGAGGACGAACATCGGAATTCCGGCCAACAATATCTTACTCGTTTTCCAATCATGATTGCGCAGGTAATGGCCTAAAAGCAAGTAACCGTTGAATCCGGCGAAATAATACAGCATGTTGAAGGAGTTCCAGGAACAGCCACCCCAGACATACGGCGACACGAACTGATAATAATAAGGCAACAACGTCGACACGCCCCAGGCGGCCAAAAACCATAACTTGGCCTTTTCAGAGGCTTTCTCCACCCATGCAGAAAAAACAGGCAGGTACAGGTAAAGCCCGATCAACAGATAAATATACCACATGTGCACATCCACAATAGAGAAATTCAACGGGATCTGCGCAATATATTTCAAAGAAACATCCAACGACTGGCGGGCCACTTCCTCACCCGAATAGGGGAAAAAGTCCAAGATCACCTCCGATGGCAGGCCAAACAATCCGGTTATCCAAGGAAACAAATTATAAAGCACCGACCAGATCAGGAAAGGCCAAAAGACACGGCTGATTCTTTTTTTGTAAAAGACGGAAGTATCGCCCTTCACCGGCAGCAACAAGGCGCCCGTAATCATCACGAACAGGGGGACGCAGGGACGGAGCAACGACCCGTAGGCAGCCCCCCAGAACTTTATCTGGTCGATGTTGGCAGGCGGTTCGCCCGGATAAAAGTTAAACGGATCTGCACTGTGGCAACAAACCACGGTAAACATGGCAACAAAACGTACTACATCCAACCAAACGACATGCGATCGGCCGACTACCGGATTCTGATTCTTCATCATGATATTAGTATCTTATTAATTTATATTCCAAATGTAAGAACCGCCGCCACGCAAACGGTATCAACAGGACAAAGATAAGATATTTCGGTAAAAGGCTGAAATACCTATGGCTGTCCAAAAGAAAAAGATGTTCCAAATGAAAGAACCGCGGCGGACGGGCTTGATTTTTATGCGAGCCGCATAAAAATCGAAGGTTTTACGTAAATTTGTCATTGATATCAAAGACATGCCGTCAGGAGCATCAACGAATATCGACAAACACATTGACAATATGGAATTTTACACCCGCATATCCATCCCGAAAGCCCCGTTTACATTTTCCCATACGGAACAAACGGTCTTGCTCGGTTCCTGCTTTGCCGAGAATATCGGAAAGAAGTTGGAAGAAAACAAATTCAGGGTTGACCTGAATCCGTTCGGCACGCTATACAATCCGGCTTCCATAGCCGAGGCAATCCGCATGCTGCTTCGGCCGGAACGGTTCACAGGAGATGATCTTTTCCGGTATGAAGGGGTTTACCATAGCTTCAGCCATCACGGTCGTTTCTCTTCCCCTTCGGAAACGGAATGCCTGGCAAACATCAACAGGCGGCTGTTCGATTCCGCCGGCACGATACGGGAAGCACGGCGGATGATCCTGACCTTCGGCACGGCATGGGCCTACAGGTTGAGAAGTTCGGGGAAGGTCGTTTCCAACTGCCATAAACTACCGGAAAAGATGTTCGAACGGCAGCTTCTCACCGTCGGAGAGATCGTAGACGAATGGAAAAGCCTCCTCCTGTCGCTTTGGGAACAGAATCCGGAGTTGAAGTTGCTCTTCACCGTCAGCCCGATCCGCCATTGGAAAGACGGGGCACACGGCAACCAGCTCAGCAAAGCCACTCTCCTGCTTGCCATCGACGCGCTGCAAAAGGAATTTCCTGAACACACCGCCTACTTCCCGGCCTACGAAATCATGATGGACGAGTTGAGGGAGTATCGTTTCTATGCCGACGACATGTTGCACCCCTCTCCCGCAGCGGTCGGATACATCTGGGAACGGTTTACGGAAAGCATGCTTTCGCTTGATTCGCTGTCGGTTCTGCAAGAATGGAAGGAGATCCGAAAGGCCATTAACCACAAGCCGTTTCAACCACAAAGCAAAGCCTACAAACAGTTCATCTCGCAAACTTTGTTAAAGATGGAACGACTTAACGAGAAATTTCCTTACTTTGATATGACAAATGAAGTCGAAATGATAAAAAAGAAGTTCTAAACTTAATCATAGAGAAAAAGAATGGAATATTCAATAAAAGAAATCGCAGAAATCATCGGAGCCGATGGCACGAAACTGCATGACGACAACATCTGCATCTTGCTTACCGACAGCCGTCGCCTTTCATTCCCGGAGCAAAGCCTGTTCTTTGCCCTCCAGACAAAGACCAACGACGGGCACAATTATATACAAGAATTATATAAGCTACGTGTACGCAATTTCGTAGTCAGCACTGTTTTACCGGAGTTCGAGTCGATGTCTGAAGCAAACTTCCTTGTCGTCAAGGACACGCTGAAAGCGCTCCAGAAGTTGACGGCCCATCACCGGAAACGCTTCAATATTCCGGTAATCGGGATCACGGGAAGCAACGGGAAAACGATTGTAAAAGAGTTTCTCTATCAATTGTTGCATAACGAATTTAACATCGTCCGCTCACCCCGGAGCTACAACTCGCAATTGGGGGTTCCACTGTCGGTATGGCAGATGAGCGACAAGAATACATTGGGCATCTTCGAAGCCGGCATCTCCCAGCCGGACGAAATGGAACGCCTGCAACCGATCATCGCACCGACCATCGGCGTGATCACGAACATAGGGGAAGCACATCAGGAGAACTTTATCTCTTCCACGCAGAAATGCCTGGAAAAACTGGCCTTGTTCAATGACTGCGAGGCAATCATTTATGACGGCGACAACACCTTTATCGGAGGCTGTGTCGAATCGGCCTGCCTGTCCCACAAGGCGATCACTTGGAGCCGGACAGACTCGGAAGCGCCATTGTATATCGAATCTATTAAGAAACTGGAATCCGAAACCATCATTCGCTGCACGCTTTTAGGCTTCGACCGGACATACACGATTCCTTTTACGGACGATGCTTCTATCGAAAACGTCATCCACTGCATGGCTGTGATGTTGTATCTGAAGCCCACGAGCGTGAACGACGTCGAAAAGTTCAAGTGCCTCGAACCGGTCGCTATGCGCTTGGATGTAAAGCAGGGTATCAACAACTGCCTGTTGATAAACGACACCTACAATTCGGACATCAATTCTTTGGATATCGCCCTCGACTTCCAGCAGAGCCGCCGCGTAGAAAAGGACTTGAAATGCACGCTGATCCTTTCTGACATCCTGCAATCGGGAACGCTGCCGAAGTCTCTCTATAAGAAGGTTGCAGACCTGGTAGGCAGAAAAAAGATCGACCGCATTATCGGCATCGGCCGCGACCTGAAAGAATACGGAGGTGCTTTCGATATCGAAAAAGAGTTTTACCTGACAACCGAAGAATTCATCAAATCTCCGTCTTTCAAGAAGTTCAAAGACGAATTGATCCTGATAAAAGGTTCCCGCCAGTTCCATTTCGAACGCATTTCCGAACTGTTGGAAAAGAAAGTGCATGAAACGATCCTGGAAGTGAACCTGGATGCCGTGGTCCATAACTTCAACTATTACCGCTCGAAACTGAAACCTGAGACCAAGATGGTCTGCATGGTCAAGGCTTTCGGATACGGTGCTGGTTCCTACGAACTGGCAAAGACCTTGCAGGAACACCGTTGCGACTACCTGGCTGTTGCCGTCGCCGATGAAGGGGAAGAACTGCGTAAGGAAGGAATCTCGATCCCGCTTATCGTCATGAACCCGGAATTCAGCAGTTTCAATGTCTTGTTTGAAAACCAGTTGGAACCGGAAGTGTACAGTTTCCGACTGCTCGACGCAATGATAAAAGAGACGGAACGCAGGGGCATAACCTCCTATCCGATCCATGTCAAGATCGACACGGGCATGCACCGTTTGGGCTTCCAGCCGGAAGACATACCGGAGGTTTGCCGCCGCCTGAAAGAACAAAGCGGCGTAGTCGCCCGCTCCGTATTCTCGCATCTCGTAGGCAGCGACTCCTATATCTTCGACGATTTCACAAAAAAACAATTGGATACGTTCATGCGCGCGGCAACAGAACTGGAAGCCGGACTGGAATACAAGGTGATCAAGCATATCCTGAACTCGGCGGGAATCGAACGGTTTGCCGATCATCAGATGGATATGGTGCGTCTCGGCATCGGCCTGTACGGGGTCAGCGCCTCCGGCCAGAAAGGATTACGTAACATCAGCACGCTAAAGACGACTATCTTGCAGATACAAAACGTTCCGGCAGGCGATTCCATCGGTTATAGCCGGATGAGCTATGTAAAGCGCGATTCCCGCATCGCGATTATCCCGATCGGTTATGCCGACGGCCTGGACCGTCATTTCAGCAATGGCGGCGGCGAAGTCGTGGTCAACGGCCAGCGCTGCCCGATCATCGGCAATATCTGCATGGATGCCTGCATGATCGACGTCACCGATATCGACGCACGCGAAGGAGACACGGTCATCATCTTCGGTGAAGAACTCCCCGTCAGCGAACTTTCGGACAAGCTGAAGACCATCCCATACGAGATACTTACCTCTATTTCGCCAAGGGTAAAAAGGGTGTATTACCGGGAATAATTGCGTATCTTGCACATTTTACGTACTTTTGTGCCGTAACATATTAAAACAAAAGGTATGAGTCATAATTTATTGAAAGGCAAGCGAGGCATTATATTCGGTGCGCTGAATGACATGTCCATCGCCTGGAAAGTGGCTGAAAGAGCCGTAGAAGAAGGAGCAACGATCACACTGAGCAACACGCCTATCGCCGTTCGTATGGGACAGGTGGATGCCTTGGCTGAAAAGTTGCACGCCGAAGTTATCCCGGCGGATGCTACGAGCGTGGAAGATTTGGAAACGGTTTTCTCTAAATCAGTAGAAATATTAGGAGGTAAGATAGATTTCGTTTTACATTCCATCGGCATGAGCCCGAACGTGCGCAAGAAACGTACTTACGACGATCTGGACTACAGCATGTTGGAAAAGACGCTGGATATCTCCGCAATCTCTTTTCACAAGATGTTGCAGGTTGCCAAAAAGCAGGATGCCATTGCCGAATACGGTTCAGTGATCGCCCTTTCGTATGTGGCGGCACAGCGTACATTCTTCGGCTACAACGACATGGCAGATGCCAAGAGCCTGCTGGAATCGATCGCCCGCAGCTTCGGTTACATCTATGGCCGGGAAAAGAACGTGCGTATCAATACCATCTCCCAGTCACCGACATTGACTACAGCCGGTAGCGGCGTGAAAGGAATGGACCATTTGATGGATTTCGCCGAAAAGATGAGTCCGTTGGGCAATGCCACGGCCGACGAATGTGCGGACTATTGCGTCATGATGTTCTCCGACCTCACCCGCAAAGTCACGATGCAGAACCTCTACCACGACGGTGGCTTCTCAAGCATGGGCATGAGCCTTCGCGCCATGAACCAGTACAGTAAAGGTCTGGAAGAATATACCGACGAAAACGGACACATTATTTACGGCTAAACCGTAAACAAGCAGAGAGTTGGAAGTTAACTTCGCGTTCTCCTGGCTTTCAACTCTCCGCTTTCACTTCTCAACTGAAAAGTTATGCTCGTAAAAATATACCCCGAAAACCCGAATCTCAGGGAAATAGACAAGGTAGTCAATATTATGCGCGATGGCGGCCTCGTGATTTACCCGACCGACACCGTTTATGCCATCGGTTGTGACGCGTTGAATGTGCGTGCAGTCGAGAAGATCTGCCAGATGAAAGGTGTCAACCCGCAGAAAAGCAACCTGTCCATTATCTGTTATGATCTTTCCAACCTGAGCGAATATGCCAAAGTGAGCAATGCCGCTTTCAAGTTGATGAAGAAAAACCTGCCGGGTGCTTTTACCTTCATCCTGCCTACCAGCAGCGAGCTGCCTAAGATTTACAAGAACAGAAAAGAGGTAGGTATCCGCGTGCCGGACAATAATATTATCCGCACACTTGTACGGGAACTCGGGAATCCGATCCTGACCATGTCCGTGCACGACGAAGACGAGATCATAGAGTACAGCACCGACCCCGAACTGATCGAAGAGAAGTATGAAAACCAGGTGGACATCGTTATCGACGGTGGTTACGGAGGCACGGAAGCTTCGACCGTCATCGACTGCACGACAGACGACTTTGAAATCATCCGCCAGGGAAAAGGAGAATTAATCTATTAAGCAAACAAGACAAGATGAACTGGAACCGATTACTCTCCGGCAAACGCTTCGGCATGGAGAAATATCACGAACGCAAACATGAACGTACCGATTTTCAGCGGGACTACGACCGTCTGATCTTTTCCTCCCCTTTCCGCCGTTTACAGAACAAGACGCAGGTATTCCCCCTTCCGGGCAGCATATTCGTGCACAACCGTCTGACACATAGTTTGGAAGTCTCCTGCGTAGGACGCTCATTAGGGAATAACGTCGCCAAAGGCCTGATGCAGAAATATCCCGACGGAAGCGTCAATTTCCCGGAAATAGGCTCCATCGTTTCAGCCGCCTGTCTTGCCCACGATATGGGCAACCCGCCGTTCGGGCATTCCGGAGAGCGGGCAATCTCCGCTTACTTCGCCGAAGGAAACGGGAAAAAGTTACAGGAAAAGATTCTCAACGAAGGAGGCCGCTATGAAGACTTCCTCCACTTCGAAGGGAACGCAAATGCCATGCGTCTGCTCACCCACCAGTTCATCGGACGCCGCAAAGGTGGCTTCGCCCTGACATACAGCACGCTTGCATCCATCATCAAATATCCGTATTCTTCCGTTTATGCAGGAAAAAAAGGAAAATTCGGCTTCTTCCAGTCGGAAGAGGAGGATTATCTGCGCATCGCCGACGAATTAGGAATTTGCCGGAACCCGGAAGACGCAAACAAGTTCGTACGCTATCCGCTTGTCTACTTGGTGGAAGCTGCCGACGATATCTGCTACCAGATCATGGATATCGAGGATGCCTGCAAACTGCATATCCTGACAAAGGAAGAGGCCATCCGGCTGCTCCTCAATTTTTTCAAGGGAGAACGCCTCGACCATATTGTCCGCGTCATGAAGATGGTAGACGACACCAACGAGCAGATCGCTTATCTACGTTCCTGCATCATCGGTCTCTTGGTAGACGAATGTTCCCGTGTCTTCCTTGAAAACGAAGAAGGCATCCTCAGCGGGAGATACAACGCTCCGCTTATCAACAACATCTGTGATCAGGCAAAGACCGCATACGAAACTTGCTCAGAAACCGCTTACAAAAAGATATACCGGGCCAAAGAAGTCTTGGATATCGAACTGGCCGGTTACCACATCTTCAGCCATTTGATCGACACGCTGACGGAGGCCGTCATGAACCAGGACCACGCCTACAGCAAACTCCTGTTGCAACGTATCCCGGAACAGTACGACACGAACGCGCCGACCGTCTACGGAAAAGTACAATGTGTCCTTGATTATATCTCCGGCATGACGGATGTGTATGCCCTCGACCTGTACCGCAAGATTACAGGAATGAGCCTGCCGGCGGTCTGAAAAGAATCTATGATTTATACGTCACTAAAAAATCATAAATCATAAATCTTCAATACTCCTCCCTATACTTGCTCTCCTGCTTGTCATCCAAAATGCTCAGGTAGCTTTTATATCGCGATTCGCTGATATAATGTTCTTCTACGGCACGCAACACGGCACAGCCCGGCTCGTGGCGGTGAGAACAATTGTTGAATTTGCAATCGGCAGAGAATCTGAATATTTCGGGGAAGTAATGGGCGATTTCCACACCTTCCATTTCGATCGTGCCAAAACCCTTGATTCCCGGAGTGTCGATCAGGTATCCTCCATCCGGCAAGGAAATCATTTCGGAAAAGGTAGTAGTGTGCATCCCCTTGTTGTGATATTCGGAGATATCGCCGGTACGGAGATTGACACCGGGGATCAGTTTATTGATAATAGTCGATTTCCCCACACCTGAATGACCGGACAACAAGGTGATCTTTCCTTTAAGGTCTTCTTTCAACTCGTCCAAACCCTCTTCGGTACGGGCACAAAGCATGGAGCAAGGATAACCGATCGTCGCATACAGATTGATCAAGCCGTCCAACAATTCCCGATCCTCACCATGATAACGGTCTATTTTGTTGAAGACCAGCTTTACCGGCACACGATAGGCCTCAGCGGTAGCAAGAAAACGGTCGATAAAAACAGTGGTGGTAATCGGATAGTTGACCGTCACGATCAACATCGCCTGGTCCACATTCGCAGCAATGATATGCGACTGTTTGGACAGATTGGAAGCACGGCGGATGATGTAGTTCTTTCGCTCTTCGATCTTGGTGATAAAAGCGGTCCCTTCGGCATTGATATCGATATCGACCCGGTCCCCGACCGCAACAGGATTGGTGGTACGAATATCTTTCAGGCGAAAATTCCCTTTGATCTTACTTTCTATATCGCGACCGTCATCGGTGCGTACGGTATACCAGCTACCCGTATTCTTAATAACCAATCCCTTCATACGAACTGATTGAAAGTTGAAAATCAAAGACTGAAAAGAAACAACGTGTTCCTCCGCTTTCAATTTTCAACTTTCGATTTCCAATTTATTATACTGTCATTATTTCTTTTTCCTTTGCAGCGTAGAGGTCGTCTACTTTCTTGATATACTTATCATGAACTTTCTGAACTTCCGCTTCTGCGTCTTTCTCAACATCTTCAGGAGTTCCGTCGGTCTTGATGCTCTTCTTCAATTGCTCGATTGCATCGCGACGGGCGTTACGGATACTGATCTTGGCAGTTTCTGCTTCCTGCTTGGACTGTTTAGCCAACTGACGACGACGTTCTTCCGTCAGAGGAGGAATACCCAAACGGATCACTTCTCCATTATTTTCAGGAGTGATACCGACTTCGGAATCCATGATTCCTTTTTCAATATCCTTGATAATCTTCTTCTCCCACGGGGTGATCATGATCGTTCTTGCATCCGGTACAGTTACGGTAGCCACATTTGTCAAAGGGACAGGAGCACCGTAATACATTACTCTCACGCAATCCAAGATTTTCGGATTCGCCTTACCGGCACGGATATGAGACAACTGTTCGTCCAAATATTCGATCGCGAAGGTCATCTTCTCTTCTGCCGCCTTTACATACTGCTTTATATCTGCCATAAGTGATTGTATATTTTTGTTTTCTTTATTTGTTAAGCAAACAAAAATAGTAAAGTTTTTCTTTTTGGCAAACTGTTTATGGAAATATGTTGTTTCCGAACTGTCGGGACTACTTCAACTTTGTAAAAAGGAAAAGCAGATAAAACACACCGACTGCCAAAACCAGCAAGGCGCCTGTTTGCGAATGAAGGGCATCGGAGGCGAAACCCATCAAGAGCGGAAAGACCGTTCCCCCGAAAAGTCCCATAATCATCAGGCCGGACACTTCGTTCTGCCGCTGTGGCATCGACAATAAAGCTTGGGAAAAAAGAATGGAGAAGACGTTCGAATTGCCATATCCGACCAAAGCGATGCTGGCATACAGCAAAACCTTGCCGTCGAACAAAAGGAAACCCGCCATCGAGGCTACCATCAATACAACACTGACGATAAAGAAATTCTTCGGCGACCAATGAGCAAGAATCAGCGAACCGGTCAGACAGCCGATCGTACGGAAGATGAAATAAAGGCTCGTTGCAAACGCCGCCGCATGTATATCCATCCCCACCCGTTCCATCAAGATTTTAGGAGCGGTGGTATTCGTGCCGACATCTATACCGACATGACACATGATACCGACAAACATCAACAGAATAAACGGATTGCCCAACAAAGCTATACATTCGGCGAATGTGGACGGCCTTCCTTCCGGCGTCTCTTCCTTGATAGGAGCCGCCCCTAACAGGAAAATCGCGACAATCGCAATCACCATATAGATCGGAAACAGCACACGCCAGCCCAACCCCAGCGAAGGAATCGCCGCAGTCGCTCCCCACATGGCGATATAAGGCGCCAGGAAAGAGGCTATCGCTTTGACAAACTGCCCGAAAGTCAGGCTGCTTGCCAATTTGTCTCCAGTAATAATATTAGACAGAAGCGGGTTAAGAGAGGTCTGCATCAAAGCATTCCCGATGCCCAATAAAGAAAAAGAGACCAGCATCACCACATAGCCATCGCCGAAACACGGGATCAGCAACGAGACAAGAGTGACGGCCAAACTCAGCATGACCGTCTTTTTCCGCCCGATCTTATTCATCAACATCCCTGTCGGCACGGAAAAGATCAGGAACCAGAAAAACACTAAGGATGGAAAAATATTCGCCTCGGAATCTGTCAATCCTAAATCAAGTTTCACATAGTTGGAGGCGATTCCTACCAAATCCACAAATCCCATCGTGAAGAAGACAAGCATCACCGGGATCAATCTTAGATACAATTTTTTCTCTTTCATGGTCAGTCTTTATTCGGATAAGCAGGCCATGCACCTTCTTTCGTACAGACGAAAGCTGCCGTCTCGACTGCCCGCTGATGGGCTTCGCGCAAGGATTTGCCAGTTAATATGGAATAAACGAATGCACCGGAGAAAGAATCTCCCGCTCCGACCGTGTCGGCCACTTCCACTTCAGGAGTAAGGAGCGTCGACTTGTCATCGGCCGTATAGATGGAACTATAGCGGCTACCGGCCGTCAGGATCATATAGCGCAAGCTATAACGTTCGACCAATTGGCGGCAAGCCGTATCTTCATCATCCGAAAGAGAGAACATCACCCGCATCAGGCATAACTCCTCATCATTGATCTTGAGCACGTTTGCCTTCTCCAGCATATCTGCAATCAACTCTTTGGAATAATAAGACTGGCGGATATTGATATCAAAGAACCGGAGTGCCTCTTCGCGGGCATGCGAAAGCAGCGTATGGATCGTCGTACGTGATTCGGACGAACGTTGCGCCAACGTGCCGAAACAGACGGCATCCGCTTTTTCCACCAAGGCAACGGCTTCCTGAGTCAAAGGTATATGGTCCCAAGCGACACCTTCGATGATCGTATAGGCCGGGATGCCGTCTTTCAACTCCACCATTACGCTCCCGGTAGGATATTCGACTGTCCCTAATGAATGGCAGATACCGTTCTTATCCAACTCCTGGACAATTTCCGTCCCGGACACATCGTTCCCTACTGCGCTGACCGCATATCCTTCGGCTCCCAGCCGGGCCGCATGATACACAAAATTGACCGGAGCGCCTCCGGCACGCTTTCCCGTTGGCAAAACATCCCAAAGGAGTTCACCTATACCGACAACAACAGGCTTATCTTCTTTCATGATATATTGATTTTTAATGAAACAATTATAGATATTTATAGTTTATACATTCAGACGGGAACACTCGTTTTTTCTATAACCCCAGTACATGCAAACGACAACTCATCACCTTTGTCGAACCGTTTCGGCTATAAAAAGATAGGCTGTTATAGGGTTCGTTCGGGAACACCAAGTTGGTCATGGCAACCTTCCCGCCGTCCAAGAAGATTTCGACAGAGCATTTGTCCACAAAAATCCGGAGCCGGTGTTGTTTGTCTTTTGACAGCGGCGCCCAAGTAGCCAAAGCGAAATCGTCTACATAGTTAATGGAATTCTTCACACGACCGTCATGCGCCTCTTTTTCGTGCGGAATGGCGTTCTTACCGAAGTCTACAATTCCACTACAGACACGGTCCATCACCAACTTGCCGCTCTTGCCGTCCAGGTAGATATCTACATATTCACCTTTGCCATTCATCAGTTTGAAGCCGGAACAATCGGCATCGGCAACCAGTTCGATATCCATTTCAAAAGCACCGTCATTAACTGCGAACAAGGTATCGACCGTAAACTCTTTTCCGCTTTCCACGATAAAAGCCGGGATTTTCTTAGTCTCTCTTCGCAAAGCTTCCAATTCTTTTACCGGGTTGACAGCCAAATAGACATCTTTGCCTTCGGAATACATCGTCAACTCGCGGGGCAGGGCGTTAGCACTACGATACTGTCGTGTCGGGACGATATTGGCATACTGCCAGTTGCTCATCCAAGGCATGGCTATCACACGGTCGCCAGTATTGGAAAAGCAAACGGTTGCATAGTGGTCTTTCCCCCAGTCCAACCACTTAACCACTTCGGGTTTCGTGTCGCAGACGAAATTCGTCCCATCGAAATCACCGATAAAATACTGCGTAGCGGAACCGCCGAACAGACAGCCCGGATTGACATTCACGATCAGCGCCCACTTTTTGTCATTTTCGTTTCCATTGACAGGCAGTTGTACCATGTCAGGACATTCGAACTGGCTCGGTTGCACTCCGTATCCATAGCCGAAAGCACTCATATAAGTCCAGTCTTTCAAATCTTTGGAAGAGAAAAAACGCATTTCCTTATCAGCCGAAACGATCATCACCCACTTCTGTTCCGGTTCGTACCAGAACACTTTCGGATCACGAAAGTCCTTCAAGCCATCGAACGGTGTCAGGACCGGGTTCCTTTCATATTTCGTAAAAGTTCGCCCGTTATCCCGGCTGTAAGCCATACATTCGATCTGCCCGTTCTTGTCGCTGGCGGAAGTATAGAAAGAGATAACCGTACCCTCACCGTAACCGGCCGTGTTCTTCACATCCACGACCGAACTGCCGGAGAAGATGTGTCCCATCGTATCACGCGCCAAAGCAACCGGAAGATGTTCCCAATGCACCAAGTCACGACTGACCGAATGCCCCCAGTGCATGTTTCCCCATACGGCGCCATAAGGATTATACTGAAAATAGAGATGATATTCGCCATCCTTATACACCAACCCGTTAGCATCATTCATCCAGCCGTAGAGTGGCGTATGATGATAGAGCGGACGAAAAATATCGCGATTTACCGCATCAAACGTATCCGACAATCGCATTTGTTTCCAACAGATCGCGTCTTTCGGCGTTTTACGGATACGGACAAACGCCTCTTTTGCTCCTGCCGGCAATTCGAACGGGACAAAATAGTCGATGTTCTTCCTGGCCAAGCGGACATCCATATCCGTATCAGCAGGATCACCGGTCACCAGACAGACCTGCCCCTCCGCCGTTTTCTCCTCAACCGGAAGCAAAAGATATTTAGTCGGATTCGTGATGCGGACAAGCGTCAGGGTATCCCCCCGCTGTTCCAGTGTCAATTCACTCTTATCAGACGGCTGGCAAGAGACTAAGCCCAAAGAAACAACCGCGCCCATAACGAGACTTTTACTGATATTTGAAATCAATGTTTTCATACTATTAATTTATGGCAACAAATTTTTCCGGCAAAAGTAAGACTCCGGTATCAAAGCAGACAATAACAAATGACACAAAAGATATAACAAATGTCACATAACGCGGAAAATCCTCAGCATCAATCATCCTCCCTGCTGATATTCGGTAGGAGTGACGTTGTAAACCGCCTTGAAACACTTAGCGAAATAGGCGGAAGAAGAAAATCCTGTCTGGTAGGCGATCTCGCTGATATTATGCTGTTTCTGTTTCAGCAAGACTGCCGCCTTTTTCAACCGGAAATTGCGAAGGAAGTCGACCGGACTCGTACCTGTCAAGTCTTTAATCTTCCGGTGAAGATGTCCGCGAGACAAGCCAAGCGCCTCGCTCAACTTTTCGATATTATATTCAGGGTCAGTATAAACCTGTTCGATCCGAGTCAGGAACTTCCGGAGAAAAAGATCGTCCATGTTCTCCACCTTTTCCGGTTCAGCCGCCAACAGATTGCTGTCTTGCAGTTTTTGCAACAAGGTTTCGCGAAGTTTTTTCCGTTCCTCCAAGATACGGATCACACGGAGTTTGACAAAATCCATCCGAAAAGGTTTCTGTATATACCCATCCGCCCCACCGGATATGCCATACATGCGTTGACGTTCGCCAGTCAGTGCCGTCAACAAAATAAGCGGGATATGACTAGTCACCAAGTTCGTCTTGATAGCCTTGCAGAGTTCGAAGCCGTTCATATCCGGCATCATGACGTCGCTCAGCACAAAAGAGACATCTTCCGAACCAAGCAAGTTTAAAGCGATCCTGCCATTCACAGCGGTCAGCACCCGGAAGTTTGCCGAGAGTTCCTTTTCAAGGAAAGTACGGACTTCGTCATCATCTTCGACAACCAATATCGTATAAGGATAAGATTTCGAAAACCATTCTTTTTGTTCGGAATCATCCAGCCGAGATGCATCGTAGGCCAACGGTGAAATCGGAACTTCAGTGACATATTCGCCCTTCAATTGCATTTTGTCCCGGTGAAGGCTGAATGTAAAGGCAGTCCGTACACCGGGCTCGCTCTCCACATCTATTTTGCCATTATGCATCTTAATATACTCGCCAGCCAAATGCAAGCCAATGCCTGTTCCCATACGGCTATTCTCCGAATAAAAACGATTGAAAATATACGGAAGGTTCTCAGGACGGATTCCCGAACCATTATCTTCTACGGCAACCGTCACCCATTCGTCCAAAACAGACAGCTTCACGACTATATTTCCTTCCTCCGGCGTAAACTTGAAAGCGTTGGATAGTAAATTGACCAAGACTTTTTCGATCATATCCGGATCAATCCAAAGCATACATTCTTTCACATCCGTCGTAAAACCGTAATCGATGTTCCGTACTTTCGCCATATTGTTGAAATAGGATTTCACCTCTGCGACAAAAGCAACGATCTCCGTCTCGCAGATCTTCAACTTCTCCTGTTTATTTTCCGCCTTGCGAAAATCAAGCATCTGGTTAATCACACGAAGCAGGCGTTCGGCATTCTTGTGCACCAGCTCCAGATCAGACAAATAAGGCGAATCATGGAGTAAATACATCAGCTTGTCCAACGGACCGAGTATCAGCGTGAGCGGGGTACGTACTTCGTGGGAAATGTTCGTAAAGAACTGAAGTTTGGACGCGGTAACTTCTTCTATCTCGGCATTCAGGGAGATTAGTTTACGCCGCTGTTCTTCCTCCTTTTTGTTTATTGCACGCAGCTCCCGGTTTGCGACACGAATTTTCCGGTTGATATAAAAAACATAGACCAATAGAGAGATAAAACCGATCATCAACAGAATGATGGCCAGCAGGGAATCTTTCAAAAAGAGGAAACGGTTCAGCAATTCCTCCATGCGGGTACGCTGGTTCTCAATACGCTGTTGATAATTCAAAAGGCGTTCGGCTTGCAAAAGGAGGCTTCGGGCCGCTTCCCTTCCGACAATGCCGCTATGCAACGGTATATATTTATCGACAGGCTCACCTGCAATAAGTTTCATAGCGGTCCGTATAACCTGCTCACCTCCGGTCGGATAAAGAAAAGAGGCATCAATGCGCCCGTCGGCTATGGCTTGCAGACCGACTTCGGCCACGGCATCCATCCCGATAATCGGGAGCTGCTTACCTTTGACAGGATCTATTGAAAGAAAATATTCGCGGGCGGCGATCGCCATCACATCATTATGGGCAAAGACAAAATCAATGGGTTGTGAGAACGACTTTTCCCGGAGCTTCCGGGCAGTGACGTCCTGTTTCCAGTCACCTTCTACCGGAATAAAAACCAAATCCTTGCGGTCAGCCAACGCATCCCGGAAACCATTATGCCGTTCCTGGGCAGGCGACGAACCTGTTGTACCCCAGATTTCAAGAATCGTTGCTTCAGGAGGCAGATACCGGATCGCATATTTTCCAGCAGTCACGCCTAATTCGTAGTTGTCGGCACCGACAAAAGTCGTGTATCGGTTGGTATTGACTTTCCGGTCGGTGATGATAGTCAGGATACCGGCACGGTCGGCTTCTTCGGCAATGGCAGTCAACGGTCCCGATTCAAGCGGGGAAATAACCAGCACATCGACTTTCAGGTCGATCAGTTCGCGTATCTGCTCAACCTGACGATCGTTGTTGCTATCAGCATCTTTGATGATAACTTTCAGGTCGTCATAGTTGGACGCCTCGATCCCAACCTCACGGATCATCGCCTGCCTCCAATCATCATCGGTCATACATTGCGAAATACCTATCACATATTCCTTTTTTCTCCCGACATCCGAACAAGCCACCAGAAAAAAACAAAAAAGGAATATGCAACAGATATTTTTCATGTGTTGACGGATCGTCAATTATGCACCAATGTTCCAATGTTTTCGCCACTCATCACCTTCTTCAAGTTTCCATTGGTATCCATGTCGAAGACGATGATCGGGAGGTTATTCTCCTTGCACATCGTGGTAGCCGTCAAATCCATGACCTTGAGGCCACGCGTATAGATTTCATCGTAGGTGATATCCGAAAATTTAGTAGCCGTCGGGTCTTTTTCCGGATCGGCAGTATAGATACCGTCTACACGGGTTCCCTTCAGCATCACATCCGCTTCGATCTCGATCCCACGCAGGGAAGAACCCGTGTCGGTCGTAAAGAACGGATTGCCAGTACCACCCGACATTATCACGACATTGCCCTGTTCAAGCAATTCGATCGCACGCCATTTATTATAAAACTCGCCGATCGGCTCCATACGGATAGCTGTCAGCACTTTGGCTTTTACGCCCTGAGCGACAAGCGCAGAGCTCAAGGCCAGACTGTTGATAACCGTTGCCAGCATCCCCATCTGGTCGCCTTTCACACGATCGAACCCTTTGGAAGCCCCGCTCAGGCCACGAAAGATATTGCCCCCGCCGATCACAATCCCGATCTGGACCCCCATTTCGGCAATCTCCTTGATCTGTGCCGCATATTCGTTCAGACGAACTTCGTCTATACCATATTGTTTACCACCCATAAGCGATTCGCCGCTTAACTTCAACAGGATACGTTTGTACTGAGCCATATTACATTGATTTGTTTAATTGTTTCTCGGACAAAAGTACTGCATTTCAATAATTCGACAATGAATTATGTCAATGAATTATAGGGATATCACATTAACACCACACACGCGCATAGGCCTTTAGACAGCCTTACGAAAGGTTCAAAGTTTTTCCTTCAAATATTTTCCCGTATAGGACGTCTCACACATCGCCACCTCTTCCGGCGTTCCGGTGCAAACCAGATTCCCTCCGGCACTCCCTCCTTCGGGGCCAAGGTCAACCAGATAGTCGGCACATTTGATCACATCCATGTTATGCTCGATGATAACGACCGTATGGCCTTTATCAATCAAGGCATTGAATGCTTTCAGTAACGTCTTTATATCATGAAAATGCAGACCGGTCGTCGGCTCATCAAAAACGAAAAGCGTCGGTTCCTGTTTCTCCTGCCCGAGATAATAAGCAAGCTTCACACGCTGGTTTTCACCACCGGACAAAGTAGATGAAGTCTGTCCGAGTTTGATATACCCCAACCCGACATCCTGAAGAGGTTTCAGTTTTCTGACGATCTTCTTTTCCTGTGTTCCCGGATACTGCCCAAAGAACTCGATCGCCTGGTTTACGGTCATTTCCAGCATATCATAGATGCTCGCACCATGATATTCGACATCGAGCACATCCTGTTTGAAGCGCTTACCGTGGCAGGTTTCACATTCAAGGGTGATATCAGCCATGAATTGCATCTCGACCGTGATCTTTCCTTCTCCTTTACATTCTTCACATCGTCCACCTTCCTTATTAAAAGAGAAATAGGCAGCCGAATAACCCATCTGCTTGGCAAGGGGCTGTTCACCATAAAGTTTACGAATTTCGTCGTAGGCTCCGATATAGGTCACCGGGTTGGAACGAGAACTTTTGCCGATGGAGTTCTGATCCACAAACTCGATATTTTTGATCATGTGCATATCGCCTTCCAAACCGGAACAGTCTACCATCAAGCGGGCGGCCTCGTCCAAATAGTGCTTGACCCCTTCGTAGAAAATATCACGCACGAGAGAGCTTTTTCCCGAACCGCTGACACCTGTTACGACTGTCATCACGTTCAGAGGGAACTTCACATCGATCCCTTTCAGATTGTTTTTACGAGCGCCTTTCACCTCGATATAATTATTCCAGGGACGACGATAAAGGGGCACTTCCATCCGGTCCTCTCCCGTCAAATACCGAACGGTATAACTGTTACTACTGGTTTTCAAATCGTCCACATCACCCTGATAGACAACTTCTCCACCCAGACGGCCGGCTTTCGGTCCGATATCGATAATGTAATCGGCCGCACGGATAATCTCTTCGTCATGTTCCACCACGACAACCGTATTGCCTAATGCCTGCAATTGCCGGAGGACCTTGATCAATAAATCGGTGTCGCGCGAATGAAGCCCGATACTCGGTTCGTCCAATATATAAAGGGAACCGACCAGGCTGCTTCCCAAAGAGGTCGCCAAATTGATACGCTGGCTTTCCCCGCCGGAAAGGGAGGCGGACAAACGATCGAGCGTCAGGTAACCCAGCCCCACGTCCAACAAGAATTGCAGGCGGTTGGTGATCTCCGTCAGCAACCGTTTGGCGATGGATGTCTCGTTCTCGTCGAGTTGAAGGGTATCGAAAAAGGCTTTCGCTTCCGTGATCGGGAGAGTGACCAGTTCCGCAATATCCTTTCCGCCCACCTTTACATACAGGGCTTCGGGGCGCAGGCGGGAACCTTTGCAGGTCGGGCAAACGGTCTTCCCGCGATAACGTGCCAGCATCACACGGTACTGTATCTTATAAAGATTTTCTTCGACAAATTTAAAGAAGTCGTCAATACCGTGTAACCCACGGGCTCCATGCCAAAGCAAGTCCTTTTCCTTTTGCGTCAGATCGTAATAGGGACGATGGATCGGGAAATTATATTTTTCACTTTTTACAATAAACTCTTGCAGCCATTCTCCCATCACTTCACCTTTCCAGCAAACTACCGCTCCCTGAAAAACAGACAAACTTTTATCCGGGACGACCAGATTCTCATCAATGCCAAGCACCTTCCCGAAACCTTCGCAAGTCGGGCAAGCACCTAACGGATTATTGAAGCTGAACATCATATCGGTCGGTTCCTCGAACACCATTCCATCAGCCTCGAACTTCTTGGAATATTCTTTCACAACCGTCCTTCCGGGCGCGTAAATACGGAGGATACAAGTATCGTGCCCTTCGAAGAAAGCAGTTTCGGCAGAATCGGCAAGACGGCTTTTCAACGTCTTGTCATCCGATACGACCAGACGGTCTATCAACAGTTCGATCACGGGGGAGGAAAGCAACGCGTCATCCGCCATCACTTCACCGATACGATAAACAGTCTCGTTGATGTACAAACGGGTATAACCTTCTTTTTGCAAGATTTCCAATTGCTCCTTCATGCCGCGCCCAGCCGGCAGGACGACAGGTGCGTACACGGCAAAGCGCGTCCCCACAGGATAACCCAAGACTTCCTTCACGATATCGCTTACTTGATGTTTCTTCACTTCCGTCCCAGACACGGGAGAAATGGTTTTCCCGATACGGGCATACAGAAGACGAAGATATTCGTAGATCTCCGTAGAAGTTCCAACCGTCGAACGCGGATTGCGGGTATTCACCTTTTGTTCGATGGCAATGGCAGGAGGAATGCCTTTGATATAGTCGCACTCCGGCTTACTCATACGTCCCAAAAACTGGCGGGCATAGGCAGAAAGGCTCTCCACATAGCGGCGCTGCCCTTCCGCATACAACGTATCAAATGCCAATGATGATTTTCCACTACCGGAAAGTCCGGTTATAACGACCAGTTTATCTCTGGGAATCTCTACATCGATATTTTTCAGATTATTGATTCGAGCTCCCTTGATGAATATAGAATTGCTTTCGGACATAATTATTTCCTTCTTTAATCGATCCAAGCTTGTCTGTTACTTTTCCCTTGATCCAAAGGTAACAGACAAACCCGAATTGCAAAGATAAAAAAGGATTACCGTTTTGCCAAGTAAACGATATGCCGTTTATGTTTACAAAAAATAGCCATCGGCGAAAAAGATGCCAAAACAGGGCATAAAAGTACCTCCAACATGGCGGATAAACTTCTCTGCATCCCCGTCAGGGCTTCGCGCAGACCCGGGTCTGCACCTCTCCCGCACCCGGGTCTGTGTGGCGGGTACACCCGGGTCTCAAGCAGCTTTAAAAGCTGTTTTTGACAAAAGAAAAGCCTGTCTTGATGAAAAAAGAAGCCGTTTTAACATGTTTTGCACCTGTTTCCGGACGGTCCCTGTTTTTATCGTATAATTGATACACAGGATGTTATCGTTTTTAACTATGATAGGTGTGATAGATGAATGATAGTACAAAACAGCAACTATCATACCATAACCTATTGGTTTAAACCAATATACGGACAAATATGATAGTATGATGGTTGGTTTGCGAAATTTTCATAAGGAGAAAGAGGTGATCCCGGATAACAATTTTTGGTGCGGTTACCCTGATGATGCAGTTCCAAATAAAATATAATTCAAAAATTATAAGTATGTTTGCACCATAAATCGCATATTCAATAATTATTCATGATGACAAAACATCTTCGTTTATTACTGGTTTTACTCCTTTGCATAGTCACATCATGTAAAACGACACAACAAATACCGCAGCAACCAACTGGTAAAGAAGCGAAACGGGAATTTCGCGGAGCCTGGATACAAACAGCTTACCAAGGAGAATATAAAAACATGACACCTGCACAAATGCGGAAAGACTTTGTCCGCAAGCTCAACTATTTGCAGAAATGCGGGATCAACGCTATCATCTTCCAAGTACGCCCAGAAGCCGATGCTTTCTATAAATCGGACATCGAACCTTGGAGCCGTTTCTACACCGGACAACAGGGACTCGCTCCGGCCGGGAACTTCGACGTGATGGCTTTTTTGCTCGAAGAATGCCATAAACGAAACATGGAATTCCACGCCTGGTTGAATCCTTACCGGGCAAGTACAGCCGGAAACACCCGTTTTGCCGATTCACATATTTACAACAAGCATCCGGAATGGTTCGTGACCTACAACAAGCAAATCCTGTTTGATCCGGGATTACCCGAAAGCCGGCAGTTCATCTGCCGCGTGGTACGGGATATCGTGAGCCGTTATGATGTAGACGCGATCCACATGGACGACTATTTCTACCCCTATCCGGTAGCGGGCATGCCTTTCCCGGATGACAAAAGTTTTCAAAAATACGGCCTGGACAAAGGATATAAAGTATCACAACGTGCTGACTGGAGAAGGGAAAACGTAAACAAACTGATCCGTGAGATCAAGCGCACCATCCTACTATCCAAACCGTGGGTCAGATTCGGCATCAGCCCATTCGGCATCTACCGCAACAAGAAAAGCACACCCGACGGTTCAGGCAGCAACACCAACGGATTGCAGAATTACGACGACCTGTATGCAGACGTGACGCGCTGGGTGAAAGAAGGGTGGATAGATTATAACATCCCACAGATATACTGGGAGATCGGACATCCGGCAGCCGACTACATCACGTTGGTCAAATGGTGGAACCAAAACGCCAATAACGGACATCTGTATATCGGTCAAGATGTAGCCCGCACCATGAAAGCGGGAGAGCTGACCCGTAAGATGCGCTACGAACGTGCACTTTCCCATATCAGCGGAAATTGTTTCTGGCCTGCAAACGAAATACTCTGGGACAACAAAGGGGTGGCCGACAGCCTGAAACAGAACTATCACCGCTATCCGGCATTGATCCCGGCTTATACCCATCTGCACAACCGGGCTCCGCAAGAAGTCAAGAAACTGAAAGCCGAATGGACAGTTCAGGGCTATCTGTTACACTGGCAAGCGGAACAAAGCAAGACGAATCCCGAATTGGCAAGCTATTTCGTCATTTACCGCTTTGAGAACAAGGAACCGGTCCATCTGGACGACCCTTCGAAAATCGTAGCAATCACACGCGAGACGAACTATTTGCTGCCCTATAACGACGGGAAACACAAATACCGTTATGTAGTCACCGCAGTAGACCGTTTCCATAATGAAAATCAAGGGAAAAGCAAAAAGGTAAAACTTTAAATTCAATCACAGATGTATGATTTTATCTGCCAGAAACAGACCAATTGCACCTGAAAGCGATCGCCAATTTTCATACATCTGTAATAAAACATTCCCGAATATTTTATTCCTTTTTGCAACATCCGACAAGGATGTGCAATTATATAATAAAGCAATAAGTTATTGTCATTATGAAAAAGAGCATTATATACACAGGAACCGGCGACAAGGGAACCACTTCCTTAGTTGGCGGCCAACGAGTGTCGAAAGCACACCAACGTATCGAGAGTTATGGTACGGTCGACGAACTGAACTCGTTTATCGGTTTGTTGATCACTTCTCTGGAAGAGAAAGCGGATCAGGACTTTCTGCTGTTTATCCAGCACAAATTGTTCACGATCGGTTCCTATCTGGCGACCGACCAGGAAAACACGGAGCTGAAAGTAGAAAGCAAGGTAATGCCGGAAACGATCACCCGTATCGAGCGCGAAATAGACCGCCTGGATAACGAACTGCCCAAGATGCGCAACTTTATTTTGCCTGGAGGAAGCCGTTCAGCTTCTTTGGCGCATGTGTGCCGTACGGTCTGTCGACGTGCCGAGCGTCAGATTTACCGTTTGGCGGAGACAATTGCCGTTGAAGAACCGGTCCTGGTATTTATGAACAGACTATCTGATTATCTGTTTGTTCTGGCACGTAAGGAATGTATACGGAATAATGGCAAAGAAATTATCTGGGATTATACTTGCATCTAAAGAATATTGTTTTATTTTTGCGGAAAATTTGAGAACTTAATCACTGCGGTGGTTATTAATACTTGACAGCTATGTATTGGACATTAGAGTTAGCTTCAAAATTGGAAGACGCACCTTGGCCTGCAACCAAGGATGAATTGATTGACTATGCACAACGTTCTGGTGCGCCACTGGAAGTAATTGAGAATTTGCAGGAAATGGAAGACGAAGGTGAGATTTACGAATGCATGGAAGATATCTGGCCCGACTATCCAAGTAAAGAAGACTTTTTCTTTAACGAGGAAGAATATTAATCTCATTTAAATAGATTAAATTAAATATCAGCGCGATAAACAAGTATGATTTGTTTGTCGCGCTGGTGTTTTATAGAAGATCGAAAGATTATTAAAGACATAAGATTTTTATTTAGGAAGAATGACCTGATATACAATTTATCTCATTCTTTTTCGTTTATTTTTTCATAAAAGCAAGTAACTTTGCCGGTCTTTATAGTTGTTATAGGAAAATCAAATGAACAAATATCTCCTGCTTATTATCCTTTTGGCAACCAGTCTCACGGGAGTACGGGCGCAATACGACTCGCAACTAAGCCAATATTTTATGGCGTTAGGTTACTACAACCCGGCGTATGCAGGTGTCACGGGGGACTTAAATATGCTGGCGTTGTCCCGCTTGCAATATGTCGGTGTTGACGGGGCGCCGACTTCTTTCTTCATTAATGCGGATATGCCACTGAAGCTTGGAAAAACCAATCATGGCGTCGGGATGGTCGTCTTTACCGAAGGAATCGGACTTTTTGTTAATACACATGTCAATTTACAGTATGCCTATAAACAGAAACTGTTTGGAGGCACGCTCAGTATCGGAATGCAGTTTGGAATGGTAAACCAGTCGTTTGACGGAGAAAGGGTCTTTTACCCGACCAGCCAGTTCCATCAACAGGAAGATCAGGCGATTCCGCAGACAAAGGTGAGCGGAATGGGTTTTGACTTAAACGCCGGGCTTTACTATCACCGCAAGAATCTCTATGCCGGTTTAGGAGTCACGCACTTAAACAAAACGGAAATCTCATTGGATGAATATTCTTCCATGTATCTTGCCAGTACATATAATTTGATAGCCGGATACAATATTCAGTTTCGAAACCCGTTGTATGAATTGCAGCCGTCTGTATTCTTGAAAACAGACATGCAGAGTTTTCAGGCGGACATAACCGCCCGGTTGTTTTATAATAAGATGTTTAACGGAGGTCTTTCTTGGCGTGTGAATGAATCGGTGATCCTGTTGTTAGGAGCTAAGATCGGAAGTTTCCAGGTAGGATATGCGTATGATTTCCCGATCTCTACCATACCCATCTTGAAAGCCACGAGTGGAAGCCACGAGTTGGTAGTGAGCTACAAGCTGAAGTTGAAAAAATCGAAGTCAGGAAAGAATAGACATAAAAGTGTACGTATATTATAGTATATGAAAAAAGTATTGTTAGTACTTGCGGCAGTAGCCCTGTTTACCTCATGTGGCAAAACCCTTTCCGGTGGCGGGGGCGAAGTGACAGGGGCACGCTCGGTTGCGTTTAACGAACCCGCCCCTTACGGGATGGTTTTGATCAAAAGAGGCTCATTCGAGATGGGACCCGCTGATAAGGATTCCTTGTGGGGAATTAATCCGGAAACAAAAGGTGTCTCTTTCGATGCTTTCTGGATGGACGAGACAGAGGTGACAAATGCCAAATACCGTCAGTTTGTGTATTGGGTGCGCGATTCCATTATCCGCGAACGCCTGGCCGATCCGGCGTATGGCGGCAACGACCTGTTTAAGATTACCGAAGACAAATACGGCGAACCGGTAACCCCGCATCTGGACTGGAGCCGCCCGATCCCTTGGAAACGTGCCAATGAAGACGAAATCCGGGCGATCGAAAGTGTCTATGCCGTAAATCCGGTGACAGGCGAAAAGACGCTGGACCCGAAACAGATGGTCTATCGCTACGAATGGTATGACTATACGTCGGCAGCCCTTCGCAAACACAATCTGGATCCGGCAGCCCGCGTGCGTAACACCGATATCCAAGTCGATCCGAACGAAGTGATCATGATTTCCAAAGATACGGCTTACATCACTGAGGAAGGCGAGATCGTAAACGAAACCATCACACGCCCGCTTAGCGGACCGTGGGACTTCCTCCATACCCGTATCGTAAATATCTATCCGGACGAAAGTTGCTGGGTGAATGACTTCAACAATGCTTATAACGAGCCTTATATGCGTATGTATTTCTCGCATCCGGGCTATGACGATTATCCTGTAGTAGGTGTTTCCTGGGAACAGGCGACCGCTTTCTGCGTATGGCGTACTAATCTCTTCAAGGAATCTCTGAACTTCCCCAGCGGACAAGCGATCGAACCGTTCCGTCTGCCTACGGAAGGCGAATGGGAATATGCAGCCCGTACGGGTAAAAACGAAAACAAATATCCATGGGCCGGCGACGAGTTGGTGAGCGGAAAAGGTTGTTTCTTAGGCAACTTCAAACCGGGCAAAGGCAACTATACGGAAGACGGACACCTGATCACTTCGCGGGTCGGTTCTTTCGCCCCAAACGAATTCGGCCTCTATGACATGGCCGGTAATGTGGCGGAGTGGACATCGACTTCCTATTCCGAATCCGGGCCGAGCCAGATGAGCGATATGAACCCGGACTTGCGTTATAATGCCGCAAAGGAAGATCCATACGCCATGAAGAAAAAGGTAGTCCGAGGAGGTTCATGGAAAGACGTGGCACAGTTTATCCGCTCGGATATGCGTACTTTCGAATACCAGAACGAAACCCGTTCATACATCGGTTTCCGTTGCGCCCGTACACAAATCGGCTTTTCGAGAGCAAAAGGTAAAAAATAACGAAATATACATCACATCATGGGAAAATATAGAAGATATAAAAACAGAGCCGAAATGTACCTTGCCAGCGAAAAGGGCAAGCGGGTACTGAATTTCTGTTATAGTTGGGGAGCCTCCATCGTTATTATCGGCGCCTTGTTCAAATTATTGCACTTGCCGTATGGTAACCAGATTCTGTTTGTAGCCATGACGGTAGAGGCGTTGGTATTTTTTGTCTCCGCATTTGAGCGTCCCGGCAATGAATATCATTGGGAAGAAGTATTCCCAGTCTTGAAATCGAAAAATCCGCTCGACCGCCCGGACTTCGCCAATACGTCTATGTCCAATCTGGTCAACTCGCCGGAAAACACGACAGACGACGAAGCTACTGGCGGATTGAACATCAACTTGGGAGGCAAGCAAGTTTCCGGACTGGGTAACCTTGATCTGGATATAAACGAAGAAGATACGAAAAATCTTTCCGACAGCATCAAGAAACTGAACGGTGCAGCCACACAATTATCCAAAATGGCGGAACTTACGGAAGCAACGCAGAAATATTTGGAACAACTTTCGGGTATGTCCGAAAATATGGAACGCTTCAGCCAAGTAACCCATTCGTTGACCAACGTATCCGACACGCTTTTGAATTCGTATAAGAGCATTACGGATAATTCGGATGGCATCAACCATAATTCCCGCGGCTACGTACAACAGATGGAAATGCTGAACCGTAACATATCCAGCTTGAACACGATCTACGAAATACAATTGAAGAGTATCAGTTCACAAATCGAATCGATCGAACATATCAATGGTGGTCTGAGCCGTATCCGCGAAATGTATGACGGCTCCGTGGTCGACAGTTCCATGTTCCGCAACGAAACGGAAAAGATGACACGCCAACTGGTCGAATTGAATCAGGTATACAGCCGCCTGTTACAGGCCATGACAGTCAACATGGGATACCAGCAACCCACACAGCAACAATCTGTTTACCAACAACCGCAAAGTTATCAACAGACTTATCAACAACCGCATGGATACCAACAGGCTCCGTATACAAACAACCCAATGAAGTAATCGGATATGGCAGGAATAGCAAATAATCCCAATTCGCCTCGCCAGAAGATGATCAACCTGATGTATTTGGTGTTCATCGCCATGATGGCACTCAACGTCTCGTCGGAAGTACTTGACGGTTTTGAACTGGTGGAAGGCAGTTTGCGGACTTCTATCGATAATACCTCGACCCGTAATGAGATCGTTACAAAGGAATTGGAGGCTTATTATCAGACAAATCCCGAAAAAGTACGAGAATGGTACGAAAAAGGAAACAAGGTAAAGCATGCTTCCGACAGCCTGTACAAATATGTGCAGGATCTGAAAGTTCGTATCGCGCAGATTGCCGACGGCAAGGATGCCGACGTCAACTGCATCGAACACAAGGATGATCTCGAAGCGGCTTCCCGCATAATGCTGTCTCCCGTTTCGGGCGAAGGCAAGAAATTGCGCCAAAGCATCGAAGAGTATCGGACGCTGATGGGCGAAATGGTGGAAGATTCCGCCAAGACGCGCATCATCGAAGCCAGCCTGTCGACGACACCGCCTCACAAAGCCGGTATCAATACCCGTACTTGGGAAGAGGCTTTGTTCGAGAACATGCCGGTAGCGGCGGCCGTTACTTTGTTGACGAAATTGCAGAGTGATATCCGTTATGCCGAAGGTGAAGTGTTGTCGAACTTGTTGAGCAGTGTCGATATGCGTGACTATCGTGTGAACCAGATCACGGCACAGGTGATCCCGGAAAGCCAGATCGTCATGCGGGGTAGCCAGTACAAGGCCAATATCGTCCTATCGGCTGTCGATTCGACCAAACGGCCGACCGTCCATGTTAACGGCAAAAAATTGCCATACGATGCGAACGGGATATTCACTACCGTAGTCGGTGCTCCTGGTACTTATCCGGTCAAAGGATATATCGAAATGCCGGGGAGTGACGGCAGCGTGATGCGACGCGAGTTCGAAAGCGAATATTTCGTGACCGAACCGAGTGCTACCGTCGCACCGATGCTGATGAATGTGCTATATGCCGGAATCGCCAACCCGATCCGTATTGCCGTACCCGGTGTTCCCAGTGGTAACGTGACGGCGACCATGACTAACGGGACATTGGTGCGTAAAGGTGATCAATGGGAAGCTCGTCCTGCTACGGTCGGAACGGATGCGATCGTTTCCGTTCATGCTAAGATGGCGGATGGCCGTAATGTCGAGATGGCGAAAACGACATTCCGCGTACGTGCTCTACCCGACCCAATGCCTTTTATCGAGTATAAGGACCAGAACGGCAATATGCGCAAGTTCCGCGGCGGCCAGTTCTCCAAACGTAATTTAGTGGAATCCGACGGTATCCAGGCTGCCATCGACGACGACCTGCTGAACGTTCCGTTCAAGGTGTTGAGTTTTGAGCTGACCTTCTACGACTCTATGGGTAATATCATTCCGGAAGTCACGCAAGGCAACCAGTTCTCACAGCGCCAGAAAGATTATATCCGTCGTCTGGCAAGAGGCAAACGCTTCTACATCACCCATGTGAAAGTGTTAGGCCCGGATAACAAGGAACGTATCATTCCGACCGTCGAAGTAATCGTTAATTAACGTAGAGGCGAGTCTGCTCGCCTCGTAATGTATAAGATATATGAAACGTTTATATTATATAGCAACCCTCGTTACCGCCCTGTTCGCCTCCATTCCCATGCAGGCGCAGGAAGAGGCTGACAACGCGCAACAGCAACAACAAAGACGCCGCGGTCCCGTATCGAGTCGTGGAGCCCGTGAAGAAGATAAGAAAGAGAGTGGTATGCCCGAACTGACCGTCCGGGCTCAGGATATGAACGAACGGATGACGCAACACATCGGCAACGCCCGCTGGATGCGTGTCATCTACCGCCAGATCGACTTGACAAAAGAGCAGAATGCCCCTCTATACTATCCCACCCAACCGATGAACGGACAGATGAACCTGTTCTCGATCATCTTTCAACTGGTATGCGAAAGCAAACTGTCCGCTTATGAATATTTAGACGGCTACGAGGATTTCAGCGACGACCGCAAGCTCGACCTGAAAGTCATGCTGGATCGCTGCCGCATTTTCTATGAAGAGACACCGAGCGAAGACAACGAACCTGCCGGTTTCGTCGTGAACGAAAGTGATATTCCTTCCGGTGATGTCCGCTCCTATTATATAAAGGAAGCTTGGTATTTCGATCAAAACAACTCCGTATTTGATGTCAAGACATTGGCTATCTGCCCGATCCTGACGATCGTAGACGATATGGGACAGAACACCATGCCGATGTTTTGGATTCCATACGAAAACCTGCGTCCCTATATCAATACCGCCTATATCATGACGTCCAACATCAACAACGCCATGACTTTCACACTCGACGACTATTTCCGCCGCCGGATGTTCCAAGGTGATATCTTCAAGACGCAAAACCTGATGAACCAGCCTCTACAAGCCTACTGCCCGACACCCGATTCGATGAAACGCGAGCAGGAACGTATCGAAAATCAATTGATCTCTTTCGAGAAATCCCTCTACCTGCAACCGGATACAGTCCAATCGGCTGCTAACACAAAAGACAAGAAGTCCAAAAACGTAACCCCCTCCACCCGTGGCAAAAAGGCTGAAACCGTAAAAGAGGACAAACAGAAAGAAGCCAAGGTCAAGGCCCCGAAAGCCCAAAAAAGCACTCCGGTCCGCAGCGTACGCCGTCGCCGGTAAAAGCTTTGACAATAATAAAACATAAAGAAGCGCAGATTAGCGATGATTGAAATGACATCTGTTAATCTGCGCTTTTTTGTATTTTGCCGAAGGGACTACAACTTATGTATCACCTTCATCAACTGATCGCCCAATCCGATCGTATAACCTTGTGAGACGAAGACTACACGGTTGAACGTGTCGGCGATAATGAAGATAGGCAGTGTATTGGCGTTCTGCAACTTCATGGCCGCCGCGATCTCCTTCTGGATTGTTTTGTCAATGTCTATGCCGTATGTGATGGTACTTGGCAACTCTCCAAACTCCTTCGGATCGAAGTTCTGAAAACCCTTTTCATCGGGAAATAGCAAGACCATGCCCCGACCCCACTCTTCGAGATCCTTCTTTACGGCAGCAATGTCACGCATGGCATGGTTGGTCGGTTCCTGGCGCGCCCCGAGAACAGCGACAATATAATAGCCGCGACCGGTAGTAGCCAGCAGACTTGTTTCCTCGCCGTTATCAGCCCGTTTGAACTTGTTTTCCGAGTTGAAATTGCCGATGACTTGTACATCATCCTGGCTCTCACGCATCTCCAGCTTGATATCGCTCGTTTTGCCTGGTTCTACGTTGAAAAAAGATATTTCGGCCAGTACGCTACCATTTGCCATACGTGTTCCGGTTACCAGCATATAATGGCCCTCATCCATAGAAAGCGGCTTTTTCAACAGAGCGCTCCAAGTGTCACCGCCACCCATATCCACATCGCCCGATTCGAAGTTAAGCGTCTGCAACTTGCCGGTCGGCAGCACTTTCGCAATCGTGAAATGGCTGTAATATTTCGGGTCCTGCAATGCCTTGATCGGCTGGTAAGAAGCGACGACCTTACCTTGTTTGGCAACCGTCTGCTCGGCAGCTTCGAAGTCTACATCCACCCAGTTCAGACCTTTCGCATACTGCACTTTTCCCGCAACCGGCTCGATACGCGCCGGAATACCAATGCTACGACATACGGCAACAAAGAATATATTGCGGGAACCTTTGTCGGCCACGCGCGATTTCCATACACCCATCGGCATAACCGGAATACGTTGCGGATTCAGACCGTCATTGATCTTGATATTCTCCTTCACCCAATCTACAATCAATTGCGGATCGGCTTTGGCCTTCTTCACTAAATCAGGATCGACATTGGCGGTAAAAAACTGTCTATACGGTGTCAAGAACTCGTTTGCCACACGCGGATTGAGGATATATTCGGTGAACAGGGAACTTTGTACCGCCTGGGCATTGTTCAAATGATCCGCCAACACGGAAGCCGGCGTATCGCGCAAGTCCTTAGCAGAGATAACATTCAACAAATCCATCGCCATCGGACGTTTGTCGGCGGGCGTATCGCGAAGGAACTTCTCGATCTCACGCCAGTTCCCCCGGCTGCCGACCATGAAATCGGCTGTTTTCAGCGGGTCGATACCTAACTCTTTGGCAAGTGCTTCCGCTTTCTCTCCCGTATAGAAAGTACCCACATATTTATTACGGATCACATCCTCTTCGTGCAGACGTTTGGCATTGGCCTCTTTCTGCTCGTCCGTCACTTCGGCAGCAATGGAGCCGTCTACCGGAGGAATGACGTCGAGCGTGACAGTTTCGATGTCACCCGGTTTCTTGTCAAGGGATATCATCACGTCATTGTCTTTGCCAAACGAGACCTTATTGTATCCGAACTTACCGCCCTTGGTCGCCCAAACCAACATATCGCCTTTACCGGCAGAAAGGAAAGCCTTCCCTTCGGCATCCGTTTTCTTCTTAGCAACAGAATAAAACTCGGCATAGTTGTATATCTTAAATTCCACATCGGCTCCGGCAACCGGTCCACCGTTTTCATCCACAACAGTGATTGTCGCTTTGGCTGTCGGGGCATAATTATCGATCACGTTGATCTCTGTATAACCGTTGGTCACATCCATGACTTCTTCCGGTCCATTGTATTTACCGAACACTTTCGTGTGCATCAACATACCACGATAAGCCGGTCCGTTGAACCAACCCAGATTGAGAACCGGTTCCGGTTCACAGGCTCCGAGGAAATACCATTTACCGTTCACCCAAGCTTCCACCCAAGCGTGGTTATCATCGGTATGCGCCCAACGTGGCGTATAGACCTGGCGGGCCGGTATGCCGACCGAACGGAGAGCGGCTACCGCAAAGGTCGATTCTTCACCACAACGCCCGTAAGCAGTCTTCACGGATGCTAACGGCGAACTCGTCCGAGCATCCGACGGCGTATAGATCACCTTCTCGTGACACCAATGGTTCACCTCCAGCACGGCGTCATACAAGGACAGATTCTTCACCCGATCCCGCAGTTCTTCATAAAAAACCATCCGGCTCTCGTCCAGATTCTCGTTGTTGACACGTACGGGAAGGACAAAATGGCGGAAGATCTCTTCCGGTATACTGTCCCCCCAAGGCATTTCTACCCGTGCACGGAACGAACTGCGGATGTTGTCGAGAAACAACTGCCCGTCATAATCCGTAACATCCCCAATCGGCATATAAGCGTATAGAAACGCAAGTGCCTCTTTCTCGTCGGGCGTCATCTTCTGGTTAAAGACGGAAAAAAGGTCTCCATTTGGCAGAGCTGCCTGCTTTGCCAGAAAGTCCTTCTCCACTTCGGCGCGGAACGTATCGTCCGAAATGAAATGCTGCTGCCTATTGCATGAAGTTCCCGCAAGGAGAACGAACAATAGTAGGAATAAATTTGTTTGATTCATATAGCGTTAATATTGTTTGCACAAATATAGGGAATGTTTCTGATCTCTCTTACTATCAAAAACAGTTTCTTGCCCCATTCAAACATATTTTACCGCCCGGCTGTTCTTTAACCAGTAGCGGCGATCAAAAATCACTGCCTGCGATTACAGAACAACAGCAAAAGGAAAGAAAAATACGACCGGGTTTCAAGAACTAATGAAACGATATCGGCTCTATACTTTGAAACGGCAGACTATTGCACAGGTCGTTATTTTTCTTTTACTTTGAAAAGACAAATCATAGTGTAAACCATTAATAGTCTATGTTTCACGAATTACAAATTTTTGAAAATCCGGAGGCAGTCTTGTTGGTTGCTTCAATTATCTTTTTCTTTAGTATCATAGCCGGGAAAGCCGGCTTCCGTTTCGGCCTTCCTGCCTTATTGCTCTTTTTGGGCGTCGGAATGCTGTTCGGCAGCGACGGCTTAGGCATTCAGTTCAGCAATCCCAGCGCGGCACAGTTCATCGGCATGTTGGCATTAAGTATCATCCTGTTTTCAGGCGGTATGGATACGAAGATGTCCGAGATCAAGCCGATAGCAACAGAAGGAGTTATACTTGCAACGGTAGGCGTCTTATTGACAACCTTTATAACGGGAGGTTTTATTTATTATGTATTTTTGTGGTCTACAGGTTACGAGACACTTACGGTAGCGGAATCTATGCTGATGGCGGCAGTGATGTCGTCTACAGACTCCGCCTCCGTTTTTTCCATCCTGAGAAGCAAAGGCGTTTATCTGAAACAACGCCTGCGTCCGACACTCGAGTTGGAGAGCGGTAGCAACGACCCGATGGCATATATGTTGACCTTGCTTATCATCGCTTACATACAAGTCGGGGGCATGGACTTACAGGAGGCGGTCCTGCAATTGCTCATTCAACTGTCTGTCGGAGCAATGGCCGGGTTCTTGCTGGGCAAACTGGCCGTGCTGATGATCAACAAAATCAATATGGACAACGAGTCTTTATATCCGATCTTATTGTTGACGACTGCTTTCTTTACTTTTTCAGCCACCACTTTATGCAAAGGGAACGGCTATTTGGCCGTTTATATTGCCGGGCTGGTCGTGGGAAATGCCAAGATTGTACATAAAAAGAGCATGGGAACTTTCTTCGACGGTTTTGCTTGGTTATGGCAAATCGTCATGTTCCTTACGTTAGGGCTGTTGGTAAATCCGCATGAACTGCTGCCTGTCGCTCCGGTAGGTCTCTTGGTAGGAGTATTTATGATACTGATCGCTCGCCCGGCAACGATTTTCCTATGTTTGTTACCATTTAAGAATTTTACGACAAAAGGGAAGCTATATATATCATGGGTAGGACTTCGAGGAGCAGTTCCGATTATCTTCGCCACCTATCCTTGGATTGCCGGTGTCGATCATGGAGGCATGATATTCAATATCGTATTTTTCATTACGATGCTTTCCTTATTGATACAAGGAACGACCGTAACGCAGGCAGCCAAATGGCTCGGACTTGTCGATGAACCGGAACGAAAAGACGTGTTCGGTATCGAATTGCCGGAAGAGATCAAGAGCGCAATGAGCGAAATAGACATCACACCGGCTGTTCTTTCCCACGGAAACAAGCTGATGCAACTCACCTTGCCCGACCATACCCTTGCCGTTATGGTGAAACGCGACAGACATTACTTCATTCCGAAAGGCAATACGGAACTGAAAGAAAACGACAAACTCCTGATGATTTCCGATAACGACGAAGCATTGTTGCAAGCATACGATTCGTTAGGGGTAAAGGATTACACGATGAAAAAGAACTGATTGTGTTTTTCTTTGCCGACACCCCATATTTTTCGATGCAGGAACGCCATTCTGGTTCTTGATCCAACAACTAATTTCACGAAGGGGGAAAAAGGTCACCATTTAAGAACCAGGTTCGCGGATGACGCAGATCGGACAGATCTAACCCTGCTGGTTTTGGTTTATTTCTTGGCAGACAGCAGACGCTCCGGACGGTTAAACAAGAATCGTCCTTCTTATCCTGATCCGGGAAGGGGGTTATTGTATAATACTGTTTTGTTAACAACAAAGCATATTCTTTGGGAATAGCAGTAAATTCCGGTTCTTCATCGCCGAAAAAGGGTTTTCTGCCATGAGATGCGCGGTTTTTCACAACGGAGACGGTCGCCATCACCGTGAGTTGCCGGGATCATGCACTATGAAGACGGTCGCCATGGCAACGAAGACGGTCATCACGGCGATGAAGACCGTCTTCATGCCGGCAAAGAGGGAAATCTCCTTTGAGCTATTCAGGACTGCGGCAACATTTGTTTGCTACAGGCGATTCTCCGGGAGTTCGGCTTTTCCAAAATGTCAGGATATTCCGCTTTTCGATAACAAAGGAATCTTGTCTTTCCTTTTTCCTGCCGTGCTTGTTTTACCGGTTGCTTATTAATTCCGCTCTGGAAGAGAAAAATGTCAGACACAAATCATTCGGGATTTCATTCCAAATAGAAAAAAACTCCGATAAGGGTTATTGTCTGTTTTGCTAACATGGCTTATCCTTGGGGGAGAGTATCCCCAATAGTTATCGGATGCCCCGTTATGAACAGGCATAAAAAAACGCGGGCCAATTATCTATTATTTACTGTCCATTATTCCGCAACAATTAAAAATTTACCAGATTTATAGAATATTGCAGGTGAAAGAAAAGAAATAGTGAAGCCGGAATCGAAAACAGGGAAAAAGTCTACTTGCTTGATTGGATGAACACCTATATGGATAATCAGGCTAAACGAGGCAAAAAGATACCTATTACCGTATTCTGAATGGAGCTTTGAATGCTACTGTGCGAGCCGAGATTATAAAGGCCAATCCTTTTACGAAGATCAACAACTCGGATAAAATACGGTTACCAGAGAGTAAGCGTTCGTATATGACCATTGAAGAAGTTAGGGCACTGATTGATACTCCGATGAAGAATGAAGTCGTAAAACAGGCTTATTTGTTTTCTTGCTTCTGTGGACTGCGGATAAGCGATATTATCGGATTAAGATGGAAAGGTTCATAATGGAAGCAATTATCAAGACTATTGCATTTTCTTTATTTCGTTATATAGAGCCAGCCCTTTTGCCGTAAGCAGGTATTTTTGTCTCGGATGATTGGGCTTGTCAGGATATAACACTTTGACAATGCCAGATTCGATCGCAGGATTTATGTAGTTTTCTATAAATGTTGGACGATGTTTCAGACCGACTTTCTCCATCAATACTTTCAACGATAATTGTTCGTTTGACAAAGCCAACAACAAAGCGCGAACTTGTTCGGTTACTTGTACGGCAGGTTGTTCGGTACTTGTACGGTCGATTTGCTGTACTTGTTCTGCTGTCAGTTTATCTGGAGCATTAACCACCATATACCTATTCCGCAACTCATTGTTTTCACCCAATAACAAATTGCGAAAGAATCGCTCCAAATATTCGGAATTACGCATGATGCCTTTTTGCACGTTTTGGTAGTTGGCACGTACCAGCGCATTACGGAAATACCACGAATGATTGGCGAACAGGTCGTTTGTTACGTCAAAGCCCATAGAACGCAGATAAAGAATTGTGAACACGGCAGTCGTTCGGGTATTTCCCTCACCGAACGGATGGATTTGCCACAATCCCGATACGAATTTGGCTATGTGCCTCACTAATCCATTCCTGTCCACTTTTGAATAGTCGAACTGGCGTTCTTGTTCCAAGTCGTATTCAATCGCTTTGCGGAGATCGGGCGCGGAAACATACAACACCGTATCACCGCGCAGCACCCATTCCTTTTTCGTGATGTTGTAATCTCGCATTTGACCGGCAAACTTGAATACGCCATCGAATATCCGGCGATGAATCGATGTCAG
>ERZ777011.771-NODE-771-length-44548-cov-10.160430_pt1 | contig 44548 bp, 33 predicted proteins | sample MGYA00374964_ERZ777011 | MGnify/ENA primary metagenome ERZ777011 (study PRJEB29310, sample SAMD00008975) | mouse gut metagenome | study: EMG produced TPA metagenomics assembly of the Metagenome analysis of fecal microbiota from mouse which was promoted...
CTGTTGCTTAATCATGTCGAACATTAAAATCTATTTAAATTCAAACACTCTCTAAAACATTATTGAGTATGTGTACGCTATTATCTGGGGAGCAGTCGTCAACAAAAATGAATTCTATGTTTTCAGCCATAGATTGTTCAAACAAAGAGCGAGAGCAGCGCTCAATGTGTTGTTCTGCTCGATATACAGGTATTATGACAGAAACTTTAATATCGTTGAATGATTTAGGCATATTATTATTTTATTAAGCGTATTATACGTTTCTCAAAATTGATGATTGGGCAGCGTGTAACGTTCATTAATGCAAGCAGTGAGCCACTGAAAATAATAGTATATATAGGTATCGATAGTAGCAGCGAACCAATACTTGCTGAAGCATCTATTCCTATAAGGTTTATTATTATTATGGAAAATATTGCACATGCAATTAAAATTGCTGTATGCTTGGCAAACATTGACCAATATCGCCATACAGAACATTTTATACCTGCGTTAAATAGAAAATATGGTTTCCAACCCATAACGATAATCAGTATGCTTATCAGAGCCCCAAATAATACTCCGTTCAGCCCATAAAATGCACCAAGTATGATAGATGCCACAATGTTGATTGTCATTTCTATAATTGGAGCCCAAATGTCGCGGAATAAGCCATATGCATAAAGGAAGTTATCAATTGTTTGCCTTGCAAGACCTATAAATAATATCGCAGATAATAATATTATGGTATGTGATGGCATTTCATAGGTACTTCCAATCCACAATTTGACAAATGGAGATGCGAGCATAAAAAACATAAAGGCACCTATTGATGCAAGGAAAAAGCGTAGACTGAAAAGTTCGCCGAATATTCCGAGTACATCATATGGGCGTTCTGCAATTAGATTGCCTATCCCGGAACTGACATTGTTGAACATCGCTCCAAAAAGATAAGTTATACCAGAGGTAATCAATACGTAATTGCCATATATCGCGACTTCGGTTAATGAGGTATATGCATAAATAATAAGAGGACTTAACTGAAAAAGAGCAAAAGAAGAAACTTTATGGAAAAAGACCTGCTTAACTTTAGTTTCGATATCCGAATATTTGGCTCTTAATGTTTTGAATGTCGCATTTATTGTTTGGAGGTATGGGTATTCGTTGCGTATTGTTTTTGAGAGAGCGATAGAACCGATTATTGCAAATATAATTTCAAGGATAAGCCACCATATATAACCATTAGGTAAGGTAATTATAGCAAGCATCTGCACAGCTACTTTTACCATCATTGATAAGCGGTATGTATATTGGATTTTATATTCTTTTTGGTCGGCTGATAGCAATATTTGCTTGTAGTTTACAAAATAACTTAGCAATGCGCTGAATAGCAAGGCGGCAAACGAAGCATACGCATACCATAATGGCAATGTCATTTTCTTAAAAATGAGCGGGAAAAATGGCATTATTGCAGCAGCTCCTGCAATAATAAAGATGGCTATGCGTTGATAAAATTTACCTTGAAGTGCTATTATTTCAGAGATAGATTGTTTGTCTTTTTCAAAAAGAGGCTTGTAGAGAGTGCTTCCTATTGCTGAACCTATACCAAGCTCAGCTATGTTAAGAAACTGTAGAAGGTTATATGCGGTAGAGTTTAGGCCGAGGATTTCCGTGCCGAGATAGTCGAGTAATATCTTGCGGGAGAAGAATTGCAGCACGAGGTTGACGAAGTACATCGTCAACGCAACAATGCTGTTCTTAAGACTTTTGGCGGTGCGAGAAGTCTGGCTCACGATTATTGTAGCGGGTTTTTAGGAGCGGAGGGAGAGGTCGAGGGCGTAGGCGGCGCGGTCGAGGGGGAGGAGGTCGGTGGAGGTGGATAGGGCGGAGAGTATGCGTGCCTCGGCTGCGTCGAGGGTTTCGGTGGAGAGGTGGGTCGGCCATGCGGCGCGGGCGAATGCGAGGAGGGCGCGGAGAGTGCCGCTGTCGAGTCCTGCGGTGTGGAGCAGGGCAGGGGCGTGCGTGGCTGCAAGTTCAGCTTTGTATTCCTGCTGCGATGAGGTGAGGGCGAAGAGATTGGCGCGCAGGAGTATGGCTGCTCTATGGAGTGCCTCTTCCCGACTTATGCCGGGGAATGTGGCGTCCTGTCGGCTTTCGCGGAGCCAGCGTTCCTGTGTGCGTACGTACCACGATAGCTTTGCGGGCTGCACGTGGCGTATGTCGCGTGCCATCGCATCGCCTATTATGCGCATTACGTCTGTTTCGAGTATCGCCGTGTCGCCGGCAAGGTACGCTTCGATTATGCGTTCGTGAGCATTGGCTATGGCGTGTTCTGGCGCCGGCCGGTGCCGGGCTATGCGATGTATGATGTCGAAGTATGCCGTTATGTCGATGAGATGCCGGGGTTCTGTGGTAGGCAAAGTGCGTTCGCATTCTGCAAGCCAGACTGCGGCCTCTTTTGAAATGCTGGCGAGTGCCGAGGGGCTTCCATCTGCTGAGGCGACGCTGTATTCTGCCGTAAGCATATGGGCGAGAGCCGCCACTTGCCGTCCGTCGGCAAAATCTGTTTCGGCATAAGGTCGCCTGATCGGCTGCGGAGAGGGTATAACCATCATATGAATCTGATGTATTGCGGGTCTGCTTCGACAGAAGCCACGATTAAAGACGGTATTTCGATCAGCAGTCGCCGACGACGGGAGCCGCGCACTGCGAGCAGGTTGCCTTCATTACCGTCGAGAGGGCCGCCGACTATCCGCACGCGCCGCCCGAGCATAGAGTCTGTGATTTCGTCGGGGCTGTAATATTGCGGATCGGGGTCGGAGTTGACTGCTTTGATAAACCGTTCCATATCGGCAGTTCTTACAGTCAAGGGTTGTCGATAAGCCAGTCCTTTGACGTAGCGGTACTGCAACGTGGCGATGGATTCCACCACAGGGTCGAGCTTGAATCTTGATGCCTTGACAAACAGCAGGTCGGCAACGAATGGCACTTGGCGGCGTTCTGTTTTTCCGGCGCGTTCGGCAAGAATCCACTTCAGAGGAGTGAATGCTTCGATGCCGTATTTTTCAGGCAGAACTTTGTAGGCTGGTGTTTTTGCGTTGGAGCGTTTGAGGTCGCGCAGCGCAAACCATTCTATCGGCTGCTCGTCTTGTGCTGTCACGTGGCGAATGTTCGTTTTGGGCAATACCTTCTAATCCTGCTTGATTACCTTAGAGTAGTATTAATCAAGAAGTTACGGTTTGAAGTTTTGCAAGATGCGAGTTCCTCGCCCGCTATGAATTCGGTCATAATTTCAGTTTATCTCTTGGTAAGAGATACTTAAACTGCGACAAAATTACAACAATTGGGCGAATTATGCAAGTGATGAAATCATTATTCGAGTTCTTGCTTATATTTATATAGAAGTTGGCTCTTTTTACTATGTGTGAAAATCGCCTTTTTTACGTATTTAGAGGTGTACGCAAATTATAAATAGCTGGCTTTATGCTATTTAGCATCTGTTTAAGTATCTCTTACCAAGAGATTGTGGCATTTTGGCTCTTTTGGACCTATTATAATTAGGTAAAATCCCGCGGTCTTATCAGTTTTTTGTCGGCAAAAGCGAATAAATTTGCTTTTGCACTCGACTTATTCGTATCTTTGCAATGTCCATGAGATACCTTAAAAACTGATATATGAAATTGAACCGTATTTTTGTTGTTGCGGCGCTTGCCTTTATGGCAAACTGCGCATTAGCTTACAGCCCGGCAGGCGACAGAATCAAGACCGAGTGGGGCGAAGCCATCAATCCCGACGAAGTGTGGCAGGTATATCCTCGTCCTATTATGGAGAGAGCCGATTGGCAGAATCTAAATGGACTGTGGGAGTACGCCATTGTGCCGGCGCAATCAAAGCAGCCGTCTGAGTTTCAAGGCGAGATACTCGTGCCGTTCTGTGCCGAATCCTCCCTGTCCGGTGTCGGCAAGGAGGTGGGCGCTAAAAATGCCTTGTGGTATAAGCGGAACTTCGCCGTGCCGGCGGCATGGAAGGGTCGAGATGTGATGCTGAACTTCGGCGCCGTAGACTGGCAGGCCGATGTATGGGTCAACGGCGTGAAGGTCGGCAGCCATACAGGAGGCTATACTCCTTTCTCATTCAATATAAGCCCGGCGCTGAATGCCAAGGGCGCCAACGAGCTTGTGGTGCGCGTGTGGGATCCGACCGACGAAGGCGTGCAGCCGCACGGCAAACAGGTGGCAAAGCCCAATGGCATATGGTATACCCCGGTTACAGGTATCTGGCAGACTGTGTGGCTTGAACCTGTGGCTCGTGTGCATATAGAAAATGTGAAGATTCTTCCTGATATAGACCGCAACACTTTGACTGTCGCAGCCTCTGCATCGAGCAGTGCTCCATCACAGTTGGTAGAGGTTATAGTCCGGGATAATGGCAAGCAAATAGCTTCAGGCCGCAGCATCAATGGTGAGGATGTGGTGATAGACATGCCTTCCGACGTCAAGCTGTGGTCGCCCGACAGCCCCGCGCTGTACGACCTTGAAATAAGTCTTTCCGATGGGGGCAAGGTACTCGACAAGGTGAGCAGCTATGCCGCTATGCGCAAATTCTCCACTGCCCGCGACGAGCGCGGCATAGTGCGTATGCAGCTCAACAATAAACCTCTGTTCCAGTTCGGGCCTCTTGACCAAGGCTGGTGGCCCGACGGCCTGTATACCGCGCCGTCCTACGAGGCTCTGATATACGACGTAGACAAGACCAAGGATTGGGGCTTCAATATGATTCGCAAGCATATCAAGGTAGAGCCTGCCGTATGGTATACGTATTGCGACCGCAAGGGCATAATCGTATGGCAGGATATGCCCAGCGGCGACAAGGGGCCCGAATGGATACAGCACCGCTACTTCGACGGCTCGGAGCGTGTGCGAAGTGCCGAGAGTGAAAAGATGTACCGCGATGAATGGCGGGAAATAATGGATTGCCTCTATAATTATCCGTGTATATCCACATGGGTGCCTTTCAACGAGGCCTGGGGGCAGTTCAAAACACCCGAAATTGCTGCGTGGACGAAGGCGTACGACCCTTCGCGCCTTGTGAATCCAGCCAGCGGCGGCAACTTCTATACCTGCGGCGACATTCTTGACCTGCATAATTATCCGGCGCCTGCGATGTATCTTTTTGATGCCACCCGCGCCAATGTGCTCGGAGAATACGGCGGCATAGGAATGGCCGCCGAAGGGCATCTGTGGAGCCCTGAGCGTAATTGGGGTTACGTCCAGTTCAAGAGCCCGAAAGAGGTTACCGATGAATATGTGAAATACGCCCGCCAGCTGCTCGATTTTATTGACAAAGGATTTACCGGCGCCGTTTATACTCAGACGACTGATGTGGAAATCGAGGTTAACGGTCTTATGACTTATGACCGCAAGCTTATAAAAATTGATGAGGACAGGGTGCGTCAGGCAAACAAATCCATAACTTCTTCGCTTGATAATAAATGATAGAAACAGCGCGCGTGTTGCTGAGGCGGTGGACGGTAGCCGACGCCGAGGCTTTGTTCAAGTATGCGTCCCACCCGGAGGTAGGCCCTGCCGCCGGGTGGCCGCCCCATTCTTCGGTCGCCGAAAGTTTGGAGATAATACAGACGGTGTTTTCAGCCCCCGAGGTATATGCCATTGTGCTTAAAGAAACAGGAGAGCCTGTAGGCAGCTGCGGCATAATGTTTGCCGACGGCGTGCATAGCGCCGCGATAGGGGAGTGCGAGGCAGAGATAGGATATTGGATAGGGCGCCCGTACTGGGGGCTTGGCATTACCACCGAGGCCGTTATGGCTTTAAAGGAAAGAGCCTTTGCAGACCTTGGCGTGCGAGCCCTTTGGATAGGCTATTACGACGGGAACCATGGCTCGCGGCGCGTGGCCGAGAAGTGCGGCTTTGTATACCATCATACCGAGCCTGCCAAGGAGTCGCCATTGGGCGATATCCGCACAGAGCATTTTCTTGTGTGCCGCCTCAATTGCTAATCCATAGAATTATAGGCGAGTACGAAAATCGGACGAATTGCCGAGAAGATTTTTCTTAAAAAATATCGAAAAAAATTTGGCGGCGTAAAAAATAGTTTCTAACTTTGCACTCGCAAACGGCGGGATAGCTCAGATGGTTAGAGCGTCGGATTCATAACCCGGAGGTCACGAGTTCAATTCTCGTTCCCGCCACAGATAATAAACCAATCATAGCTCATCGAGCCGGTAGCAATAACGCAACCGGCTCGCTTTTGTATGAACACAACTAAAGAACAGCGAATACTGCGTATAGAGCGCAAGGCCGTCCTTCCTTCCGGATGGCTGCATCTGGTACTTGTCGACCCCGACGGTGCTCCGATGTTTAATGCCGAGCCCGGGCAGTTTGTGGAAGTGGCAGTTGATCGTGCCAAAGTATTGCTCAACCGTCCGTTGTCGATTTATAATAGGACAGAGCAGTCGCTTGAGTTGCTCGTAAGTCCTGTCGGAACCGCTACGCGCGCACTCGAAGAGTATGCCGAGGGCGATAGCCTTCGTGTTATCGGCGCGCTTGGCAAGGGATTCGGCATACCCTCGGGCAAAGTGCTGCTTGTGGGAGGCGGCGTGGGTATCGCACCCTTGTATTACCAGATGCGTCGGCTTTTGGAAAAAGGCTGCGAGGTCGAGGTGCTTTTCGGAATGCGCACGGCTCCCGACGATGCAGTGTGCCGCCGTTTCAGCGAGCTTGCCCCTCTCCATGTGTGTACCGACGATGGCTCGGCAGGATTCCACGGCCTCGTGACTGCGCACCCCGTTTTCACAGCCGGAAATTACTCGATGATTCAGATGTGTGGCCCGAAGCCTATGATGAAAGCCGCTGCTGCTCTTGCCGCAGCAGCCGGAATAGAGGCAGAAGCTTCGCTTGAGAATATGATGGCTTGCGGTCTTGGAGCCTGCCTTTGCTGCGTGGAGCCGACCGTGAAAGGTAATTTATGCGTGTGCAAGCACGGACCTGTGTTTAATATCAAGGAATTGCAATGGTAGATTTAAATATAGAACTGGGTGGCCTCCATCTGAAAAATCCCGTGCTAACCGCGTCGGGTACATTCGGCTACGGACTTGAATACGCTGATTTCTTCGATTTGGAGCGTCTTGGCGGCTTTATAGTCAAGGGCACGACGCTTGAGCCGCGCGAAGGCAATCCCTACCCCCGTATGGCTGAAACGCCCTCGGGCATGCTGAACGCTGTGGGGCTTCAGAACAAGGGTGTGGAGCATTTCGCCACAGAGATATATCCGAAACTCGAGGCGCTTGACACCGAGGTAATGGTGAATGTGTCGGGTGCGTCGGTGGAGCAATACGTTGCCACGGCCGAGCGCATAGCGCAGCTGCCGGCTGTCAACGCCATTGAACTGAACATATCGTGTCCCAATGTGAAACAAGGAGGCATGGCTTTCGGAACCACCTGCGACGGAGCCGCCTCTGTCGTGAAGGCTGTCCGAAAGGCTTGGCCTCGTCACCTTATGGTCAAATTGTCGCCCAATGTCACCTCCATAGCTGATATTGCCAAAGCGGTAGAAGCCGAGGGCGCGGACAGCGTGTCGCTTATAAACACGCTGCTGGGCATGGCTATCGATGTGGAGCGTCGCCGCCCGATGCTCAGCACAGTAACCGGCGGCTTGTCCGGGCCGGCGGTGCGCCCTGTGGCCGTCCGCATGGTGTGGCAGGTTGCCAAAGCCGTGGGAATCCCCGTTGTCGGGCTCGGAGGCATAGCCACGGCTTATGACGCCCTTGAGTTTATAATGGCCGGAGCGACGGCTGTGCAGGTAGGCACATGCAATTTCACCGATCCTACCACTTGTGTCAAAATTATTGACGGACTTACTGAATATTGCGAGCGTCATGGTGTTAACTCCATATCCGAGCTACGCGGTATCATATAAAATATGAGCAGAAAAAGAAAACCGATGCCGGTACTCGAAAATTTCGAAATCACCGGTCTTGCAGCAGAAGGCAACGCGCTCGGACGCCATGGCGACATGGTTGTGTTTGTGCCCTTTGGCGCCCCCGGCGATATTGCCGACGTAAAACTCGAAAAGAAGAAAAAATCATATGCGCAGGGACGCATCGTGGCATTGAAGCAGCCAAGCCGCGACCGTGTGCAGCCTCCTTGCGAGCATTTTACCATATGCGGGGGCTGCCGGTGGCAGCATCTGCCTTACCGGATGCAGCTCGAGGCAAAGCACCGTCAGGTAGCCGACGCGATCGACCGTATAGCCAAGGTGGAACACCCTGCAATACCTAAGACATTGGGCAGCCGGAACATATGGTGCTACCGCAATAAGATGGAGTATACCTTCTCGAACCGTTGCTGGCTTACTTTCGAGCAGCTTGAAAGCGGCGAGGAATTTCCCGATCGTGATGCTGCCGGATTCCATATCCCCGGAGCGTTCGACAAGGTACTCGATATAAAAAAATGCCACTTGCAGGACGATTTGGGCAATCGGATACGCCTGTTTGTCAAGGCATATGGGAAGGAACATGGCCTTACGTTCTATGACCTGAAGGCGCAGAGCGGCTTCCTGCGCACGCTTATGATACGCATAGCGAGCACAGGGGAGTGTATGTCCCTTATGGCATTCGGCGAGAACCGTCCTGCTGACATCGAGGCCTTGATGCAGGCTCTTGCAGACGAGTTCCCGTCGCTTACGTCGATTATGTACGCTGTCAACACCAAGGTCAACGACACGCTCGGCGATATAGACATAAAGCTGTTTAAAGGCAAGGAGTATATCGAAGAAGAGATGGAAGGGCTTCGCTTCCGCGTTGGTCCAAAGTCTTTTTATCAGACAAACTCCGAGCAGGCATACGAGCTGTACAAGGTGGTGCGAGATTTTGCGCGGCTGAAAGGCGGCGAGCTGGTGTACGACTTGTATACAGGCACCGGCACGATTGCTAACTTTGTGAGCCGTCTGGCCCGCAAGGTGGTTGGAATAGAATATGTGCCCGAAGCCATTGCCGATGCCAAAATCAACTCAGCAGTGAACGGCATCGAAAACACTGTGTTCTTTGCCGGCGATATGAAAGACGTGCTTACCGACAGCTTTATAGCCGAGCACGGACGTCCCGACGTGATGATTATCGATCCCCCTCGTGCAGGCATGCACCAGAACGTTGTTGACACCGTTCTTAGAGCCGAACCCGACGCGATAGTCTATGTGAGTTGCAATCCGGCCACTCAGGCACGCGACCTCGCCTTGCTTGATGTCAAATACTCAGTCGAAGCCGTGCAACCTGTCGATATGTTCCCGCATACACAGCATGTTGAGAACGTGGTGCGCCTCGTGCGCCGTCAGCAGGCTCAGATGGCAGACAGCACAGAGTTGTAATATCTGGGATTCCCGGTTACCTCCTCGCCGATGAATGGCGGAATGACGAATGCCGACTCTGGTTCCGGCAGTTCTATCTCGGCAATCGTCAGCCCGTCGAGTTCGCCGTGAAATTCGTCGATTTCCCATTTGAGTCCGTTCTCGGCCGGAACTATGTGGCGGGTCTTCACGATAAGGCGGCTTTGGCAGCATGTTTCGAGCATTTGCCGTGCCTCGGCCGGGTCGACAGGGTATTCCCATTCGTTGCGGACGACTCCTACATTTCGGCTTTTCACTGTTATGAAAGCCTTGTCACCGTTTATTCGCACCCGTACAGTGGCATCAGGATTTATCGACAGGTAGCCTTGCACTATTTCCGATTTATAGATTGCCATTGAACGGTAAGATTCGTCGGCAACCAAAAATTTACGTTCTATTTCTTTTGCCATAGTGCGAATTTAGTAAGAATATGCAAAAACTCAAAGCACTTTTAGCCCTATGCGGTATTCTGGCATGCGCTTTTTGCGCTACGGGGGCTGAAGTGCTGCATATTCGTGGTATCGTGCGCGATTCGGTGAGCGCGCAGGGTTTGCCCTATGCCTCGATATCGGTGGCCGGCAGCCATAAGGGAGCTGTGGCCGATTCGCGGGGCATTTTCGAGCTCGCCGTACCAGTCGGGACGCGCAGTTTTTTCGCCTTTTCGCAAGGATATAGAAAAAAAGAGATACCGATTGTTGCCACGAGCCATAATCTCTACGACATATACCTCGCACCCGAGGCCACAGAGCTTAAGGAGCTTGTGGTAAAGAAAGGAAAGTATAGCAAGAAAAATAACCCTGCGGTGGATTTTGCCCGCAGGCTTCGCAAGGGAGCCTCGCTTACCGATCCTCGCCGGAATAGCTATTACAGCTACGACCGCTACGAGCGCACTTCGTTTGGAATCTGCAATTTCAATCCGGACAGTGCCTCGGCTATTATGAAGCGCTTCCCGTTCCTTAAAGAACACGTTGACACGTCGGAAATCAGCGGTGCCCCGGTGCTTAATCTGTCGGTCAAGGAAAAATCTTCGCAGGTATTGTTCCGCAACACTCCAAAGACAGAAAAAGAGCTTGTCGACGGATTCAGAAGCAGGGGCGTGGACGAATTTGTCGAGAGTGCCAATGTGCAGGCTGTTCTCGACGACATACTGCGCGAGGTCGACCTGTATGACAGCGACATAGCTTTACTGCGTAATAGCTTCGTTAGCCCGCTGTCGTCAATCGCCCCTGATTTTTATCGGTTCTACCTTGTCGACACCGTGGCCGTTGAGGGGCATCCGTGTGTAGTTTTGGCCTTTTATCCGAGAAACAAGGCCTCCAATGGCTTCTCAGGCCATGTGTATGTGGATAGCAGCGATTCCACTATGTTCATACGCAAGGTGGATATGCACACGGCTGCCGATATCAACCTTAATTTTATACGCAATCTTACCATAACTCAGAATTTCGGACGTGGGCCTGACGGGTCGCGTTGGAAACTTTCCGACGATTTGGTGATAGAGGCTGTGTTGCTGCCCGGAACTCCCCCTGTGTATATTTCTCGAAAAATTGGATATAGGAATCACAGCTATATGCAGCCGGACAGCCTTGACGTGTTCGACAATCTTGGTACCACCATAATGGAGGAAGGTGCTGATAAGCGAGGCGATATTTTTTGGGAAAGCGCCCGGCTCAGACCCGAAAAAAGCGGTGAAAGCAATATCGGCAGTCTTACTTCGCGCTTTCGTAAGGTTCCCTTGTATTATTGGGGCGAGAAAGTGCTCAGAATACTTTTTACAGGATATGTGCCGACCTCGAAAGACAGCAAATTCGATTACGGGCCTGTGAATACAACCATAAGCTACAACGGACTTGAGGGAATAAGACTGCGTGCCGGAGGTATGACCACGGCGAATCTCAGCCGCCACTGGTTTGCCCGTGGCTACATTGCCCGTGGTTTCCGCGACCACAGATGGAAATACAGTGCGGAGCTTGAATATTCGTTCAATGAAAAAAAGTACCATTCGAGGGAATTTCCGGTACACTCCTTGCGGCTTACCCATAAATATGATTTGGATCATCTCGGCTCGCATTATCTATTTACCAATGCCGACAACTTTGTGCTGTCGCTCAGCCGTATGTCGAACAGGAAAGACACCTACCGCCGGTTGACGATGCTTGAATACACGCTCGAGCTTGCCAATAATTTCTCTGTAACGGCGTCGTTGGAGAATATCCGCCAGCAGGAGAGCCCGTATGTTCGTTTTATCGACTGGAATGGTCGCGGATTCGGCCATTATACTGAGAATGTTGTCGGTGTGAAGCTGCGCTATGCTCCCGGAGAGAAGTTCGTTCAGACCAAAAGCTACCGTATACCTGTGAATGAGGATTCTCCCACATTCACCCTTTCACATCGTTTTGCCCCGAAAGGATTTCTGGGTTCCCGATTTGCCATAAATAAGACAGAGTTTGATTTTAGCAAGCGATTCTGGCTGTCGGTATTTGGCTCGGTAGATGTCGCTGTCGGAGCAGGCCACGTGTGGAGTTCCTCACCTTTTCCCGAATTGCTTATACCGAATGCCAACCTGTCGTATACAATACAGCCCCAAAGTTTTGCATTAATGAATGCTATGGAGTTCGTCAATTCCACCTATGTGTCGTGGGACTTGGTATACCGGGCGCGTGGTGCTTTGTTCAATCTGATTCCGGGACTGAAAAAACTCGGTTTGCGCGAGGTAATCGGTTTCAGAGGCATTTACGGCCATTTGTCTAAACGCAATACTCCCGGCGAGGCATATCCCGATTTGTACCGTTTCCCCGACGAAGCGGGTGTGTGCAGTATGTCAAGAGGCCCTTATATGGAGATATCGGCAGGCCTTGACAATATTTTGCGCTTTCTTAGAGTTGATTATGTATGGCGTCTTAGTTATTTGGACGTGCCTTATAAAATAGACCGCAGTGGCCTGCGTGTGGCCTTGCATTTCACATTTTAGATTATTTCGGTATGGATATGGAAGTTCTTCTTAACCGTCTTCATGATATTCTTGTATACGACGCTTCTGCGCCGATGCTGTTTAATACGGGGCTTTTCCTTGTGTTGTTCGTGCTTTTTCTTCTTGTATACCATTCGCTGAAGAGATTCAGGAATGCAAAGATGCTGGTTGTGATAGCCTTCTCGCTATATTTTTACTATAAATCGAGCGCCGAATGTGTCTTTATCTTGATAGGGGTGTGCCTCAGCGACTATCTTCTCGGTTTGTGGCTCGGCAGGCTTAAGCGAAATTGGAAACGCAGGCTCATTGTGGCTCTTAACGTTATGCTCAATGTAGGTATGCTGGTCTGGTTCAAGTACTTCAATTTGCTGGCAGAGGCATTTGCATCGATTACTTCCAAACGTTTCGACCCATTGGAAATAATACTTCCGGCCGGCATATCATTCTTCACATTCCGCTCCATCAGTTATATGGTCGATATATATCGTCGCGAAATAGAGCCTTGCCGTAATCTTTTGGATTATACGTTCTTCCTTACATTTTTCCCTCCTTTGCTCGCCGGCCCGGTGGTGCGTGCCAAGGATATGCTTCCTCAGATCAAAGCCAATGCGATGCTTTCGAGGCGAAAGACATCGGAAGGCCTGTTCCTGATTATGACGGGTTTGATAAAGAAAGTGGTGATAGCCGACTATATTAGCGGCAATTTTGTAGACCGTATATTCGACAATCCCGCCCTTTATTCCGGCTTTGAGAACCTTATGGGCTGTGTCGGGTTTACGATTCAGCTATATTGCGATTTCTCCGGATATTCGGATATGGCCATAGGACTTGCCCTTATGCTCGGATACAGGTTTAAAATAAATTTTGATGCTCCATTCAAGTCGCAGAATCCTACCGAATTTTGGCGCCGCTGGCACATATCGCTTTCGTTGTGGCTGCGCGATTATCTGTACATACCCCTCGGAGGCAACCGAAAAGGTAAATTCAGAGCATACTTCAACCAGTTTATAACGATGGTTCTCGGCGGTTTGTGGCATGGTGCGTCGTGGATGTACATTATCTGGGGCGCATATCACGGTCTTTTGCTGGTGCTTCACAAGACTGTCAGGAGCATATGGCGACTTCCCGAGAGCATGCGCGGCCGCGCGGACATAAAGGCATTCAATATAGTGCTCACATTTGCCTTGATAGTTGTAGGATTCACATTTTTCAGGGCGCCATCGTTGGAAACCGTTGTGATGATAGGCGAGCAGATAGCAGGTAATTTCCATATCGACATTGCCGGGCAGTTTGTGGAGAGCTATATGATGATAGTTGTGGCGATGGCTCTTGGATACATAGCTCATATGACGCCCAAGACATGGACGGCAGGTGCCTCGCAGGCATATATGAGCATGGCGGCCATATGGCAGGCCTTGCTTTTGGCTGCGGTTTTATTTGTCGTGGTGCAGACCCGGCAGAGCGATCTTGTGCCCTTTATCTATCTCCAGTATTGAACATGAGCGCGGGGTAGTTTGTTCCATATTCATAAATATATAGAACATATTACCTCATAATGAAACACATGAAATTCATCATCGCGTCTGTTATGCTATTAGCTGCAGGCGTTGCGGCTTTCGCTTGCTCAAGAGTGGTTTATCTTGGCGACAACGGAATAGTCCTTGCAGGCCGCACACTCGATTGGCGCACGCCTATCCCCACCAATGTCTATGTATATCCTAAAGGTATTGCAAAAGAGAGTATGCCCTCCGGGCCGAGGCTGGAATGGGTGTCGAAATACGGCTCCGTGCTTGCTGTCGGATATGACGGAGGCGTCACCGAGGGTATGAATGAGAAGGGACTCGCTATGGGCGGCCTTTTTTGCAAGACCTCATCGTATAAAACTGCCGACGGCTCTGACTCGACTCCCGTTGTAAGTCTTGCCGTGCTTGTAAGCTATTTCCTTGATAACTTTGCTACTGTCGATGAAGTCGAGAATTGGCTTAGAAACAACGAGTTTGGCATTTCTGGAAAAACTTTCGACGGCGGTACTGTGTCGCTGCTTCACTGGGCTGTGACTGACAAAAGCGGAACCACGCTTCTTATGGAATATGTCGACGGCAAGCTCAATCTATACAAAGGCCGCGAGTTGCAGGTGTTGACCAACGATCCTCCCTACCCGCAGATGGAGGCAATCAACAAATATTGGCAGGCTGTGGGCGGAGCCAATATGCTTCCGGGCACAGTCCGCAGTTCCGACCGCTTCGCAAGAGCCGATTTCTTTATCAAGCATGTCCCTACCAATTTTGAGTATGCCGAGGCACTGGGCTGCCTGTCGAGCATAATGGGCACTGTAAGCGTCCCCTATGGCTATGAGATAGTGGGTGAGCCCAATATCTCGTCGACCCAATGGAGGAGTATCTGCGATATAAGCGGAGGCAAATACTATTTGAAATTTGCTGATTCGACCGGCGATTTCTGGATAGACCTCGCACGTCTGCGATTGGGCAAGGGTGCGCCTATACTGAAGTTGGATACCTCGAACCATGTTGATCTGATGGGTTGCGCCAACGACAAACTTAAAAAATCGCCCGGTTTCACCCCTATGTGGTAAAACACCTTACAAGAATCGCTCTCGGCTAATATGCTGAGGGCGATTCTTGTGTTTTTTCATTCTTTTTTCGCAATAGAGGTATGTCGGGCCGCAGATTATCAATAACTTTGACTAAACGCCTTAGAAGCTCTCGCTCGACAAAAGCGAATAAATTTGTTTTGCGCTCGACTTATTGCTATCTTTGTCGATTATGGAGGTAAGAATAGAGGAAAGCTGGAAAAAGGCTTTGGCGGCAGAATGGGAAAAGCCATATTTTGCCGCGCTTGCATCTTTTGTGCGAAACCGTTACGCATCCGGACCGGTGTTTCCGCCAGCCGGAAGCATCTTTGCTGCTTTTGACGCCTGCCCTTTTGAGGACGTCAAAGTGGTGATTCTCGGGCAGGATCCATACCACGGAGTAGGGCAGGCCAACGGTTTGTGTTTTTCTGTGGCCGATGGAATAGAGTTTCCGCCATCGCTCGCCAATATTTTTAAAGAAATGCTTGACGACGTTGGCGCTCCCGGCCAGACTATGCCTGCGAGTGGCGACTTGTCGTATCTGGCGCGTCAGGGCGTGCTGTTGCTCAACGCTACGCTTACTGTCGATGCGCACAGAGCCGGTTCGCATCAGGGTCAAGGCTGGGAAACATTTACCGACGCGGTGATTGCGCAGCTTAATTCAACGAGGGAGAACCTTGTGTTTATCCTTTGGGGTTCGTATGCCATACGCAAAGGGGGCTTTATCGACAGGAACAGGCACCTTGTGCTTACTTCGCCTCACCCTTCGCCCTTGTCGGCCTATAGAGGATTCTTCGGCAACCGCCATTTCAGCAAGGCTAACCAGTATCTTTCCGAGCACGGCATAGAGCCGGTGAAATGGATTTAAGGCGCTGTATATATTTCTGCATGGTGGTCTTGTGTTCGGTGCCTGTGTTTGGCTCCGGCACTATGACGGGGATATTCGACGAGAAGATAAAATCGTTGCAGGTACGCTTGGACGGCAATGATTTTGCCTCGCCTGTCGCAGTGCTTGGCTCTGCCGACCGTATACGTGTCGATTTCGACAGAATTGCCGAAGATCGCGATTTTCTTCGGTACAGCCTCGTGCACTGCAATGCGCGCTGGCAACCCTCTGGCCTTGTCGACAGCGAGTTTCTCGACGGCTTCAATGAAGGCACTATTGAGGATTATGACTTTTCGCGGGCTACCACTGTCCACTATGTGCATTACTCGCTTACAATTCCGAACGAGCAGGTATCACCTCGCTTGTCCGGCAACTACTTGCTGAAAATATACAGCGAGGATAATCCTGACGATGTGTTGCTGCAATGCCGCTTTATGCTGTGTGAGATGACGGCTCCGATAGAAGCGTCCGTAAGCAGTCGCACGGATATTGATTATAACGAAGCCAACCAGCAAGTGAACTTTATGGTTGATTTGGAGCGGGCAGAGGTGGACGACCCGTTTAACGACCTGCTTGCCGTCGTGGGGCAGAACGGCCGTCTTGACAATGAGGTCGCCATAGGCCATCCTCTGCGCTTGCAGGGGCGAAAAGCCGTTTTCGAACACCTGCCAAAACTTATTTTCGAGGCCGGAAACGAATATCGGCGTTTTGAAATTGTGTCGGAGCAATATCCGGGTATGGGTGTTGACTATATTGATTATTTCGATCCCTGCCGCCACTATATGCTGTATGTTGATACGCCAAGGGTCGGAGAACCGTATTCTTACGACCAGACACAGCACGGACGCTTCTTTATCCGCAGGGCTGATTCGCAGGACGGCGATGTTGATGCCGATTATGGCATAGTCCATTTTGCGCTTGATATGCCCGAACAGCCCGGAACGATGATTTTTATTGATGGCGATTTGGTTCAGCGCCGGTTCGGGCCGGAGTCGCGCATGCAGTATAATGCTGCGACAGGACGCTATGAACTTTCCATGTTGCTGAAGCAGGGTGCGTATAACTATCGTTACCTTGCCGTCCCGCCCGGTGCCTCGCGCGGGTATACAGGCAGTATAGAAGGCGACAATTACCAGACGGTCAATGAATACGACGTTAAGATATATCATCGCCGCAGGGGGGAGCGCTACGACCGTCTTATAGGCTTCACGACCACACGCTCGGATTTGTAACTCTAACAATATAAAAAAGTAGATTGATATAGATATGCTTCAGATTCAGGACACTCTTGTTTCTCTCGACCTCGTAGAACGTTTTTTTTGTTGTGACCTCGCCGCGTGCAAGGGGCAGTGCTGCCTTGACGGCGATGCCGGTGCTCCTTTGGAACCGGGAGAGGCAGAAGAAATAAAACGGGTGCTTCCCGAGATATGGGACGATCTACTGCCTGGGGCAAAACGCGAGATAGAGGAATCAGGCGTTAGCTATATCGACTCAGAGGGCGATGAGGTGACATCGCTTGTGGAAGGGTGCAACTGTGTGTTTGCAACTCTCGATGACGGCGGTAACTGGCTGTGCGCTCTTGAAAGTGCCTACAGGCAGGGGCGTATCAATTTCTACAAACCGATTTCCTGCCATCTTTACCCTGTGCGGATTAAGCGTTACGATAGTTTCACGGCTGTCAACTACCACCGCTGGGGTATATGCAAGGCGGCCGAAGTGCTCGGCCGCGCAAAGGGAATAAGGGCATATAAATTTCTTGAAGGACCTCTGCGCAGGCGTTTCGGTGACGCTTGGTATGAGGAACTCGCGCTTACCTGCGAGGAGTATCTCAAAGCATACCCTCAGTGATTAGGTATATGCTCGTCGAGGAAACGACGTGCAGTAGGCTTCTGCTTTTTCTTTTTGTCTGTTGATGCTTTGGTCGCTTTTTTTACTGAGTCTGCTTCAGTGGCGATCTGAGCAGGAGTTTCATATTCTGCTGTTATTTGCGAGTTGCGCGGCGGAGGCTCCGTTGTGAGTAATTCGTGGCAAGCGCGGGCGCCAAGCGCCAGCACAGTTACCACGATTACTCCGGCTATAAATTCGCGGCCAAGCCTTTGTCTGTCTTTTGTCACAGCAGAGGGAATATTACGATTGCAGCGATAAGAAGAGGCGCTATATAGCGGATTATGAACAGCACTATACCCGTGGTTCTTGAACGGATGGTGCCGCCGTTGCTCAACTGGTCGCGCAGCAGGTTCTTAGGCGCGAACCAGCCTACATATACGCATACACCTATCGACACTAACGGCAGCAGCCAGTTTGTCGAGAATTTGTCAAGGAAGTCAAATATGGTGTGTCCGGCTATTTTGAATCCCGACAGACTGCCGAACGACAGTGAGCACAAGGTGCTGAATACGAACAGCGGAAGCAGCACTGTGAGTGTGGCCCACGTGCGCTTCATCTTGAAGCGGTCTTGCAGCATGGCGATGGATACTTCGGCAATAGATACGGTGGAGGTAAGTGCCGCCACCAGAAGCAGTAAAAAGAAAAGCGATGACCACAGGCGGGGCATGGGTAGCTGTGCAAATACTTCCGGAAGGGTCACAAACACGAGCGTGGCACCGCGCAAAGGTTCGTCGTCAAGCCCGAAGCTCTTCACTGCCGGGAATATCACCAGCCCCATCATAATGGCCACGAGTATGCTGAGCAAGGAAACCGTGAGCGATGTAGAGCCTAAGCGGGTGTTGGCAGGGTAGTATGAGGAGTATGTTATCAGTATGCCCATGCCGAGGCTCAGGCTGAAAAATGCCTGTCCGAGAGCGTTGACAACGACTCCGGCATTGATTTTTGAAAAATCCGGCTCAAGGAAATAGCGCACTCCTGCGCCTGCGTCCGGCAGCGACAAGGTGAGGCAGCATATTGCCGCAAGAATAACGAACAATAGCGGCATCATTATATTAGACAGGCGCTCTATGCCTTTCTGCACGCCTCCCAGGAGTATGGCTATATTTAGTATAATCATTAAGAAAGTGAAAATCAGCGGAGGTACGTCGGTGGATATATAATCGTCCATACGCGTGCTGAACAACTCTCTCAGCGAGCCTCCGGCATTGTCGATACCTTCGTATAATCCTCCCGAAACGCTTTGGTAGAGATATTCGAGAGTCCAGCCGGCAACAACCATATAGAACGCCGTGATCAGATATGCTGCAAGTATGGCTCCCACCCCTACGAGCCACCACGGCTTTCCGGGCGAGAGCGTGCGGAAAACGCCTATGGAGTCGGAGCGTCCTCCGCGGCCAAGCGAAAATTCGGCAAGCATCACAGGTATGCCGAGGCATAGAACGCAAAGTATATAAACAAGGAGGAAAGCCGCGCCGCCGTTTTCCTGGGTTTCGGCAGGGAAACGCCATATGTTTCCAAGACCGATGGCAGAACCTACAGTGGCAGCAATAAGTCCGATTTTGGAGGCAAATTCGGTTTTAGTTGACATATATCTAACTATTTTTGACTATTTTTGAATGAGTTCATACCTACAAAAGTAATCTATATTCCTATCATTTCAAAAAAATATTGCTACCTTTGCAGTTGGAAAAAACGCCGCTTCTGATTGGCGGCTGTGACTGACAAAACCACACATATACATAATATTACTTAAAATGGTAAATTATAAGACTCTCGGCCTTGTTAACACCCGCGAGATGTTCAAGAAGGCCATCGCTGGCGGATATGCTATCCCCGCGTTCAACTTCAACAACATGGAGCAGCTCCAGGCCATTATCAAGGCTGCGGCTGAAGAGAAATCCCCCGTTATCCTTCAGGTTTCCAAAGGCGCACGCAACTATGCCAACGCCACCCTTCTCCGCTATATGGCAGAAGGCGCTGTGGAATATGCAAAGGAACTCGGTTGGGCTAATCCCCAGATCGTACTTCACCTTGACCATGGCGACAGCTTCGAGATTTGCAAAAGCTGTATCGACAGCGGCTTCTCAAGCGTTATGATCGACGGTTCGCATCTTCCTTTTGAAGAAAACGTTGCTCTTACCAAAAAAGTTGTTGAATACGCACACCAGCACGACGTGACTGTGGAAGGTGAGCTCGGCGTTCTCGCCGGCGTGGAAGACGAAGTATCTTCCGACCACCACACATATACCGACCCCGAAGAAGTTATCGAGTTTGCTGAACGCACCGGTTGCGACTCCCTCGCTATCTCTATCGGTACAAGCCACGGCGCATACAAGTTCACTCCCGAACAGTGCACCCGCAACGAAGAAGGCAAGCTCGTTCCCCCGCCGCTGGCATTCGACGTTCTCGACGCCGTAATGGAAAAACTTCCCGGATTCCCCATCGTGCTCCACGGTTCGTCTTCCGTTCCTCAGGACGAAGTTGACACCATCAATATGTTCGGTGGCAAACTTCCCGACGCTATCGGTATTCCCGAAGAGCAGCTCCGCAAGGCTGCCCAGAGCGCGGTATGCAAAATCAACATCGACTCCGACAGCCGTCTTGCAATGACAGCTGCTGTTCGTCGTGTGTTCGCTGAAAAGCCCGCCGAATTCGACCCCCGCAAGTACCTCGGCCCGGCTCGTGACAATATGGAGAAACTCTATCGTCACAAAATCGTGAACGTGCTCGGCAGCGCAGGCAAAGCTGAATAATTATAGCCGTAACAGTATAGGCAGGGTAGCCCCGAAAGGAGCTATCCTGCTTTTGTTTTTTTATATCTGTAAAACTTCTAAACTATTTAAAAAAATACCGCGTTATAATATCAAAGGCGCAGCTACCGGCATGGAGCTCCGGCCCAATAATAATAATACCATAACCAAATAATTCAATTATGATTGACAAAAATTATCGATATGGCGACGCTAAGACCGATGTGTTCGGTTCTGACGCCATGTTGCAGCCGGCTCCGGTCGACAGAATCCCCGACGGGCCTACAACGCCTCAGATCGCATACCAGATGGTAAAGGACGAAACATTCGCCCAGACGCAGCCTCGACTCAATCTCGCCACATTTGTCACCACATATATGGACGAATACGCGACCAAGCTGATGAACGAGGCTATCAACATCAACTATATCGACGAAACGGAATATCCCCGTATCGCCGTTATGAACGGTAAGTGTATCAACATTATAGCCAACCTTTGGAATACTCCCGAAACAAACACATGGAAGACCGGCGCGCTTGCAATCGGTTCTTCCGAGGCTTGTATGCTCGGAGGTATTGCAGCGTGGATACGCTGGCGCGAGCGCCGCCAAAAAGCAGGTAAGCCCTTTGACAAGCCGAACTTCGTGATCTCCACCGGCTATCAGGTGGTGTGGGAAAAATTCGCGCAGTTGTGGCAGATAGAGATGCGTACCGTGCCTCTGACCCTCGAAAAGACCACGCTCGACCCGCAGGAAGCACTCAAGATGTGCGATGAAAACACCATCTGCATTGTGCCTATACAAGGTGTGACATGGACCGGCCTCAACGACGATGTGGAAGCTCTCGACAAAGCCCTCGACGAATACAACGCCAAGACAGGATACGAAATTCCTATCCACGTGGATGCTGCGAGCGGCGGCTTCATTCTCCCGTTCCTTGACCCTGACCGCAAATGGGACTTCCGCCTTAAATGGGTGCTGTCAATCAGTACTTCGGGCCACAAGTTCGGCCTCGTATATCCCGGTCTTGGCTGGGTGGTATGGAAGGATAAGAAGTATCTTCCCGATGTAATGTCGTTCAGCGTCAACTATCTTGGCGCGGAGATAGCGCAGGTGGGCTTGAACTTCTCGCGTCCGGCCGCGCAGATTCTGGGCCAGTACTATCAGTTCATACGCCTCGGCTTCGAAGGATACAAAAACATTCAGTACAATTCCCTCTCCATAGCCAAGTATCTCCACGACACAGTGGCTCAGATGCCCGAATTCCAGCCATACTCCGAAGAGGTGCCCAACCCGATATTCACATGGCTGATGAAACCGGAATTCCAGAAAACGGCCAAGTGGACTCTGTTCGACCTTCAGGACAAGCTTGCGCAGAAGGGCTGGATGGTGCCGGCCTACACGCTGCCTGCCAACATACAGAATGTAGTGGTGATGCGAGTGCTCTGCAAGCAGGGTTTCAGCCGCGATATGGCCGACCAGCTCCTGAACGATATTCGCTTCGCGATTACCGAGCTGAACGCCCTCGAATATCCCACCACAACGCGCATCGCTATGGAAAAGAACATTCCTCTGGTGCCTAAATCGTTTAATCATACCGGCAAATAAGCTGTAACGAACATTGTCGACCGGTCGGCTTAAGCAGCAGGTCTGTGTCAAGTCGGCCGGTCCTCGTTTTAACTTACTCTCTAACACGTTATCTATATGGATAAGACTATAAGTATAGCCCGTGTAAGGCAGGCTGCCAGGGATGCATATGATGCCGCGAAGAATCTTTCCGGTGGGGCTAATGCGAACTATATACCGTATCTTGCCAATATCGACTCTGATTTGTTCGGACTGAGCGTCACACTTGTTGACGGCACTTCCATAAGTATCGGCGACACTTCGTACAAGTTCGGAATAGAGTCTGTGTCGAAAGTTCCTACGGCGATTCTGGCTATGATACAGCACTCCCCCGAAGGGGTATTGGAAAAGATTGGAGCAGACGCTACCGGGCTGCCGTTCAATTCCATATTCGCCATATTGTTGGAAAACGACCACCCTTCCACCCCCCTGGTCAATGCCGGGGCTATATCCGCATGCTCTATGATTGAACCTAAGGGTGATTCTGACGCCAAGTGGAAGGCTATAACCGACAATATAGCCGCACTTTGCGGCTCGGCGCCGGAGCTAATAGACGAGCTTTATAAAAGTGAAAGCTCTACCAATTTCAACAACAGGGCCATTGCGTGGCTTCTTAAAAACTACAGCAGGATATACGACGATGTGGATATGAGCCTTGACCTGTACACGCGTCAATGCTCTCTCGGCATCACTTCCGACCAACTCGCCGTAATGGCTGCCACCATAGCGAACGGAGGCCTCAACCCATTGACAAAGACTCGTGTCTTTGACCCCGAAATCGCTCCTAAGATTACAACACTTATTGCCACGGTCGGATTCTATCAGAATACCGGCGATTGGCTGTACACATCGGGCATACCCGCCAAAAGCGGGGTCGGTGGCGGTGTGTTGGGCGTGCTGCCGGGCGTGCTCGGAATAGCAGCGTTTGCACCACCGCTCGACGGAGCCGGCAATTCAGTAAAGGCTCAGGCCGCCGTCAAGGCATTTATGCAGTCGCTCGGACTTGGCATCATGAACGGCGACCGTGTTATCATACAGAATTAAACACCCTATAACAGTAACACTATGGCAACTAAACCTGACATGGGTACGACCGGCACATCTGCGTCGAAGCCTGCCACTATAAAGGCGGCGGCCAAGCTGGGTGTGTTTACCCTTATGATTATGAATATCGTGGCGGTGGTTTCGCTGCGAGGGCTGCCGGCCGAAGCCGAATACGGCATGAGCTCGGCATTCTACTATCTGTTTGCGGCCTTGGTTTTCCTTATCCCGGTATCGCTCGTGGCCGCCGAGCTGGCATCGATGTTTCCCTACCAGCAGGGCGGTATGTTCAGATGGATAGGCGAGGCTTTCGGTCGAAAGGCAGGCTTCCTCGGCATATGGCTCCAGTGGGTTGAAAGCACGATATGGTTCCCCACAGTGCTGACCTTTGGCGCGGTGTCGCTCGCGTTTATAGGTATGGACCATGTGGCGGACTCCCATCTGGCAGCTAACAAGCTGTATACCATCATTGTCGTACTGGCCATATACTGGATTGCAACCCTCATATCGATGAAAGGACTCGGCTGGGTCGGAAAAATATCCAAGATAGGCGGTATAGTCGGTACTATCATTCCAGCAGGACTGCTTGTGGTGTGCGCTGTGGCTTATCTCGCCGGAGGCGGCACATCGCAGATGGATTTCCACGGCGATTTCATACCCGATTTTTCAAATTTCGACAACATAGTGCTGGCTGCGTCGATTTTCCTCTTCTATGCAGGTATGGAGATGTCGGGCATACATGTGCGGGATATGAAGAATCCTACGGTTAATTATCCGAAGGCGGTATTTGGCGGTGCTATCGCCACCGTGCTTATATTCGTCCTCGGCACATACGCTCTCGGAGTCATAATTCCTGCCAAGGACATCAACCTTGTGCAGAGCCTGCTCGTAGGCTTTGATAACTACTTCAAGGCCTTCCATATGAATTGGTTCACACCGGTCATAGCCATAGCGCTCGCGTTCGGCGTGCTGGCAGGTGTGCTCACTTGGGTGGCCGGTCCTTCCAAGGGTGTGTTTGCGGTGGGTCAGGCAGGCTATTTGCCTCCTTTCTTTCAGAAAACCAATAAGGCAGGCGTTCAGAAGAACATTCTGTTCATTCAGGGTGGCGCTGTCACGCTGTTGGCTCTCCTGTTTGTTGTGATGCCTTCGGTAGAAAGCTTCTATCAGATACTGTCGCAGCTCACAGTCCTGCTGTATCTTATAGCCTATCTGCTTATGTTTGGTGCCGCTATCTATCTCCGTTATAGTATGAAAGACGCCGAACGCCCCTTCCGTATCGGCAAAAAAGGCAACGGGCTTATGTGGCTTGTGGGCGGTGTCGGATTCCTCGGCTCGCTGCTTGCCTTCGTTCTCAGTTTCATTCCACCGGATCAGATACCTATGGGTTCGCCCGCGGTATGGTATGCTGTTTTGTTTGGCGGCGTGGCTTTGTTCGTGATATTGCCGTTTGTGATACTACATTTCCGCAAGCCGTCGTGGGTTGACCCCAAGAGTGATTTCGTGCCTTTCCATTGGCAGAAAGATGCCGAGTCGCAAGCACGTCTTGCTGCGGCACGTGAAGCCTTTGAGAAGAAATCAGCTCAATCTTGAAGTAAATCAGGTATATAACAGAATCGGGGCGCCTTGCAAGGCGCCCCGATTCTGCTATATAAGAGGATTGTATCAGGCAAGGAAGCCGAGGAGGACGCCGGCTGCAACTGCCGAGCCAATCACGCCGGCTACGTTGGGACCCATGGCGTGCATCAGCAGGTAGTTCGACGGGTCGTACTCCAGACCGAGATTGTTCGATATGCGAGCCGACATAGGAACGGCCGACACACCGGCATTGCCGATAAGCGGGTTGATTTTCTTATCCTTGGGAAGCACCAGGTTGAACAGCTTGACGAAGAGCACACCGCTCGACGAAGCAATGATGAATGCCATAAAGCCAAGGAAGAAGATAAATATGGTCTGGGGTGTCAGGAACTGCGAAGCCTGCGTGGAGGCGCCCACGGTCATACCGAGCAGTATGGTTACGATGTCGGTCAAGGCGTTGCTTGCTGTCTTGGCCAGACGTGTGGTGACACCGCATTCGCGAAGGAGGTTGCCGAAGAACAGCATGCCAAGCAGAGGCAGACCGGACGGTACCACGAAGCAGGTAAGAAGCATACCCACGATGGGGAATATGATTTTCTCGTTCTGCGACACGGCGCGGGCGGGCTTCATCTTTATGAGGCGCTCCTTCTTGGTGGTGAACAGACGCATCAGCGGCGGCTGAATCACAGGCACAAGAGCCATATATGAGTAAGCCGATACTGCGATGGCACCCATCAGGTTAGGAGCAAGCTTCGACGAAAGGAAGATGGCGGTAGGACCGTCAGCACCACCGATAATGGCTATGGCGCCTGCCTGGTCGGGCGAGAAGCCGATAGCGAGAGCCACCATGTATGCTCCGAAGATACCGAACTGGGCGGCGGCTCCGATAAGCATAAGCTTGGGGTTGGCGATGAGTGCGGAGAAGTCGGTCATGGCACCGATGCCCAGGAAGATGAGCGGGGGATACCAGCCGGCGGCCACGCCATTGTAGAGAATGTTGAGAACAGAACCTTCTTCGTAGATGCCGATTTCGAGGCCGGCTTCAGCGTTGAAAGGTACATTACCGATAAGTATGCCGAAGCCTATGGGCACCAGCAGCATGGGCTCGAAGTTCTTTTTGATGGCCAGCCAGATGAAGAACAGGCCTACGGCAAGCATCACGAAGTTGCCGAACTGGGCGTTGGCAAAACCGGTGAGCTGCCAGAACTGCAGCAGGTTGTTATAGAGAAAATCGCCGAAAGACATAATTCGATTTACTTACGTTCGGGATTATTCTATAGTTATCAGTACGGCGCCTTCGAGTACGGAGTCACCGGCGTTGACAGCGATGGAAGCCACTCGGCCGTCTGTGCCGGCGTGTATGGCGTTTTCCATTTTCATAGCTTCGAGCACTACCACGGTGTCGGCTGCTTTCACGGTGTCGCCAACCTTTACAGGTATGGAGAGCACAACACCGGGGAGCGGAGCCTTGACTGCGGCGCCGGGACCGGCGGCTGCGGGCTTGGAAATAACTTTTTCGCCGCTTGCAGTGCGGGGAGCGGCGGCAGGACGCGGGGCTACCGATTTTACTGCGGCGGCCTTGGAGCGTTCAAGTTCTACTTTATAGGGCACTCCGTTGACTTCCACCTGGGCGATGTTGTCGTCGATGTCGCCTACGGCAACTTTGTATATGTTGCCGTTGATTTTATACTTGTATTCTTTCATTGTTGAATCGATGCTTGTATTGTTTTAGCGGATGTCACTTAGCCCGGCGGTGTTCGGGCACTTCGCGCAGACTGTATATCTTGGAGCTCCAAGGCGAGTAAGCGCGTTTTACCTTGTTTATGGTAAGGATGGTGCTTTCGGTGTCGTGAGCGTTGAGGTGTTCGTGGAGCGCCATTACGATTGCGGCGATTTCTTCGCCTGAGTCATGGGGCGCTATGTCGGACTCTTCGCCCTTGGCCACACCGTGGGCACGCATCTTGTTCATCATCGACACGGCTCCGCCGATCTTGCCTATACCGTAGAAGCAGAGGCACAGAAGAAGGAGGGCGCTGAACACGATAGCCATAGCCATAACGGTCATACCGAAGCCGTTGGCATCTTTTTCGGCAAAGTCTTCAATCTTCTTGTTGGTGTCTTTGATAACGTTTGCGCTCGACGGGGTGATGTAGTCGTTGTTGCCGCCGGTGCGGATGGCCCATTCGCCGTATCCGTCTTCGCTGCGTGCCCATGTCTGGTTGGGAAGCAGGCTGGCAGGCACTATCACCTGGTCGATAAGTGTTCGTCCGTCGGCATCGTATATGCCTATCCAGTTGTCCTGTCCGGGAACGAGGGTGAAGTTCGTATGGAAAGTACCCTTGTTGGGCTCTCCGTCGGCATAGAACACTACGTGCTGGCGGGTGGGAATTTCGGTATTCACGTCGCCGATGGGCACAGGGTATTTGCGGGGCTGTGTCGAATCGTTGGTGATGAATATACTCGAAATTTCAAGCGGGGCGAAGTTTGCGTTGAAAAGTTCGATCCACGCGCTCCGTTGGCCGTAGTCGTCGACTATGCTGCTGTCGTTGCTCACCATCACCTCGTTTATGCGTAGCGCGCCCCTGCTCTGAGCCGAAGCCGACAGGGAGGTGCCAAGCATAGCGGCGGCTATGGCGGCGGTAGTTAGTAGTCTTTTCATATTCCGGCTGTTAGAGGGGGATGTTGCCGTGTTTTTTGGCCGGGTTTACAACTTTCTTGGTGGCGAGCTGCTGGAGTGCGCGGATTACGCGGAAACGGGTGTTGCGCGGCTCGATAACGTCGTCGATGTAGCCGTATTTGGCTGCATTGTAGGGGTTGCAGAACAGCTTGTTGTATTCGGCCTCGCGGTCGGCAAGTACCTGTGCGGGATTGTCCGATGCCTTGGCTTCTTTTGCATACAGAACCTCAACGGCGCCCGCGCCGCCCATAACGGCGATTTCAGCAGTAGGCCATGCGTAGTTCATATCGCCGCGAAGCTGTTTGCAGCTCATCACGATATGGCTGCCGCCGTAGCTCTTGCGGAGGGTTACGGTAACCTTGGGAACGGTAGCCTCGCCGTAAGCATAGAGAAGTTTGGCTCCGTGGAGGATTACGCCGTTGTACTCCTGTCCTGTGCCGGGAAGGAAGCCCGGAACATCGACAAGTGTTACCAAAGGAATGTTGAAGGCGTCGCAGAAGCGAACGAAGCGGGCACCCTTGCGCGATGCGTTGCTGTCGAGCACGCCTGCGAGGTACTTGGGCTGGTTTGCCACGATGCCTACTGCCTGTCCGTTGAAGCGGGCGAAGCCTACTATGAGGTTCTTGGCGTAGTCGCGCTGTACTTCGAGGAACTCGCCGTTGTCGATTATCGCGCCGATTACCTCGTACATGTCGTACGGACGGTTGGGCGAATCGGGTATGATTTCGTTAAGAGAGTCTTCCAGACGGTCGATGGGGTCGTTGCATTCAACAAGCGGAGCCTCTTCGAGGTTGTTCTGGGGAATATAGCTGAAGAGTTTGCGTATGATTTTGATAGCGTCTTCGCCGTCTTCTGCGGCAAAGTGGCATACGCCGCTCTTCTGAGAGTGAACTTCGGCTCCGCCGAGGGCGTCCTGGCTCACATCTTCGCCGGTCACGGTCTTTACCACCTTGGGGCCTGTGAGGAACATATAGGATATGCCCTTGGCCATAATGGTGAAGTCGGTGAGGGCGGGGGAGTACACCGCGCCGCCGGCGCACGGGCCGAGAATGCCGGAAATCTGAGGAATCACGCCGGAGGCCATGATGTTACGCTGGAAAATTTCGGCATAACCGGCAAGGGCGTTGATGCCTTCCTGAATACGTGCGCCGCCCGAGTCGTTGAGTCCGATTACGGGTGCGCCCATCTTCATGGCCATATCCATTACCTTGCATATCTTCAGAGCCATTGTTTCCGAGAGGGAACCTCCGAATACGGTGAAGTCCTGGGCGAAAACGTACACAAGACGGCCGTCGATAGTACCGTAGCCGGTTACAACGCCGTCGCCGAGATATGATTTCTTTTCTTGTCCGAAGTTGGTGCAACGGTGGCGCACGAACATATCGAGCTCTTCAAACGAGCCTTCGTCGAGGAGCTGTGCAATGCGTTCGCGGGCAGTGTATTTGCCGCGTTCGTGCTGTTTTTCGATGGCTTTTTCGCCGCCGCCGAGGCGAGCTTCTGTGCGAAGCTCGATGAGTTCTTTTACTTTTTCGAGTTGGGTGCTCATAGTGGTTTGATATATAGATATTTGTGAGCCTTAGTTCTTTTTGGGGTCTTCGCAGAGTTCCACAAGGGTGCCCACAGTGGATTTCGGGTGGAGGAAGGCGATGTTGAGGCCTTCTGCGCCTTTGCGGGGTGCCTTGTCAATCAGGCGGCAACCCTTTTCTTCTGCTTCGGCCAAGGCGTTGGCAACGCCGTCGGCTACTGCGAATGCCACGTGCTGTATGCCGCCGCGACCGCCGTTGTTGGCAATGAATTTGGAGATGGCGCTGTCTTCGGCAGTGCCTTCGAGAAGTTCGATTTTGGTCTGGCCGACTTGGAAGAAGGCTGTGCGCACTTTCTGGTCTGCCACTTCTTCTATTGCGAAGCATTTAAGACCAAGAATGTTTTCGTAGAAAGGAATGGCTTCGTCGAGGGAGGGTACCGCGATGCCGATGTGTTCGATATGGGAAATATCCATGGTAATATGATATAAATAATTGATATTCAATATGGCGGGAAGCCGAGCGGGACAGGGCGCTGCTTTTTAGCGCCGCTGTGTGTCGGCTTCCCGTGTGCAAAGATAATCAAAATTGTGGGTATAGAATAAAAACCGGCATTAATTTGTTGAATTGCCGGCCGTGCGGATTATTCGTTGGAGATGGGTATGGGGCGGCGAAGTACCTGCGAGAACGACATCATGGTTTCGGTCGAGGTCACAGGCAGTGTGCGCACACGGTTCTTTATAAGGTCGTAAAGATGCTTGTTGTCGCGGGCATACAGCTTGACCATCATGTCATAGCGTCCGCCAACAACGTGGCACTCCGTGACTTCGGGTATTGTCTGCAATGCTTCAACCACGGAATCCACATCGGTGTCCGGCTGCAGGCATATGCCAAGGTACGCGATAACATTAAGCCCTACGGTTTCGGGATCCACGAGGCACTCTGAGCCTGTGATTACTTTGTTGGCCAACAAGCGTTGCACGCGCTGGTGCACGGCTGCACCCGAAACTCCATATTCGCGGGCTATTTCAAGATACGGGGTACGGGCGTTCGATGTAAGAGCGTGAAGAATCGTAAGGTCGAGATTGTCGAAAAACTGGCGTGACATGTGTTTTATTGTGTTATTTATGTGATTCTTGGTTGTGATTTCTGTTTCGGTTGCAAATATAATAATAAGCATACTAAAATTAAAATTTTAACGACTGATTTTATTATTTTTAACCACAAAAGCATTAAAATGTATTTTCGACTGTTTACAGAGGGCTCTCAGCGGAGTTAGGCGGGTCTGCATGGCATAAGCGTGACTTAAAATTGTTTAAAAAGGCATATGCCGACTTTGATTTGCGAAGTCTATTTTGTACCTTTGTGAATATTACGACTGTTTAACTGAATGAAACGATTGCTTGCTGTCCTTGTGCTGTTTGTGATGCTGTCGGTGCCTTATGCCGCCGGAGCTTTCACGGTGCGGGATTCTGAAAAATCCGAGCAATCCGAAATTGTGCAGGAACCCGAAATTTTGGTGTCGCGTCAAGGCGTTGAGGTGAAAAACCCCAGCAATGATGAGATAGAGGTAAGGGTGTTTGCCATAACCGGGGTGCTTGCAGCTCAATGCACGGTCGCCGCAGGCGAGTCGGTAGTCATAGAGCTGTCGGCCGGTTACTATATTGTCCGTGCGGCTGCTGTGGCCAAGCGGGTGGTGGTTAGATAGTTTGTTGGAAGATACTTACTTTTTATATATTTTAGATTCAAGTACGATACCATTGATGAACGTCAAGAGTTTCTTATCCCCTGCGCTGGCCGCCGTGGTTGCTGTGGCCGGTTCTCAGACAGTCCTTGCTATGGACGATAGTCAGTATTCGTCGTGGCCGGCTTACGACGGCTCCGACCTCGAGCTTCTTGTTGACGGCACGGGCACACATTTCACTTTGTGGTCGCCCAAAGCAGATGCTGCCGAAGTATTAATCTATGACTCGGGGCGCAATACCCCGGCGGTCGATTCACTTGTGATGCACCGTGCCGACGGAGGCACTTGGCGAGCATCTGTTCCCGAGCAGCTATATGGAAAATTTTATACATTCCGTGTCACAGTTGGCGGCAAGCAGCTTGCAGAAACCCCGGGTGTGTGGGCCAAAGCCGTGGGCACGAACGGAGAGCGTGCAGCCATAATAGACTTTGCCCGTACCAATCCTGCCGGCTGGGACTCGGACCGCGGACCGGAGCTGAGATCTATAACCGATGCGGTGATTTACGAAATGCACCACCGCGATTTCAGTATGCATCCTTCCTCGGGAATAGTGCATAAAGGAAAATTCCTTGCCCTTACCGAGCCCCAGACACGCTCTGTCCTCGGTGACAAGACAGGCATAGACCATCTCAAAGAACTTGGCATAACCCATGTGCATATCCTGCCGTCGTATGACTATAATTCGGTCGACGAGTCCAATCTGCCTTCAAACCAATATAACTGGGGCTACGACCCGTTCAACTACAATGCTCCCGAAGGCTCCTATTCTACCGACCCGGCAAATCCTGCCACGCGCGTACTGGAAATGAAGCAGATGGTAAAGGCCCTCCACGATGCTGGTATCGGCGTGGTGATGGACGTTGTGTACAACCACACCGCCAATAACGACGAGTCCAACTTTTCGCTTACTGCTCCCGGCTACTATTACCGTCACCGTGCCGACGGAAGCTATAGCGATGCTTCTGGCTGTGGTAACGAAACTGCCTCCGAGCGCGAGCAGATGCGCAACTTCATAATCAACTCAGTGAAGTATTGGGCAGATGAATACCATATCGACGGTTTCAGATTCGACTTGATGGCCATTCACGACATGGAAACGATGAACAAAGTAGCTGTCGAGCTGAAGAAAATAAATCCCTCCATATTTATATACGGAGAAGGCTGGACTGCCGGTGACTCGCCTCTGCCCGCAGAGCAGCGTGCGCTCAAGGAAAATGTAGGCAAGATGAGAGGTGTGGCAGTATTTTCCGATGATATACGCGATGCTGTGAAAGGGCATTACAGTAATGCCGCCGACCGTGGCTTTGCTACCGGCAAGCCCGGCAGCGAGGAAACAGTCAAGATAGGCATTGTGGCATCTACCAAGCACCCGCAGGTGGACTATGGCAAGGGGAATAACTCCAAATTCCCTTATGCGTCGGCTCCCACACAGATTATAAACTATGTGTCGTGTCACGACGACCTCACGCTTACCGACAAGCTGGCGGCCTCTATGCCCGAGGCTACGGAAGCGCAGCGGCAGCGTGCTGCAAGGCTTGCTCAGACCATAGTGTTCACTTCTCAGGGCACGCCGTTTATGTTTGCCGGCGAAGAACTGTTCCGCGATAAGAAAGGCGTGCACAATTCGTACAAATCGCCCGATTCTGTGAATGCTATCGACTGGACGCTGAAGAACAAGAACGCTGCCCAGTTCGACTATTACCGCGAGCTTATAGCTCTCAGACGTGCGCACCCCGCGTTCAGAATGACTTCCACGGAAGACATAGCCAAGAACATTGTGTTCGACAAAATTCAAAGCCCCAACGTGGTATCCTATTCTATCCGCAACCACGCCAATGGCGACGAATGGCGCGAGATAAAGTTAGTATTCAACGGCTCGGACGCTCCCTTTGTGGCCAAAGTCCCCAAAGGAGAATGGACGGTTATTGCCCGCAACGGCGAGATAAAGGCTGCCGGACTCGGAACGTCCAAGGGCGGCTCGGTCGTGGTAGAACCTGCGTCCGCTCTTATCCTTGCCCGCAAATAATAACTAATCTATATAAATAGCGAAGCCGCGTCGGGGATTTCCGGCGCGGCTTTTTGTTAAGTGAATATTATCTTACTTGGAGTAAGAGAAAGGCACTGTGGCTTTGATATCGGTGGAAGAAGCGCCTATGAGTACTTTGAACTTGCCCGGTTCTGCCACCCATTCGTGAGCTTTGTCATCGAAGAATTTAAGGTCGTCGACAGTTACTGTGAACGATGCGTTTTGGGTCTGGCCCGGAGCCAAAGTCAGTTTTTTGAAGCCCTTCAGTTCTTTTACGGGGCGGGGGAGCGAGGACTTCTCGTCCGAGATGTAGAGCTGCACAATCTCTTTGCCTTCTTTGTCGCCTGTGTTGGTTACGGGTATCTCGATAGTGAGGGTTTCGCCGTCTTTAATCTGTTTTGCAGACGCGGTCGGTTTTCCGTAGTTGAACTTGGTGTAGCTAAGGCCGTGGCCGAAGGGGAACAGGGCCGGAATCTTTTTGGTGTCGTGCCAGCGGTAGCCTACGAAAATATCATCGAGATATTCCTGGCGAGGACCTTTTGAGGCGTCCTCCACGCCCGGGTAGCATATTTCACCGAAAGAATGCGCGCCGTTATCTTCTATGCGCTTCGGGAATGAGAAAGGAAGCTTGCCCGAAGGATTTACCTTGCCGGAAATCACGTCGGCCATCGACGGGCCTATCATCGTGCCAAGATACCAGCTCTGTATCACTGCAGGTACCTTGTCGAGCCACGGCATAGCATACGCGTTGCCCGATATATTGGCAACGACGAGATTGGGATTGGCTGCCACGAGTTCTTCGATTATGCGGTCCTGGCCCCACGGCAGGTTGTATTCGCGGCGGTCGCTGGATTCGCAGTCTTGGAATCCGTTTTTATTCAAACCTCCTATATATATCACTACATCGGCGGTTTTCGCCATTTCTACAGCTTCGCGGCGCAGAGAGTCGAGAATGGGCTGCGGTATGATTTCCTCGCTTTCGTAAAGCGAACGTCCGGTCTTGTATCCGGCTGCGTAGCGCACGCCCTTGCCAAATGTCTTGCGGAGTGCGTCGAGCGGCGAATATATGTCCTTGGCCTTGAGTTCCGACGAGCCTCCGCCTTGATTGAGCATGCGGGTGGCGTTTTCACCTACCACGAGTATGTTTTTATGCTTGGCGGGGTCGAGAGGCAGTATGCCGTTGTTCTTAAGCAGCACTATCGATTCGTCGCCTATTTGTTTGGCGGCATCGTAGTGTTCCTTTGAGGCGAGCGAGCCGAAGGGTTTCTCGGTGTCCATGGCTGTGCGGAAAATCAGACGCAGCACGTTGCGGGCCTTGGCATTCACTGTCGAGTCCGAAACTTCGCCTTTCTGTATCATGGCGAGGTAGGGACGGGCAAGGAAGTAATCGTCGAAAGTAAATTCGCTCTCGCTTGTGAGGCCGTTGGTATAGGAACCCATCTCGATGTCAAGACCGTTGAGGGCTGCCTCGCGAGTGTCGTGCGCGCCGCCCCAGTCGGTGATAACGCAGCCGTCAAATCCCCATTCGTCGCGGAGAATGTCGGTGAGGAGTCGCTCGTTATGGCAGCAGTGCTGGCCCCATATGCGGTTGTAGGCTCCCATGATTGACCATGCGCCACCGTCAACCACGGCTTTCTTGAAAGCGGGCAGGTATATTTCGTAAAGAGCGCGGTCCGACAGAGATACGTCCACGCTGCTGCGCCATTTCTCCTGATTGTTGAGCGCGAAGTGCTTCACACAGGCAGCCACGCCATTCTTCTGTAGTTCTTTGATATAGGGTACCACCATTTCTCCGGCGAGATAGGGGTCTTCTCCCATATATTCAAAGTTACGTCCGTTGAGAGGAGTGCGGTATATGTTTACGCCGGGGCCGAGCAGCACGTCTTTTTCGCGGAAACGAGCTTCTTCGCCTACGTTTTTGCCATATATGGCCGACATTTCCGGGTTCCACGTGGCCGCGAGTGCCGTAAGGGCGGGGAAAGCGGTCACGGAGTCGTTGGTCCAGCGGGCATAGCCCCAGTCATTCCAGTTCACTTCGCCTCTCACACCGTGGGGGCCGTCGCTCATCCATATTTCAGGGATTCCGAGCCGTGGCACACCGTGGCTTGAGAATTTGGCCTGCGCGTGGCACAGACGCACCTTCTCTTCAAGCGTCATTCTCGAAAGGGCGTCTTCGACGCGTGCCTCTATCGGTGCTGTCCTGTCGAGGTACACCGGGGTTTTGGCAATAGCACCGAAAGATATGGCTGCAAGAGCCATTGATGTTATTACTGATCGATTCATAATTTGGCGTTAATAGTTTCGTTTGCGGATTTTAGGTTTGCGGATTTTGCCAATATGTTTATTTTGCCTTTTTCGCCGTTGCTTTGCACTATCAGGAGCGCTTTGCCGTTGAAAGCCCGACGCTTGTCGCTCTTGAAGCGTTCCAAGGATATGGGAGAGCCGTTATCGACTCCAACATTCTTGCCGGCACCTTTTACTTCGAATACTATCTCGTTGTCGGCGGTAGGGCAGAGGTTGCCGTCCTTGTCGACTATTTCTGCTGTGAGATAGCACAGGTCCTTGCCGTCGGGTGATATTACGGTGCGGTCGGCTGTGAGTCTTACGCGGTACGGCTCGGAGGCAGTGCGTATTTCTGTTCTTGCCACTTCCTTGCCGTTTTTACGGCTTACGGCCTCTACTTTGCCCGGCGTGTAGGTCACACGCCACGAGGCGTGGTACGATGCCGAGTCAGGCCGGCGCACTCCTTGGGACTTTCCGTTGACAAAAAGCTCCACTTCGTCGGCATTATTGTAGTATGCCCAGAGGTCGACCTCGCTGCCTTCCTGCCAGTTCCAGTGCGGGAAAAGGTGAAGCACTGTCTTTTCGGGACGCCAGCGGCTCTGGTACATATAGTACACGTCTTTGGGGAAACCTGCAAGGTCAACGATGCCGAAGTAGGAGCTGCGTGCAGGCCAGCCGAATGGAGTGGGCTCGCCAAGATAGTCGAAGCCGGTCCATACAAACTGCCCCATTATGAATTTGTTGTTTTCAACATGGCGCATAGTGCCTTCGTGGGTATTGCCCCACGGAGCGTGGCAGTTGTCGTACGACGAACACGAAAATGAATCGTCAAAGAAAGGCTTGTCCCAGCGTTCAGGCCATAGGTATATGCTGTCCGACGGCATGCGGTAATATCCTCTCGTCATAAGGGCGGAAACGCTTTCTGTGATTACGAACGGTTTGCCGGGGAAGTTCTTGGGCACGTCTTTGAACCAGTCGTCGTGGTAATTGAAGCCTATTATGTCGAGTGCTCCCGACCGGAAGAGATGGTTGCCCGGATTTGGCTCGTTGCACCCCGATGTGACAGGCCGCGTGGGGTCGAGCTGCCTTACGGCGTTTGCGAGTTTGATGGTTAGCAATGAATTGACCGACATTTCGCCTTCTGCCGCGAGCATGTCGGCGCTATGGCCGAAATTAAGCAGCAGGTTGGCTTGCTCGAGGCTGAGGGTGTCGGCATCGGCGTGGCTCCACTGCTCGAGCACTTCGTTGCCTATGCTCCACATAATGATTGATGGGTGGTTGCGGTCGCGCACCACAAGGTCGGCGAGGTCGCGTTCGTGCCATTCGTTGAAATAGCGCGAATAGTCGTGAGCCGTTTTCTTTTTGCGCCACATGTCGAAGGCTTCGTCCATAACCATAAGGCCGAGGCTGTCGCAAAGTTCGAGCAGTTCGGGTGCGGGGTGGTTGTGGGAGCTGCGAACGGCGTTGGCGCCCATTTCTTTCATTATCATAAGCTGGCGCTCTATGGCACGGCGGTTGACTACCGCGCCGAGTGCCCCGGCATCATGGTGGAGGCACACACCGTTGATTTTCATATTCCGGCCGTTGAGGAAAAATCCGTTTTCGTGGTCAAATTCCACTGTGCGGAATCCGAAAGTCGAGTATACGGTGTCTATACTTTCTTTGGTGTCGAAATCAAGTATGCGGCTTTGCACTCTGTACAGCTGCGGGTCGCGGATATCCCATAATCGCGGGTTTTGGACAGAGATGGTCTGCTTGAACGTATGCGAGGCTCCCGGGGCAAGCTCTATCAGTCGGCTCGCGTTGGCTCCTCTTGATTTCGATAAGTCGTTTTTAGGATAAATGGCTGATATGAGCTTTATGTTGCGGGGCTTGTCGGAAGTGTTTTCCACAGTGGTGTTTACTTCGACATTCCACCAGTTGTCGCCATTTTCGGCAGGAACCATTGCCGGTCGTTTGCCCTTATTGGCTGTTACATATTGCCCCCATAGAGGTACGTGCACCGGGCCGAGATGGCGAAGCCATACATTGCGGTATATGCCGCAGCCCGAATACCAGCGTGAGTTTGGTTGCTCGGAGTTATCCACCTTCACGGCTATCACGTTGTCGCCGTCGGCATTGAGGTACGGCGTTATGTCGTAGGAAAATGAAACGTAGCCGTAAGGGCGTGTGCCAAGGAAGTGGCCGTTGACATATACGGAAGCGTTCATATACACTCCGTCGAAATCGATGTATACGCGGTCGGCCGGATTATGCAAATCGACAGCGAAATGCTTGCGGTACCAGCCTATGCCTCCGGGAAGTGCGCCGCCGCCTGTGCCGGACGGGTTGTTTTTGTCGAAATCACCTTCTATGGCCCAGTCGTGGGGCAGTTGAAGACGCCTCCACGAAGAGTCGTCATACGAAGTTTTGGAGGCCGACTCGTTGTCGCCGAGGGCGAAGAGCCAGCCGTCGTTAAAATTGCTCTGGTGAGCATTCCGGGCCTGTAACAGGCCACAGAATGCTCCGAGCAACATAACCAATATTAATCTGCGAATCATTTATCAGATGTTGATGCTAAGTTCTTTGCCGGCATAGTGAACGGTCTTTGCCTTGGGCTGCGACTGTTTGCCGTCGATTTTCACAATTTTGAGCGTGCGCTCGTTTTTCATACCGGGGAACTCGCCCTTGCGGTCCGATATGGTAAGTACCGACTTGGAGTCGTCGTAGCTCAGCTGTATGTGGCTGCAAAGGCCCTTTTCATAATTGTAGTTCGTGCCTTCGTCTTCGTACAGCGAGAAACTGCCGTCGCGGCCTGCGTACACATAGAGTGTGAGAGGCTCTTTCGACTCTTCTGCTGTCGACTGTATGTCGCCGCCGAAAGGCACTATCGAGCCGCCGCGCACGAACAGAGGCATGCGCTCGTAGGGAGCATCGACTGTCACGTTCTTGCCCGCAGCCACAGCAGCCCCGGTATAGAAGTCGTACCATTGCTCGCCTTCGGGCAGGTAGACCGAGCGGGAGCGTGCGCCGTACTCGCATACGGGAGCCACGAGGAGAGCCGGGCCGAACATATACTGATCCTTGATGTCGCGGCTGTAGGTGTCGGAGGTAAAGTCCATTACCATCGGGCGCATTATGGTATAATCATCGAAGTGTGTCATGCCGGCGAGAGAGTATATATACGGCATGAGGTTGTAGCGCAGCTTCGTGTATGCCACAATCGACTTGTAAGCCGGGTGCGACTCGGGTGCGATGTTGAACACTTCGCGGAAAGGCCACTGGCCGTGTGCGCGGAAAAGCGGGGCGAAGCATCCGAACTGGTACCAGCGAGTGTTCAGCTCGCGCCATTCCTTGAGGTCGTCGTTTTCGATTCCTTTTTCGTTGAAGAGTGTCTGGGCGGCCACGTAGCGGTCTTCCACGCAGAAGCCTCCGATATCCATGGTCCAGTAGGGAATGCCGCTCATAGCGAAGTTCAGGCCGGCAGAAATCTGCGATTCCATATCTTCCCATCGTGTGGCTATGTCGCCGCTCCATGTGGCGGTAGAGTAGCGCTGCAGGCCTGCGAAGCCGGAGCGGGTGAGGAGGAACACTCGTTTGTCGGGGTCTACGCCGCGCTGTCCGTTGTAGATTGCCTCTGCATTCATTAGCGCGTAAGCGTTGAAATATTTGGCAGAAGGACCGAGCGCTGTGGGCGTTGTGAGGTCTTTGCGATATTGCAGGTCTGTGCAGTCGCGTATGTTGGGTTCGCTGGCGTCCATCCACCATGCGTCGATGCCCAGAGGCATATAGTGGTCGTTCATCTGCGACCAGAAGAGCTTGCGGGCTTCGGGGTGGTATGCATCGTAGAACGAGCCGAGATATCCCGGGCCCACCCAGTCGTGAATGTCATCGCGGATAGCGCCCTGATACATCCAGCCGTTGCGGTCAAATTCCTTGTAATGCTCTGTTGATGCGTAGAATTTCGGCCATACCGACACCATCACGCGTCCGTTGAGCGAGTGGATAGAATCTACCATCGCCTTGGGGTTGGGGAAGCGTTCGGGGTCGAACTCGTGGCTGCCCCAAGAGTCCTGTTTCCAGTGGAGCCAGTCGATTACGATGTTGTCGATAGGTATGTTGCGTTTGCGAAATTCGGTGATAGTAGACAGCACTTCTTCCTGTGTGTTGTACTTTTCTCGGCTTTGCCAGTAACCCATGGCCCATTTGGGCATGATTTGGGATTTGCCTGTGAGGGTGCGGTACCCGCTTATCACGTCGTCCATGTCGGTGCCGTATACGAAATAATAGTCGACCATATCCTGCATTTCGCCCCACCACGACATTTGCTTGCGGGTCGAATCATCGACAGGCTTGTATGCGCGCAGTCCGCAGTATGCCACGCCACCGTTCGGCTCCCATTCGATTTTGACAGGGACACGCTTTCCTTTCTCAAGTTTCACGGAGAATTTGTAGCTGTTCGGATTCCACGCTGTGCGCCAGCGGCGGTCTACCACTTTCTTGTTATCGATGTAGATTGTCTGATAGCCGGAGTAGTACATGATAAAATTGTATTCTCCGCTTACAGACGGCTCCAACTCGCCTTCGTAGCTTACCTTGGCACCGGCGTAGTTGAAATCGCGCGGAAGGTTCACCACGTGGCCGAGGTCGCCGCGAATAAGGTGCTCAAAATATATTTTGGGCTCTTCGCGCACTATTGTTTTGCCGTCGGCAGCTATGTATGTGCCTGTGAGATTGCCGGCCTTGCCGTTTTTATCGTATAGCTTGAAGATGTCGCCGAGCTGGCTGTAGTCTTCGGGATTGCCCCAGCGGCATAGCGAGTAGCTGTCCCAAAGAATGCCGTAACCGCCGGTGGAAACGACGAAAGGCACCGATACTTTCGTGTTGTATTGGAAAAGCTCTTCGTTTTTACCTTTGTAGTTGAATTCGTTGCTTTGATGCTGTCCGAGTCCGTAGATGCCCTCGTTGTCATCGAGCGAACGGAATCTCTGGCTTACGGTGTATGCGTCGGTGTTCTCTACCGTTATAGGCTTGAACGTCCTTTCGGCCTCCTGAAGTATTTTCTTGCCTTTGTTGTCGAAGAAGGTTACCTCGCCGGTCTTTTTGTCGACAGTGGCTTTTACGGCAGAGGTTTCCACCCAGGCATATCGGCCTTTCTCGCCTGTTTTGTAACGTGGTTTCGATTCTTGCGGAATTACTATCAGGCTTGAGTCGGCAGGGAATGATTTTTCCGGGCTTGCCGATACCCTTATTATTTTATCGCCTACGACCTTGAGTCGCACGCTTCCGCCGGGTGTCGCTACCGATATGCCGTCGGGCACTGCCTCGAACGCGCCTGCCGCCGTAAATACGGTTCCGAGCAGGACTGTGCTTATGGTTCTGATTCTCATTGGTGGATTTAGGTTTGGATTGCATTGCAAAGTTATGAAGCAATCTATAAATAAGCCACTTGAAATGTTTTATACAGCGGTGCCGGAGCGTTAACGCCCCGGCACCCATGTTTCATAGGGGGGTATAAAATGTTATACTCCCTCGCGCGACTGGTATTCCGACGGCGATATGCCGAATTCCTCCTTGAAGTACTTGCTGAAGTATTTAGGGTTGTTGAAACCTAATTTATAGGCGATTTCTGCAACGGTGAGCTGGCTTTCGCGCAGGTACTGGGTAGCTCTCTTGAGGCGCATCACTCGTATGAACTCCACCGGGGTCTTGCCTGTGAGCGCAAGCAGCTTTTTATAAAGGTGCACGCGGCTCATGCCGAGGCCTCGGCTGAGTTCTTCAACTGTAAGGTCGCTGCGCTGCATATTCTCCTCGACGTATTTCACCGCTTTTTCAACCAGTTGTTCGTCGAGAGAGGTGATTTTTATCTCGCTCGGAGATGGCTCGATGAGGGTGCGCCGCATACCGCGCTGTTTGAGAGCCGTGAGGCGTTTTATCTTTATGGCGAGCACGGCGTTGTTGAACGGTTTGGTTATATACTCGTCTGCGCCGAGGGTGAGTCCTTCTATCACAGAGTCCACGTCGTGTTTGGCCGTAAGCATCACGAACGGAATGTCGACAGTGGCCGGATTGGCCTTTATGTGGCGGCATAGCTGTATTCCGTCCATATTCGGCATCATAAGGTCGCTTACTATCACGTCGAAAGATTCCTTTTCAGTCGCCGCGAGTGCCTCCACGCCGTCGGCTGCGCAGCTTACGTCAAAGTCGTTTTCAAATTCGTCTTTGAGGAAGCGGGTGAGGTCGCTGTTGTCGTCTACAAAAAGTATCTTGGGCCGGTAGTTGTCGGTGGATTCTGTGTCGGGTAGTGCGGATTCCTGGCTGTCCGCGGCTTCGTCGTGGTGTGGCGCGGTTTGTTCGCCGGGGTCGTTCCTGTAGGGCAGTATTATGGTGAACACGCTTCCGCAAGGTGTGTTGTCGCTAACTTCCACCGTGCCGTCGTGCAGTTTCACATATTCGGCCACGAGGCTTAGCCCTATGCCCGTGCCGGTAGTTGTGTCTGATTTGTCGGAAGTACGGTAGAAACGCTCAAATATGTGTTCCTTGTCATTGGCGGATATTCCCTTGCCTGTGTCGGCAACGGATATGAGCACCTTATCGCCTGTGTATTTCAGAGATACCGTTATCTTGCCTCCTTCGGGGGTGTATTTTACCGCGTTAGACAGTAGGTTCATTACTGTTTTGGTAATTTTGTCGTTGTCGAACGACATATCGAGGCGTTCTACCTGAGGCTCGAAGTATATGTCGATGTTGCGACGTTCCGACACATCGCCGAATTGCTGGCATATCTGGCGCAGCGTCGATACCATATCGCCAGACGACAGGTGCAGATTAAGACCCGCTATTTCGTTCTTGCGGAAGTCAAGGAGCTGGTTTACAAGATAAAGAAGCCGTGTGGCATTGGTCTTGATGGTAGAAAGACGTCGCAGGTCTTTTTCGGTGCTGCACTCTTTGAGCATGGAATCGACCGGCGATAATATCAGGGTGAGGGGAGTGCGCAGTTCGTGGCTTATGTTGGTGAAGAATCTGAATTTCAGCTGATTCAGCTCGTATTCTTTTTTTGCCTTGTCCTCTTGTTGCTTTAAGTGGAATTTCTGCTGCTCGCGTTTTTTAATGTATAATATGAGTGCTATGAACGAAAATACCGCGAACAGGGCGTAGATTGTTTTTGCCCACCATGTTGCCCACCATGGCGATTTGATGGTTATGCCTATTTCCCGTGTTACGCCGTACGGTACTCCGTCGGCGTTCACGGCTCTTATCTGTAGAGTGTAGCGCCCGGACGATAGATTGGTGTATGCCACATGGTGCATTCCTTCCGGACACGGCATCCAGCGGCTGTCGTAGCCGTTGAGCCGGTACTGGTATCTTGTCAGTGCGGAGTTGCTGTATATGCCTGAGGCAAAATATATTGAAAAGTCATTCTGATACGATTCAAGAACTATTTTGTCGACCGAATTAAGTGCTTTGGGAAGCACAACGTTGCCATTATACTTCTTACCGATGTCGATTTTGGTGTTGTTCAGGTATAAATCGGTGAATATTATGCTTGTGGCCGGTTCGTCATACGATATTTTCTTAGGCTCGATTATGGCTATGCCGTTCATTCCTCCTGCAAGTATTGTGCCTGACGGCAGTTTGCACATCGAGCGCTGGTTGAACGTTCCTGTGTGCAGGCCGTCGTTTTCGTCGAAGGATACCGATTTGAATTCGTATATGGATTTGTCGGTGTTGTAGTTCACGGTCACATTGTACAGCTCGCCGCCGGCCGTAACCCATATCTTCTCCCCGGCACCTTCGGCAAGGCCGAGGATAAACATTCGGGAATAATCGTTGTTGAGCGGTACCTCGTAGATAGTGTCGGCTTGCAGGTCGTAAACGTTGAGTCCCTCGCGCGTGGCAGCCCACAGTAGTCCGCGGCTGTCGGTCAGACACTGGTTTATGTTCTTGTTGCCTATTCCAAGATTCAAGTTATTCCGCGTGGTGGGCCGTATCGAATAATCGCTTGTATTGAGGGTGTATAGCCCGTTTGTGGTTCCGATGTATACGGTGTTTTGCGGCCCACGGGACAAGGTGCTGATGTAATTCGACGGAAGATCGGTATTTTTATTATTGAACGTCCTGAACGAACCGTCGGCCGGGTTGTATAGCTGCAAGCCGCCTCCGAGGGTGCCAAGCCATAGCGTTCCGTCGTCATTGTGCAACATGGCCCACACGTTGGCCGAGGCGAGTCCGTCGGAAGTGCGTATGTGCTTCACGCTATTGCCTTTGTAATATTTCAGACCTCCGTTGTATGTGCCTACATACAAGCCTCCTTTGTCATCGGGAGTGATGCAGACTATGGCGTTCTCGATTGTTCCGCTGTGTTTGTCGATATTTCTCTTTTCACCTGTGGCAAGGTTGTACCGCAGAAGCCCGTCGCGGTCAGTTCCGAGCCATACTGATTCAGGGTCGTCAACGCACGGATATATGCAGTTGATGTCGCTGATTATCCTTGAAGAGAATTTATATTCGTTGGGGCAGTATAAGGATACACCGCGTTTATACGTTCCCACCCACATTCCATTGTCTTTGTCGTGGAATATGGTTTTTACCGAGTTGTTGCCAAGCGAGAATTTGTCGAGAGGCATATGGGTGAACAGTTTGCTGCTACCGTCGGGCGATATTACCTCCACGCCGTTGTTATCGTATCCTATCCATATATTGCCTTCGCCGTCCTCGCTTATAGAGCGGATCTGCATATTTTTGAATTTTACAGGAGCCTTACGCCATTGTTTCTGTGTGATGTCGTAGCAGTCGGCTCCCCATATGCTGTATATCCATGCGCATGCGTTGCTGTCGATAAATATGGAGTAGTCGGTGGGAACATCTCCTGCATTCGGAATGCGGACAGAATCGCGCAGTTTGTTCGACAGATAGTCAATTATGTACATAACGCCGTCGTCGCTCGTAGCGAGAGTTATTCCGTGTTCGCCTGCAGCCGATATGTCGGTGATTCCGGCTACCTCTGTGGGCCGGGAGAGAATATGTCTGGTCTTGTTGTCATAAGAACGGCGGTATAGCCCGTGGTTTCTTACGGCGTACCAAAAATCATAGCCATCAATTCTGATAACATTGGGACATCCGGGAAGTCCTTCTGCGTCAGCCTTTGATATGGTGAAGCGCTTGAATGATTCCAGCTCAGGATTGTATATCGTGTATTCCTCCCCGGCCAAAATCCAAAGATTACCGTCTTTGTCTTCCTGTATCTCCTGAATGTAATTGTCGTGCAGGCAGGTGGAGTCGGCATTCTCGCGATGAAATACTTTGAACGAGTATCCGTCATATCGGTTAAGACCCGATGCTGTGCCAAACCACATAAATCCTTTGGAGTCGCGGAAAACGGCGTTTACGTGGTTGTTCGATAAGCCGTCGGTAGTGCTTATTGTGCGAAATTTTATTTCGGCGCCGGCAACGGGTGCGCCGGCCATAGCGAGCAAGGCGAAAATTAATATTATCCTATGCATGAATTCATGGTTTGTACTGCAAAGTTAACCATTATTCTCCGTAATGCAGATTCAAGATACACGGCTCTTTCATTTAAACTAAAATAAAAAGCATGACTTCCCCTACCCGG
>ERZ777011.774-NODE-774-length-44525-cov-7.221678_pt1 | contig 44525 bp, 38 predicted proteins | sample MGYA00374964_ERZ777011 | MGnify/ENA primary metagenome ERZ777011 (study PRJEB29310, sample SAMD00008975) | mouse gut metagenome | study: EMG produced TPA metagenomics assembly of the Metagenome analysis of fecal microbiota from mouse which was promoted...
TTCCTTACTGGCTGTAAGGGATATTAACCATAAATACATTGTAGTAGGAGGTTTTTCTATGCGGGACATTGCGGTTATGACAGACTCCAATGCGGGGTTGACACAAGAGGAGAGTGTGAGATACGGCGTGGAGATTCTGCCCATGTCATTTATTATAAACGGTAAAATATATTATGAGGGAAAAGATATAAGCCACGAAGAGTTCTTCCGGAAGCTTGGCGAAGATGCGCAGGTCTCTACCTCCCAGCCGTCGCCGGGGGAAGTGACCGAACGGTGGGAAAAGCTGCTGAAACGGCATGACGAGGTCGTCTATATTCCGATGTCCAGCGGTTTAAGCAAATCCTTTGAGACTGCGCAGGCGCTTTCCGGAGAATACGGCGGCAGGGTGCAGGTGGTGGATTCCAAGAGAGTGTCTCTTCCCCAGAAACTGATGGTTCTTGACGGTGTCGCTCTTGCAAAAGAGGGAAAGAGCGCTGCGGAAATAAAAGAGATGCTGGAAAGGGAGGCGCTTGACAGTGCAATCTATATAGCCGTGGATACGCTGAAATACTTAAAGCGCGGCGGGCGCATCACCGGTGCGGCGGCTGCAATCGGCAGTATGCTGAATATCAAACCGGTTCTTCTTGTGAAAGGGGAACGGCTGGACGCTTATGAGAAAGCCAGAGGAATGAAGGCGGCGAGACGTATTATGCTGCAGGCTGTCCGGACGGAGATTGAAGATTCTTTCAGGGAGTATGTGGAGAAAGGCGAGGTCTGTCTGCAGATGGCCCACTCCTGTATGGAGGAGGAAATGATCGCAGAGTGGACGGAAAAAATACGGGAGGAGTTTCCGGGATGGGAACTGCTCACGGCGAGACTGCCACTGTGCCTTTCGTGCCATGTTGGCCCAAACGGCTTTGGCGTCGCTGTCACAAGAAGGATCAGAACAGAAAAATAGGGGGCTTAACGCCAGCCCCCGTCTATCGTGAAGACCTGTCCCGTCGTGTAGACGGGCATGGAAAGCACGGCCCACACCATTTCCGCCACTTCGGCGGCATTTCCCATCCGGTCCGCCGGAATCTCATCGATCAGAGCGCGTTTTTCTTCCATAGAAAGTCTTGCATTCATTTCCGTGTTGATCAGACCGCAGGCGACGGCGTTGACCTGAATGCCGGAGGGCGCCAGTTCTTTTGCCAGAGCTTTTGTGAAGCTGTCTGCGCCGCCCTTAGAAGCTGAGTAGGCAACCTCCATGGAAGCGCCGCAGTCTCCCCAGACAGAGGAGATGTTGACGATGCGGCCCCGGTGTTTTTCAAGCATCAGCGGGATGGCTTTTCTGCTGGTATAGAAGAGACTGCTTAAATTGGTGTCGATCACCTGATTCCACGCCTCCACGCTCATTTCTGAGAGCAGTCCAAAGTAGGAGATCCCAGCGTTATTGATAAGAACGTCTAAGGAAGGAATGTGGCAAAACAGTTTGTCCACCTCCGTTGGAGAGGAAATATCGCACAAAAAAGCTCCCGTGGAGATGTTGTACTCCTGCTCCAGATGAGCGGCGAGAGTATAGAGCTTTTCTTCCGAATGGATACAGGTCAGATACAAATCAAAATGTTCCTTTGCCAGTTTTCTTGCAATGGCCTCGCCGATGCCTCTGGAAGCGCCGGTGATAAGAGCTTTCTTATTCATAGAAATCCTCCTTTTATAATTTATAAACGCTTGTAATTTTACAATTGCCTGTATTATATATTCAGCATACTATTTTTCGAAAAAAAAAGATATGAAAATAATATTTTTTATTTTTGTGCACCGTTGCGCCACCAAATATGGCGTGCCAAAAGAAATATGTCGAATCATACCACCAAATATGGAATTGTTACAAAAAAATGATTGGGCTTACATAAGAAAAATTTCAGAATTTCCGGCAAAAACTATCGTTGACAAATATCGGAGGAGATGTTATATTATTTAACAGATTTAACAATTTTGTAATAAATCGTACAAAAATAGAAATAATTACAGCAGAATAATTAGGTGATCGGGGGTCTTATGACATACAAAAAAGGAAGGATAACAGCATACGGAATGGCAGCCGTGATTATGGCGTCTACGATGGGCATGGCAGTTCAGGCGGAGAATCTTTCGGATCTTATGCCGTCAGCAGGTATAGGCGTGACTTTTTCAAACGGCGTGACTCTTGCAAAGATTCAGGAGAGAGTTCTGGCGGAGGCCGGATTGGATGAGAATTTGAAGCTTTCGGTGTCTGAGATGAAGGCATATCTGGAAGAGCAGAAAACAATGCCGAGAACGATCGTTTCGGCAAGCATAGTAAAGGGAGCGGAAGTGCAGCAGGTGCTTGCGCAGATAGAGGTGGAACAGGAAGCGCTTGCGCGGGCGGAGCGTCAGGAAGGCGAAACGCAGCAGCCGGCCATAGAGAATACAGTGATAGCAACCCTTGCCAATGCGGCGTCCAATGAGGCGATGGCATCCGGCAGTCTGAATTCTGCAGCGCAGGATCAGATGTCGGCGGAGAACGTTCTGCTTACATCACAGCTTACAGGACAAAAAAGCGGGGAAGCAGCGGTATCCGCTTCTGCATTGGACCTTCCGCTTGCGGCTGGATCGGCTTCAGTGACAGAATCTTCTGCAGCGGGAGAGACCGGTTCTGCGTCGGAGTCAGATGCGGATTCTTCCGATGAGACATCGGAGAAAACGCAGAGTACGGTTTCCGGGACCGATTTAAAGAAAGAGTCGGAAACCGAGAAAACAGATCCTGTGAAAGAGATCGAAAAAAAGGTCATCGAGGATACCCAGTCCACGGCGGAGTTAGCGGCGGCGGAAGCGGCATCGATGACGGATGAAGAAAAGGAATTTTCTAACCTTGTTATTGCGAAAGTACAAAGGTATGTAAATATCAGAAGCGATGCAAGTGAGAACAGCGAAGTTGTCGGGAAATTATATGACAAGTCGGTGGGCACATACATTTCCGAGAAAGACGGCTGGTATGAGATCAGTTCCGGCAATGTGACAGGTTATGTAAAAGCAGAGTATTGCGTGACGGGGAAAGAAGCGGTGGATCTTGCCAAAGAGATCGGCACAAGGATCGCAACCGTTACAACTACCACACTGAAGGTAAGAGAAGACGCTTCCACGGAAGCAGCGGTGCTCGGACTTGTACCTATTGAAGAAGAGCTGACCGTTGTGGAAGAACAGGACGGCTGGGTCAAAGTGGATATCGAGGAAGGCTACGGCTGGGTATCTAAAGATTATGTGGATCTGCGGACAGATTTCGTAAAGGCGGAGAGCAAAGCGGAAGAGGAAGCAAGACTGGCAAAAGAAGCGGAAGAGAGAAGAAAGGCGCAGGCATCGGCGTCCGCAAATGCGGCGAAGCCGGAGTCCGGCGGCAGCAAGAATTACAACTCCGCAAGCAGCTTCATTCCCGCAGGCGGCGGAAGCGCTTCCGGCAATGCGGTGGCACAGTTTGCACTGCAGTTTAAAGGAAATCCCTATGTGTACGGCGGCACAAGCCTGACCAACGGGGCGGACTGTTCCGGATTTGTCATGAGCGTATACAAGAACTTTGGAGTAGATCTGCCTCACTCGTCCTCCGCGGACAGACATGTGGGCAGTGCGGTTGCAAGCCTCGAGGAGGCGCAGCCCGGCGACCTTATCTGTTACTCCGGCCATGTGGCGCTTTATATAGGCGATAACCAGATCGTACATGCATCGACTAAGAAAACCGGTATTATCGTTTCCAGAGCAAACTACAGAAACATTGTGGCAATCAGAAGAATCTTCTAATTAGATCTGCAGCATATGAAAAGACAGGAGAGCTTTCGCACACAGGTGCGGCGGCTCTCCTTTTTTCTGTCATGAGATTTTTAGGCAAAAATATTCAAATATTCACATAAAACGCCATACCGGAAAATAATGTTTCACGATATACTGAAAGTGATAGCTTGAGGTAAATTTTCCGGTAATTGCAATAACGGAAAAAGGAAACGGCAGTATAGAGGAAAAACGGGGTATAGCAGGGGAGGTTTTTATGCAGTACGGACATTTTGAGGATGAAAAAAGAGAGTATGTGATCGACAGGGTAGATCTGCCGGTCTCATGGACCAACTATCTGGGAGTGGAGGATACCTGTGTGGTAGTGAATCATACGGCCGGCGGCTATATGTTTTATAAGACGCCGGAATACCACAGAGTGACGAGATTCAGAGGGAACGCGGTTCCTATGGACAGACCGGGACATTATGTGTATCTGCGGGATGCGGAGAGCGGGGATTATTTCAGCATTTCGTGGCAGCCTGTGGGGAAACCCTTGGATCAGGCGAAATATACTTGCCGTCACGGGCTTTCCTACTCGGTCTATGAATGCTCTTACGACGGCATTTACGCCAGTGAGAAACTTTTTGTGCCAAGAGGGGAGTCGGTGGAGTTTTGGGATGTGAAGATAAAGAACACGGGGGACAGGCCGAGAAAACTGCAGGTTTTTTCCTACTGTGAATTTTCTTTTCATCATATTATGATTGACAACCAGAATTTCCAAATGAGCTTGTACTGTGCCGGCAGCAGTTTTGAGGACGGTATCATTGAGCATGATCTTTTCTATGAGGAGTTCGGATATCAATACTTTGCAATGAGTGAAACGCCGGACGGTTTTGACTGTCTGCGGGATAAATTTCTGGGAGCTTACCGGACTGAGGATAACCCGGCGGCGGTGGTGAACGGAGCATGCAGCGGTTCCTTTGAGAAGGGGAACAACCACTGTGGGGCCCTGCAGAAAAATATCACGCTGCAGCCCGGGGAAGAGAGAAGGATCCTGTTTTTTCTGGGGGAAGGCCGCAGGGAGGACGGAAGAAAGATAAGAGAGAAGTACAGTGATTTTGCTGCGGTGGATGCGGCCTATGCGGATATGGCGGCTTTCTGGGAGGAAAAGCTTTCAAAACTTCAGATCCGTACGCCGAATCAGGGGTTAAACACACTGACCAATATCTGGACTTTGTATCAGGCGGAGATCAATGTCATGTTTTCCAGATTCGCCTCCTTTATCGAAGTGGGAGGAAGAGTGGGGCTGGGCTATCGCGATACGGCTCAGGACGCTATGGCGATCCCTCATTCCAACCCGGAAAAGTGCAGGAGACGTATTGTGGAATTGCTGCGGGGACTGGTGTCGGAGGGCTACGGCCTGCATTTGTTTGAGCCCGAGTGGTTTGAGCCGGATGTGTCGGTAAAACCTTTCAAATCGCCCACGGTGATACCGGAGTTTGACAAAAAGAATATGATCCACGGGTTGAAGGACGCCTGTTCCGATGATGCGCTTTGGTTAGTCTCCGCTATTGTGGAATATGTGAAGGAAACCGGCGAGACGGAATTTTTGGATGAAGTGATCACCTACGCGGACGGCGGGGAAGGCACTGTCTACGAACATATGATGAAGATCCTTGATTTTTCCCACAGACAGGTGGGGGAGAGCGGCGTCTGCAAAGGACTCAGGGCGGACTGGAACGACTGTCTGAATCTGGGCGGCGGGGAGAGCGCTCTTGTCTCATTCCTGCATTACTGGGCTCTCGAGAATTTTCTGGAGGCGGCGGAGTATCTGAAACGGGAGAAGGATGTCCGCAAATATCGGGAGATGGCGGATGAGGTGAAAAGGATCTGTGATGAACAGCTCTGGGACGGGAAATGGTTTATCCGCGGCATCACAAAAAACGGAAAGCGGATCGGCACTTCCGAGGACAAAGAGGGCAGAGTGCATCTGGAATCCAATGCGTGGGCGGTGTTGTCCGGAGCCGCCTGTGAAGAAAAGGGAAGACAGGCCATGGACAGCGTCAGGGAATATCTGTTCACGCCCTACGGCATTATGTTAAACGCGCCCTCCTACACGGTTCCCGACGACGATATCGGTTTTGTCACAAGGGTCTATCCCGGCATCAAGGAAAACGGGGCTATCTTTTCCCATCCAAATCCCTGGGCGTGGGCGGCGGAATGCAAATTGGGCAGAGGGGACCGGGCTATGGAATTTTTTAATGCCTTGTGTCCTTACTACCAAAATGATAAGATAGAGATAAGGGAGTCGGAACCTTACTCTTATTGTCAGTTTGTGATGGGGAAAGACCATACGGCTTTTGGCCGGGCGAGACATCCGTTTATGACGGGCACCGGCGGCTGGGCGTATTTTTCCTCTACGCGGTATATGCTGGGGATCAGGCCGCAGATGGATCATCTTGAGGTCGATCCCTGTATTCCGGCGAACTGGAAAGAATTTTCCGCGCAAAGGCAGTGGCGCAACGTCGTGTTCCATATTCAGGTGGAAAATCCGGAGGGAGTCATGAAAGGGGTAAAGGAGATATGGCTTGACGGAGAGAGGGTGAAACAGATTCCTGTGATGGCACAGGGAACGGAACATAGGGTCAGGATCGTGATGGGGGAGGAGAGAGGATGATCAAATTCGGAACAGGCGGCTGGAGAGCCGTCATTGGGGATGGTTTTACGAAAGAAAATATTCAGATACTTGCGAAAGCTCTGGCGGATAAAATGCATGCGGAGCAGACTGCAGGGAAAGGGATCGTGTTAGGGTATGACAGGCGTTTTTTATCCAAGGAGGCGATGCAGTGGGCCGGCATGGTGTTTGCTAAAGAGGGAATCACTGCATATCTGATCAACAAGTCGGCGCCCACTCCCCTTGTGATGTTCTACGTGATGAAACATGAGCTTCCCTACGGCATGATGATTACGGCCAGCCATAATCCGGCGATCTATAACGGGATCAAGGTATTTACGGCCGGCGGGCGGGATGCGGATGAAACGCAGACCTCCGATATAGAATCTTACATAGAGAATATAACAGATATTCCGGTGGAGGAGATGGAATATGAGGAAGCGCTGAGAGAGGGGCTGATTCAGGAGATATATCCGCTTAACGAGTATCTGGACGAGATCATTTCGGCGGTGGATATGAAAAAGATCAGAGAGACAGGCCTCAAAGTGGCGCTTGATCCGATGTACGGTGTCAGCGAGACTTCCTTAAAGATCATTTTACTGACGGCAAGGTGCGACGTGGAGACGATCCATGAGAGGCATGACACACTTTTCGGCGGGAAGCTGCCTGCTCCTACGGCCACGACGCTGCGGGCGCTGCAGAATTATGTGCTGGATAAAAAATGTGATATCGGTATTGCCACGGACGGCGATGCGGACAGGATCGGCGTCATTGACGACAAGGGGCGTTTTCTGCATCCCAACGATATACTGGTGCTCTTGTACTACTATCTTGTGAAGTACAGAAACTGGAAAGGGCCGGTGGTCCGCAATATATGTACGACGCATATGTTGGACATGCTGGCGGAGAAATTCGGCGAGAGCTGTTACGAGGTGCCGGTAGGCTTCAAACATATCTCGGCTAAGATGTACGCCACCGGAGCAGTGATCGGCGGAGAATCCTCAGGAGGTCTCACGGTCCGCGGCCACATCAAGGGGAAGGACGGGATCTACGCGGCGGCCCTGTTAGTGGAGATGATGGCTGTCACAGGGAAAAAGCTTTCCGAGATCTTTGACGACATTGAGACAGAGTGCGGCAAGATCTTTATGGAGGAGCGGGATTACAAGTTTAATCAGGAGAAGAAGGAACGCATCAAAAAGACGTTGTTGGAGGCGAAAGAACTGCCGGAACTGCCCTTCGAGGTCGAGCGGGTTTCCTATCTGGACGGCTGCAAGGTCTACTTCAAAAACGGCGGCTGGGTGACGGCCAGATTTTCCGGAACGGAGCCTCTTCTCAGGATTTTCTGTGAGATGCCGAAAATGGAGGAGGCTAGAGAAGTCTGCGGTATTTTTGAGGGATTTCTGGAATTATAAAATATAACGGCAGGCAATACGGACGAAAGGGAAGAACAATGAAAAAGGCGGGAAGAAACAGACAGCTGAAATGGAGTATGATCAAGATGTTGGCTGCCGGCTGGTTTCTTCCCTTTCTTTTGATTTCGGTGATGCTGCTCTTTTTCGTGCTAAAGAGGATGGATAGGCAGATCCAGAACACCATTATGACATCCGCGGACAAATCCATCGAACTGTGTGAGCTCAGGCTGAAACAGGCTATAGAGTCCTCAAAGGAGGCGTCCTATCAGCCCACTTTGAAAGAGGGCTACGCCAGATACCTGCAGGACGGGGATGATGTGAAGCTGGGGCGTGCCGCCTCGAATTTTATCATCCAGCATTACCGGGTCAATACAGACTTTAATCTGACTTATCTGTATTTCATCCATGATCCTGAGAACGCTTGTATGACCTATCAGGACTATTATGATGCGAAGGTTTTTACCGAATACGCTCTCGAGGAAGTCATGGAACTCAGCAGAGATCTGGACACCGCCATCGCTTTCGTGAATATTCGAGGCAGGATGTACATGGTCAGAAATATTGTGGACAGTAATTTCGAACCCTTTGCCGTGCTGACGATGGAGCTGAATGTGGAGGATATGTTCGGCGGACTGCGGGCTATCTGGGGTTTTAAAGAGGGAGATGTATTTATCGACGGCATCCCTGTTTTTCAGGTGTATGAGCAGGATCCCTGCCTTGCGTTAGAGGGGGAGAGCGATATGAAAGAGCCCCTTTACTACAACAGGGGTAAGGAAGCATATGTTTACAGACGCTTAGACAGCGGCTGGCATAAGACGGCTTATACGGTGACGTTGGACGAGACAGTGATCGCCGGGGAGACGGTGGTGATCAAATATCTGTTGGTCATGTTAGTGGTGTTCATGATACCCCTGATCGTTGTGGTGTTCTACTTTTTTCACCAGAGTGTAAACAAGCCCATTGAAGCGCTGCGGGATGCCTATAAGGAGATTGAGAAGGAACATTACGGTTTTCATGTGGAAACGGATATCAGACACGAGGAATTTGCGGAGTTGGACGAGGCTTTCAACAGCATGTCGGACAAACTGCAGTACCAGTTTGAGAAGATCTATCTGGAGGAATTAGCGCTGCGGGATGCCAACATCATGGCGCTGCAGTCCCAGATCAATCCGCATTTTCTGAACAACACGCTGGAGATCATCAACTGGGAAGCCAGAATGGCGGAAAACTATAAGATCAGCGCGATGATAGAAGCGCTCTCCACTATGATGGAGGCCACCATGAACAGGGGAAGGCAGCAGCTCATCCCCCTCTCGGAGGAGATGAGTTATGCGGATGCCTATCTGTATATCATTTCCAGACGGTTCGGGGAAAAACTGGAGGTGTCAAAAGAGATTGATGAGAATTGTCTTCAGGTGATGGTTCCCCGCCTGATCATTCAGCCGATCATCGAGAATGCCGTCGAACACGGCATGAATTTTGCGGGAAAAGGGAAAATCCACATCCGGATATCGAAAAAAGAAGACAGGCTGTTGATCGAAGTGATGAACAACGGGAAGCTGACGGAAAAAGACATGGAGAAGATAGTGCATCTGCTGGGGGAAAAGGATATGAAAGAAATACGCTCCGCCAGTCTCGGCATACGAAATGTGAACAAAAGACTGAAGCTTCTGTACGGGGATGAATGCGGACTCACCATCAAAAGTGACAAGAATGGACATACTGTCAGCACAATAATAGTCAAAATAGACAATGCAGGAGAACAATAAAAGACAAATAATAACAAATCCCGTCATTACAATTCCTTCCGGAATCCTTTATGATAGGAGTATGAAACAAGTGAATATTGAACTGAAACGGGAGGGAAGAGAATGAAGAAAAGAATGATAGCTTTAACGTTGGCGGCCGTAATGGCAGTTTCGCTGACAGCCTGCGGAGTCGGTGCGAAGGAAGAGTCTGCGGGAAATTCCGTGAAACTGAATGTGACGACTACATTTGCGGGGGAAGACGGCAACGCACAGAATTTCAAAAACGCGGTGGCCGCTTGGGAACAAGAGACGGGAAACACAGTGGAAGACGCTTCGGCTACTTCGGATGAAACATTTAAGACAAGGGTACTCACAGATTTCGAGACGGGTTCTGAACCGGATGTATTGTTCTTCTTCAACGGAGCGGATGCCAACAACTTCATTGAGGCAGGCAAGGTGGTTTCCATCGATGAGATCCGTAAAGAATATCCTGAGTATGCGGCAAATATGAACGATGATCTGATCACGGCATCTTTAGTGGACGGCAAGAAATACGCGGTTCCGGTGAACGGCTTCTGGGAGGCGATGTTTGTCAACACGGAAGTGCTGGAAGCGGCCGGAGTATCCATGCCGGGAACAGATTACTCTTGGGATCAGTTCAAGGAAGACTGCCAGAAGATTAAGGACGCAGGGTATGCGCCTATCGCATGTGCACTGGGCAACATCCCTCATTACTGGTGGGAGTTCTCTATCTTCAATCATACTTCACCGGATACGCACCTTCAGGTGCCGACATCGGTGGACAGTGAAGGCGGCGCCGCTTGGGTGGCAGGTATGAACGACATCAAAGAGTTATACGAACTGGGATATTTCCCCGACAATACACTGTCTGCAACAGACGATGAGACATTCGCAATGTTTATGGACGGAAAAGCGGCATTTTTGATCGACGGTTCCTGGAAAGTGGGCGGCATCGTGAACTCCTGCCAGTCTGATCCGGAAGATCCCGAGACGTTGGATGCGGATAAACTTGCAAAATTTGATGTGACTTATGTGCCCGGACAGGGAAACAGAAAAGCCACAGACCTGATCGGCGGTCTCTCGATGGGTTACTATATTTCAGCTAAAGCGTGGGATGATCCCGCAAAGAGAGAAGCGGCAGTGAGTTTTGTAGAACATATGACATCCGATGAGATCGTACCGTTATTTGCACAGCATACAGCGTCTGCGCTGAAAAATGCGCCGAAAGTTGATGAAGCTCAGTTCAATCCTCTTCAGGTGAAAGCGATGAAGATGATGTCCGGCGCGACCTCCCTGACAGGGGCGGTACAGGATATCTTCAACGGGGACTGCAGAGTATCCACTTTTGACGGGATGCCCGAGATCGTGACCGGAGGAGTGACGGCGCAGGACGCTGTGGCACAGGGGTTAGAAGCCTATCAGGACGCGCAGTAATCTAATTAGAAAACGAACGCTGTTTGAAAGGTAATGAAACAGATTCAGCAGGGGCAGGGAGGGTATCCCTGCCTCTGCGGCAAGCAAGGGGTGAATTTGGATGGGTGCGAATATATATAAAAATAAGAAACCACTTATCGTTTTTCTGACGCCGGCATTTTTGTTCATGGTAGTCTATCTGTATTATCCGTTTTTCATGAATATTGTGAGCAGCTTTCAGAAGCTGAAAACTCTGGGGCAGGCGAATGCGGTGTGGAATGATCCGTGGTATTTGAATTATGTGGAACTGTTTCAAGATCCGGTGGTGGGAATCTCTTTGAGAAATACGCTGATCATGATGGTGGTGACGATCGTGGGTCAGGTGGGGATCGCCATCGTTTTGGCATTGCTTGTGGACAACATCAAGGCGGGCGGGAAGTTTTTCCGCACAGTCTTCTTTTTCCCTATCGTTGTCTCCGCCACGGCTCTCGGTCTGCTGTTTAATCTGATTTTCCTGTACGATAAAGGAATGTTGAACCAACTGTTGGAGGCTATGGGGAAGACTACGCTCACGGATTGGAAGAGCGAGGGGCTCGCGCTGTTTACGATGATGCTGCCGGTGATGTGGCAGTATGTGGGCTTTTATTTTGTGATCCTGATCACGGGACTCAACAATATTTCGGAGGAGCTGTACGAGTCTGCGGCTATCGATGGGGCCACGCGGTTTCAGCGGGTGCGCTATATTTCGCTGCCGCTTCTGCACAATGTGATTTGTACCTGCGTGGTACTGGCAGTGACAGGGGCGTTGAAGGTGTTTGACCTGCCGTGGACTATGTTCCCTAAGGGAATGCCTCTCAAGACAACTTTCCTCACAGGAACTTATATGTATTATCAGACGATGGAAGCAAAAAATGTGGACTATGGCGCGACGCTTGCGATCATGTTAGTGGTGCTCGGGGTTGTCACCTCACAGATCGTGAACCGTATTTTCAAAGAAAAAGATTACTAGGGAGGAATGGATGATGAAGAGTAAAAAATTTAGGATATCCTCCGTACTGATCTATATCGTGCTGATCTTCTGGGCGCTGACGACGATATATCCTATCATATGGGTGATACAGAATTCCTTTAAGGCGAAAGATAAAATTCTGGCGGATTCCTTCTCTCTGCCTCTCGGAGACTTGTTCACGACGGCAAATTACAGGAAGGCGTTCCAGAACCTGAATATTCTGGGGGCTTACAGAAACAGTATTTTTATTTCCTGTACGGTGGCGGCGATGGTGATCATGCTGGCGGGGATGGCGTCTTTTGCGTTGGTGCGCTATCGGTTTAAGTTTAACCGTTTTTTACAGTCTCTTGTGCTGGCGGCAATGATGTTTCCGGTGTTTGCAACGATTATTCCGGTGTCCAGAATGGAGACAAGGTGGGGGATTGCCAACACAGGAAACTGGTTTTTGACTATGCTGTCGGTGATCCTGCCGCAGATCGCGGGCAATTTGGCTTTTGCCATTGTGGTGCTCACCGGTTACATAAAGAGCCTGCCTATCGAGCTGGAGGAGGCGGCCTACATGGAGGGCAGCAACGCTTTCCAGACTTTCTTTAAAGTAGTTGTGCCGCTCACAAAGCCTTCCTTTGCGACGGTGGCTATATTTTCCTTTTTGTGGAGTTACAACGATCTGTTTACGCAGATGTTCTTCTTGCGGACGAAAGATATGTGGGCGATCACGAGACTGCTCAATGAGCTTACATCCATGGAGGGAACCAACTATGGCCTGATGGCGGCGGCTGTGACGTTAGTAGTAGTTCCGGTTATTATTGTGTACATTTTCCTGCAGAAGTATATTATCAAAGGTATGACGGCAGGTGCGGTCAAGGGGTGAGGAAACGTCATGTATAAAGTAGTGATTATTGACGATGAACCGATCATTGTTGAGGGACTCGGGAAAAGTGTTGACTGGGACCGGTTTGGCTGCGCTGTGGCAGGCATGGCATTAAACGGTGAAGAGGGAATGAAACTGATCAGGGAGATAGAACCGGATATTATCTTTACAGATATCCGGATGCCATGTATGGACGGTCTTACCATGATCGCTGCGATTCGGTCTGAATTTCCCGGAACTCAGATAGCCATCCTGACAGGATACAGGGACTTTGATTACGCCCAGCGGGCCATCAGTCTGGGGGTAACAAGATTTCTTTTAAAGCCTTCTAAGATGAATGAGATAAAGGAGGCGCTGTCTGTCATGACCGCCAGACTGAAAGAGAGGGACGATCGGCAGGCTCCTGAAAAAGAGACAGGCGGGAAGGACGAGACGGTGAAAGAGGAAAGCGCAGACAGCGCCGCAGGAAGCTTTCTGGTGAAAAACGCGGTCTCTTACATTGAGGAGCACTGCAGTGAAAAGCTGAAGCTGTCGGATGTGGCGGATCAGGTTTATGTCAGCCAGTGGCATTTAAGCAAACTTTTAAACCGGTATCTGGGGCAGAATTTTTCGGAGATCCTGAACGGAGTTCGGATAGAAAAGGCTAAGGAAATGTTAAAGGAGCCCGGGCTTCGGATCGGAGATATTGCGGAGGAAGTGGGATTTTCCGATATGGCTCATTTCTCCAGAGTCTTCAAAAAAGTGGTGGGGATCTCCGCCAACGAATACAGAAATAAGCTATAGAGGAGAAATATTTTATCAAGGACGTCGCATAATCATCAATTTAGATGATTGAGCGACGTCCTGATTTTCTGGAAAAGGAAGCAGCTGTGCCCAGACTAATTCGTTATCTTTTTCAAAGTCTCCTTCTGGCTGTTAAAGGCTTGCTCTGGAGATTGATTTTGTAAAATTCAGAACAGCTCTATTTCAAGGTACTGCAATTAATTATATTTCATTAATACAGCGTTGGCCATTTTGGAAAAGACTGTTTCCACGGTTTTCTGTTCTTTATCATAGTTTGGCATAATAGTTAACATGGCTCCGAACAGAGCTGTCAGGCACACATCATTATCGGTAGATTGTGTAAAGATACCTCTGGCGTAAGTTTCTTGAACGAGCATGTCTATAATCACAACTTGATAATTTTTTACCTCACCCGGTCGTAGGAGGGTCTTCAGTTCGCTGTTACTGTGATAAATTTGATTTTGGAATGTTTCAAGGAATCCAGCCGGATTTTCCAATAACAGCGAATAGGCGTCAAATTTTCGAAAGCCGACCTGAAATGCCGAAAAAATCATATGTTCATAAAGTTGGGGAATGTCCTGATAGTGAAGATAGAAGGTTCCTTTGCTGATATAAGCTTCTCTGGCCAATTCAGTAACTGTGATTTTATCTACGGGTTTTCGTTTTATAAGCATGAGAAATGTATCATGGATGGCTTTTCTGGTCTTTATTACGCGCAAATCATTTTCCCGCATGACTTTTACTCCCTGAGATAATAGGCAGATTTGTGGAAGAGTCTATTATTAAACGAATACAGTTATCTGCACATTGAATTTTATACACTTGTCTATTATATTGTGTTTATCTAAAAAAATCAAGTGAGAAAATGCAGTTAACAAATGAAAGAAAGGGAGAGAAACATGGACAACACAAAGATTGCAAAGCAAATTTCTGAGTTCATCGGAGCGGAAAACATCACGAATGCTACACACTGTGCTACGAGACTTCGCTTACAGGTAAAAGATCCTGCCCTCGTGCAGACAAGCGCCTTGGAGGCTATGACTGAAGTGAAAAAGCTTATTATTAACGGCTCCTCGCTGCAGATCGTGATTGGCAGTGAGGTGGCAGATGTCTACAAAGAATTTACAAAGTCAATTACGGTTACTGAACCTGCCGAGACGGACAATACTTTGAAATCCGGCAGTAATCCTTTCAATATGTTTGTCATAACACTTTCAGAGTGTCTGACGCCCATTATTCCGGCTCTGACGGCAGGCGGCCTTATTTCAGCTTTCCTGACATTGTTCAATTCTCTGGGCTGGATCACTGAAGGAACTATGACCTACACCATTTTTAATTTCATGGGTTCGGCACCTCTTTATTTCTTGCCCTTTTTTCTGGCTTTCAGTGCATCCAAGCGGCTCGGAACAAATCGGATGTTGAGCATGTGTATTGCCGCTTTTTTGCTTTATCCGGACTTTGTTACACTGATGGCAGGAACTGACCCGGTATCTTTCTTAAGTCTGCCGGTTAAGACTGTGACTTATACCCAATCCCTTATTCCTATTTTGCTGGCTGTCTGGGTGCAGCATTATGTAGAAAATTTCTTGAATAAAGTTATTCCAAATGTAATCAAGGTGATTTTTGTTCCTTTTTTGGATTATCTTATTATGTGTACTTTGACACTTTTCATTATAGGACCAGTGGCCGGTCTGCTTCAGGATGGGATTACCGCCATTATTACGCCGCTGTCTCAGAACTATAACTGGCTGGTCTGCATGATTTTGGGAGGCACTTATCTGATTTTAGTTGGTATGGGACTCCATCATGGACTTCTGCCTTTGGCTGTGGCCGGATTTACGATGAACGGCTGCGACACTTTTATGGGGCCTTCCATGTTTTGTACGGTTTTCGCTTTGGGCGGTGCCTGTCTTGCGCTGGCATTTCGTGCGAAGAATCCGAGCCTAAAGCAGACTGCTATTTCCACCAGTGTATCTACTTTCTTGGGTATTACCGAGCCCGCTATTTATGGTGTAGCATTTATCAATCGCAGGACTCTGGTGTCCTCCATGGTCGGCGGTGCTGTCGGTGGTCTTATTGCAGGAACCTTCGGGGTGGCAACCTACGGTCTGGCTCCTGCCGGTGTCACCAGTTTCGCTTTATTCGGTCCCGAGATCGTTATGGGCGTAGTATCTATTATTGTGGCCTTTGTTATTGCATTTGCTTTGTCTTTTTTCCTTGGGGAAGATAAAAAGACTAATTGATGGAGGTAAAATTATGAATTTCCCGAGTGATTTTCTGTGGGGCGGAGCTATTGCCGCGATTCAAGCCGAAGGAGCTTGGGATGAGTGCGATAAGGGTCTTTGTATGGCAGACTGTTTCACTGCCGGTTCCCGCACTCAGCCGCGAATTTATACTTATCCTTTAAGAGAGGGGGTGAACTACCCCTCTCATGAGGGAATTGATTTCTATCACCACTACAAAGAGGACATCTCTCTCTTTGCTGAAATGGGCTTTCGATGCTTACGTCTTTCGATCAACTGGGCAAGGATATTTCCTAACGGCGACGAAGAACAGCCTAACGAGAAAGGCCTGGCTTACTATCACAGTGTATTTAACGAGTTGAAGAAATATGGCATTAAGCCTCTTGTGACTATCTCTCATTTGGAAATGCCAAATCATCTTGTCAGAGAATACGGCGGTTGGTCCAATCGAAGGGTGATCGATTTTTATCTTCGATATTGCAGAGTTTTGTTTACCGAGTTCAAGGAAGATGTGGAACTGTGGATTACTTTTAATGAAATTAACGGTTTGGCAGGTGGAGTTGGGTTTCCCGGAGGGATCATAGAGGATGGCGACAAAGTCATTGATTTCTCTCCCAGATCCGAAGAGTATCTGTCTTTATGCTTTACCGCGCTCCATCATCAGTTTCTTGCCAGTGCGAAGGCGGTGGCTCTGGCCCATTGTGTTAATCCGGCTAACAGGGTAGGGTGTATGATACTTGGCCGGTCAGATTATCCCCGCACCTGCAAGCCGGAGGATATGTTGGCCTGTCAGCAGTCTACAAGGATGAACACGTGGTTTTGTGCTGATGTACAGATTCGGGGAGCCTATCCAGCTTATGCTCTTCAATACTTTGAGAGAGAGGGGATTCGGGTATCTATGGAGAAGGAGGACGCCCGGATACTAGAGGATGGAACGGTGGATTTCTATTCATTTTCATACTATTCCAGCGGTACGGTTTCCGCCAATAAGGACGAACGGGTATCCGAGGGAAACGTCATTCTCAGCGGATTAAATCCCTATTTGGAAACATCTGAATGGGGGTGGATTGTTGATCCCATCGGACTGCGATATTATCTCAGTGAAGTTTACGGACGCTATCAACTTCCCATGATGATCGTTGAGAACGGTCTGGGGGCGGCGGACACACTGGAACCAGACGGAAGAGTACATGACACTTATCGGATCGACTATCTGCGGCGGCATCTCAAAGCGTTGGATGAAGCGATCAACGAGGATGGCGTAGAAGTAATGGGTTATACAGCATGGGGATGCATCGATTTGGTATCAGGCGGCACGGGAGAAATGAGTAAACGATACGGGATGATTTATGTAGACAAAAATGACGATGGCACCGGCACGCTGAAGCGCTATCGTAAGGACTCTTTTTATTGGTACAGAAAAGTCATTGAAAGCAACGGGAAAAATTTGAACTGAGTTAGCGGAGAGTATATAGGAGAAGCGATGTCATGATTGCTTTGAGCAAGGCCTGTTCCGCCTGAGCGTCTGGATCGGGTATATAGGAGAAGCGATGTCATGATTGCTTTGAGGGCTGTTGTAAAAGTAGATTATTTGTCTACTTTTACAACAGTCTATTTTTATTTAGAAAAAATTTATGATTTTTGTTGTATATTATAGGTTGACAAATAATATTATACGCGGTATAGTATTGATACAATATTATATGTCGTATAATATTGTGAGATGATATAATATAATAATGGAGGGAATGAAATGGTATTCAATACGGGAGCGGCGCTATTGGACGCGATCGTACTTGCGGTAGTTTCAGGATCGGAGGAAGGCACTTACGGTTACAGGATAACAAGGGAAGTGCAGCAGTTGATAGATGTATCGGAATCTACACTGTATCCGGTGCTCAGACGGCTTCAGAAAGATGAGTGTCTGGAAATATACGACAAGGCGATTGACGGCAGAAACAGACGTTATTATAAGATAACGGTAAAAGGAGATGCTCAGTTGAAGCTGTACAAAACGGAGTGGCTGAGATATTCAAAAAAAATTACAGCGATATTTGGGGGGGAATTCATCTATGGATAAAAGAGAATATTTAAACAGACTCCGGAGGCAGCTGGCGGATCTGACTGATGAAGAACGCGGGGAGGCGCTGGAATATTATGAAGAGTACTTTGCGGATGCCGGAGAGGAAAATGAGGAAGATGTGATACGTTCTCTGGGCGAGCCGGAACAGGTGGCGGAGCAGATCAAGGCCGGGCTTCACAAGGAAGAAGAAGGCATGTTTACGGAGAACGGCTACCGGGAAAAATTAGAGAATGACAATCCTCCGGAGGTTTACGGCAGAAATGCGGAAAAAAGGACGAGAGAGAGGAGCGGGAGAGGTCCGCTTCCCTGGGGATACGAGAAACCGAAGAAGGAAAAGTACCGGCAGGAAAAACAGCAGGATAAGAAAAGGGAAAAAATGAGCGGCGAAATGATTGCACTTTTAGTAGTGCTTGGTATTTTTGCGTCACCGGTCATTTTAGGACTGGGGGCCGGACTGATTGGTTTGGTGCTGGGGATTCTTGGAGCGGCCATAGGAGTGGCAGCAGCGCTTTTTGCGGTAGTGCTTGCACTGTTCGCGGCAGGTATCGGACTGTTTATCGGAGGCATCGCTATGTTGTTTGTCAGACCTTTCAGCGGAATGATCTGTATCGCCGTGGGATGTTTCTTACTCGCAGTGTTTTTATTGTGTCTGGTGCTTCTGGTGGCAATTTTCGGCAGATTCTTCCCGTGGCTGATCGGGGAGGTGGAAAAACTCGGCAAATATTTAAGCGGAAAGTGGTCTGAGAGAAAAGGGAAAGGAGAAGCGGCATGAGTAAATTTACAAAGGGCGCGCTGATTGCTGCCGGATGCTTTTTTGCAGGGGGAGTGATACTTGGAACCATAGGAGCAGTGGGCAGAGTCTATACGGGGGAACCGATGGGCGTGGAAGATGATTTCGGCATCGTGCGGGATGTCTGGAATAGAGCCAGAGGATGGGATATAAGATGGAGAAGAGGCGGAGCGGCCAGAGGTTTGACATGGGAGTACGGGGGCATAGAATTTGATCAGGATCATAAAGACAGCATTGCCTATGGAAGTTTTACCGATGACAGCTTACAGGGTAGAGATATCCGCAATCTGGATGTGGAGATGGGCGGCGGCAGGCTGATTCTGTGTCAGGGAGACGGGTTAAAATTGAAAAAAGAGAACGGAGCGGAGTGTCAGTATTATATTGAAGGCGACACTTTTTATCTGAAACAGAAAAGTTCTGTGGGAGATGGAAAGATGAATCTTACGCTGACGCTGCCGGAGGGGATCATGTTGGAAGAAATAGATATAGAACTGGCAGCCGGGGAAGTAATCACAGAGGATGAACTTGCGGCGGAGGAGATAGAAATAGAGATCGATGCCGGAGAACTTACAATGGAGAACGTGAAGGCGAATTCCTTCTGCGCGACTGTGGCGGCGGGAAGCGTGGCAGTTCGCGGTCTGGATGCGGCAGATTGCGTCGCGGTAGTCGACATGGGCAGCATTACGTTGTCGGACAGTCTTGTGGCGAGTCTGGATGCGTCAGTCAGTATGGGAGAGATCAACGTCTATCTGCGGGACTCTTACGAGAATCATGATTATCAAGTGGACTGCGGCATGGGGAATGTGACGATACAACCGGAGAGCGGAGCGATGAAGGAGTATGCGGGTCTCGGGGCAACAATGGATCTTTACGGCAGAAATTCCGACAGCAGAAGCCTCTACGATTTAAGCTGCAGCATGGGAAGTATTTATGTCAAATTTGAGGGGAAAGAGAATGTGACGGAAACTGTCACTGCGGAAGAACCTAATCTTAGGACGGAGTCTGCTCTTCCTGACATAAACGGTATTGTAAATGAGTGGCCTGACAGGATCGGCAGGGAAACTGAGAATACTACCGCGGAAGATTTTTCTTTTGAGATAGAGACTGAGAGGCCGACGGCGCTTGTGATCTCCTGTGTCACGGAGAGCGGAGAACTGGACCTTGAGATAGAGGATGAAAACGGAAAAGAAATTTTTGAGAAGGATGACATCAGGACAGGAGAGTATGAGGTGAAGTTAAAATCTTCGGGTACTTACAGAGTCACTTTTGACTGCGAGAATCATACAGGGAGTTTCTGGGTCAGTCCGAGGGAGTGAGGAAAGGAGTGATACGGATGTTTACATTTATCATATCTCTGGCGATTTTGTCGATGCTTCTGTGGTTGGGATTTAAACTGACGGGGGCTGTGTTAAAGGCTTGTATCTGGCTCTTCATTTTGATTCCGTTAGCCCTCGGAATCTGGGGGATCGGGCTGCTGTGCTGCTGCACGCTTATCCTGATCCCTGTCGGATTCAAGCTGTTTGCGGCGGGCATGCGGATGATCATACCGGGATAAAGGAATTTATAGTTATAAAGGAGGTATCATGATGATTTCAACAACAACACCAACCATCGAGGGAAAAAGGATCGTGGAGTACAGAGGCATCGTGTTCGGAGAGGTAGTGGCAGGCGTCGACTTCGTACGTGATATAGCAGCGTCTTTTTCCAATTTTTTCGGCGGAAGAAGCGGCAGCTATGAGGAGGAATTGATAAATGCCAGACAAAACGCCATCCGTGAGATGGAAGAACGGGCGGCCAGACTTGGCTGCAATGCGGTTGTGGGGGTGGATGTCGATTATGAGGTGCTGGGCGCCAACAACGGAATGCTCATGGTGACGGCCAGCGGCACTGCGGTGGTGGTCGAATAAACACCGCCAAAATTGTAATTAGACTATACAAACTTTGTCTTTATATTTATAATGTAGGGGTGATCGGAAAGGAGGACACGGAAATGAGCAAGGTAAAATGGGGCGTTTTGGGAACGGCGTATATTTTTGAGAGGGATACGGCGAGAGGTATGGAACTTGCCGAAAACTGTGAACTGACAGCGATTGCCGGCCGGAGTCCGGAAAAAGCGCAGGCGTTTCAGGAAAAGTATGGATTCCTGAGAGCGTATGGTTCCTATGAGGAACTTTTGGAGGACGCCGAGGTTGAGGCAATTTATATTGCGCTTCCGAATGATCTGCACTATGAATGGACGATCAGAGCGCTGCAGCACGGCAAGCATGTTTTGTGTGAGAAACCGTTAGCGCCCACGGGACAGCAGGCAAGAGAAATGTTTCAGGCGGCCAGAGATAATCATGTGCTGCTCATGGAGGCCTTTGCATACCAGCACAGCCCTTATATCAAGGAAATAAGCAAACTGGTCGAAGACGGTGTGATCGGAGAAATCAGATATGCGGAAGCGGCACTTATCACTTCAGACTATGACCGCAGCAATATCCGTATGAGAAAAGAAACTTTCGGCGGAAGTACATATGATATCGGCGTGTACTCTTTAAGCTTTCTTCAGCGGATGCTTGGCAGGGGCCCGGAAAAGATTTGGGCTTCAGCCTGCTTTTCGTCTGAGGGGATCGATACCTTTACAACGGCGGTTATGGAGTATGGCAGCGGAGCGCGGGCGCATTTTGACTGCGGGATGGTTCTTGAAACGGAAAAGAACGCCTCTCTGGATCGTTTCCAGATCCACGGTTCCAAAGGGGCGGTTACTTCGGTGGATTTTGCGTTTAACGCTCCGGGAACTTTAGCTTACCGCCTCCGCACCTTTGAGGGGGAGGATGTTGTGCGAAAAGTTGAGGTTCCGAATAATTACTGTCTGGAAGTGGAACAGTTTGGACGCTGTGTCAGAAATGAGGAGACACCCTATCTTACGGAGGAGTTCAGCGTGACGCTGGCGGATACAGTGGATAAGGTTTTAGGACAGATAGGGTACTGAAAAATATTATATGTTAAGTAAAAACTGAAAAGAGCAGTACTGCCGCCCCCAGAATGACAAGAATGATGCCGGTGACCCGGTTCAAAGTTTTGGGGGCGGCCTTGTTGGCGAACAGGGCGGCGCTCATTCCTGCGAAACCGGTGCCAAGTCCGGCGCCCATGCCGGCAAAAAAAGTTACGATAATGGTAATCAGCAGTTCCATGTCAATTATCTCCTTCCGGTATATTATCCGGATTTTCACCAATCAACTTTATCATTTCTGGAACTCTATTCATAAAAGACCACGGGATCTTTGATCTGAAAATATCAATAAACGACAATTAAAAACCAGATTTTCAGGAAGAAAAAAGAGAATATTTTTTGTATACTGGAAAAAGGGAGATTAGTTTATAGCGGAAGGAGATATTTTATAATGAAATGGGTCAGCGCTTTCAAATATTTATCGATAAACTATGGCGAACCTGTGGCCACGGTGAAAGACCGCACGCAGAGAGTCAGCTTTGACAATAATCTAAACGGGGACAGGATCCGTCTGCGGTTTTGCAACCGTTATGCCAAAATTCCGCTGCGTCTCGACCATGTGACGGTGGGCGTGGCCGACGGCAGCGCGGCAGCGGTGACGCTTGGAGGAGAAAGGGTGATCACACTTGAGCCGGGGCAGGAAATTTTCAGCGATGAGATCGATTTTGCGGTTCGGGCCGGTGAGCGCCTTGCGGTGAATATTTATATTGAGGGGGAGCAGGATATAGAGAGTATTTGCGGTTTGTGGTCAAGGACAAATGGGCTCGTCTCCTTCGGGGCGGGCAACCGGACGGAGGGAGAGGATTTTGAGGAAGCCGACCTTGACAATGTTTTGCCGATTTTGAAAGAAGATGTCCTGCCGGATAAAATGATGTTCTTTTTCGGATTTGACGCGCTGCAGGTTTTTACGGATGACGGTGTGAAGGTGGTGGCAGCTTTCGGCGATTCCATCACCCATATGTCCTATGTGACAAATGCCCTCGGGAAGCGGCTGTACGGGGATTTTCCCGGCAGGGTGACATTGATCAACAGCGGGATAGGAGGGAATCGTCTGATGCATGACGGCGCTTATGTGGAGGAGACGCCCTGTCTGGCTTTGGCCTTTGGCGTTGCCGGCGTAAAGCGCTTTGAGCGGGATGTTTTTGAGATCGACAAAGTGGACAGCGTGCTGTCCCTGATCGGCATAAATGATATCATGCATCCTCTTGTGTTGGAAAAGCGGACAGAGACGATTTCGGCGCGGGAGATCACAGACGGCTACAGGAGGATCGCGGAGATCGCCCATGCCCACGGCGCCAAAATATATGCAGGTACGATCATGCCGGAAGGATGTGATGAGTATCCGGAAGAGTGGCTGCCTGTCATGGAGGAGGTCCGGCTTTTGGTGAATGACTGGATCAGAGGAGAAAATGACCTTGATGGATATTTTGATTATGACGAAGCGCTGCGGGATCCTGAGAGAGCAGGTTATATGAAGCCCGATGTGCACGTGGGCGACGGGCTGCATCCAAATGGAGAAGGCGGTGTGATGGCCGCTGCCGCAGTGGATATTGTTAAATTAACGGGACTTGAGCGGGAGGGATAACGATGAATTTTAAAAGAGTGGATATTCCGGAGGATATTACGGCACAGATGTTGGCTTTCGATAAGGTTCTCACGCCGGAAGGCGTGCCGGATATGCTGGTGCAGGATGAACGGGGGATCTACTGGCTTCAGGTAAAAGCACAGGGAGCAGCCGGAGTGCAGCTTGAGATCAACACGGATACTTATGATTTCCAAAAAGGCAGTGATGGGATATGGCGTGTCGAACTTCCTTTTTCAGGCGGATTACACTACGTTCATTTGTTGGTTGACGGCACTTTGTGGTTAAGTCCCTATCTGCCCGTCAGCTACGGCTATTCCCGCCCCTGCAATACGATCGCTTTGCCCGAGAAAGAGGGAGACTTTTACGGGCTGCGGAATGTGCCCCACGGGAAGTTGATCAGAGATCATTTTTATTCTGCTGTCACACAGAGGTGGGAGAGCTGCATGGTATATACGCCGCCCTTCTATGAAGAGGAGTCGGAGAGAATTTTTCCGGTACTGTATCTGCAGCACGGACACGGTGAGAATGAATGCGGCTGGGCTGTTTCGGGCAAGGTTCCCTTTATATTGGATAATCTGATCGCGGAGGGTAAATGTACTCCCTTTGCGGTAGTTATGAACAACGGCATGGTGCAGAAAGAGACAGCGGATAAACGGATCGTCGATTTCACTTTGTTTGACCGGTATCTGACAGAGGATATCATTCCTTTTGCGGAAAAGCGCTATCGGGTGGGGAGAAGCAAGGAAAGACGGGCTATGGCAGGGCTTTCCATGGGATCCCTGCAGACAAGCATAGCCGGATTCAGACATCCGGAACTGTTTGATTCTCTGGGGATCTTCAGCGGTTTTTTGTATGACTGGATACAGGGGTCTGAGATCGATATGGTGGAGAGAGGCCCCGGTGATAACAGCCATCTGGCTTTTCTGGAAGACCCGGAGAAGGCGGACAAAGCATTCAAGGTATTTTTCCGGGCCATAGGGGATAAGGATCCGTTTTTAGATTACTTTAAGGAGGACGACCTGCGCTGTGAGAAGAGCGGCATCAGGCAGGAACGCCGTATTTATGAGGGGATCCACGACTGGAATGTGTGGCGTAAATGTATCCGTGATTTTTCACAGCTCATATTTAGACCCTGAACAGCGCAGGATGCAGAACTTGTTTTGAGGAGAAAGAGTTATGTCTGAATTGTATGAAGAGGAGCAGTTTATTTATAATCAGGTTCCCGTGCGCGTATTCCGTCATGAGTTCCACGGGGCGGATATCTATACGCCGCTGCATTGGCACAGGAATATAGAATTCAATCTGGTGACGAAAGGGCGGATCTGCATGATTGTTGACGGGAACGCACAGGAGATGTACCCGGGAAGCTGGTGTGTGGCAAACAGCAGTGAACTCCATTCCAACCACTGGATCGACATAGAGGATCATTTTGAGGGGATCGCGGTACAGATCTCAAAATCTTTTATGGATCACTGGATGGGACAGGATGTTCGGTTTGTGTATCCGGCAGATCCGGACGCGGCGAAAGAGATCGAAAACGCGCTCATTACTTTTGGCAGGTATTACAGCAGAAAGACGATAAGCAATCTGGAAAAGATGGAGTATGTTTTTCATTTTCTGATCCTTTTACAGAAGCACTGCGTGGAGCGCAAGGCGGCGGGCGGAAAAAGTCAAAAAAGTGTCAATAATGTGAAGAACATCATCCAATATATTGACGAGCATTATAAAGAATCTCTGAATCTGGCTGATATCTCCGAAAAGTTTCATTATACGTCTGCCCATTTTTCCAGAATGTTCAAAGAGCATATGGGATATAATTTTTACGCCTATATCCAGAATGTGCGCCTGATGCACTGTGTGGAGGAGATGAAGGCGAATCCCGGTATACGTTTGCTTGACTGCGCTGTGGACAACGGTTTCCCTAATGTAAAATCCTTTATAGAGACCTTTAAAAAGTCTTTCGGCTGCACGCCGTCAGAGTGGCTCAAGAAAGAGAGGACGAGGAAATCGTAAATATATTTCAGGGTGTGAACGTTATGTAATCATAAAAAACGACAAGTACAAAGATAAATATAGGGAAGAAGAGGCAGCACAGTATTTGTATAATTTATATATTGAAACAAATCAATTTTTTTTTCGTAAAAGGAGGGCATCTATGAAAAAACGGTTATTAAGCGTATTGCTTGCGGGGGCAATGACAATGGGATTGCTTGCGGGCTGCGGAAACAGTGCGGGTTCAGGCAGTGAATCGGAAAACGGCGGCGAGGCGCAGGAAGAAAACGGCTCGGAAGAAAACGGCGAGGGCGCCGGCGGGGCGGTAGAAATCTCTTTCTACACAACAGAGACAGGAAAGGACGATTATTTTCAGGATCTGATCAGTGATTTTGAGAGCAAAAACGAAGGCATCACAATAGAATATATTGCGGCCGGCGAGGATCAGCTTCAGGCTTGGATGGCGCTTTATTCCAGCAACGAGGGTCCCACAGTATCCCTGATGGATCCGATCAATATTTATGAAAATCAGGAGAGGATGCTTGAGTTGACCGGACAGTCTCTGCTTGAAAATATTAAAGAAGAATCCCTCAGCACGCTGACTTTTGACGGAAAGGTATACGGGGCTCCTATGTCTGCGGCGGGCGTTGGCATTCTCTACAACAAGGCGGTCTGCGATGCGGCGGTGGGCGGGGATTTTGATCCCTCAACCATCAAGACCCGTTCTGATCTGAGAGATCTGCTCGAAAAAATCGAGGCAACCGGCGTGGCGGGAAGCTGCCTGACAGGCGTAAACTGGTCTCTTGGCTCCCACTTCCTTTGCCAGATATACGGCGCTGCCAACGGCAGCACGGAAGACAGAGTTGCTTATGTGAACAGTATCATAGCCGGCGAGTCAAAAGAGATCGACAGCGAAGTGTTTAACGGCTATATTGATACATTGGATCTGTTGGCGGAATACAACATCAATAAGGCAGATCCGCTGGTGGGAGATGTCAATCTGGATGCTGCGGCGTTAGCGGCAGGCGAATGCGGCACATGGTTTATGGGTGACTGGGCATGGACCTACATGGCGGCATTGGTGGAGGAAGGCGCAGAGTTCGGCCTGCTTCCGATCCCCTACAGCGATGATGAGAATGATATCATAAACCAGAGCATTCCCACTTCTTATGCAAAAGGGTACTGCATCGACAAGAGCCAGAATACAGAAGCGCAGCAGCAGGCAGGTCTCAAGTTTATTGAGTATATGACATCGGATGAGTATGCGCAGGAACAGACGGCAATTGTGTGCGGACAGGCGCTTCCCTTCAAGAACTTTACGGCCAGCGACAAATTAAGCCCCTTGGGACAGTCTACGGCAGCTTATATGGCGAATGGACTTGCTTACGATTTCTACGGGACACCGAATCTCTGCCCTTCTGACATCTGGTATGAGTGCGGCGCTTTCATGTGCGAATACGTGGCGGGGGCAAGCGACAGAGAGACACTGGCTTCCAAGATCGACGAATACTGGAGCAAACAGGAAGCGAGATAGGCGGTAACCGGTAATACCGGATATGGGGAGATGGAAACAGTGTCTCCCCATATTATTATGAAATAATACAAGGAGAACGGTATGAACAGGAAATCATCAAAAAAGATAAAAAACATCCTGCAGTTTATGGGGTTTGGTCTTCCGGCTACACTTATCTGGGCAACGGTAGTGATCATCCCGTTTATCTATGGCATCTGGATCACGTTTACGGACTGGAACGGTCTGGCTATGGAAATCAATTATGTGGGATTTGAAAATTATAAATCGGTGTTTGGCGACGCCACGTTTATCACGGCGTTTTTGAAGACGGTCATTTATGCGGTGTTCACGGTGGCGGCAAGTAATATAGTGGGATTTTTGCTGGCGCTTGCGGTGACAAGCGGCATAAAAGGTCAGGGGCTTTTTCGGGGCGGATTTTTTACACCGAACATCATCGGCGGCATTATACTGGGTTATATCTGGAATTTCATTTTTTCCTACGCGCTGACAGGGTTCGGGAAAGCGATCGGGGTAGAATGGATGTCCACCTCCTGGCTCACCCATCCGACCAGAGCGCTCATTGCGTTGATTATTGTGAGTTCATGGCAGATGAGCGGATACTTGATGGTGATCTATATCGCGGGTCTCACAAATGTTCCGGGAGAATTGATCGAAGCGGCGAAAGTGGACGGAGCTACCGGATGGCAGGCCGTACAGAAGGTGAAGATACCCTGTATAAAAAACACGATAGCGATTTGCGTCTTTTTGTCGATTTCAAGAACTTTCATGTCCTTTGACATGAACTTGTCGCTGACGGCGGGAGGTCCCTATAAATCCACGGAACTGATTGCCTATAAGATCTATCAGACAGCGTTTACCAGCATGGAATTCGGAAAAGGACAGGCGCAGGCGATCGTTCTGTTTGTGATCGTCGCAGTGATATCTCTGCTGCAGGTCTACTTTACGAGAAAGGGGGCGGAGAACTGATGAGCAAGGCAAAAATGAAGAAAAACATCGTATTTATTGTGACGTTTATCGTGTTGATCATTTTTATGATCCCGTTCTTTGTGTTGGTGATCAACACGTTAAAGACGACGCAGGAATTTATCAAGACGCCTTTTGCACTGCCGAAAAGCATCTATTTAGAGAATTTCACTCTGGCCATCCGGCGGATGAATTTCTGGAAGGCGCTTAGAAATACGGCGTTCATAACGGTGGGAACTGTGATACTCAACACGCTTGTTTCCTCGATGACGGGATATCTGTTCGCCAGAAAAAAGTGGAAGATCAACAAAGTGATCTTTATGGCTTTTCTGGCTTCCATGGTTGCGCCTTTTCAGGTATATATGATTCCCCTTGTAAAGATCTACGCAGGGCAGTTTGGTTTTTCCAATTCCCTCGCCATAGTGGCCTACATCGGCATCGGCCTGAACATACCCTTTGCGGTGTTTTTGTACAACGGATTTATCGAAGGGATTCCCAAAGAGCTGGATGAGGCGGCGCTGATCGACGGCTGCAGTTTTACGGGTACTTTTTTCAAGATCATACTGCCGCTTTTAAAATCCATCATCATTACGGTTACTGTGTTTGTGGCTATGGGGATATGGAACGATTACCTGATGTCGAGCCTGTTTTTGACAAAGCAGGAGACAAAGACGTTGGCCATTGCAATCAAAACATTCCTGACTAATCACTCTGCGGAGTATGCGCCTATGATGGCGGGACTGCTTTTAAGCATTGTTCCGGTACTGATCTTTTACCTGATCGGGCAGAAATATATTATCGAGGGTGTTGTTGCGGGCAGCGTGAAAGGTTGATATAACAGGAGTCAGACGGATTAAAAACGAAAAGTGAGGAGTGAAAAGATGGCATTATCACAGGTGAATTTTTTATCGGAAGCGTTATCGAGGATCGTGACATTTCATATCTATCTGCCGAACGATACGGCTGCGGAATTTAGGGAGAACAATCCGCACTATGAGAGGCCGGTGAAAACGCTGTATCTTCTGCACGGATTTTCGGGAAATACGATGGACTGGGTGATGGGGAGCGATGCGATGGAGATTTCCAGAAAATACAATGTTGCGATCGTTATGCCCTCCGGTGAAAACAGTTTTTATCTGGACAGAAAGGGAACAGGAAACGCCTACGAAACTTTTGTGGCAAAGGAACTGCCGGCCTACATCCGTAAAACCTATCATCTGCCGGATGAGCGGGAAAATGTTATGATCGGCGGTCTGTCAATGGGGGGATTCGGGGCGCTGCGGCTGGGGATTAAGTACAATAAAATGTTCAGCGCGGCATTCGGACTTTCCGCAGCTTTAATCATAAACGATATCGCATCGTGCTCGAAAGAAGAGATTGCTTCCAGAGTCAATGCTATGGCGGATTACGATTACTACAGGATCGTTTTCGGGGATTTAGACAAGGTGAGAGACAGCGATATCAATCCCGAGTATATTGTGAAAGAGCATCTGAAAAACGGAGAAAAGCTGCCGCGGATTTTTATGGCCTGCGGGACCGAAGATTTTTTGATTGAACAAAACCGTGAATTTAAGGATTTTCTGAAAGACAGAAAAGCGGATATCACATATTATGAGAGTCCCGGTGTACATGAGTGGTCGTTCTGGAATGAATATCTGGAGCCCGCGGTGCTGTGGGCGATAAACAAATAAATATAAAAAAGGAACTTCCTCTATCCTTAAAAGGCTATGACAGTTATGGTTTGCAATCTCCTTTACATTGTCTGCGGAATAAGGTATACTGATCCAAAATGCAGGGAATCTGACGGCTGCGAGTGCAGCGCAGAGGAAGGTAAGGAGGGTTTTTATGAATAATTTCACATTTTATGCGCCCACCTGTTTTGTGTTCGGAAAAGACACGGAAATGGAAACGGGAAGCTATGTAAAACGTTTTGGCGGGAGCAAGGTGTTGATCCATTACGGCGGCGGCTCCGTGATTCGTTCCGGCCTGCTCGACCGGGTAAAAAAATCTCTGGAGCAGGAAAATATCGCCTATGTGGAGCTCGGCGGCGTAAAACCGAACCCCAGAAGCGGTCTCGTGTATGAGGGAATTGAACTTGGCCGGAAAGAACAGATTGATTTCATTTTGGCGGTAGGCGGCGGGAGCACCATTGACTCCGCGAAAGCGATCGCTGCAGGAATCCCCTACGATGGTGATTTCTGGGACTATTACGAGGGGAAAAGAGTGGAAGAAGCGCTGCCTATCGGAACGATCCTGACGATCGCGGCGGCAGGAAGCGAGGGTTCCCCCGATTCCGTGATCACACATGAGAACGGTATGTTAAAGCGAGGGGCAAGCGGCGATGCGCTGCGGCCTAAATTTTCTGTTTTGAATCCGGCTTTGACGCAGACGCTGTCTCCTTATCAGACAGCCTGCGGTATAACGGACATTATCGCACACCTCTACGAGCGTTACCTGACAAAGACTAAAGAGGTGGAAGTGACAGACCGTCTGATTGAGGCGCTGCTTTTGACAATGGCTCATGAAGGCCCGAGAGTGATAGAAGATCCCGACAATTATGAGGCTCGTGCCAACATTATGTGGGCGGGCATGATGGCGCACAACAATGCCTGCGGCGTGGGCAGGACTCAGGACTGGGCGAGCCATGATATCGAACACGAGCTGTCCGCACTGTATGACTGTGCTCACGGAGCGGGGCTGGCGGTGGTGATGCCTGCGGTATTCACCTACAATATGCATCATGATGTGATGCGTTTTGCACAGGCTGCGGTTCGCGTATGGGGCTGCCAGATGGACTTTGCCTGTCCGGAAAACACGGCGAAAGCCGGTATTGAAGCATTGCGGCAGTTCCTGATATCCATCGGTATGCCGAAAAACTTTGGGGAACTGGGCGCGAAGGAAGAAGACATTGAGAAGATGGCGCACACCGGATGCTTCGGTGGAGCGAGAGAAGGAACTTTGGGCGGCTTCGTGTCCCTTGATCAGAAAGATGTGGAGAATATCTATCGTCTTATGTTGTAATCTTTAAAATCTCTCAGGGATGTCGATGAGAAATCATCCATCCCTGTTTTTTCCAATGAAAAAACTTTCCGATCACAGATAATCTTTATGCTAAATATATCAAATATTGACAAGAAATACGGCTAAATATATAATTTTTGTAAGAAGGAACAGGGAGGCGGAAGGGGGGAAGGAAATGTCCGGAATATTTGGCGAGGCGGCTGCGGCGATGCAGAGAGCAGCGGAAGAAGCGGCTGCGAGAGAGCGGGAGCGGAGAAGGAGACACCTACAGAATCAGATAGATGAATGGATTGGGAAATTATCAGTAGTTAATAAGCAGATATCAGGCCTTGAGAAGGAAAAGGAGAATCTGGAAACGTATCTGGGAGAATGGGAAGAGCAGAAGAAAAAGTGTAATGGAAATGATGTTTTATCGGAGATAGTTATTGCAGATTTGTTTGAAGGAGTGTGCGCGGACAATATCAAAGATGATTTTGCAGAGGCTGTGGTCTTGATGGACAGGCTGTACAGCGGAGGAAACGCAATGAAAGGCGATGTTGACACACAGATTGCAGGACTTCGGCGGCAAGAATCTCAATTCAATGCGAAGCTGAAATCTTTGCGAGATGAACTGAATTCTATTTAGAGGGGGGAACTGCAAATGGCGCAGAAAGTTAATCTCAGGGAGGCGGAATACCTGTACATTAAGGAAGAACTGGAAAAGATGCATGCGGATCAACTGACGCATATCTCAGCGTTTATTGAGGAGATAAAAACGTTAGTGACCAGTCAGGATATCTTTTGTGTAAATAAGACATCCGTAAAAATTGCGGACATGTTGGATGTCATATTAAATGATATAGTGCCTCTTCTGGAACAGGCATTTCTGGACAGTGAGGCGGGGGTTTCAAATATGGTGACAAAAACCATGGAAATAGATTTTGTGCACTATTAAGGGGGAAGGAAATGGATAGTATCAGTATCAGCAAGAGTGGTACGGAAAGCGCAGTTACAAGTCTTATCAGCAGAATACAGACCGATATCATAGACGAAAGTAAAAGGGCGGGGGATAGGATCATAAATGCGGCGGAACGTTCAGCCGGAGATTTTATTGAGGCGCTGCAGGAGGACGTGGAGCAGGAGGTTAAGATGGTGAACGCTGTAGGAGAATTGTTGATCTCCATAGCAAACTATATCCAGTCGGCGGCGACGGCATTTTCGGAGGTGGATGATAGATATCAGGTTTCTAAAGTAGAGTAGAGAAGGGAAAACAAATGGGAAGATACAGTTATGTGATTTTAGACAGGGACTGCGCTTTTGACACAAACATGATGGACGAGCTGCTGAGGGAGGGAAAAGCCGTCCTGAATGCAGCGATAGAAATCAGCGGGAAGATGGAGAAGACAATCTCAAATATCTCTGAAATATACGGGCAGATCGACTGGGAGTACAAAAGCGCTTCGCTGGGAGCTGCCGTGGCAAACATGCCGAAGAGGATACGGAAAGAGTTTTATCAGGATACGATAGACCGGATGGATACCGTTCTGAATAAGCTTATAGATGAAATACCGTCCTGCGACAACGGCCTTGCCGGAGAAATGGGAGATATACGGGAAATATTGTACTCCGTGGAGAGCAGGATAGACGAACTGAAAGGATTTTTGGAGATATCTGATGTGAATGGGGAGTATACGGAATTCAGGCAGGGGCTGACGGATATCAAAGAGAGCTGGGATATGACTACGGAAGACTTAAGAACAGCCCTGACAGAGATCGAAAATGATATGTTTGGCATCTCAGCGGCGGCAGTATCTTACAGCGAAGATCCGGTCAACCTTTCTACGGGAAACTTCGTCTATGACCATGAGGATATGAAGATCGGCGGGGAGATCCCGTTGTCCTTCCACCGCTATTACAATGCAAAGGACCGGAGAAAAGGGACTCTGGGGAGGTGCTTTCTTCACAACTATGATTCCTTTCTGGAAGAAAATGAGGAGAAGGGAAAAGTAACCGTCTTTATGAAGGACGGGCAGAAGAAAACCTTTCAAAGACTGGAGGACGGGACATACCGAAGCCTTTATTCGGCGACGGAGACGCTGACGAAAGAAAAGGAAGGCACATGGGCGTTAGCAAACCTGTCCGGGGAAAGAACCCTTTACAACGTTTCCGAGCAGATGACGAGACAGGAGAATCGGTACGGCAGGGGAATCACGTTTTCATACAATGAAGCCGGAAGGCTGGAAAAGGCGGAGACGGACAACCATACATATCTCACATACAGTTATGATGAAGAGGGGATGTTGGCCTGCGTGACGGACCATACCGGGAGGTGCGTGGAACTCTCCTACGCAAAGGGAAAGCTTACAACAGTAAAAGTTCCCTCCGGGAGCGTCTATACCTACCGCTACGCAAAGAACGGGCGGATGGAGGAGATGGTCAATCCGAGGGGGCATACGGCAGTAAAAAACACCTACGACGAGAAACGCCGTGTCATCCGTCAGGAATTCCCAGACGGCGGGCACATGGAGTTTCTTTATGATGACAAGAAAAAGCAGGTCATCCTGACGGAGCGCAACGGCAGTAAGACAACCTATGTCCATGACAGCAAATACCGCAATACAGACATCCTGTATGAGGACGGGACGAAGGAGCACTTCGGCTATAACGGGAAAAACCAGCGGATCCTGCACACAGACCGGAACGGGAACACGACCCGCATGGCCTACGACAACAGGGGAAATCTGACGCAGGTTGTCAATGCGGCAGGGACCAAGCTGTGCATTACTTACGATGCGCTCGATAAACCGCTGAATATCAAAATAGACGGAAAAGAAAAGCAGAAGAACTGCTATGACGGGAAGGGGAACCTTCTGGAGAGCAGGGACGCCCTCGGCAGAAAGACCGGTTTCCGCTATAACGAAGCGGGACTGCCGGAGATCATCTTCCGGCCGGACGGGAGCGCCGTCCATGTGAGATATGATGAAAAGGGAAACATCACGGAAGTGGAAGACCCCACAGGGGGAAAGACGAGCTATGCCTATGACGGGTTAAACCGGGTCATCCGGGTGACAGATCCAAACGGAAACCCGATGGCGTTTACCTACGATGAAGCGGACAACATCTTAAGCCTGACCAATGCGGCGGGGGACGTGCGCAGCTTTTCATACAATGAGAGCAATAAAGTGACACAGATAAGGGACTTTAACGGCGGCGTCATAAGGAGGAGTTACAACGCGCTAAACAGGCCGGAGGAAGTGACCGACCAGCTTGGGAGAGTGACAAAGATCCGGTACGATGCCATGTGGAATCCGGTCTGCGTCACCCTGCCGGACGGGGCGCAGACGCAGTATCATTACGATAAGAATAACCAGCTCGCAGGCATTGAGGATGCGGTCGGGAACATAGTAAGCTATACTTATGACGGGAACGGGAACCGCACCAGCGAGAAAGATCCGCTGGGGAACACCATTTTGTTTACCTATGATGCGTCAGGACGGCTGATCCGTGTAAAAGGGGAAGAGGGGACGGAAATGTCCTACGCCTACGATGCAGAGGGGCATCTGACGGAGGCGGAGGACACCCTTGGGAACAGGGTATTTCTGGAGTATGACGAGGCCGGGCAGCTTGTAAAAGAGAGCAGTACCATGGGGAACAGCCGGGAGTACACTTACACTGCGCTTGGAAAGCCGGAGAGCGTCATCGACGAGGCGGGGAGGAAAACAAGCTATACCTACCTGCCCGGCGGGCTGCTCTCGGAAGTAAACTACAGCGATGGGACGAAGGAAAGCTACGCCTACGATGCCGCCGGGAACGTAAAGACCTATACGGACCGGAACGGGTTTATTGTGACATACGGCTACGACTGCCTTGGGCGGGTCACAAGCTTAGAAGGGAGCGGCGGGGAGAGGAAAGAGTATACTTATGATGCGGTAGGGAACGTGACAAAGGTGACGGATGTGTACGGCCATGCCACCCGCTATGAGTATTCCCTGACGGGGCAGCTTATCAAAGTGACGGATGCGCTGGGGAACGAGACGGAGTACCAGTATGATGTCTGTGACCGTCTGGTGGAGATCAGACAGTACGGGGGGAAAACAGACAGCGCGGCTTCCGGGCCCGACGGGGATCTTGCCAGAGCGAAGGAGCGGAACCGTGCTAACCGTACCTGCCATGTGACCTGCTATCAGAGGAACCTGCTGGGGCAGGTGGAGGCTGTAACGGATGCCCTCGGGAATGTGGAACGTTACACCTACGATGCAAAAGCACAGCTCATCGAAAAACTGGATAAGGAAGGATATCTGACAAAGTACGGTTATACAGCACAGGGGGATGTAAACCGTATCGCCTATGCGGACGGCAGAGAGGTAAAACTGTCCTACAATCCCCTGCGGCAGCTTAAAGAGACGCAGGACTGGTTTGGCATCACGAAGATAGAAAATGACGCCATGGGCAGGGCCCTTAGGGTGCAGTATCCGGATGGAAAGGAGGTATCTTACAGCTACGGGAAGAGCGGGGAGAGGACGGGCCTTGTCTATCCCGACGGCAGGAAGGTGGCGTACCGCTATGACAGTGAACTGAGACTTTCCGGTCTGGAGGATGGAAATGGGACGATCACTTACGGCTATGACAACGCCGGAAGGCTTGCCAGAAAGACGTTCCCTAATGGCATGGAGACATCCTACGCCTACGATATGGCGGGGCGTCTCTCGGAACTGACCCACAGAGACAGGGAGGGGATCCTTGACCGCTACAGCTATCAGTATGACCTGACGGGGAATAAGACCGTGATCGAGAAGCAGAGAAGGGGGCTTGATGAGGAGAGCGGTATCTATACATACGGATACGACGCGCTGGGACGGCTTAATGCAGTGGCAAAAAACGGCAAAAACCTGAGGAGTTATGAGTATGATGCTTTCGGAAACCGGAAGCTGTTAAAAGAGGGCGGCAGGGAGACAGCGTATCTCTATAATGCCCTGAACCAGTTAGTGAGTCGGGTGGATGCGGTGAGTGAAGAAACCTATGCTTATGATAAGCGCGGCAACCTAAACCTTATCATGGAGAACGGGACATTAAAGAATCGCTATACTTATGGGACTTTGAACCGTCTGGAACAGACGGTGAACGGAAAGGGAGAGACGGCTTCCTATCAGTATAATGGATTGGGTTATCGTACAGGAAAGAGCATCAGGGAATCCGAGCTGGCTCCGGAAAGGCAGATACAGTACACCATTGACCTGACGAGACAGTATTATAACCTGCTGCAAGAAGAAGAAGGAGAAATGACCCAGACCTACCTGTGGGACGGGAACGTGACAGGGATGGCGGACAGCATGGAGCACTGCTACTACTTGCAGGATGATCTTGGGAGCCCGATCCGGCTGCTAAATGGGAGCGGAGAACTGACAGACAGCTGCGGCTACGATGAATTTGGACAGGATCTCTACGGGAATCAGGGAGCCGTGCAGCCTTTTGGTTATACGGGGTATCAGCATGATGGGATAGCGGAGACTTATTTTGCCCAGATGAGGGAATATAGAGCGGAACTTGGAAGGTTTGGCTCAGTGGATGTCGTTAAAGGATTTGTAATAGCCCCGTATACCTTAAATGAGTATGGGTATTGTTGGGGGAATCCGTTGAAATGGGTAGATAGGAATGGGAAGGATCCGGAAGATTATGCGTATTTATATTATGTTAATAACCCAGGCGCGGCCGGGAAACAAGGGCATACAGCCTTTCTAATTGTAAAAGAGAACGGAATGGCAGAATACTATAGTTACAGTACCGTGCAAGGACATTATTTGGGTAAGATTTTTGATAGTAAAACAGATGATAGAGAATTTGAGGGAAGGCTATATACCAACGTGAGCGATGATGTCCAACAAGATGTATCGATAGATGTTTTTATAAAAGATGGGCATGTAGATGAGTATTGGTATGCTGATGGAAATTGGATAGGCAGAGGAGTGGGAGAGGAAGCGGATAAGTTTACCAGAGGGATCATTATACCTATTTCTGATGAGCGGGGAGAAAAAATACATGATGCAGCACAGCAATTATTGTACAACCCGGGAGTCTATAATTTATGGAGTAATAATTGTATGCAGGTTGCAACGGAATTAATAAGAGCAGGCGGAGATGATTTGGTTCTTTCGGAAGATATTAGTTGGCTTGAGGAGTATCCGCTTACCATATCGGAAATGTATTCAACAATGGCAATTGGATCAAGAGTTATTCCAAATCAGGAATACTTATTAGCAGTTATGACGGCGGATTATTATGGATATGAGAATATAATAATTGGAGAGGGTGGAAAAAGTATAGATGAGAAATAAAAAAAACATTTTGCGTATAGCGTTCTTTTTTGGCGTGGTATTATGCACAGGGCTTGCGGTGAAGTGGTACAATTCCTATACCGTAGATGAGGATACGGCTCCCCTCGTTTTTGTGGAACCGAATGAAGATATGATGCAATTTTATTATTTGCAGAGTGAGGAACTGATGGAAAAATCTGTTACTTTTGATTTGCACTCAAGCTATACCAGATATGATATCAATAAAGAAAAGCGGGAGGAGATTTTATTACAATTGTGGGATGGGGTAGGTGTCCCTGTAAAATATAATTATAAAACAAATGAAGTGGAAACGTTAGGGGATATTGAAGAATTGAAGCAAATCGTTTCTATATATGATAAAAAAAACGAGTATCGTTTTATACCGGACAGCAATAATATAAGTTTTACTCTTTATGACACAATATATGTATATGACTATGAACAAAAATACTATAAAAAAGTATATCAATTTGATTATAATTCTTGCAGCAATTTTGGTTTTTCTTATGAATGGAAAAATGACGGGGAAATATATCTGATAAAAGATGGGAATTTCATTTTATATAACATAGAAACCGAAAGTGAGGAAATTATTTTAAAAAATATCGGAGAGGTCTATTTTCAAATGTCTGATGACGAACGGTATATAACTTATCAAAAACAATGGGGGAATGGAAAAAGAAGAAAGCTTTACCTTGTGGATTTGTATACAAGGGAGAAGAAAGAAATTCACACTATAAAAACAAGTTCTTTAGTTAAAGCAGGATTTTCGCCGGGTAACGAATATATATTCATGATAGATTATCACAGGGACATACATCGAGGAATAAAATATTTTTATTTATATGACATAGAAAAAGAAAAAAAGTACCGGTTGGATATAAACGATTTACCGTTGAGTACGTTTGTCGGCTGGGGAAAATAGGGTGATTTGGAAAATGCTGAAATAGACTCTGATTTGCATTAAATCACATGTGATTTGTTAAAAAATAAGATACCAACGGAGGAATGAAGAAGCTGGATGGAGAAGGACATGATGCAACATAAAAGAATAATTGACATTGAGGAAAAAGATAGGGATGAAATAAATGTTCTTATAACGGAATATAAAAATATGCATCAAAAGGTAAATGAACATGTTAGCGCGATTAGATATGATACAGTACAAGCGCTTGTTATAATCGGCACAGTCCTGCTATTTTCTTTGAATAATTATCATGATACAAAATATGATATTTATGTCAATTTGGCAATGTGTATTGTTACCCCATTGATACCTCTGAACTTAATAGTGTCGGTACTTGCTACAAATATAAAGATATGCGTGTATGGTCAATATCTCAGCATTATTGAAAAAAGATAAATCACTATTTTTCACCGAAAAGTAATTTGGAGATCGGCGATAGTAAAAAAATTTTGCAATGGGAAAAATGGAGAATAAAATATGGAGTTGCAAAAGATAAATTAGTATTTTTTAATGAAGGATTTCTTTTCATAATTTTAGCCATAGGTAGTATAGTAATTTCAATAATCAGATTATTACATATAAATAATAACATATATTTGTATATACGGATCTGGCTGTTTTTATATCCTTTACCAATTGCTTTTTACTTGACGATCATAATGATTTTTGTCAAAAAATTGAAAAGGTATGGGGAAAGGGACTTAGATAAAATTGTAAGTACGGAAAAAGAGGAATCCGGAAGAAAGTATATTTTTATGGGAAGCTTGTTTTTTGCCGCCTCATACATTTCTGCTATAATATTATTATTACTTTTTATCCCGTTTTCCTTTTTTTCATACGATGAAAACAAAGTTGATCTGCAAAACCGGATGATAGCGCATAGAGGGCTGCATGATGAAGAATGTCCTGAAAATACGCTGTCAGCGTTTCAGAATGCGATAAATCAAAACTATGCTGTTGAGTTGGATATATGGATATCAAAAGATAATATACCAGTTGTTATACATGACAATGATATGAAGCGTCTGTGTGGCACAGATCAAAAGATCACGGGACTTTCTGTTGAAGAAATAAAAAAAATGAGGGTGGTGGGAAAGGCGGAAATTCCCACATTGCAAGAAGTATTAGGTTTGGTTGACGGACAAGTTCCGCTTATAGCAGAGATAAAAAAATATTTTCCTGCAGCAAATGAAAACCAAGCTTTGGCAGATGTTTTAAAAGAATATGAAGGGATATATATGGTACAGTCATTTAGCCCTGTTCCGCTATGCTGGTTTAAACAAAACTATCCGGCTATTCCCCGCGGGCAGCTTTTAGCTGACTGGAAGAGTTTCTCAAATCGACGCGTTTTTTGCTTGCGGGATAATATTTATAATATGATAAGCGAGCCTGACTATATCGGGTATGATAGAAATGTTATTAAATACGCATCGTTAAATGGAATTAGAAAACATGAGATACCAGTGATTTCGTGGCTTTTTAATATCGATGAGATAAAAGAAGAGGATGAACATGGATATGACGGTTACTTGATTGAAAAAACTGGTAAAAAAAGTGGCTGAACGCTGTCACTTTCGGACAGGATATGATATACTGTAAATGCAATGCTTTTGAGAAGGAGGTAGACGCATGAAAATTATCATCACTGGAAAAAATCTGGAAGTATCTGAGGGGTTAAGAAAAGCGGTAGAGGAAAAGATCGGCAGGCTGGACAAGTACTTTGCAGAGGATACCACCGCCAAAGTGACGCTCAGTGTGGAACGTGACAGGCAGAAGATCGAGGTGACGATCCCCGTCAAGGGAAATATCATTCGTTCCGAGCAGACAAGCAGCGACATGTATGTTTCCATCGATCTTGTGCAGGAGATCATCGAGCGCCAGCTAAAAAAATATAAGAATAAACTGATCGATAAGAAACAGAATGCTGCGTCATTCAGCGACGCTTTCATCGAGAAGGTGGAGGACGACGAAGAGGAGGTAAAGATCGTTCGGACAAAGCAGTTTGATATCAAGCCGATGTATCCCGAAGATGCCTGCGTGCAGATGGAACTTCTTGGACATGACTTCTATGTGTTCTGTAATGCGGAGACGGAGCAGGTATGCGTGGTCTATAAAAGAAAGGGCGGCACTTACGGTTTGATCGAGCCGGAAGTATAAGGGTTTAACTGTCATAAAAGTGCCTGTGCTCACAACTTGATTATTGCAAAAACGCAGGTGCTGTGATATAATTGGAAAAGTGAATTTGTCAAAAAAATAACAAACTAAAAAATAAAAAACGGAGGGCTATTCAAATGGCGAAAAAAGTAGTATTAGCGGGTGCTTGCCGTACTGCAATCGGTAAAATGGGCGGAGCTTTGGGAAACACTCCGGCGCCTGTACTCGGTTCTATCGTGATTAAGGAAGCGTTAAAGAGAGCCGGCGTACCTGCAGATCAGGTTGACCATGTTTACATGGGCTGCGTAATTCAGGCGGGACTGGGCCAGAACGTTGCACGTCAGGCATCCATCAAAGCGGGACTTCCTGTGGAGACTCCTGCGGTGACGGTAAACGTAGTGTGCGGTTCGGGACTTAACTGTGTGAATATGGCTGCTCAGATGATTCAGGCAGGCGACGCTGATATCGTAGTGGCCGGCGGTATGGAAAATATGTCCATGGCTCCCTATGCGATGATGAACGGCCGTTACGGCTACAGAATGAACAACGGCACTCTGGTAGATACCATGGTGAACGATGCTCTGTGGGATGCATTCAACCAGTATCACATGATGATCACTGCGGAAAATATCGCAGATCAGTGGAAACTGACAAGGGAAGAGTTGGACGAGTTTGCAGCGGACAGCCAGCAGAAATGTGAAAAGGCGATGAGCGAAGGCAGATTTGACGATGAGATCGTTCCGGTTCCCGTGAAAGTGAAAAAAGATGTTGTTGATTTTGTGAAGGATGAAGGCCCTCGTCCGGGAACGACCGTGGAGGCGCTGACAAAACTGAAATGCTGCTCCGGCAAGAAAGAAGGCGGCGTGGTAACGGCAGGAAACGCTTCCGGTATCAATGACGGCGCTGCAGCCATCGTTGTGATGAGTGAAGAGAAGGCGAAAGAGCTGGGCGTAAAGCCGATGGCTACTTTCGTGGCAGGCGCTCTGGGCGGCGTAGATCCCTCCATCATGGGTATCGGCCCTGTGGCTGCAACCAAAAAAGTGTTGGCTAAGACAGGCCTTAGCGTAGACGATCTGGATCTGATCGAAGCAAACGAAGCTTTTGCGGCACAGTCCGTTGCAGTGGCGAAAGAACTGGGCTTCAATTCCGAAAAACTGAATGTAAACGGCGGCGCTATCGCACTGGGACATCCGGTAGGAGCATCCGGCTGCCGTATCCTTGTAACACTGTTGCATGAGATGGTAAAGAGAGATGCAAAGAAAGGTCTTGCAACGCTTTGTATCGGCGGCGGTATGGGCTGCGCGACCATCGTGGAAAGAGACTAAAAGTCTTTGATGAAAGAGAAAGTCAGATACCGGGAAGCATTTACGGCTTCCCGGTATTCGAGCGTTTATCAGATGGGATAGTTCCCGAATAATAATGATAAGGAGAGAATACCATGGAATTTGTTTTGTATGAAGTAAACGGTCAGGTCGGCACCATCACGATCAATCGTGAAAAGGCATTGAACGCGTTGAATTCGGCTGTGTTGGATGAACTGAATGCGACTCTTGACGCGGTGGATCTGAACGAGGTGAGATGTCTGATCTTAACCGGCGCAGGCACGAAATCCTTTGTGGCAGGGGCTGACATCGGCGAGATGAGCACGCTGACAAAGGCGGAAGGAGAAGCCTTCGGCAAGAAAGGCAACGATGTGTTCAGAAAGCTTGAAACTTTCCCGATCCCGGTGATCGCTGCGGTAAACGGTTTTGCACTGGGGGGCGGCTGCGAAATTTCCATGAGCTGCGATATCCGTATCTGTTCCGACAATGCGGTATTCGGACAGCCGGAGGTGGGCCTCGGCATTACACCCGGTTTCGGCGGCACCCAGAGATTAGCGCGTCTGGTGAGCCCCGGCATGGCGAAACAGCTGATCTACACGGCGAGAAATATCAAGGCTGACGAAGCTCTCCGGATCGGACTTGTGAACGCTGTTTATCCTCAGGAAGAGCTGATGGCGGCTGCACAGAAGATGGCGGCAGGCATTGCTAAGAACGCGCCCATCGCTGTGCGGAACTGCAAGAAAGCAATCAATGACGGATTGGAAGTAAATATGGACGAAGCTATCGTAATAGAAGAAAAACTCTTCGGCGATTGCTTTGAGACGGAAGACCAGAGATACGGCATGGCATTCTTCCTTGACAGAAACAAAGAGAAAGTGAAAGAGCCGTTCAAAAACTGTTAAATTAACATATTAAAATATCACTATATCAAACAGGAGGATCAAAAAATGAAGGTAGGTATTATTGGCGCTGGTACAATGGGTTCCGGTATTGCACAGGCATTCGCAATGACTGACGGCTACGAAGTATGCCTTTGCGATATCAAGGAAGAGTACGCGGAAGGCGGCAAAGCGAAAATTCAGAAGAACATGAATTTCCTTGTGGGCAAAGAGAAGATCACACAGGAAAAAGCTGACGAGATCATGGGCAAGATCACCACAGGCTTAAACGCTATCTGCACAGACTGCGACCTGATCGTGGAAGTTGCTCTGGAAAATCTGGAGATCAAGCAGAAAATCTTTACCGAGCTGATGGGCATCGTGAAAAAGGACTGCATGTTTGCTTCCAACACTTCCTCTCTCTCCATCACGAAGATCGGCGAGGGGTTAGATCGTCCGATGATCGGCATGCATTTCTTCAATCCTGCTGACAGAATGAAGCTGGTAGAGGTGATCAAGGGCGAAAACACACCTCAGGAAATGGTGGACAAAATCGTGGCAATCTCCAAAGAGATCGGCAAGACTCCCGTAGAAGTTAAGGAAGCTCCGGGCTTTGTTGTAAACAGGATTCTGATCCCGATGATCAATGAAGCGATCGGCGTTCTGGATGCGGGAACAGCTTCCGCAGAAGATATCGACGTGGCTATGCAGCTCGGCGCGTCCCACCCGATGGGCCCTCTGCATCTCGGAGATTTGATTGGTCTGGACATCTGCCTCGCTATCATGGAAGTGCTCTACACAGAGACAAAGGATGAGAAGTATGCTCCCCAGCCGCTTCTGAAGAAGATGGTAGAAGAGAAGAAACTGGGCAGAAAGACCGGCGTTGGTTTCTTTGATTACTCTAAATAAGACAAAAATATTATTAAATGGAGGAAATAAATCATGGATTTTTCTTTATCTAAAAAACATGAAATGGCAAGAACTCTTTTCAGAGAATTTGCTGAAAAAGAGGTAAAGCCTTTGGCGCAGGAGGTTGACGAGACAGAAGAATTCCCCCGCGCTACCGTTGAGAAGATGGCAAAGGCAGGTTTTATGGGTATTCCGATTCCGAAGGAGTACGGCGGACAGGGCTGCGACGTGCTGACTTACGCTATGTGCGTGGAAGAACTTTCGAAAGTCTGCGGTACAACAGGCGTTATTGTTTCCGCACACACATCTCTTTGCTGCGATCCGATCCTGACATACGGTACGGAAGAGCAGAAACAGAAATATCTTCCTGATCTGGCTGCGGGCCGCAAGATCGGCGCATTCGGCCTCACAGAGCCCGGCGCAGGTACCGACGCTCAGGGACAGCAGACAAAGGCTGTTCTGGAAGGCGACGAGTGGGTGTTAAACGGCTCCAAGATCTTTATCACAAACGGTAAGGAAGCGGATGTCTATGTGATCATCGCCGTGACAGGCGTTGTTGAAAAGCGCGGCAGAAAGCAGAAAGAGATCTCTGCATTTATCGTAGAGAAGGGAACACCGGGCTTCACCTTCGGCACAAAGGAAAAGAAGATGGGTATCCGCGGTTCTTCTACATATGAATTGATCTTCACAGACTGCCGTATCCCGAAAGAGAACATCCTCGGCCAGCAGGGCAAGGGCTTCGGTATCGCGATGCATACGCTGGACGGCGGACGTATCGGTATCGCTGCACAGGCGTTGGGTCTCGGCGAGGGCGCTCTTGAGAGAACCATCGACTATGTAAAAGAGAGAAAGCAGTTTGGACGCAGCATTGCACAGTTCCAGAATACACAGTTCCAGCTTGCCGATATGGCGACAAAGGCACAGGCTGCACAGCTCCTTGTCTACAAAGCGGCGGCTACAAAAGACCAGTACACAAAGGATCACAAGACTGCTTACGGCGTAGAGGCAGCTATGGCGAAACTGTACGCGGCAGAGATGGCAATGGAAGTTACCACAAAGGCAGTACAGCTTCACGGCGGCTACGGCTACACGAGAGAGTACGA
>ERZ777011.778-NODE-778-length-44426-cov-7.866625_pt1 | contig 44426 bp, 37 predicted proteins | sample MGYA00374964_ERZ777011 | MGnify/ENA primary metagenome ERZ777011 (study PRJEB29310, sample SAMD00008975) | mouse gut metagenome | study: EMG produced TPA metagenomics assembly of the Metagenome analysis of fecal microbiota from mouse which was promoted...
GAAAACCCGATAGTTACCAATCCCGTTCTCGAATAGCTTCCTCCACATCAATAGGAATACCAAACCATTCCAGTACATAGCCCACATTTTCTCCTATGCAGTCACGAGCCACCGTTTCAATTTCGCTGTCGTTCTCGTCAAATTCCTCCTGCAAGTCGTTAATAGCACAGACCATCTCGTCTAACTTTTTTTGAATAACCTCGGTATCTGTTTCGCCAGTTTCCAACAGGTCAATTACCTTTTGAAGTTCGCCTTTTATCTTGTCTACCAGAAAATTTGGATAATATTCGTCTCGATACATCTCTTCTAACAATTTGTAATTTTTATCAAATGATTTCATTTTAGTTCTCCTTTCAAATTTGTATCTGCTATTTACTGTTTCCATTCTATCACATATCAAAAAATATTTTCTACATCTTTTTTTGCGTACAATAAAATGTATTGCTGGCAGATAATTGCAAGCTTAGAACTACTATCATTTTATGGATCAAAATTATATTATCCATAAGCAGGCGCTGTGAAACCGTTGGCAGTTAGTGAGGTTTTTTCGAACTTACTGCCATTACGGTTGAACCGCAGCGAGAGCGTGCCTGCGTTGGATAAAAAATTTTGCAGACAATACAATAGAAAACAAAGTTTGCAATTATCTGTATATCGTAGATATAAGGAAGATTGAATATGTCATTAATTAGTGTGAATCATTTAACTTTTCATTACGAAGGAAGTCCGGATGATATTTTTCAAATAAAGTTTTTACTATATATAGTGTTTTTATATTGTCCTCTCTCTTCTGTTTTTTATTTTTTTTGAATGTTTCACAGATTCTTTCCTACTAAATAAATATGTTTCACAAAAGCTAACTCAAGATATTGTATTTAAAATGTTTCACGTGAAACATTATCTTGTGTTTAAAATAAAAAAGATAAAATGTTTCACGTGAAACATATCGTTATTGGTGTTTTTAGAAAATACTTTTTACTCACAATATCTAGTATTCCAGCATTTTCTTTGCGATTTCTGATAATTCTATTTTAGCGCGCTCCTCATCCGGAGTAATAAAAGAGATACAATTCATTATTTGATGTGCTATATGTTTCTTTTCCAAATTGAATTGATTTCTAATTTTCTGTACTTCTGTATTTTCACTATCAATAGCTATTTTTTCTGACTCATTACTACTGTTTGCCATTTGCTTTTCTGTATCTATTTCTTTACTCTCCAGATTATCCATGACAATATTTACTTTGTCACTCAATAATCTTAGATATTCTATTTTCTTTTTATACTCTGCATTTTCTTTCTCAAATTTTTCTTTTTCAGCAGCATCGGCTTCTATCTGTTCTCTATGCTTATTTTCAGAATTTCTCGGGGAGAAAACTTTAAAATCATCTGTCTCGCTCTTAGTGATTTCTCTCAAATAAGAATTTATCTCTTCAATTTTAAAATCATTTTGATTGACCAGATCATTAAACTTTTTCTTTTCTTCCTCCAATAAATCCAACACTTCTCTCAAAACTTCTACATTTTTCTCCATTAAGAATAACCCTCTCCAAAAACAGTATTTTTTCTATATGTGTTATTTTTAATTTACATATTCTTTTAAATATTCCTGAACTGAACGACTCATTTCTCTGGAAAAATCAGAATTGTACTTCCGATTACAAAACGCCTGACTCCATTCCTCAAAACTTCTGTTTTCTGTCTCTTTATCAAACATCCTGCGAAGTTCTTCTCCATCTCTTCTCCTATAATAATTTTCCTGTACGATATCTTCCAGTCTGCATCGCTTCGGTTTAATTCTTTCTTTCTGCTTTTTCGTCGGATATCCTAAAACCAACATGGCTGCCGGAAAAACATATTCGGGAAGATTTAACATTTCACGGTGTAATTCACACTGTTCCATAATATCTCCGATATAACAAGAACCAATACCCAGACTTTCCGCAGCAGTCACTGCATTTTGTGCTGCAATCAAAGCATCATCAATTGCTAAAAGCAAATCGCCGCATCCGGGTTTTCGCGGATCAGAACCTCCCTCCTTAAATGCATCCATCCATTTTAAAATATCAGCGCAAAATATAAGTACCATCGGCGCCTTCGCAATAAACGGTTGATTATCGCAGCTTACTGCAAGTTTATCCTTCAAATTCTGATCTGTTATATCGAGAATCGTATAAAGCTGTTGGTTTCCCGCTGTAGGAGCTTCCATTGCCGCCAGCAAAATTTCTTTTTTATATTCATCCGATATAGGACGCTCTTCAAATACTCTCACTGATTTTCTATTGTATAAAGATCTTATAATTTCGTTCATAACTTATTCCTTTCCTAAATTTTTATGATAATGGTTCTCTGGCCGGGGTTCCCGCTTTCCTCGGATATTTTTTTGGCGTATTTTTTTCTTTCTTAATCAGTAAAAGATTCCTGCTCATATCTGAATCCGGCAACTGATACTCAAATATATCTAAAATATTTCCGCCAAGTATCTCGACAGCTCTTTTTCCGGCAGATAATTCCTCTTTTACTTTTTCAGATTTATAGGAAATAAAATAACCTCCATTTTTCACGAAGGGAATACATAATTCCGTCAGAGTTGAAAGATTCGCAACAGCTCTTGAAACACAAAAATCATATTGTTCTCTATAATCCTTTTTTCCGGCAAGATCCTCCGCTCTTCCGTGAACAGTCTCAATATTCTTTAAATCAAGTTTTTCGATCACTGTATCAAGAAATTTTATCCTCTTATTCAGAGAATCAAGCAGAGTAACTTTCATATCCGGAAAAACAATTTTTAAAGGAATACCCGGGAATCCTGCGCCGGTTCCTATATCAATCAGAGATATCTCACCACTTTTCACTTTTTCCCGAAAAGCAGAAACTTGAAAAACTGCCAGACTATCCACAAAATGTTTTAAGATTACTTCATCAAAATCTGTGATTGCAGTCAGATTCATAAAAGAATTCCACTCCACCAGAAGTTCATAGTAATCCATAAACTTTTGTATCTGTTCTTCAGATAAATCAATTTCGAATATTCTGGATTTTTTTTGAAAATCATCCGTATTATAATGAACCATAATTTTACCAAACCTAACTTAAAATTATTAAACCTGTCTTTTCATCTGTTCTATATATACAAGAAGCACCGAAATGTCTGCCGGTGAAACTCCCTGTATCCTGGATGCCTGTCCGATCGAAACAGGTTTGTGCTTTGCCAGTTTCTGTCTTGCCTCGATCCGCAGTCCCGCAATATCCTCATAACAGATACCTTCAGGAATCATACGTTTCTCCAGTTTTTTAAACTGCTCCACCTGTCTGATCTGTCTTTCAATATAACCTTCATATTTAATAGAAATATTGACTTGTTCTATTACGGCATCACTCAAAAGAGGTCTGTTCTTATCAATCTCCTTTATACTCTTATAAGTAAATTCAGGTCTGCACAATACCTCAGCCAGACTGGTTCCCGTCCTGAGCGGTGCGCTTCCTTTGGAAACCAAAAATTCCTGTACCTCTTTTGAAGCTCCGACTACAGTCTTTTTCAATCTCTCTATCTCTTCCGCAATCTGTTTTTCTTTCTCACAGACATACTCATACTGCTCTTTGGAAATAAGCCCTGCCTCATATCCGATTTTTCTAAGTCTCAAATCCGCATTATCCTGCCGCAATAAAAGTCTGTACTCTGCTCTGGATGTCATCATACGATAAGGTTCCGTATTTTCTTTTGTCACAAGATCGTCGATCAAAACACCTATGTAAGCCTGAGAGCGATCTAAAACAATCTGCTCTTTTCCCTGAATCTCTCTGGCTGCATTGATACCTGCCATCAACCCCTGCGCTGCTGCCTCCTCATAACCGCTGCTGCCGTTAAACTGTCCCGCGCTGAAAAGACCTTTGATGTGCTTAAATTCGAGAGTCAGGGCAAGCTGTCCCGGATCAATACAATCGTATTCTATCGCATAGGCATTTCTTACGATCTTACAATTTTCAAGTCCCGGAACTGTCCTGTACATTGCAAGCTGTACGTCCTCCGGCAGAGAAGAAGACATACCATCCACATACATTTCGTTTGTATATCTTCCTTCCGGTTCAACAAAAACCTGATGCCTGTTCTTATCAGAAAATTTCACAACCTTATCTTCTATAGAAGGACAATACCTCGGACCCGTTCCTTCTATGACACCCGCATAAAGAGGAGATCTGTCAAGATTTGCACGGATAATATTGTGAGTCTCCTCATTTGTATAAGTGAGATAACAGGATTCCTGTTTGATCTGAACATCTTCAGGATCTGTTTCAAAAGAAAAAGGAATTACCCTCTCATCTCCAAACTGTTCTTCCATCTTTGAAAAATCAATGGAACGCCTGTCCATTCTCGCCGGAGTTCCGGTTTTAAATCTCCGAAGTCTGATATCCGCCTTCTCCAGAGCTTCCGAAAGATGAATGGAAGACTGCAGTCCGTTAGGACCTGTATAAGTGATAGCCTCTCCACAGAGACATCTGGCATTCAGATAAGTACCGGTACACAAAATAACAGCCTTACATTCATAGATACCTCCGGTTAAAATCTTAACACCGGTTATTTTTTTTGACCTGTTTTCACAGTCAGGTATATCCTCCAACAAGAGTTCACATACTTCTGTCTGTTTGATGGTCAGATTTTCCTGACTTTCCAATACCATTCTCATAAAACGGCTATATTCCGCTTTGTCTGCCTGACAGCGAAGTGAATGAACCGCTGGGCCTTTAGACTTATTGAGCATTTTCGACTGTAAAAAAGTCTTATCTATAATCTTCCCCATCTCTCCGCCCAGAGCATCTATTTCCCTGACAAGATGTCCTTTTGAAGAACCTCCAATATGAGGATTACAGGGCATCATTGCTATACTTTCTATATTAACCGTAAAAACAACCGTCTGCAGTCCAAGCCTGGCACAGGCAAGCGCCGCCTCACATCCCGCATGTCCTGCACCTATTATACAAATATCTGCTTTTTCTCTAAATTCCATTTTCTATTTCCCCATACAAAATTTTTCAAAAATCTCATTTATAAGATCTTCACCAACTTCTTCCCCTATAATCCTTCCGAGAGCCGCATAAGCATTCATCAGATCAATAGAGTAAAAGTCTTCCGGCATTCCTGCCTCAATACTCTCTCCCACCATCAAAATACTTTTTTCTGCTTCCAACAAAGCTTCTTTATGACGCATACTTGTAATGATTACCTCATTATTAAAAGAAACTTCTCCTTTCAGAAACATTCTCTTCACAGCTTTTTCAAACTCATCGATTCCCTGATGTTTCAAAGCAGATATTTTTATTATATCACATCCCTTGCGGATAACATCAATTTTATCTGTTATCTCTTTTTCTGATACCGACATATCCAGATCAGATTTATTTAAAAGTACAATAAAATGTTTGTCTCTCAAAATATTTAAAATCTCTTCATCGCTTTCATCCAGATCAACAGAGGAATCCACAATATAAATGATCAGATCAGCTTTCTTCGCATATTCCCTTGCCTTTTCCACACCGATCTTTTCTACCCGGTCTTCTGTTTTTCTGATACCCGCCGTATCTATAATATGCAGACTGATCTCGCCGATTCTGATATTTTCCTCCAAAATATCTCTTGTAGTTCCCGCAATTTCTGTGACAATAGCTTTCTCCTCTCCCAACAACTCATTCAAAAAAGAAGATTTTCCCGCATTCGGTTTTCCTAAAATAACAGTTTGAATGCCTTCCTTCAAAATTTTTCCATTATCCGCGTGATCTATCAAATTTCTTATTTTTTTACAAATATCTTCCAAAACGCAAGAAAGTTTTCTGTCATAGCCATCCGTATCATAATTTTCCGGATCATCCAACGCAGATTCTATAAAAGCAATCTCATAAATTATCTTACTCCTGATTTCTTTTATCACAGAAGAAACAGAACCTTTCAACTGTCCTATGGAAGCCTGCAGAGCAAACTCATTTTTGGAATGGATCAAATCCATGACAGCCTCCGCTTCGGAAAGATCCATCCGACCATTTAAAAAAGCTCTCTTCGTAAATTCTCCCGGCTCTGCAACTCTCACCCCATTTTTTATAACCAGTTCCATAATTTTTTGCAGGATCAAAATACCGCCGTGACAATTTATCTCTATCACATTCTCAGCCGTATAACTTTTCGGCGCCCGCATAACGGAAATTAAAACTTCATCTATCACAGATTCTTCATCCACGATAAAACCATAATGCAAAGTATAAGTTTTTGCACTCTCTATAAAGAAATCTTTCTGAAAATCTTTTTTAATTTCTTCCTTATTCCATCTGTCAAAATCCTTTTTACTCAAAAAAATTCTGTCTGTTATCTGAAAAGCATCATCACCGCTTATACGGATGATCCCTATCCCTGATTCTGAAAATGCTGTTGCAATGGCCGCGATCGTATCTGTCTTCATAATAAACCTCATATCTATGATAAATGATCTTACTAAAAAAATTCAGGTGCCATTCCAACACCTGAATTTTTTCAATCAATTTACCTTTCTTTCTTAATGGTAACTACCACATGTCTGAACGGTTCATTTCCTTCACTATGAGTCGTAACATACCTATCATTTTGAAGTGCAGAATGGATAATTCTTCTCTCATAAGGATTCATAGGCTCTAAAGAAACAGCTCTTTTCGATCTCTTAACTTTAAAAGATATATTCTTTGCCAGATTCTCAAGTGTTTCTCTTCTCCGCTGCCTGTAATTTTCAGTATCAACTTTTACTCTGATATACTCTTCCACATCCTTGTTTACTACAAGAGATACCAGATACTGCAAAGAATCTAAAGTCTGACCTCTTTTTCCGATCAGGACACCCATCTCATCACCGCTTAATTCAATGTCCATGGTCTTTTCCTGCTCATCATACTTTATTGTCACGACAACAACCATATTCATTGCTTCAAAAACACTGTTTAAAAATTCTTTTGCTGTATCTGTAATAGAAGATTTTACCTTTGCTTTGATTACGGCAGGTCTGGATCCGATCCCCAAAAATCCGGAAGAACCCTCTTCCACTACTTCATATTCCAGTTTATCGCTTGACACCATAAGTTTCTGACACGCTTCTATAATAGCATCATTTACTGTTTTCGCAGAAAATTCAATAAATTCCATTTTTAACTCTCCCATCATCATTTTTTACTGTTTTTTTCGTTATATTCCCGAACCATACCAGCTTTCGCAGCCATTGAACCGGGCTTTGCATTTTTGCTGTAATATTCGTTCGCTCTCTTCAAAGCAGCTTCTCTCTCTTCTTCGCTTATACCTGAAGTTTTATTTACATTTATATTTTTTGTATTGATGTTGGCGTATTGCTGCATCTTTTCCGTCTTTATCTTATTTTTTTCCATTTTTTTAGCTGCTTTTTCTTTATTTTTCTCAATAATTTCTTCAAAGTCCAATTTATCGATATGCTTATTGAGAATTACCTGCTGGATACTTCTGATCACTGCACCGGCAATCCAGTAAATACCCATACCTGCAGGAAGCGTAAAACAGAAAAATGCGGACATGAGCGGCATCATAGTATTCATTACTTTCATCTGATTGGCCATCTGATCAGCCTGAGCATTTCCGCTGCTTGCCTGAGTAGGCATAAGTTTTGTATTGATCCACTGTGTAGCCGCTGCAAGAACAGGAATTAAAACTGCCCCTATTACAAGTAAAAACGAGCCATTTGAAAAAGCGTCTTTAATAATGAAAGAAGGAGAATTTGCTATATTTAACCCCAAAAAGTTATTGTACTTATCAAGAGCCGACAATGTCATATCCACATCAGCCGAAAGAGAAGGATACTGTGTTTTTAAACTCAGCCAATCTGCAGTGCTGGCTCTGTTTAAAACATCAATATAAGTATTCTGAACAAAACTTGTGACTCCCCCGATAAAATTTTCATTTTCAAATTGCTTTGCATACATACCTGCATTAGCAAAATTCTTAATAAAATCAGCGCTGCCCGACTGCGCAATCAACTTGTCCACAAAAGGGAAAAATACTTCTTTTACCGATGCTACATAGGCAGGGATAGCATAAATAACACGATATAAAGCAAGCAGGATTGGCATCTGGATCAAAAGCTGTACACAGCTTCCCGAAGGAGAAACACCATACTTTGCATAGATAGCCTGTGTTTCCTGATTCATCGCCATCATAGAATCATTATCTTTTTTATTTTTGTATTTTGCCTGAATAGCCTGAATTTCAGGATTCATCTTTGACTGAAGTTTTGAAAACTTCTGTTGTTTATAGGTAAGCGGCGTCATACAAAAATAAATTACTACCGTAAACAAAATAATGGCAAGACCTGAATTATGCACATTTATCAAATCCAACACATAAAAAATGCCTTCCATCAGATAACCAAGTATTTTTGCCACCGGGCCTATAAACATACCCTGATACTGTGTTAATAATATATTTGACATTTAACCTCCTCGTTCTCAGCCGGCTCTTTCATGGAACAGGATCATACCCTCCTTTTGAAAAGGGATTACATCTCAATATTCTCCATAAAGCCAACATTCCCCCTTTTAAAGCCCCATACTTTTCCACCGCTTCAAGACCGTACTCTGAACAGGTCGGAAAGTATGGACATTTTGTGCTTTTCAGAGGTGATAAATACTTTCTATAAAACTTAATAAACCAAATCATAATATTTTTCATATTCATGACTATTTTCTGCACTCTACGATACGGTGCAGTTTTGCAAGATGTAACAATGCGCTCTCGATGTCTCTAAAATTGGCATCTGCCGCATTCTTTTTTGCAACGACTACAATATCTAAACCACTATTAAATATTTTTTCGTGTAGTCTGTAACTTTCTCTGACCAGTCTGTAGAAATGGTGTCTCACCACACTGTTCCCTATTTTTTTACTGGCAGAAATACCCAGTCTGTTCACAGCTTGATTATTTTCCACAACATACATCACAAGATAATAATTTGCTTTTACTCTTCCGTTTCTGTAAACAAACCGAAAATCTTCATTTTTCTTCAATGATGTCGAAAATTCCATCTGCATTTCCCCATAGCGCACAAAAACTTATCGTTTTGTACATTCTTACACATATAAAACAGGCCACAAATTCTTTTGCGGCCCATGTAAATATCTTATGCAGATAATCTTTTTCTTCCTTTTCTTCTTCTGGCAGCTAATACCTTTCTTCCGCCCGGTGTGCTCATTCTGGCTCTGAAGCCGTGCACTTTTGATCTCTGCCTCTTCTTAGGCTGAAATGTCATTTTCATATCCTTTACACCTCCTTACCAAATATTGAATATTTGAATCTTCAAACAATCGATTTTTGTGGAAAATATCGTTTTCCATTATATAAGTAATTATCTTTTTCGTCAAGCAAATATGCCAAATTTTTGCACAAAATTTATCCACAAGAAAGTGGATTACTTTACACAAATATATCCACATTATGTGGATAAGTTGTGGATAATTAAATATAACGTTCCTATTCATTACCATTTTTCGTCAAAAGACTTTTATTTTATACACAATTTAATTTTTATTTAATAATTAATAATTTTTTTACTTTTTATTTATCCACAATATTTCAAAATAATTCACACGTTGTCGTTTTGTTTATTCTGTGCTATAATGTTCACTAAAGCATTTGGCAGTGGGCTCAAAAAAGATTCAAAATAGTGATAACTTACCAAAATAGAATATGAGGGGAAGAATGGAAGGTACTTTTTCAGATTCCATTAGAGAAAACTGGAGTCTTATAAAAGAAAATATTAGAAAAGAGTATGAATTATCCAACATTTCATATTCTACTTGGATTGAGCCATTATCATTGTACAAAGTAGACGATGATAATGTATTTATTATAATTCCCAAAGAAAAGGCTCATGCTATCAATTATATCACGAACAAATATACTATTTTTTTTCAGGTAACCATCACGGAAATGATGGGAAAAGATTACAGTATATCTTTTATATTGGAAAAAGATGTAGAAGATGAAGCAAACGCAGAAAACGGTTTGGGAAACGGTTATAATATTTTATATGAAAGAGCCAATCTAAACCCTAAATATAATTTTGATACGTTTGTGGTGGGAAATAATAATAAATTTGCTCACTCCGCTGCTCTTGCTGTCGCGGAAACTCCGGGAATAACTTACAATCCTCTTTATATCTACGGTGGTGCAGGGCTAGGTAAAACCCATCTCATGCACTCCATCGGACGCTTTATCTTAGAAGCAAACAATGATATGAAAGTGCTTTACGTCACTTCCGAACAGTTTACAAACGAAGTGATCGATTCCATCAGAAGCGGTAACGCAACCACTATGACAAAACTGCGCGAAAAATACAGAACCGTTGATGTACTGATGATCGATGATATCCAATTTATTATAGGAAAAGAGAGCACACAAGAAGAATTTTTCCACACATTCAACGTGCTGCACAGCGCCAGAAAACAGATCGTTCTTTCTTCCGATAAACCTCCGAAAGAAATGGAAACGCTGGAAGAACGTTTCAGATCCCGTTTTGAATGGGGACTTATCGCTGATATCCAACAGCCGGATTACGAAACAAAAGTGGCTATTCTTCTTAAAAATGCTGAAAATTACGGAAAAAAGATAGATAATGCTATCTTTGAATATATTGCAACCAACATTCAGTCAAACATCCGAGAGTTAGAGGGAGCCTTTAATAAAATAATCGCTTTTTCTAAAATCAATAAGATACCTCTCGAAGAGATGACCCTTGAACATGCCGAAGATGCTTTAAAGGATGTAATATATCCATCAAAAACAAAGGAAATAACGACGGATCTCATCCTTAATATAGTAGCGGAACATTTTGAAGTAACCGCAAAAGATATTCAATCTCAAAAGAGAAACGCAGAATTTGTTATTCCAAGACAGGTTTACATGTATCTTTGCAGAGAGCTTATAGAAACACCTCTCACTAATATAGCGAAAACTCTCGGAAAAAAAGATCATACGACCATTATCCACGGCATTAAAAAAATAGAAGAAGAAATGAAGTACAATGAAGAATTAAAAAACAAAATCAACATCATTCGAAATATTTTGAGTTCTTCCTAATGTGTATAAATACTGAGTTATAAAAAGTTATTACTTTGTTATCCATACTTTTTACCATGCAGTTTAAGCTTTATTTTCAAGGGATTTCGAGGTTATAAACATTTCAACATCTATTATTACTATTGATTATGAAACTCATAATCAATATATAGTTAATTGTCCCTCTCGGGAACCGGCCACATAAACAAAACACACAGGAAAGGATCGTGTACAGATGAAATTAGTATGTTCAAGAACAAATCTTTTAAACGGCGTTCAGATAGTATCTAAAGCTGTTCCCGGTAAAACAACTATGTCTATTTTACAGTGCATATTGATAGATGCATCAAAAAATAATATAAAATTAACGGCTAACGATATGGAGCTTGGGATAGAGACGATAGTAGACGGAAATATCATAGAACCGGGTATTGTTGCTCTGGATGCTAAGATATTCCTCGAGATAGTGCGTAAGTTTCCTGACGGTGATATCAAAATAGAAACAGATGACTCTTATCAAACTGTTATCACCAGTGGAAACGCAAATATCAAGATCGTAGGAAAACCGGGTGATGATTTTTCTTATCTGCCGAGTATTGAAAAACTGGACTCCATAGTTTTATCCCAATTTAGTTTGCGGGAATTGATTCGCCAAACTATTTTTTCTATTGCGGATAACGATACAAATAAACTGATGACAGGAGAACTGTTTGAAGTAAATGAGGATAAGCTGCGTGTTGCTTCTCTGGATGGTCACCGTATTTCCATCAGAAAAGTTTATCTGAAAAGTTCTTATCCCAGAAAAAAAGTTGTGGTACCCGGAAAGGCTTTGAACGAGATCAGCAAAATATTGTCCGGTGATACAGACAAAGATGTAGTTATTTTCTTTACAAATAAGCACATTGTGTTTGAATTTGAAAATACGACAGTAGTTTCCAGATTGATAGAGGGAGATTATTTCAACATAGATCAAATGTTATCTTCCGATTATGAGACAAAAGTAACGATCAATAAGAGAAAACTTCTCGACAGTATTGATAGGGCAACTCTGCTTGTGAAAGAGGGAGACAAAAAACCTATCATAATAGATATTACTGACGAAAATATGGAACTTAAAATAAATTCCACGATCGGCAGTATGCGTGAAATTATTGATATCACCAAAAACGGTAAAGACCTGATGATTGGTTTCAATCCGAAATTCCTGATCGATGCCCTCAGGGTCATTGATGGTGAAGAAGTGGATATTTATCTTGTGAATCCGAAAGCTCCTTGTTTTATTAAAGATTCTGAGGATAGTTATGTTTATATGATTCTGCCGGTGAATTTTACTACAGTTTCATAAAAAACTGATTTTATGCAGGTTTATATGTGATTTTTTGCGGGGAGAATGGATTTGAAAGAGATAAAAATAAAAGATGAGTTTATCAAGCTTGGGCAGGCTCTCAAACTTGCCGGGGAAGTGAATTCCGGGATAGACGCGAAATTTGTGATTCAGGATGGAAAAGTGAGCGTCAACGGAGAGGTTGACTGCCGCCGCGGCAGAAAACTTTACAAAGACGATATTTTTTCCTATAACGGGAAAGAATTTATCATAAAGAATTGATTTACTATTTAAAAAGAACGGATTAAATACAATAAGGACATTATTTTATGATCATAAAATCCCTGAAAATTCAGAATTTCAGAAATTACGATAATTTAGAACTGGAATTTGATAATGGAACCAATATTTTTTACGGTGACAATGCGCAGGGAAAGACAAATATCCTTGAAGCTATTTTTATGACGGCTACTACAAAGTCACATAAGGGAAGTAAAGATCAGGATATTATTCAGTTTGGGCATGAAGAAGCGCATATAAGAAGTTATCTGTTTAAAGAAGAAATCACAAGACAGATAGATATGCATTTAAGAAAAGGAAAAACAAAGGGAATTGCCATAGATTCCCAGCGGATCAAAAAAGCTTCAGAATTGATGGGATTGTTAAACGTAGTATTTTTTTCGCCGGAGGATCTGAGTATCATAAAGGATGGTCCATCTGAAAGACGGCGTTTTATTGATATGGAACTTTGTCAATTGGATCCTTTTTATCTCTATAATTTAAATCACTATAATAAAATTGTAGGGCAGAGAAATAAACTGTTAAAAGATCTTTCTTTCAATCCGGGATTAAGAGAAACGCTTTCTATATGGGATTCCCAGCTTGTTTCTTTTGGCAGCAAACTGATCGAAAAGCGAGAGATATTTATATCTCAGCTTTCTTATATCATCAGTGAACTACATAATAAATTATCAGGCGGAAAAGAAGAATTAAAAATCATATATGAAAAAAATGTGGAAATAGATGATTTTGAAGAAAAGCTGGAAAAAAGTCAGGATAAGGATGTTGTTTTAAAGCAAACTACCGTAGGTCCCCACAGAGATGATATTATTTTTATAGTAAACGATATAGATATCCGAAAATTTGGTTCACAGGGACAACAGCGTACAGCGGCATTATCTTTGAAATTGTCGGAGATAGAGCTGGTAAAAAAATCGATAAAGGACACGCCGGTTCTGCTTCTTGACGATGTGTTGTCGGAATTAGACAGCAATAGACAAAATTATTTATTGAACAGTATCGGAGATATTCAGACGATCATTACCTGTACAGGATTGGATGAATTTGTTAAAAATCGTTTTGAAATCAATAAGGTATTTAAGGTTGTAGATGGAGCAATAGATATTTCTTAGATCAATACAGCAATTTTTATTGATAGGATTTATTTTTAAAGAAAGGAAATTTTAGATGGGAATTGAAAAAAACAAGGAAGAATATGGTGCTGATCAAATCCAGATTTTGGAAGGTCTTGAAGCTGTAAGAAAAAGACCCGGCATGTATATAGGTACGACATCTTTGCGTGGACTTCATCATCTTGTTTATGAAATTGTGGATAATTCTGTAGATGAAGCGCTGGCAGGATTCTGCAGTGTGATAGATGTTTTTATCAATGAAGATAATTCTATTACCGTTGTAGATAACGGTCGTGGTATTCCGGTGGGAATTAACCACAAATCCGGGAAACCGGCGGTGGAAGTTGTATTTACGATTCTGCATGCCGGCGGTAAGTTTGGCGGCGGCGGATATAAAGTATCGGGAGGACTTCACGGCGTTGGCGCGTCCGTTGTAAACGCTTTGTCGGACTGGTTGGAAGTGGAAATATACAGTGAGGGAAAAGTATATAAACAGCGTTATGAGAGAGGACATGTCTGTTATCCTCTGAAAGTTGTAGGGGAATGTAATACAGATAAAACAGGGACAAAAGTTACCTTTAAGCCGGATGGAACTATCTTTGAAGATACGGTTTATGATTTTGATGTTTTGAAGACAAGGCTTCGTGAAACCGCCTTTTTGACGAAGGGCTTGAAAATAAGACTGACAGACAAAAGGGAAGATCCCGAAAAAACAAGGGAATTTCATTATGAGGGCGGTATCAAAGAGTTTGTAAAATATTTAAATAACAGCAAAGAACCTCTCTACAATGACATTATGTATTTTGAGGGAAAAAAGAATGGCGTTTATGTGGAAGTCGCTATGCAGCATAACGATGCCTACAATGAAAGCGTTTATACTTTTGTCAATAATATCAATACGCCGGAGGGCGGAACGCATCTTATGGGATTCAGAAATGCTCTGACAAAGACCATGAATGATTATGCCAGAAATGCAAAGCTTTTAAAAGATTCCGAACAGAACCTGTCCGGTGAAGATATCAGAGAAGGACTTACCGGAATTGTCAGTATTAAAATTGAAGATCCTCAGTTTGAGGGACAGACAAAACAAAAACTCGGCAATTCGGAAGCCAGAGGTGCGGTTGACAATATTGTCAGTGAACAACTCACCTATTTTTTGGAGCAGAATCCTTCCGTTGCGAAAGTGATTTGTGAAAAATCTATCATGGCGCAGCGCGCAAGGGAAGCAGCCAGAAAGGCCAGAGATCTGACAAGAAGAAAGACAGCTTTAGAAGGAAGTACGCTGCCGGGCAAACTGGCGGACTGTTCCGATAAAGATCCTAAAAATTGTGAGATATATATCGTGGAGGGAGATTCTGCAGGCGGCAGCGCAAAGACTGCGAGAAGCCGTGCTACGCAGGCAATTCTGCCGCTGCGCGGTAAGATTTTAAATGTAGAAAAGGCAAGGCTTGACAGGATCTATGGAAATGAAGAAATAAAGTCTATGATAACCGCTTTCGGAACGGGTATTCATGATGATTTTGATATCAGTAAGCTGCGCTATGATAAAATTATTATTATGACGGATGCGGATGTGGACGGCGCTCATATTGCTACATTGATGTTAACTTTTATTTATCGGTTTATGCCGGAACTGATCAAGCAGGGGCATGTTTATCTGGCAAAACCGCCTCTCTATAAGTTGGAAAAAGGAAAAGAGGTTCGGTATGCTTACAGCGATAATGAATTAAATAAAATTTTAGATGAAGTAGGCAGAGATCAGAATAATAAAATACAGAGATATAAGGGACTTGGCGAGATGGATGCGGATCAGCTCTGGGAAACTACTATGGATCCGGAAAAAAGAATTTTGCTTCGTGTGAATATAGATGAGGAAAATGAAGCGGAAGTGGATCTGACCTTCAATACGTTGATGGGTGATAAGGTGGAGCCGAGGCGTATTTTTATTGAGGAAAATGCGAAGTTTGTAAAGAATCTGGATATATGATTGTTGGGTAAATGAAGATTTAAGTGCTGTTTGATAATGGCAGAATGTGAGGAAATATGGATGATCGTATCTTCGATTTTGATAAAATAGAAGAAGTAGACTTGAAGAAGAAAATGGAAGATTCCTACATCGACTATGCGATGAGCGTTATCGCTGCAAGAGCGCTTCCTGATGTTAGGGACGGTTTGAAACCTGTGCAGAGACGTGTGCTCTATTCCATGATAGAGTTGAACAATGGTCCTGATAAACCGCACAGAAAAAGCGCCCGTATCGTCGGTGATACGATGGGTAAATATCATCCTCACGGCGACAGTTCCATATACGGCGCATTGGTCAACATGGCGCAGGACTGGTCCACAAGGTATCCCCTTGTGGATGGGCATGGAAATTTCGGTTCCATGGATGGCGACGGTGCGGCGGCTATGCGTTATACGGAAGCCAGACTTTCCAAAATATCTATGGAACTGCTTGCGGATATCAATAAAAATACGGTGGATTTTGTACCGAACTTTGACGATACCGAAAAAGAACCGGTAGTTTTGCCGAGCCGCTATCCGAATCTTTTAGTAAACGGCACCACCGGAATCGCTGTCGGCATGGCGACTAATATTCCTCCTCATAATTTGAGAGAAATTGTGAGCGCTGTAGTTAAAATTATCGATAATCAAATAGAGGAAGACAGAAAAACAGAAATAGATGAAATTTTGAAGCTTGTGAAAGCCCCGGATTTTCCTACCGGCGGTGTGATTCTCGGCACGAGAGGAAGCGAAGAGGCTTACAGGACGGGAAGAGGAAAAGTAAGAGTGCGCGCCGTTACTGATATGGAAACTATGAGCAACGGCAAGACCCGCATTATTGTGACAGAACTTCCTTACATGGTAAATAAGGCAAATCTTGTATTGAAAATCGCCGATCTTGTAAAGACAAAAAGGATTGACGGTATTACCGATCTGCGCGATGAGTCCAGCAGAGAGGGTATGAGAATCGTTATTGAACTGAGGAAAGATGCGAATGCAAACGTTATTTTGAATCAGCTTTATAAGCATACCCAGCTTCAGGATTCTTTTGGCGTCAATATGCTTGCGCTTGTGGATAATCAGCCGAAAGTCATGAATCTTTTAGATATGTTGAATTATTATCTGGATCATCAGAAAGATGTCGTGACGAGGCGGACAAAATATGATTTAAATAAAGCGGAAGAAAGAGATCACATTTTACAGGGATTATTGATCGCACTTGATCATATTGACGAGGTGATCCGGATCATCAGGGCCAGCGCTTCCACCGCGGAAGCAAAGATCAATTTGATCGAAAGATTCAGTTTTACCGATGTGCAGGCTCAGGCTATCGTGGATATGAGACTGCGTGCGCTGACAGGTCTGGAACGGGAAAAGCTGGAAAATGAACATAAGGAATTGATGGCTAAAATCAAGGAGTTAAAGGCTATTCTGGCCGATGAAAAATTACTTCTCGGCGTGATCAAAACGGAAATTCAGGTAATTTCTGATAAGTACGGCGATGACAGGAGAAGCAAGATAGGATACGATGTCTATGACATCAATATGGAAGACTTGATTCCCAGAGAAAATACAGTGATAGCTATGACCAGCCTCGGTTATATCAAGCGTATGACGGTGGATAATTTCAAACCTCAGAACAGAGGCGGGAAGGGTATTAAAGGAATGACCACCATTGAGGAGGATTATATTGAGGACCTTCTGATGATGGATACTCACCAATATGTGATGTTTTTTACTAATTTGGGCAGAGTTTACCGGATGAAAGCTTACGAAATTCCGGAGGCAGGGCGAACTGCAAGAGGAACGGCTATCATCAATTTACTGCAGTTAAATCCCGGAGAAAAAATTTCTGCAATGATTCCGGTTATGACATACGATGATGACCAGAACCTGTTCATGGTCACTAAAAAGGGTATCGTAAAAAAGACTTCTATTGTAGAGTACAGTAATGTTCGGAAAAACGGGTTGATTGCCATCAATCTGCGGGATGACGATGAGTTGATTGAAGTAAAAACGACCAATAAAGAGACGGAGATTTTGCTTGTCACAAAATTCGGTATGTGTATCCGTTTTAAAGAGACAGATGTGAGAAATACCGGCAGAAGCTCTATGGGTGTAATCGGTATGAATCTTGCCGACAGGGATGAGATCATCGGAATGCAGCTAAATACTCAGGGTGATGAACTGTTGATCGTTTCTGAAAACGGTATGGGTAAACGGACAAATATCAATGAGTTCCCGGTGCAGCGGCGAGGCGGAAAAGGTATTAAATGTTATAAGATCATAGACAGAACCGGAAATGTAGTGGGTGTGAAAGCTGTCAGTGAAGAACATGAGATCATGATGATCACTACGGAAGGTATTATTATTCAGATCCGTATGAGCGATGTATCCATACTCGGCAGGATCACTTCGGGAGTGAAGCTGATCAATCTGGAAAAAGGTATAAAAGTTGCGAAAATAGCAAAAGTGCGTGAAAAAATTGAGGGAGAAGAATCAGAGGAAGAAGCAGTAAAAGAAGAGCAGGAGGTAAAAAATGATGGGGAAAAAGTATGATGTGATTGCTTTGGGAGAACTTCTGATCGATATGACAGACAACGGTTTGTCCGGTCAGGGAAATACATTGTTTGAAGCAAATCCGGGGGGAGCTCCCTGCAATGTGCTTGCTATGCTGAATAAACTTGGGCGAAAAGTCGCATTTATCGGTAAAGTCGGTGATGATATCTTTGGAAATAAATTGAAAAAAGTATTGGATGAAGTGGGAATTGATACAAGAAATCTGATCATTGACAAAGAAGCGAGAACAACGCTGGCTTTTGTAGAGACCTTTGAAGATGGAGACAGAGACTTTTCGTTTTACAGAAATCCCGGTGCGGATATGATGTTGAAAAAAGAGGAAGTGGATGTATCTCTATTGCAGGATACAAAAATTTTCCATTTCGGCACTCTTTCCATGACGCATCCGGAAGTGCGTGAAGCTACAAAATTCAGTATCGATGAGGCGAAGAAAGCGGGAGCAGTCATTTCCTTTGATCCGAATTTAAGAGAACCCCTCTGGAATGATCTGGAGGATGCAAAAGAACAGGTGCTTTACGGATTGACAAAATGTGACGTTTTAAAAATTTCCGATAATGAAATTCAGTGGCTTACCGGAAAGGAAGATTATACGGAGGGAGTAAAGAAGATCAGAGAGAAAAACGATATTCCGCTTATTATGGTTTCTCTCGGAAAAGAAGGCAGCAGAGCATATTATAAAAAAACAGGCAGTGAAGAAGAAATAATGGTGGAAGTAAAACCTTTTCTTCAGGAAGATACCATTGAAACTACAGGCGCGGGAGATACTTTCGGCGGATGTGTGCTGAACTATGTGCTGGAAAAAGGGTTAGATGATCTATCGGAAAATGATTTGAAGGAAATGCTTACTTTTGCGAATGGAGCGGCCTCTATTATTACCACAAGAAAAGGAGCTCTTCGGGTAATGCCGGATAGAAAAGAAGTGGAAGAACTGATTAAAAATAGATAAGCAGATATTGATATGATAAGTTTCAGGCAGTTACCGTATAAAGTAACTGCCTGATTTTGTAATATTTTTTTTATTCTGCGTCCCGCAGTCTCTCCACGATCGATTTCCTTGCGAAGAAGTGATAGCTGATCAAAGGCAGCAGAACACCGAGCAGCGCAAAGATCGGCATTGTGATAAAGAGCGGTGTTATTATAAAGTGATATTCAAAAAACCAGAACATATTCTCCAACACATTTGCCACAAGCGGACTCGAAATAGCCGCCAAGATAAAGGAGATGATGACAGAGCCTAAGGTATAATAAAGTCCTTCTGATACCAGCATTTTTTTTAGTTGTTTTCCGGTCATACCAATGGACTGCAGCATGGCAAATTCTCTGTGGCGCGTGATGATTCCGGTTAGGATAGCGTTTAGGAAGTTAAGAATGCCTATCAGCCCTACGATCAAACTTAAGATACTTCCCATCAGCAAAAACATATTGCGAAAAGATTCAAATTCACTGGCATAAGTGTAACGGCTTTCGTAATTTAGAGAAGAATCTACATTTTCAGTATAGTTCGCAATAAAGTCTTCCATATTTTCTTTTACAGATTCATCTTCCGCCATATCAAAAGCATAGTACATCGGAACGGAAGTATCGGTATCTTTGATGAACTGTTCAGAGTTTAAAACGAACTGTTCACTGCCGTAGAAACGGTAGTTCAGACTGGGTGATATGGAAACAACGGCTACTACTTTATATTCCACATCTTTAAATTCTTTGGGGCGTGCAGCTACGGAGGAAAGTTCGTTCAGAGAATTAAAATCCGGATTTTCATATATTTCTCCTGTTTCCGTATTATAGTATTCGAGGTTCTCAGCATAGCGCAATTTTACAGTATCTTCGAGTTTTGCCCAGTTTGTATGTTCCTCCATATTACCGTAATCGTCGGTAAAATATACGGCGGCAATTACATTTTCTTCCGTTTTTAATCTTGAAATATCCCCATCCCATACTTTCAGTTTATCCAGACAAAAATCATCCATCCCATAGATGTCTATATCATTTAAGAGAAATTCTCCTTCTTTCGGCATGTTGTTGATATGTTCATTTAGAGCGTCAGGAGGGTAATATTTTGACATATGGCCGCTTCTCATATATTCCTCTGTAATAAAGTCATAGACAAAAAAGTCAGTTTGTCCGTATGTTTTTCCGGCGTCTGCGATACCATCCATATTTTCAATAATTTCAACGATATCATCCGGAACAGGCGTTTTATCTCCCCAGTGCATCGTGATATTAAAATAGCCTGCATCTGCTACAATATAATCCGTGTTGATCTTCATACTCAGATATTTTTCCATGCTGAAACCCTTTGACAGAGTAACTGTCAAAATGAATAGCACGATGGAAAGGGACATGGATATCACGGTGACAAATGTTTTTTTCCGGTTTCTGCCCATGTTGGCAAAAGCCATGGAAAAAATGGAAATTCCCTTTTTTGATACTTTTTTCGTCTTTTTCTTTTTAGACAAATGATCCGATTCAGTGTAACGCAGCGCTTCAATGGGAGAAACTTTTCCTGCCATCTTACTCGGTTTTCTGCAGGAAATGAGCACTGTAATAATGGAAAAAAATGCCGCGCCGATAAAAATAGCCGGATCAACAGAAGCGGAGGAATAAAAAATGCTGTTGTTATCCGTTGCCGACCGTACGACGATTGGCGCGAGAAGCACCCCTGTTCCGTAGCCCAACAAAAGTCCTATAGGAATACCGACTGCAGAAAGAAATAAAGATTGTATCAGTACAATTTTTTTAATCTGTTTTTTGGTGGTACCAATGGTCTTTAAAAGGCCGTAATGTCGAATATCTCCTGCCACGGAAATCTGAAAAATATTGTAAATGATCAGATATCCGGTAAAGATGATCAAGGCAAGAGCCGCTATTATACCAAGGACAACGGAAAAATCCATGGAATCGGAAAGTTGTGCTCCCACGTATCCCCAGTTGATACCGATTTTTATATAATTATCTTTGTTTGTATCCTCACATTGATATCCGTGATTTTCTAAAACTGTATTTAAATCCTTTTCAATGGAAAAAGCATTTTGAAACATAACATCGAGACCATAGGACCCGGTGATACCGTTTTTGTTTTGGTTGTTGCATTTTTTAAGGATATCGTCTAAACGGCTCTCTGCTATAATTATGTGGTTCGCTATCGTGATTTCATCGTATTCCCAATAGCCGCAGAGAGTAAAAGTTTCCGTTGTTTCCGTCCCATCCACATTAATGGTGATAGTAAACTCATTTCCGATCTCCGGCTCCACACCGAGAAGAGACAGTACTTTCAGATCTGTTGCCGCCTGATTGCTTCCCTCTTCCGGAAGTTTCCCGACAATGGGAGTACAAAAACTGAATTTGGCACACTTTTCATCCATGTAGCTGACTTCCACCTGAGATTTGCGGAAGATGTCATCTGTCGAAAGTCCTGCCACTCTGCGAAGTCCCCATTCTTTGATCAGAGGATCTTCTTTTAATTCATCAAACTGTTCTTTGGTCAATTCTTTGAAAATACCGTGAAAAATACCGCCCACCTGTCTGAAATTACTCTGCTGAAAGTTTTCCACGATGGATAGGGTTATCGTAAAGAGCGTCGTAAAAAGAATCGTAGTCAGGGCCACGGCAGTGATGGTGATCAGATTGCGCAGTTTTGCAGACTGCATATTTTTAAAAGCAAGCCTGCGGATACATTTTTTGTTTGCCACTTTCATAGGTACGCCTCCTTTCTCACACAATTTCTCTGGTTACGATCTTGCCGTCCTCAATGCGGATGATCCGGTCTGCAAGCTGTGCGATCTCTTCATTGTGAGTGATCATAACGATGGTCTGTGAAAATTTTTTGCTGGTCAGCTTTAATAGACCCAGAACATCCTGAGAAGTTTTGCTGTCAAGATTGCCGGTGGGTTCGTCCGCTAAAATGATTGCCGGTTTGGAGGCGATAGCTCTTGCGATGGCCACTCTCTGCTGCTGGCCGCCGGAGAGGTTGTTGGGAAGACTATTGAGTTTTTCGGAGAGTCCCAATGTTTCAATAATATTGCTGATATAGGCGGTTTCCGGTTCATTGCCGTCAAGTTGAGTCGGCAGAACGATATTTTCATAAACATTTAACACCGGAACCAGATTGTAGTTTTGAAAAACAAAACCGATCTTGCGCCGCCTGAATATTGTCAGAGCTTCATCTTTTAAAGAAAAAATATCTTTTCCGTCCACGGTAACAATGCCCGATGTAGGCCTGTCAAGCCCTCCCAACATATGAAGAAGTGTGGATTTACCGCTGCCGGAGGTGCCGACAACCGCTACAAATTCTCCCGGTTCAATACAAAGTGTTACACCGTCGAGAGCATGTACCGCATTTTCACCGTTTCCGTAAATTTTTTTGAGGTTTGTTGTTGATAAGATAGCCATAGAAAAACAGTCTCCTTTCAGCTATGCTGTTTGTGTTGTTTGCTTCATTTTTTATTTGTCGTGCATAGCTTTGTATATGTACTATTTTTTCATAACAATCTTACCAGATTCTTTCCGAAATGAAAAAGATTATGACAGTTTTGTAAGAAATTTGCTTTGATCAGCAACTGTTCTTTTGATAATTGAAACTTCGTCCTTCAGGACATAGACATCTTCCTTCAAAATAAGAATGTCTTCTTTTAATTCCGTGATATCTTTTTTTATCGGTTTCAGTCTGGAGTCTACGATTCTTGATATCGCCAATAGATCTTCGTTTGTCAGTAACATGAGAATGCCTCCTTTCCCGTAAAAATTTTATTACATCCGTAAATATGCAGCAGGCAGGATAAAATGTAGAAAAAATATAGCATATTTAAAGTGATAAATCTATTGTACTTTTTTTACGAAATAAAAAAACGGAAAGGCGCTATAAGAAGAGACAGCTCTGCTTTTTCAGGTTCATTTGGGGAGAAATACGGAAAATACGGAACCTTTGTCAGGCTTTGAGCATATTTTTATATAGCCTCCTTCCAGAGAAATGATTTCTCTGGCGAGAGAGAGTCCGATACCGACGCCGGATTTTTCGCGAACGGCTTCCGAACGGTAAAAGCGGGAAAAAATTTTGGCGTATTCCTGTTCCGGAATACCGATACCGGTGTCCGCAACTTGGATACACAAATACATTTCATAAGATTTGACTGTCAATACAACACTGCCTTTTTCCGTATATTTTATAGCGTTGTCAATCAGATTCCCAATAGCTTCGAGAGTCCATTTTTCATCAAAGAGGGCAGCAGGATTTTCCTGTTCCGGTTCGGGATCATTTATGGAAAGGACAAGCCCTTTTTCTTTTGCCAAAGGTCCATATTGCTCTGCAAGTTTTTCTAACATCGGAAAGACAAAAGTTTTTTGTGGCGATAAAGCAAGAATACCTGTTTCAAGACGGGAAAGCTTTATGAGCGAAGCAATCAGAAAATTGAGTTTTTCAGTTTGTATTGTTAAAAAAGAAAGATATTGTCCCGCCTCTTCTGACAGATCCTGCTCTTTCAATAAGTCGGAGTACAATAAAATATTAGCGATAGGCGTTTTTGTCTGGTGGGAAATATCAGAGATCAGTTCTTTGATGCGGTTTTTTTCCTCATCAATATTTCTGTAGGAGGTTTCCGCAGCGGAAAGATATTTTGCCAAGCGGTTTTCCAGATAGGAAAGCCTGCTCTCGTCAAAAACCTGTTCCGTAAAAGAACCGTTGATGGCGGCGTTTATCATATTTTCCAGACGGCTTATAGTACGCAGGGTATGGAAATGATAGAAGAAAATAACAAGCAGGCAAATTGTAATACACAGAATCATAAAAGTAATAATTAAAAAACCATAATCTTTCATATAGAATCTCCCGTGTTCCATGTATACCCGATTCCATAGACTGTCTTTATATATTTTTGGGCATGCAGTTTATCCCGCAGTCTCTTTATGGTGACAGAAAGGGCGTTTTCATCCACATACTCCGCACCGTCAGTCCATACGGCGTCGATCAGGCTGTCGCGGCTCAAGATGATACCGGCATTTTCTACAAGAAGACGCAGTAATTTTTGTTCAGTTTTACTTAATTCTACTTTTTCGTCGCCGCAGAAAAATTCCATTTTATCAAAATTAAAATGATATTGTTCCATTACAAAATCAGCAGATGACTTTTCGGCAGTGTTTCTGCGCAGGGCAACGTTTACTCTGGCGCGCAGCACGGCGAGGGAAAAAGGTTTTGTAATGTAATCTTCGGCGCCGAGTTCGAGACCTGTTACAATATCTGTCTCTAAATCGTTGGCAGTCAAAATAATGACGGGCACGGAGTAATTTTTCTTGAGTTCCGGCAAAAAGTCAAAGCCGCTGCCGTCCGGAAGATTCACATCGAGAAGGATGAGGGAATAGGTATGTTTTTGAAGAAGCTTTTTTGCCTCCGAAAGATTATGACATCCGTGCGTACAGCATTCATCCGTTGTAAGGGCCCTGCAAAGACCCGACAGCAGTGCGGAATCGTCTTCTATAATGAGAATATTATTCAGAGATTGCTTCATAAAAACTCTCAAATCCCTTTCTGTAATCTGTATGCTTTACGATAGCATAGCGGGAAAGCATTCGTCAACAGGAAAAGAGAAGGCAATTTTGTGTAAAATTATACATAAATTTACATAATAAAAGTGCCTGTCAGTTTCCATTTATTAGAAAAATTTGCAGAAAATTTCTGGAAAACGCATGAAACATTGGACATTGTAGTTTTTTTGTGCTATCGTAGATTAGTGTGATAAAGTATTGATGCGTCATAGAATATTATTTTGATAATAAAATAACAAAGTCGATTAGGCGGGGATACATAATGTGGCGTGTTTAGCAAAAACAAGAGAAAAGTAAAGGAGTTTTAACTATGTTTAAGTACATCGTTAAAAGAATTGTTTTGGGGATTGTGACTATCTGGGCAGTTGCAACACTCACGTTCTTTCTGATGAATATGGTGCCGGGCGGTCCGTTTCTGTCAGAGAAGGCGATCAGTCCTCAGGCAACGGCTGCACTGGAAGCAAAATATGGTTTGGATAAACCGATGTCCCAGAGATATTTCACCTATATGACGGACGCGCTTCAAGGTGATTTCGGTGACAGTTTAAAACAGAGGGGGCGTACTGTTACATCTATTATTGTATCGAGATTTCCGGTATCTGCCAGACTTGGCGGATCCTGTGTTCTGGTTTCTTTGATTTTAGGGATTCCACTTGGATGTTTTGCGGCATTAAACAGAGGAAAATTTGCGGACAGCGTGATCAGCGTGGTGGCAACCTGCGGTATTGCGGTGCCCAGTTTTGTTATCTGTACGGTACTCATGTATTTTCTTGGTGTAAAACTGGCTATTTTGCCGACTATCGGGTTGGAGACAGCGAAACATTATATTATGCCGGTAACTGCACTTTCTTTTTATCCTACGGCTTATATTATGAGACTGATGCGCTCCTCCATGTTAGATGTGCTGGGACAGGATTATATGCGTACGGCCCGGGCGAAAGGCCTCGCAGGCGGCATTATTTTGTTTAAGCATGCTCTCCGGAACGCGATCCTTCCGGTTGTTACCTATGTGGGACCGATGCTTGCTTACACGATCACCGGAAGCTTTGTGGTAGAGAAGATATTTGTTATTCCGGGGCTTGGCGGAGAATTTATCAAGGCTATCAACGGGCGTGATTACACGATGATCATGGGGACGACTATTTTCCTCGCGACACTTGTCATTATCATGAATGTGGTGGTGGATATTGTTTACAAGATCGTAGATCCTCGGATCAAGTTAAAATAATCAGAAAGGCAAAGCGATAAAATGAAAGAGAATGCTTTAAGTTTTCAGTTAAAATTAAAACCTGAAGATTTCCTTCCCGCTACGGAAGAGGAAAAGCAAAGTCAGGTTATCATGCGTGAGAGCGTAAGCTTCTGGAAAGACGGTATGCGTCGTCTGCGCAAAAATAAAGTGGCAATGGTTTCTTTGGTTGTTATTATTTTGGTAATGATATTTTCCTTTATTGTTCCGATGTTTTATCCCTACAGTTATAAGGAGCAGATAAAAGGGGCAAACAATCTGGGACCTATGGAATATTCAGAGGGGGAACAGGCAAGGATAGATGCCGGAGAAAAAGTATTTCCCCATATTTTCGGAACAGATAAAATGGGGCGTGATTACGCGATCCGTGTGATGATGGGAAGCCGTATTTCTTTGCTTGTAGGACTTATCGCTACCGGAATCATCCTGATCATCGGTTCTGTTTATGGTTCTGTAGCAGCGTTTTTCGGCGGCTGGGTGGACCTTATCATGATGCGTATCGTGGATGTTATTTATACGATCCCTGATATTCTGCTGATCGTGCTGTTAAAATTTGCGTTGGATGATCCCCTTAAACAGTTGGCTATGGTGCCGGGCTTCGGTTGGATCAATGTGGTAGGAACCAATCTGATCAGTATTTTTCTGGTATTTGCACTGCTTTATTGGGTTGGTATGGCGAGAATGGTCAGAAGCCAGATTTTGACGTTAAAAGAAAGCGAATATGTTACGGCGGCGAGAGCCCTCGGTGTAGGCAATGGCAGGATCATCAAAAAGCATCTTCTGACAAACTGTATCGGTACGCTGATCGTTACGACGACTTTGCAGATTCCGTCCTCCATTTTTACGGAGAGTTTTTTGAGTTTCCTCGGTATGGGTGTGGCAGTACCGCTCCCTTCTCTTGGTTCTCTGGCGGCCGATGCAATCAACGGTATGGGTACTTATCCGCATCTGTTGTTTATTCCGGCGATTCTGATCAGTTTGATCATTCTGAGCTTTAACCTGTTTGGTGACGGTCTGCGGGATGCATTCGATCCGAAGCTGAAAAATTAAAAGGAGAGAGTGAAAAATGGCAGAATATCTTGTTGATATAAAAAATGAACGGCTTTCTTTCTTTACGCCGGCGGGAGAAGTGAAAGCTTTAAATGATGTTTCCATTCATCTGAAGGAAGGAGAAGTGCTGGGTATCGTGGGAGAGAGCGGTTCCGGTAAATCCGTTACCGCGTACAGTCTGATGGGACTGACAGCGTATCCCGGAAAACTCATCGACGGAAACCTGAATTTTAACGGACATCAGATTGAAAATATGTCCGAGAAAGAAATGCGTAAAATCCGCGGAAATGAGATATCCATTATCTTTCAGGATCCTATGACAAGCTTAAATCCTGTCTATACGGTGGGGAATCAGATCATAGAAGTGATCCGTCTTCATACGGACAAGACAAAACAGCAGGCGAAAGAAAGAGCAAAAGAACTGTTGGAGCTTGTGGGTATCAACGAGCCGGAAAAGCGCTTGAAACAGTATCCCCACGAACTTTCCGGCGGTATGCGTCAGCGTATCATGATTGCTATCGCGCTTGCATGTGAGCCTAAGCTTCTGATTGCGGACGAGCCTACGACGGCGCTGGATGTGACGATACAGGCACAGATTTTGGAATTGATGATGGAATTGAAAGATAAACTGGGAATGGCCATTATCATGATCACCCATGATCTCGGTGTAGTTGCCAGCATGTGTGAGAGAATAGCGGTTATGTATGCGGGAAAGATCGTGGAATACGGTACCGCGGACGATATTTTTTACAATCCGAAACATCAGTATACAAAGGGGCTGATCCGTTCCATTCCGCGGTTGGATACCAAAGAACATGAGCGGCTTGTCCCGATTGAGGGAACACCGGTGGATATGTTGAATCCGCCTAAGGGCTGTCCTTTTGCTCCAAGATGCGACGAGGCCATGAAGATATGCCTGAACCAGATGCCGCCTGTCACGGAGTTTGGAGAGGTGCATTATACACAGTGCTGGCTGAACCAGAAGGAGGAAATGGAGAAAGGAGCATCCCATGAGTGAGCATTTTATTGAAGTAGAACATCTTCGACAGTATTTTCCGGCAGGCGGTTTCGGCAGCATGAAAAAGTTTGTCCGCGCGGTGGATGATGTGTCCTTTTTTATCAATAAAGGGGAAACGTTAGGTCTGGTAGGAGAATCCGGCTGCGGCAAGACGACCACCGGACGTACCATGCTGCGTCTCTATGATCCTACAGGGGGCAGATTTACCTTCGATGGTCAGACGGTATTTGATGTAGACAAGAAAGAATTTCCTAAGATGCTGCCTTTCAGAAAACGGATGCAGATCGTATTTCAGGATCCCTATGCAAGTCTGGATCCCCGTATGACAGTGGGTGATATTGTAGGGGAAGCCATCGATGTGCACAAACTTGCGGCAAACGATAAAGAACGCTATGATATGATCATCGAGATGTTGGAGAAAGTAGGACTAAACTCCGAGCACGCCAACCGCTATCCTCATGAGTTCTCGGGGGGGCAGAGGCAGCGTGTCGGTATTGCCAGAGCGCTTGCGGTGAATCCGGAATTTATTGTCTGCGACGAGCCTATTTCGGCGCTTGATGTGTCCATTCAGGCGCAGGTCATCAATATGTTTGAAGATCTGCAGGAACAGATGGGTCTGACTTATCTGTTTATCGCTCACGATCTGTCGGCGGTGAAACATATATCGAACCGCATCGGTGTAATGTATCTTGGCAGAATGGTGGAGTTGGCGGACAGCTATGAATTGATCGACAGACCGCTGCATCCCTATACGAAGAGTCTGATTTCGGCAATTCCCATTGCGGATCCGAAAAAGGCAAAGGAGAGCAATCGTATTGTTCTCGAAGGAGATGTGCCGAGTCCTTTAAATCCGCCTTCCGGCTGTACATTCCGAACAAGGTGTCCTTATGCCACAGAGGAGTGTGCGCAGAGGGTTCCGGAATGGAAAGAAGTGGAGAAAAACCACTTTGCTGCGTGTCATAATCTGGATAAAATAAATTAATTTTGATTATTGACAAACAGAATGAAATATGGTAACACTGAAAAGTGATACACTTTTTTAATCATAAACTATAAAAGGAGGAAACATTATGAAAAAAAGAGTAGCGGCTCTTTTTCTGGCAGCTCTTATGACTGTCAGCGTAACGGCTTGCGGTAATTCTGAATCAAAAGATCCTGCAGCGCCCAGCGAGAGCACAGAAGAAACGACAGAAACAACAGAAACAGAAGAAGAATCAACTGGTGAAACAGCTTCCACAGGTGAGAAAGTTCTTTCCGTACAGATCGGACCTAACCCTGAGACGCTTGATCCTGCATTGAACAGCGCAGTTGACGGCGGCAACATGATCCTTCATACTTTTGAGTGTCTTCTGACAGTCGACGAGGAGGGCAAACTTGCTCCCGGACAGGCTGAAAGCTGGGAGACATCCGAGGATGGCCTGACATGGACATTCCATTTGAGAGATGGCCTGAAATGGTCCGACGGTTCCGATCTGACAGCTAATGATTTTGTATACAGCTGGCAGCGTGTCTGTGATCCTAATACAGCAGCTCCCTATGCAGAAACAGTTCTCAGCATGGTGGAGGGTTATGAAGAAGCAATCGCAGGCGATATCACAAAGCTGAACGTAGTAGCTGTGGACGACAAGACACTGGAAGTACATTTGTCTTCCGCATGTTCTTACTTTGGTTCTCTGGCAGCATTTGCTACCCTGAGCCCTGTACAGCAGGCAACAATCGAGGCAAACGGTGATGCATGGGCAGTAGATGCAAGCACTTATATTTCCAACGGTTCCTTCTACATTTCCGAGTGGGTTCCCGGTTCTTACATTATGTGTACAAAGAACCCCAACTACTGGAATGCAGACGCTGTAAAACTGGATGCAATCAAGTTCAACCTGATCGAGGATGCTAACGCTTCTTACAGCGCATACCAGACAGGCGAAGTACTGTTCATCAAAGACGTTCCGACAGAAGAGATTCCTTCTCTGGAAGGCAACCCTGAGTTCTACGTTGATCCTATCATCGGAACTTACTACCTGAGCCTGAATACTCAGAAAGCGCCTTTTGATGATGCTAATGTTCGTAAAGCATTAAGCCTTGCGATCGATCGTGAATATGTTGCCGGTACTCTGATGCAGGGAACTTATTCCGCAGCATCCAACTTCATGGGCCCGGGCTGGATTGATACAGACGGTTCTCAGTTCATGGACAATGCAAACGGCGGACAGCCCTACATTGATATTACAAATCATGAAGCAAACGTAGAAAAGGCAAAAGAGCTTCTTGCAGAAGCAGGTTATCCTGACGGCGAAGGTTTCCCGGCTATCACTTACAGCACAAACGATGCGGGTTACCACAAAGTAGTTGCAGAGTATCTGCAGCAGGCATGGGCTGAGCTTGGCATTACTCTTGACGTAGATATCGTTGAGTGGGCAAGCTTCACACCGATGAGACGTAACGGCGACTACGAAGCATCCCGTAACGGCTGGGTAGGAGACTACTCCGATCCTTCCAATATGCTGGATCTGCTGTACTCCACAAACGGCAACAACGACGGTAAGTTCAACAATGCAGAGTACGATGCAGCAATGGATATTTCCAGAACAACTCTGGATGCTGCTGAGCGTTCCGAAGCGCTGCATAAAGCAGAGGATATCCTGATGGATCAGGCAGGCTGTGTACCGGTTGCATACTACAATGACTTCTGGCTGCAGAGCGAGAAGATTACAGGTATGTGGCATTCCGCATACGGCTACTGGTACTTCATGTACGCTGATATTGCTGAATAATACCTGTAAGCTCAGTATAAAATGAAATAATATAATTGCCTCCGCATTCTTATAACAGGTGCGGGGGTAATTTTTTCTAAAGAAAAACAAGCAGGCTGTCGGGGCAGCGGAACGGAGGAAAAATGAAGATCGTCATTTTAGAGAGAAACAGTGTGGGTCTTGATATTGACGTGGAACGGTTTCAAGAGTTTGGGGAAGTTCAAATATATTCCAATACAGTAACGGAGCAGGAGGTCACAGAGCGCATAAAGGAAGCGGATATTGTGGTATCTAACAAAGCACCCATGAATGAAAGATCTCTGGAGAAGGCGGCAGATGTGAAGCTAATCTGTGAATTTGCAACAGGATATGACAATGTAGATATAGAGTATTGCAAAAAGAAAGGCATTCTTGTCTGTAATGTGCGTAACTACTCTACCGCTATGGTGGCGCAGCACTCCTTTGCGATGGCTCTTTTCCTGATAGAAAATCTGCACTACTATGACAATTATGTAAAATCCGGGGCCTACGAGAATCAGAGCCGATTTTCCCATTTTGACAAACCATTTTGGGAACTTGAGGGAAAGACATGGGGCATTGTCGGCATGGGAAATATCGGAAAGAAAGCGGCAAAGATTGCGGAGAGTTTCGGCTGTCGGGTGATCTTTTATTCCGCCTCCGGGAACAGTACCTGTACAGAATACGAACGGGTTGATTTTGATACGCTGTTAAAAAAATCCGACATTCTTTCCTTGCACTGTCCGCTCAGTGACAGAACGAGAAATCTGATCGATCTGGAAGCGATGAAAAAAATGAAAAAAACGGCGGTTTTAATCAATGTGGCGAGAGGGCCGGTGGTGAACGGCGACGATCTGTACACTGCTTTGACACAGGGTGAGATTGCGGCGGCAGGTTTGGATGTATTGGAAAAAGAGCCCATTGCAGAGGATAATCCTCTGGGTAAATTTAAGGACAGCAATCGTCTGATCATAACGCCGCACATGGCGTGGGCCAGCATGGAAGCGAGGGAGCGCTGCGTGGACGGGGTCTATCAGAATATTAAGAATTTCGTGGAGGGAACACCAATCAATGTGGTAAACGGATAAAGGTGCCGGTATTCCAAAGCGGGAAGCGCTTCGTATTTCCCGCTTTGGAATAAAATCGCCTGTGAGTTAGCGAAGACCGCAGATATCATCGATCTTATTCAATTCATCCTGAGAAAAGGTGGTGTTTTCAATCGCCTTGACATTGTCTAAAATCTGTTCCGGTTTGGAAGCTCCTATCAGAACACTTGTCACGATACCGTCCTTTAAAACCCAGGCGAGAGCCATCTCGGCCAAAGTCTGTCCGCGTTCTATGGCCAGTGTATTCAGTGCGCGCACCTTTGCAAGTTTCTCTTCGGTAACAGAATTTGTATTTAAAAACCGACCGTCCGTGTTGACGCGGGAATCCTGCGGGATGCCGTTCAGATAGCGGTCGGTCAGCATACCCTGTGCCAGAGGACTAAATGCGATAATACCTTTATTTAGAGCGGCGGAAGATTCTTTCAGGCCGTTTTCCTCAATGGAACGGTCGAAAATGGAGTATCGGTTTTGATTGATAATAAAGGGGCAGCGCAAATCCTTCAAAATAGCCGCAGCCTTCTCCAGCGTAGGGCCGTCATAGTTGGAAAGTCCGGCGTAAAGCGCCTTTCCGCTCTTTACAGCCTGATCGAGAGCGCCCATAGTCTCCTCCAGAGGGGTGTCAGGATCCATGCGGTGATGGTAGAAAATATCGACATAATCTAATTGCAGACGCTTTAAACTCTGATCCAAACTGGAGAGCAGATACTTGCGGCTTCCCCACTCCCCATAAGGGCCGGGCCACATATAATATCCGGCTTTTGTGCTGATCACAAGTTCATCCCGATAGGCGGAAAAATTTTCTTTTAAGATCCGTCCGGTGTTGGTTTCGGCGCTGCCGTCCTCCGGCCCGTAGTTGTTGGCGAGATCGAAGTGGGTAATGCCGTTGTCGAATGCCGTAAAGCACATGTTCCGCATATTGTCATAACAGCCGGTGCTGCCGAAGTTGTGCCAAAATCCCAGAGAGACGGCAGGAAGCTTCAAGCCGCTGTTCCCGCAGCGGTTATATTTCATAGTGCCATATCTTGTTTCGGATGCTTTGTACATTTTGATGACCATATCCTTTCTTTCATGATAAGCTGTCACGCGCATTTTATATATTGCGCAGCAACAAAGTTTAAGATGCTTCTATAAAAAGACACTATCGAAAGAAATGGGAAAAGTCAAGAAGATTTGCACTTTTCAGACTGTTCTTTTTAATAGAAATCTTTTATAATAAAGGCAGGCTGTCTCTGACAGCGGAATGGAGGGAAACACGATGGGAATTGTATTAAAAGATATTTTGGCGGTTTTGCCAAAGAATGACACAGATGTCATTTGTGAAACGGATATTTATATTGAAGGGAACAGGATAGCAGCCATCGGCAGCAGGCCGGAAGGTTTTTCGGAAGATAAAGTGATCGACGGAAAAGATAAGCTTGCCATTCCGGGACTTGTGAACTGCCATACTCACTCCTACATGTCTTTTATGAGAAATGTGGCGGACGATTTAAGTTTTATGGACTGGCTGTTTGGGACGATCGATCCCATTGAGCAGCAGATGACGGACGAAGATACGTACTGGGGAGCCTGCCTTGCGATCATAGAGATGATGAAGAGCGGAACCACCTGTTTTAACGATATGCAGATGAATATTCATCAGACCACCAGAGCGGTGAAAGAATCCGGCATGCGCGCGGTAATCTGCAGAGGTCTGGTGGGAAGCGGCGATGATGAGGCCGGTCAGATGAGGCTGCGGCAGGCGTACGAAGAGAGAGATGCGGCATCAGACTGTGACAGAATGACCTTCATGCTGGGCCCCCATGCACCATACACCTGTGATGATGCATTTATGCGTATTGTGTCGGAGGAAGCGAAGAAAAATAATATGCGGATCCATGTACACCTTTCCGAGAGCGAGAGTGAGATCAAGCAGATCAAAGAAAAATATCACTGCACACCCATCGTGATGGCGGACAAAAACGGACTGTTTGATGTGCCGGCCATAGCGGCTCACTGTGTGCAGATCACAGAGGAAGACATGGATATCCTGAAAGCGAAGAATGTCAGTGTTGTGACGAATCCGGCCAGTAATATGAAGCTGGGGAACGGATTTGCGCCTGTGCCGAAGATGTTGGAAAAGGGGATCAATGTATGTATCGGTACGGATGGAGCGGCTTCCAACAACAGCTTGAATCTGTTTCATGAGATGAGTCTGCTTGCTCTGATTCATAAAGGGGTGGCAAAGACGCCTCAGTGTATCAGCGCGAAAGAAGTGCTCCGCATCGCTACGATAAACGGGGCGAGGGCGTTAGGGCTGGAGGAGGAGATCGGTACGCTGGAAGCAGGAAAAAAAGCGGACATAGCGATCCTGAATCTGAATACGCCGTCGCTGACGCCGAGGAACAATCTGATCGCAGGTCTTTCCTATTCCGCCAACGGATCCGAGGTAGAGACCGTGATCATCGACGGAAAAGTGACGATGGAGAACAGAAAAGTATTGACGATGGACGAGGAACTGGTGTATAAAAAGGTTAACGAGATCATCGTAAGGATGGGACTCGACAAAAAAGAATATTAACCATGACAGTGATGATAGGACAGACGACCATCACTATAATAAAAATTCGGCTGAATATCTCATCATTTTAAATTGGAGGAAAAGAAATGAGCAGTGAAATCAGAGACTTGAGTTTGGCCGAATCCGGCGAAAGAAAGATTGAGTGGGTGAAGCGCAACTGCGACCTGCTGCGCACTCTGGAAAAGGAATTCAGCGAGACAAAACCTTTTGCCGGAAAAAAAATAGCCCTTTCCGTACATCTGGAAGCAAAGACAGCATATTTATGTAAAGTGCTGAAAGCGGGCGGAGCGGAGATGTATGTGACAGGTTCTAATCCCCTTTCCACACAGGACGATGTGGCGGCGGCCCTTGTGAAGGACGGGCTGGAAGTTCATGCCTGGTATAACTGCACGCCGGAGGAATATGATATGCACATCCGGCATGTGCTGGAGGCAGGTCCCAATATCATCATCGACGACGGCGGAGATCTGGTCAACATGGTACATACGAAAATGCCGGAACTGATTCCGGCTATCATCGGCGGCTGTGAGGAGACTACCACAGGCATTATCCGTCTGGAAGCGATGAACAATGCAGGTCAGTTAAAATTCCCTATGGTCAGGGTAAACAATGCGGACTGCAAACACTTTTTTGATAATCGTTACGGTACCGGACAGTCCGTGTGGGACGGCATCAACCGCACCACCAATCTGATCGTTGCGGGAAAGATCGTGGTAGTTGCCGGTTACGGCTGGTGCGGCAAGGGAACTGCCATGAGGGCGAAAGGGCTCGGCGCGCGGGTCATTGTGACCGAGATCGATCCGATCAAGGCGATCGAAGCGGTAATGGATGGATTCGATGTGATGCCTATGAACGAGGCGGCTAAAGTGGGCGATTTCTTTGTGACGGTCACCGGCTGCGACAAGGTAATCGATGAGGAAGACTTCGCAGTGATGAAGGACGGCGCAATCCTCTGCAATGCGGGACATTTTGACTGTGAGATCGATATGGCCGGACTCAGAGAGATCGCTGTGGAAACCAGAGAACAGAGAAAGAATATCATGGGTTATAAGCTGCCTACCGGGCAGTGGATCTTCGTGTTGGCGGAAGGCCGGTTGGTAAATCTGGCAGCAGGAGACGGACATCCCGCGGAAATCATGGATATGAGTTTTGCGATACAGGCGCTTTCCGCTAAATATCTGGTAGAGCGCGGCGGAGATCTTACGGAGAAACTGATTGACGTGCCCCGCGAGGTGGATATCGATGTGGCAAGAAGAAAACTTAAATTCCTCGGGAAAGAGATCGATGTGCTCACACCGGAGCAGGAAAAATATTTGAACAGTTATACACTGGCATAAAAAATGAAAGACAGGATCCGGCAGGCGCTTTCATCAAAGTATGGGAGCACCTGCCGGATTATTGGCATAAAGCCACTTGCGAAGCATGTGGTTGTTGGTCTTAATATAAAATATTTATATCGCTTCAAATATTCTTAAAAATTCAGCAGTCATTTTTGCACAATGTTCAGCGGCCTGTTTTTCAAAGGTCGGAAAATCCATTTCACCGGCAGAATCATCCGCTTTATCGGAAATGGCGCGGATAATTATAAAAGGCAGACGGTTTAAATAGGCGACCTGCGCTACGGCGCCGCCTTCCATCTCGGCACAATCCCCGTGGAACACAGAGACAAGGCGGTCTTTCACTTCCCTGTCAGAGATAAACTGGTCGCCGCTGACGATAAGACCTGTGAGCACATTGATATCAGGGTTCATTTGTCTGCAGGCCTTGACAGCGGCGTCGATCATCGCCTGATCAGCGGGAAAAGCCAGAGTATTGATATCCGGAATCTGGCCGGGAGCAAAACCCAGAGGAGCCACATCCATGTCATGCTGCAGCGCTTTTTCGGAAACGACGATATCACCGATATCCAACTTCGGATTTAAGGATCCGGCTACGCCCGTATTGATAATGTGGGTTATCTCAAAGAGATCCGCAAGGATCTGCGCACATATGCCGGCGTTCACTTTGCCGTATCCGCACTGGACGACAACGACAGATTTCCCGTTTAGTGTACCGTCGTAAAAGTACATGCCGGCTTTTTGGGTGACGGTGTTTATTTTCATGAGATCTTTCAGGGAGGACACTTCCGATGCCATAGCCCCTATAATGCCGATTTTAGTCATATCTTTGCTCCTTTTTTTATTTTAGAATATCTATTTAAAACACTAGCGAAAGAAAGAAAAAAAGTCAAGTAAATTCACCTCTTTGAAAAGATGAAAAGTTACTGTGAATATAAAAATAGCTTGTAAGATTTCCAAATAAGTTTTAGAATATAATAAAGTAAGAAATATGGCGGCAGTGAGGATAGTAGGCGGAGAATCTTGTTCCGTTTGCCGCTTGTTTACATGGAGGGAAATATTATGGGTAATGCAAAAGAACTGATTGAGAGCGGAAAGGCCGTACTGGGCATCGAGTTTGGTTCTACCAGAATCAAGGCTGTACTTGTGGACGAAAAGAATCAGCCGATCGCGTCGGGGGGACATGACTGGGAAAATCAACTGGTGGACGGAATTTGGACTTATTCTCTGGAGGAGATTTGGGTCGGAGTGCAGGATTGCTACAGAAGCCTTGTGGAGGATGTGAAAAAACAGTACGGCGTGACGGTGAATAATTTTGCGGCATTAGGCTTTTCCGGTATGATGCACGGTTATATGGCATTTGATAAAGAGGATAATTTGCTCGTGCCGTTCAGAACGTGGAGAAATACGATTACCGGACAGGCAAGCGAAGAACTGAGTGAATTGTTCGGCTTTCATATTCCCCAGAGATGGAGTATTGCTCATCTGTATCAGGCGGTTTTAAACGCGGAGGAGCACGTTCGGCAGGTGAACTTTTTCACGACGTTAGCAGGATATATCCACTGGAAACTGACAGGGAAAAAGGTACTCGGTGTTGGCGAAGCCTCCGGTATGTTTCCTATCGATATCGACACAAAACAGTTCAATAAAAATATGATAACGCAGTTTGACGCGCTGGTAGAGCCGAAAAGCTTTGAGTGGAAACTGAAAGATATCCTGCCGGATGTGCTGGTGGCAGGAGAAAGAGCAGGCGTGCTGACAGAGGAGGGAGCGAAATTGTTGGATCCCACAGGCATGCTGCAGGCAGGAATCCCGATGTGTCCGCCGGAGGGAGACGCAGGTACGGGCATGGCGGCGACAAACAGCGTGGCGAGACGTACCGGCAACGTATCGGCCGGAACATCCATCTTCGGCATGGCGGTACTGGAAAAAGACCTGTCCAAACCTTACGAAGAGTTAGATATTGTGACGACACCGGGGGGCGATGCCGTAGCGATGGTGCACTGCAATAACTGTTCCTCGGATCTGAATGCGTGGGTCGGCATATTTAAAGAGTTTCTGGAAGGCTACGGCATGGAAGCGGATATGGGGAAATTGTTCGGCGTGCTGTTCAACAGATCTCTGGAAGGGGATAAAGACTGCGGTGATGTACTCGCTTATAACTACTATTCCGGCGAACACATCACAGGGTTTGACGAGGGAAGACCATTGTTGGTGAGAAAACCGGACAGCAAGTTTAATTTGGCGAACTTTATGCGGGCAAATCTCTATACGACTATGGGAGCGCTTAAGACAGGCTTTGATATTCTGACAAAGAAAGAGGACGTAGTTCTCGATAAGCTGCAGGGGCACGGTGGTTTGTTTAAAACAAAAGGCGTAGCGCAAAGTTATCTGGCGGCGGCTACAAACACACCGGTATCCGTTATGGCTACTGCGGGCGAGGGCGGCGCATGGGGCATGGCTCTTCTTGCCGCTTACATGGTATGGAAAGAGGAGGGAGAGGACCTCGGTACATATCTGGAAAACAGGGTATTCGGGGATTCTGAAACCTATGTGATGGATCCGGATCCCGCGGATGTGGAAGGTTTTGAGAAATTTATGTCACGTTACAGCGCGGGCCTTGCAATCGAGCGGGCGGCTGTGGAGAATATGAGAAACTGAATAAAAAAAATATTGTTTTAATGAAAAACGAAGAAAAAAGCCGTCGCAGGAATGATGGGATAAATCATGAATGCGGCGGTTTGTCCTATATTGAATCAGGCGCGGCACGGACTTCCTTTATCACAGGAAAAGTTTCTTTTAAATTTTAATTAGTAATTTAATTCTACAAAATCTTGACAATGAAAAAAACAATGATACAATATATAGTAGACGCCTTAAAATCAGGAAAAGACGTTGTAAATAAGGGGAATCATACGAAAAAGCCTGCCGTATGATGGAGAAGAGGAACAGGGCAGAAAAGGAAAGAGCATGAAGATTATCAAGAGAAGCGGCCAGGAAGTAGCCTATGATATTTCCAAAATTATTGCAGCGGTCAGGAAAGCGAACAGCAGCGTAGTTGATACCGAGAGGATGACTGACCGGCAGATCGATGTGATCGCGGATAATATGATTCGTGAGTGTGAGAAGATGAATCGTTCTCTTTCGGTGGAAGAGATTCAGGATATGGTAGAGAATGAGATCATGAACCAGCGTGCGTTTGCAGTGGCCAGAAGTTATATCACCTATCGCTACAAGAGAGCGCTTGTGAGAAAAGCAAACTCTACGGACGAACAGATTCTGAGCCTGCTTGAGTGCAGCAATGAGGAAGTGAAACAGGAGAATTCCAATAAAAATCCCACGGTGAACAGCGTGCAGCGCGATTACATGGCGGGGGAAGTCAGCAAGGATATCACGAAGAGATTTTTGCTGCCGGCGGATATTGTGGATGCTCATGAAAAGGGGATCATCCATTTCCATGATGCGGATTATTTTGCACAGCATATGCACAACTGCTGTCTTGTCAATCTGGAGGACATGCTGCAGAACAGCACGGTCATCAGCGAGACAATGATCGACAAACCGAAAAGTTTTTCCACAGCCTGCAATATTGCCACACAGGCGATTGCACAGATAGCCAGTTCCCAGTACGGCGGGCAGAGCATTTCTCTGTCCCATCTTGCGCCTTTTGTGCAGGTAAGCCGGGAAAAACTGAGAAAACAGGTGCGGCTGGAATTTGAGAGAGCGGATCTGGAGATGAACGAAGAGAGGATAAACCAGATCGCGGAAATGCGTGTCAAGGAGGAAATCAACAGGGGCGTGCAGATGATCCAGTATCAGGTGATTACATTGATGACCACCAACGGTCAGGCGCCGTTTATCACTGTCTTTATGTATCTGGACGAGGTGCCGGAGGGACAGACAAGGGACGATCTGGCGGCGATCATCGAGGAGATGCTAAATCAGCGGATCAAGGGTGTTAAAAATGAGAAGGGCGTGTTTATTACGCCTGCTTTCCCTAAACTGATCTATGTGCTGGAGGAAGATAATATTCACGAGGACAGCAAGTATTGGTATCTCACAAAGCTGGCGGCCAAGTGTACGGCAAAGAGGATGGTGCCGGATTATATTTCCGAGAAGGTGATGCTGGAGTTAAAAGGCGACGTGTATGTATGCATGGGCTGCAGAAGCTTCTTGACACCGGACAGATTTACGGACAAAAATGTGGGAAATCTGGCAAATGCCGGAAACTATGAGCCTACAAAACATAAATATTACGGCAGATTTAATCAGGGAGTCGTTACTCTCAATCTGGTGGATGTCGCCTGTACTTCCGGCGGCGACAAGGAAAAGTTTTGGAATATACTGGATGAGAGACTGGAGTTGTGTCACAAGGGACTGGTATGCAGACATGAACGCCTAAAAGGAACCCCCTCGGATGTGGCGCCGATCCTTTGGCAGAACGGAGCGCTTGCGAGATTGAAAAAGGGAGAGACAATAGATAAACTGTTGTATGACGGCTATTCAACGATCTCTCTGGGCTATGCCGGGCTTTGCGAGTGCACCCGCTATATGACGGGACGCTCCCATACGGATCCTACGGCGACACCCTTTGCGTTAGAAGTGATGGAGCGGTTAAACGAGGCCTGCAGAAAATGGAAAGAGGAGTCCAACATTGATTTCAGCCTGTACGGGACGCCCCTTGAGTCCACCACCTATAAATTTGCGAAATGCTTACAGAAGCGTTTCGGCATCATCACCGGTGTGACGGATAAGAGTTATATTACGAACAGCTATCATGTGCATGTGACGGAGGAGATTAATGCGTTTGAAAAACTGAAGTTTGAAGCACAGTTTCAGGCCTTATCTCCGGGCGGGGCAATCAGCTATGTGGAAGTGCCCAACATGCAGGATAATCTCGATGCGGTGTTGACCGTGATGCAGTATATTTATGAAAATATCATGTATGCGGAGTTGAACACAAAATCCGATTATTGCCAGAAGTGCGGTTATACCGGCGAAATACGGATTGTTTCGGACAAACACGGAAAACTGCAGTGGGAGTGCCCGAACTGTGGAAACCGGGATCAGGATAAGATGAATGTGGCCAGAAGAACTTGCGGCTATATCGGAACCCAGTTCTGGAATCAGGGAAGGACTCAGGAGATCAAAGAGAGGGTTCTTCATCTTTAGACCGCAAGGAAAAAGTGCAGGAGAGCCGGATTTTCTTGAAACAGTACAACAAGGAATGAAAAATATTAAAATAAAAACGTGAGAAGCAGTTTTGTTTTCCCACGTTTTTGTTATAATATGAAAAAATAAGTAAAAATATCAGACAGATCGGAGGGAAGGGTTATGCATTATGCGGAGATTAAAACATGTGATATTGCCAATGGGCCCGGCATCAGAGTTTCTCTGTTTGTCAGCGGGTGTACCCACAGATGTCAAAACTGTTTTAATGAAGAAACGTGGAATTTTCAGTATGGGAAGCCTTTTACGGCGGAGACGGAAAATGAATTGATAGACGCGCTGCGTCCCGCCTACATAAAAGGATTGACTCTGTTAGGCGGAGAACCTTTGGAACAAAGCAACCAGCGCGGGCTTTTACCCTTTGTCCGACGGGTAAAAAAAGAACTGCCTGATAAAAGTATCTGGTGTTACACAGGCTACACTTTTGAGACGGACGTGCTGGAGCGCATGTGCACGGAATGGGAGGAGACAAGAGAATTGCTTTCCTATTTCGATGTGCTGGTAGACGGGGAGTTTGTTCAGGAAAAGAAAGACATGGGACTTCAGTTCAGAGGATCCTCGAATCAACGGTTGATACGGGTGGCGGAATCTTTAAGGGAGGGGAAAACCGTACTCTGGAATGGTGAACAATAAGTTGATAGGCGTAAGATGAGGGCCGTAGTGAAAAATAAAAACAATGAAATTATTGACACTTAAAAAAGACAGGAGTATTATAAGTGAGGCTAAAAAGATAACGGAAAGAAATAAAATGGCCAGTGGAGGCAGAAAATGATACAAATATCGGAAACGGCAACATTGTTGCTTATGCTTGGCTTTGCGATGTTCCTTGGACTGTTGCTGACTCGTGCGCTGAAAAATTTCGGTATTCCGGCGGTGACGGCTTACTTGATTGCAGGGCTTTTGATAGGACCGAGCCTAATCGGAAAATTAGGAATCGGGTTTCGGACCTTTGAGGATGTAGAAAAATTTGGGATACTGTCAGATGTAGCGCTTGGATTTATCGCTTTTTCCATCGGAAATGAATTCCGGCTTGCGGAGTTGAGAAAGACGGGAAAACAGGCTACGGTAGTAGCTGTGGTGCAGGCGTTGGCCGCGACAGTTTTTGTGGATGTATGCCTGATTGCCGTTTATTACATATTTGATCTTGGCAGCAGTATCGGCCTCTCTACCTGTATCTGTCTGGGTGCGATTGCAACGGCCACTGCGCCGGCGGCCACATTGATGGTAGTAAACCAGTATAAAGCCGAAGGCCCGCTTACCAGCATTTTGCTCCCGATCGTAGCTTTGGACGATGCGGTGGGACTGATCGTGTTTGCGATATCTTTTGGTATAGCGAAAGCAATTTATTCCGGAGCGGCAATCAGTGTGATCACGGTATTGATCAATCCTATGTTAGAAGTGATCGGATCGCTCCTTCTGGGGCTTGTTATGGGTATTATTTTTGCCATGCTGGAGAAATGGTTTCACTCCAACACAAGGCGTATGGGTATATCCATTACGTTTGTGCTGTTCACAGTGGCTCTTTCGATGATCCGGATGGAGATTCCGGGAACGGAGATCGAACTCGGATTTTCCAGTTTGTTAGTATGTATGATGTTGGGCACGGTATTTTGCAATATCTGCGACTTTTCCGCCGATATTATGGATCGTGTGGATCAGTGGACAGCGCCGCTTTTTGTTGTATTCTTTGTACTCAGCGGTGCGGAACTGGATCTTGGCGTATTTTCCAACCTGACGGTGGTGGCAATAGGTGTAATCTACATTATCACCCGCTCTGCCGGAAAGTATCTGGGGGCTTCTGTCAGTGCAAAAGCTACGAAATGTGATCCCCAGGTTTGTAAGTATCTCGGTGTAACACTTTTGCCTCAGGCAGGCGTGGCTCTCGGAATGTCGGTAACCGTTGCGGAAGAGTTGGGCAGCGAGGGAGCAATCATCAGAAATATCGTGCTGTTTGCGGTACTGATCTATGAACTTGTGGGACCGATGTTGACAAAGATCGCATTGACGAAGGCGGGAGAGATCAAGCCGAGACCGGAAGGGCAAGACAGATCCAGATTTGCACCGGCAGAATAAAAGCGGATTTTATGAAATGAATTATGAACAGGGTCATATATCCTGCGCAGGGTATATGACCCTGTTTGTGTATTTTTTATAGTATAAGCAGTAAATTTTTATAAAGTCAGGAGGTTTTTTGGGTGGAAGGATTGAGTTTCCTGCGATTATCATATACTATAGTGAAGGATACGAGATAAGAGGAAAGGCGTGGTGCAGGCATTTGGCCTGAGATCCGGTACAAAATATGAAGAAAAAATTATGGGCAGGGGCGGTTCTTTTTCTGCTTTTTGATATAGTATTATTCGGTATATTGATCTATCAGAGGAAGATTATTATAAACCGTCCGTCACGGGAGGAGTATCCGATCCGCGGCGTAGACGTATCTTATTATCAGGGAGAGATCGATTGGCAGGTTTTGTCAAAGGAAGATATAGATTTTGCCTTTATTAAAGCGACAGAGGGCAGCAGCCATGTTGATATAAAATTTGAAGAGAACTGGAATCAGGCAGGAAAGACCGCATTAAAGAGAGGCGCCTACCATTTTTTTAGTTTTGAGAGCAGCGGAAAGGCGCAGGCAGAACATTTTATTTCTATCGTGCCAAAAACAGACGGGGATCTCGCGCCGGTGGTCGATATCGAATTTTACGGGGACCGTTTTCACAATAGGCCGGATGTAGAAGAAACGAGAAGGGAACTGCAAAGTCTTTTGGATACTCTGGAAGCGCATTACGGTACACCGCCGGTTATTTATGCAACGGAAAGTTCCTACAGCGCTTATGTCAGAGGAGCTTTTGACAGGTATCCGCTCTGGATCCGCAACGTATACTTTTCGCCCAATATGGGAATGCCCGGAAAGTGGACGTTCTGGCAGTATGACAGCGAGGCCAAGCTGCAAGGCTACAGCGGGGAGGAAGAGTATATCGATCTGAATGTCTTTTACGGTTCGGAAAAAGAGTGGGAAAAATTTTTGGAAGAATATACTGTTTCGTAAAAAAGATACAACTTTGATACAAAATAATGGAAAAGATGAAAATGATGTAAACTAACTTTAAGAGAAGCGCATCTTGAAAGTAGGAAGGAATACAGTTATGTCTAAAAAAGCACTGTATGACTC
>ERZ777011.780-NODE-780-length-44388-cov-7.136467_pt1 | contig 44388 bp, 37 predicted proteins | sample MGYA00374964_ERZ777011 | MGnify/ENA primary metagenome ERZ777011 (study PRJEB29310, sample SAMD00008975) | mouse gut metagenome | study: EMG produced TPA metagenomics assembly of the Metagenome analysis of fecal microbiota from mouse which was promoted...
CGGTGCGCCATGATAAAATCCGCTGCAAAAACTATTTTGCTTAATAAAAACGCTCAAATTATCTAAACAATTCTGTTTTGCTATGCAGGCAGATGTTTTCTGCTGATAAGCTCTCTTTTCAAACATAAGAATATTTACATCGACAGTGGCCGAATCGAATATCTTTGTTCCGGCAAAATCTATCAATGAAAATGTATCAGTCTTATTCAAAAGAAACTCTCTCAATGCTTCTCCATATCCAGCCTTCATCCACTTATTTGAAGTAATAAAAGCCAAAATACCGTTCTGCTTCAGTAACTTATATCCTAGTTCGTAGAACAAGCAGTAAATATCTCCTGTCTTTGCATATGTTACATATTCCATACGTTTTAGCTTATCTGCCTCATCATGCATACTTTGCAATTGAATATACGGTGGATTGCCAATGATACAATCAAATCCCAGAAAAATTCCATCCTCAGAAAGAATTTCCGGAAATTCTATAGCCCATTCCAACGCATTTCTATATAATTTGTATTCATCATTATATACCTTCCAATCTTCAAATAGGCTCAACTGGAAATACTGTGAATACATATTTTCTTTCAAACTGTCAATCGTCCCTTTGATTTTTTCCTTTTGGTACTTATTGGATTCAGACTTATATGCTTTAACATTTTTCTTGTACTCTCTTAGCAACTTCTGTGCCGAAGCATCCAGCACAAACCCAGCGTCTTTCCCGCCTACGCGCTTGCCGATATCAAAATGCAACTTACTAATCAGAGAATTTCCCACTTTAATATCTATATCTATATTAGGCAATGTTTCCATAACGCCATTTTTATAGTACGCATTTTTGAGAAGTTCAATCCATAGTCTTAATTGACAAATATGTACTGCCTTTGCGTTCAAATCAACTCCAAATAAACACTCCTCAATTATGGTCTTCTTTTCTACAAAAAGTGTTTCTTGTATTAATTGGGAGGCAACACTATTTTTATCATAGACAAAGTCATGCCCTTGCGCATCCTCTATAACCAATGTGTCATCCTTGACAAATATATCATAATCCCGTAAGAGCCTCGTAGTTCCATTCAAAAATATTATGCCTAATTCTGCCTTGATAGCGATAATTCTATTCAGTGCGGATACTAGAAAATGCCCTGAACCAACAGCCGGATCACAAATACGAATTGAATTAATTATTTTATTTAATTTTTGATATAGTCCCAAATTCCTTGCAGAATCTATCTCAAATTTCAAATCATCCATAGATGTGCAATGCCACTGCAAGGATTGGTTCACCCTTTTTATAACGATTCTTTCTAAAGCTTCCTTTGTCATATATTCTGTAATTTCACTCGGAGTATAAAAAGAACCATCTTTATAACCATTTATTTTTTCAAATATAAGTCCCAGCACGGATGCATCAATAATATCTTTTCCATGCTTCAAAACGCCTTCTTCCGACGCATATGCGCCAAAATCATAGCAATTCAAAAAATCAATAATATATTGCAATAGCGGCAGCTCTTTTATCCTCTTGGTTCCTAAAACAGAATTTGCTTTGAGCGCTAATAAGTCATTCTTTAAATCATTGATTGTTATGTCTCGTTTTTCAATTTCCTGTTTTTCAAAAAGCGAACTATTCAAGTACGGAATTTCTGCAAATTTGTTATAAAACTTTGATTCTGCTCGTTCCCGCCTCCCTAATATATTAAAGAATAGATCTTGAAGATTCTGGAAAGATTCAATCTTTTCATTATCAAGAATATGGTAGCAGAGCTCATTTGAATTAAATGAAACCAATTGCCCCTCAAAGAGTTTAATAAAAAGCAATCGATTAATCCAAATGATGATAAGCTCAAATGTTTTTTCAAATGCCACTTCCTGCGGTTCCTCTTTATCCTCAATGTATTTACGATAAACCTGTTCTGCAAGAGAGTTTCTTATTTCTGTATCAATAATAATTACATTTTTACCATCCTGTTTAATTTCCTTTAAGCCCATTATATATAAAAGTTCCTGATAAAACTTATTATTCAAAACATGAGCCTTTGTAACCGGTTTATAAATATTTTTAAGCAGATAATATTTGCTGAATATCTTATAAAGCCTTTTCCATTCTCCCTTTTTCTTATAAATGTCGTTCAGATTGAAATGGACAAAATCCAGTTTTTCTGTAACATCAGCTTTTTCAAGATGTGATTTTATTTCCAAATAAAACTTTCCTATATCTTTAGCATAGGTCAGCTGATTATTGCAGTATTTGAAAAAGGTTCTTTCCAAATATCCAGTACAATATTTTTCAATATCATTTGCATCGAAAATAAACCACTCTACAGAATCTGTTACAATCAAACGTCTTATTTCAGTATTTGGTTCCATACATACTTTGGCACCTGTGGTATCACGTGTTGCTGTTAAATAGTAATATATGAGTTCCCATAAGCCTTTTCGATTAATCGAATCAATATTTAACATTTCTGATTTATTATCAGGTTTTTTTGTTTCAATCAAAGCAAGTAGCTGTCCATCAAACTTAATAGTGCTATCAATATTTTTATCCGTATTAATCGAATACCTATCATCCTGATAAAAATTTCTTTTCAGAAAGCTATTTACAATATTTTTAAAGTATTCTTCGTTTTCTTTCTGTTTTACGGCCTGATTGATTTGTCCGGCATATTTTTCTAGTTCTTTGCCAAAATCATTAACAATATTAGAATCCAATCTTTCTCGGTAATATCGTTCATCGTATGCTTTTATTGCCTCAATAATCGATTTTCTCATATGTTCTTACTCCTCATTAAATGATATTATATCTTGCGATTTTTGCTGCAAAATGTGTAGTACTAACTGCTGGAAAAGTGTCATTTCATACTCGTCTAACTCAGCTTCTGTTCCTGTAATTTTCTGTGCATTCAACGCACGTTTATCATACAATATCTCTGCCTTTTTCAGATGCACTTTCATAAAGTCACTAATATCTGCCATTGCCATATCAATCAAATCATTTCTTGTTTGAAATCCGGCAGTGTATGCCTCTGTAAAATAAGCATTTGCTTTGAAAGAACTAACAGCTGTAAATCTATACTCTTCAAAAACCGGATATCATATACTCCCAAAAGAAAATCTGTAGAAACATGAAAATAATCCGCAATCTTAATAACTAACTCATGCGAAATAGCTTTTGTTTGTCCTCGTTCAATTCTGCTCAAAATGGACGGTTATATTCCCAGTGCTTTACTCAAATCTTCTTGTGATATTTCCGCAGCATTTCTCAAGTCTCCGATTCCTTCGTGTATTCCACCTGATAATTCCATACAAATCATCTCTTAATAACATCATACTGTAGATATGGTTTTACAGCAATTGTAAATTTGCAATTTTCCTTTCCATCTTTGCCGTCAAATTGGATAAATCACCAAATTTCATATCGTTCTTTAATTCCCGTGTGCTAAAACCGCCTGAGAGATATTTTTAATAGTACAGGCACAACAAAGTGTAACAGGTCATATATTGATTATAAGGCAGAAGGGAAGTGATAACTTGAGAAAGCCGACATATTATATCTGGCGTGACAGCTATTCCACACAGGAAGAATATGAAGTTACAAAAGAACATTATACAAGAATGGGCTTCCGAGTTGTCACATTTAAGGATGGACGGAACGATAATGATATTCAGGAAGGTATTAGAGCTGTAATCAAAAATCATATTATTGATTCTTATGATTGACATGACCGTATTTTTAATATATCCCATACTTACAAAATATTTTGAAATCTATTTTACTCGAAAGGATGTGAGCCTATGAACGCAGGATACGTCCGATTATCCAGAGATGATGACAAGCGAAATTATTCTTCTATCGAAAATCAAAAATTGATTATCAATCAATATGCAGCTGAACGAGGCTTTGATATTGACCGCTGGTATGAGGATGATGGCGTTTCCGGCTATATCTTTGACCGTCCGGGTTTTAAACAACTTATGGAAGATTTGGACAAGGATATTGATACAGTCTTTGTAAAAGATTTCTCCAGACTAGGAAGACATAATGCTAAAATACTACTTTTACTGGATGAATTCCATGAACGTAACAAACATCTGATTGTCGTTGATGATCACTATGACAGTGAAGTGTCGGAGGACGATACAATCGGTATTACTACATGGTTTAATGAACGTTACGTCAAAGATACAAGCAAGAAAATCCGCCATGCGTTAGGGGCAAAGCAAAAGGAAGGTACACTTATGACGCAACCGCCCTTCGGATACAGAAGAATCGGTAAAAACAGAGAGAATCTTGAAATCGTGCCGAAAGAAGCTGAATATATCAAACTAATTTACGATTTGTATATTCAGGGTTCCGGCTATCGTAAGATCTCAACATATCTTACACAGCAGGGTGCACCCACCCCGTCTATGATTCGCAGAGAACGAGAGTTAGAAGAAGGCCGAGATACAAACCATCATATTGCCTCTCTCTGGTCGGATGGCATGGTAAAAGATATATTAGATAATGATTTTTATATTGGCACTTTTCGTTTGAGAAAAAGAGCCAGAAACACTGTACATGGAAAGGATAAACGTGTCCCCAAAGAAGAACAGTATGTATTTGAAAACCATCACCCTCCTATTATTGATAAGATGACCTATGATCTGGTGCAGGAACTAAAAGAAAAACGTACGAAATCGAGATATAAAGGCAGTCATGGACAATGGATCGGTTCTGAAATTCCCAATCCTTTCGGAAGTTGTCTTTACTGCAAGGATTGTGGCAGTAAGTTGACTCCTATTGAGCGTCAAGCCTCTGCCAAAATACGGAAATACTACATCTGCAGTACCTATAACACCAAAGGCAAACGTTATTGCTCTAAAGCGCACCTGATCGAAGAACAAGACCTCATGGGAGATGTGATCAATTATATGCGCATATGCCAGAATGCACTATGTGAAGTGATCGCCACCTATGACATGAAAGATTTTACTGCAGAGAAGAAATCTGTGGAAGAAAAATGCGCTGCCATTCAGGAAGATATAAACGATGTAAAAAAGCAACTACGTACACTATTCTCACAGAAGATCAGGGACATTGCCGGCAATCCGGAAAATGAGGATTTGATCAAGGAAAGCTATGATTCCATACAGCAGGATTTGACGGCTCACATTCATGCTCTTGAATTGAAATATGATGAGCTAAGACATACGGAATTAGAAACTCCTGATGTAAAGAAAAAACTGCACACCACACTTGAAGTCGTGGATGATATTATCCAAAAGGGCAATCTGACACGTAAGGATATTGAAATTCTGATTGAACGAATTGTTGTTGATGAAAACGGATTGCCCGAAATTGAATTGAAATATGGTTTATCAGGGCTGGCGCATTACAGTGCTGCCGAAGCGTTAAACTGCTATGAAAACGAAATCATTCTTGCAACAATACATTTAATCAAAAAGGATGAGCGCGGATTTACCTCTGCGAAATATCTATCAAAACAACTTACAGACATGGGTTATTCCAAATCGAAGAAATCTGTGCTGCCATACATTGCAGTGATGATTGATATGGGAATTGTAAAACCTTGTGATAACCGGCTGAAACCATACACCATCATCAAGGATAAGGCAGAAATCGGTGAAATAATGAATGCTTTCCGTAAAAATCATGACTCAAACAATAGCTATACTCAAAATTTACATGATAGTGATGTCAACAGGCGGTATGCCGGAAATGGTGTTTGAATACATACTTTCCAAAAACAATATCGATAAGTCCGAAGTAAACATCGACCAGTCCATCGACTTTGGCTCCACCGCCGCTGCATTTTCCGGCGGACAGGGGGAATTTACCGTTGAGTTCGAGCCTCATGCCACCTCCCTCGAGTTAAAAGGAGACGGTTATGTGGTTGCCTCCCTCGGCGAAGCTTCGGGCTACGTTCCCTATACCTCCTTCGCCGCGAAGAAGAGTTATATTGAGAAAAATCCGGAAGTCATTCAGGCCTTTACAAACGCCCTGCAAAAAGGAATGGATTACTGTGCGGGACACACGCCGAAAGAAATCGCCAAAGCGATCGCTCCGCAGTTCCCGGAGACAGATATGGAAACACTGGAAATCATCGTGGCTCGTTACGCCGGGCAGGACACATGGAAAACCAGCCCTGCATTTGAAAAAGATGCCTTTGATCTGCTCCAAAATATCCTGATGGATGCCGGAGAGCTGGAAAAAGCGCTTCCCTATGAAGAACTTGTGACAACACAATTTGTGAAATAACAGGCCTCCCTGCCATACTGCCTGCGAGAGTTTCGGAAGCTTTTAAAGCTTCCGAAGCTCCCCAAGCAAAAACTCCTCTGAACCATCCTCCACCGTCACGGCCATCATCCCAAGCTTTCTTGCAGCCTCCGTGTTCTCCGGTTTGTCATCAAAAAACAGGCAGTCCTCCGCTTTCAGCTGATACTTCTCCATCAGATATTCATAGATCGGCGGATTCGGCTTTATCTGGTTGATCTCGTAGGAGATCACGCCGCCGTCCACAAGCTCTAAAAAGGGCAGTCCCTCCGTATGTAGTCTGAACAGTTCCTCGGAATAGTTAGAAAGCAAATACAGCCTATAGCCCTTTTCTTTCAGCTTTTTCGCCAGATCCCAGACTTTCGGACGCTCCACGATCATCTTCTTTCCGCTGTGAATAAACCATCTGGCATCCGCCTCAAGTTCCGGATACTTTCCTGTGATATCCGCCAACAGATCCTCCGTTCCGATAAGTCCCGCATCAAAATCATTCCACAGGGGATTTAAAAAAAATCCCCTGCCTATCTTATCCGCTTTCTCTTCCTCCCAGCCCTCTTCGAGGCACATCTCACGCCATCTGTACCCGATCAGAACGCTGCCGATGTCGAAAATTATATTTTTCATTCTTACCCTTTCCTACACTCTGCGGACGCCGTTTTTGTAGACCGCCTGTATCTCTCTCTTCGGACTGATCACTACCAGATCCGCCGCCTTTCCGGCTTCAATGCTTCCTATCTTGTCCTCCATGCGCACTGCTCTTGCCTGATTCATAGTCATGCAGGGCAAAATCTCCTCCATGCTGAGACCGCAGTCATCCATCCATATGCCCATCTCCTTTAAGAGATCCGTCGTGGAACCCGCAATGGTTCCGTTTTCCAGCGTTGCCTTGCCCTCTCTCACAAAGACAGGCAGTCCGCCTAACACGTACTCGCCGTCCTGCAGTCCGGCTGCGCTCATAGAGTCGGAGATGACAAGCAGGCGCTCCTTGAACAGCTTGTAGACCATCCGCATCACGGTGGGATGGATATGAATCCCGTCACAGATCATCTCCACGTTGGCTCCCGCCGCAAAGGCCGCCCCCGGTACGCCGGGATCCCTGTGCCCCAGTCCGTTCATCGCGTTAAACAAGTGCGTCACTTCCGTGGCTCCCGCCTCAAAGGCCTCCATCGCTTTCTCGTAATCCGCCGGCGTATGTGCCACGGAAATCACATAGTCCTTACAGTTTTTCCTGATAAATTCCATCGCTCCCGGACGCTCCGGCGCAATGTCCACGATCAGGAAGTGCCCTCTGGCAAGCCTGTTCAATTCATCCATCTTCTCCTGCGAAGCGTCTATGATATACTGCGGATCGTGGGCTCCCTTTTTCTCCACGGAGAGGAACGGCCCCTCCATGTTAATGCCGATCAGATTGTGGTTCTCCACACTGTCCATGTATTCCCCGATCGTCGCAGCCGCCTTTTTGTAATCTTCATAACTCATGGTCATCGTTGTGCCGGCCACTGACGTGATGCCTCTGCTCAGATAGAAATCACACATCTTTGTGATCTCCTCTTTGTCCGCCGTGGAAAAGTCATAGCCGATACATCCGTGGGTATGCAGATCGATAAACCCCGGAACCAGCAGATTTTCTCCCAGTTCCACCACTTCTTCTCCGGCTTTTGCCGAAAGTTCAGGCCCGATCTCCACGATCTTTGCACCCTCCGTTCTGACTGCCGCCTCTTCAAACTTTTCTCCTGTAAATACTTTGCCGCCCCTGAATAACATGTTGTTCCCTCCTGTTTTCATTTCCTTCCCTAAGCAGTGATACTTCTGGGTCACTGCCTGCTGCGCAGCGCTATCTTAAAACAACGCCTGCTGCGCAGTGCTATCCTAAAACACTGCCTACTAAGCAGTGCCACTCGGAAAACCACGGGTTTTCCTCGTTCCCGGGCTTCGCCCTATGAAAAAGGGAGATAAAAGGCTCTTTTGTGCAAGCACAACGCGACTTTTATCTTCCCTTTTTCGCACTGCTCATTGCCATCGTGGATATTATACCTCAATTTTGCAAGTATTACTACTATCAACTTGCTTTTCTGTCTGAAATTTGGTACTTTTATATATAAGAAGCACAGACTTCATAAAAATAATCGGGAGGTTTTAAAATGAGACTTTACAGAGCAAAAGACTATGAGGACATGAGCCGTAAGGCGGCGAATATCATTTCCGCACAGGTGATCATGAAACCGGACTGCGTACTGGGACTTGCTACGGGCTCCACACCCATCGGCACCTATAAACAGCTGATCGAGTGGTACGAGAAGGGCGATCTGGACTTTTCCGAAGTGACTACGGTAAATCTGGACGAGTACAAAGGACTGACAAAGGACAACGATCAGAGCTACTATTACTTTATGCACGACAATCTTTTCAACCATGTCAATTTGCAGAAGGGCCGCTCTTTCCTGCCGGACGGTACGGAACCCGACAGTGAAAAAGCCTGCCGCGATTACAATGCGGTGATCCGTCAGGCCGGCGGTATCGATTTACAGCTTTTAGGACTTGGCAACAACGGTCATATCGGTTTTAACGAGCCCGCTGACCACTTCCCTCAGGAGACCCACTGCGTTGATTTGACGCCCAGCACCATCGAGGCCAACAAACGCTTCTTTGCGAAGGCTGAGGACGTGCCCCGTCAGGCTTACACGATGGGGATCGGTACGATCATGAGCGCGAAAAAAGTCCTGTTGGTTGTCAGCGGCGAAGGCAAAGCAAAGATTCTGCGCGATGCCCTCTACGGCCCGGTAACACCCGAAGTTCCCGCTTCTATCCTGCAGTTCCACAAAGATCTCTGCGTTGTGGCGGATGAAGCGGCATTGAGCGAGATGCCTTAACCTCCCGCGACATTGATATCATATAAAGACAGCCCGCACCATGCTGCGGGCTGTTTCTTGCAAAGAAGGAGACGTCATGACAAAAACCATTGAAAATTTTTTACAATATGTACAGATCGACACGGAATCCAGTGAGTCTTCCGGCACATCGCCAAGCACAGAAAAACAGCACGATCTGGCCGAACTTTTAGTGCGTCAGCTCACCGCTATGGGCGCTGCCGAGATCACCTACGACAAAGAACACTGCTATGTGTACGCCTCTGTCCCCGCTTCTTCCGGCTGGGAAGACCGCCCTGTCCTCGGCTTTATCTCCCATATGGACACCGCTCCCGCCGTGACCGGGAAAAACGTAAAACCGCAGATCGTGAAAAACTATGACGGCGGCGATATCCTGCTAAACAAAGAGCAGCATATCGTAATGTCCGTCTCCGACTTTCCGGAACTTTCCCGCTATAAAGGACAGGATCTGATCGTCACGGACGGCACCACACTGCTGGGCGCCGACGACAAGGCCGGCGTGGCGGAAATCATGGCTATGGCAGAGTATCTGCTTGAACACCCCGAACTTTCCCACGGTAAAATAAGGATAGGCTTCACTCCTGATGAAGAGATCGGCTCGGGGGCGGATCATTTCGATGTGGCCCTCTTTGGGGCTGATTTCGCCTATACTGTGGACGGCGGCGAGTTCGGTGAGCTGGAAGACGAAACGTTCAATGCGGCGGACGCCAAATTGACTGTAAGCGGACGAAGCGTCCATCCCGGCAGCGCCAAAGGCAAAATGATCAATGCCGTGCTGATCGCTCAGGAATTCCAGAGCCTTCTGCCCGCCTTTCAAAATCCCATGTACACAGAGGGAAGAGAGGGCTTCTTTCATCTGGATGATATAAGCGGAAATGTGGAAAAAACCATCGCCCACTATATCATCAGAGACCATGACAGAGAACTGTTCGCACAGAAAAAGGAGTTCTTTTTACAGTGCGCTTCCTTTTTAAATCAAAAATACGGAGAAAATACCGTGACGGTGGAAATGAAAGACTCCTACTATAATATGATAGAGGTTCTCAAAGACCACCCCCACCTGTTGGAAAACGCCCGAAACGCTCTGCGGGAACTGGGGGCAAAACCCGTAACCATGCCGGTCAGAGGCGGCACCGACGGCTCAAGGCTCTCCTTTATGGGACTGCCCTGCCCGAATCTCTGCACCGGCGGCGCCAACTTCCACAGCCGCTTTGAATATGCCTGCATACAGTCCATGGAAAAAGTGACGGAATTGTTGATAAATCTGGCTCTGCGGTACGGAAAGGAAATGCAGAGGCCATAAGACAGTCATAAAAATCTATATCTGTCTGTCCGTTCCGGTCTCGTTTTGCATCATCCGCACAAATGGGACCGGATCTTTCCGCATCAGCAGCAGGCTGTTGAATGCTAACAGCAGCATCTTATCTTTGTTGAGACGCATATCTTCCACATCCTGATCCATCACCGCACGGAAATGATCGATCTGAAAGACCATCAGATCCACCAGTCCGTAACCCGCTATCTTCACTTTGCACAGAAAGTCCTGATGATCCAGATAATAGACAAACTCCTCATATATCTCCGTATCGGCCGTCAGCCGCTCCCAGAAATCCTGCAAAAAAGCCTCGTCCGCCCCCGCATATCTGCACAAAGCCTCCGCCCATCGGTATGCCCGTGTTCGCTCTTCCATAACCGTCACCTCTCTCTAATTCCGCCCCTTCGCTTTCGCTGTCTTTTTTGTATAATAAATATAGTAAATAATAAATGCTGCCGATGCCGCTGTCCATGTGACCGGATAACTCATCATCACAGTCTCCATGGTATTGCGGATGGGTGTCGCAATCTCAACCCACGCCACCCGCAGCACACACACCAGCAAAATGCTGATGACCGTGGGCGCCACCACGCACTCCATTCCCCGCAGCGCTCCGGAAAGGATCTCCACAATCACATAGATCAGATAAAATCTGGTCAGAAAACGAAGCTGCGATACCCCAAGCGAGATCACTCCCGCGTCTTCCACAAAAATCCCGAAAAAGAATTCCGCAAAAGCATAGAAAAAGATAGTGAGCACGCCTGCCATCACCATAGTCATTGCCATACACTCCCACATGGACTTTCTCGCCCGTTCAGCTTTTCCTGCGCCGATATTCTGTCCCACAAAGGTCGTCACCGCGATTCCCATGGCGGATACCGTCATCCAGTAGAGCCCGTCCAGTTTTACATAAGCCGACCATGCCGCAATATTGTCTGTGCCGAAACTGTTCACTTTCGCCTGCACCACACTGTTGGAAAGGCCGTAAGTCACCGACTGCAGTCCGGCCGGAATACCGATCCACAACACTCTCTTCCATATTTTACCGGAGCATCGAAACAGTTCCCGCGGTATCAGCCTATAGCTATGCTTCTCTCTATACAACACCACAAACACCATCACTGCGCTTAATATCTGGGATAAGACCGTGGCCACAGCCGCGCCCTCCGCTGCCATCTGAAATCCTTCCACAAACAGAAAGTCAAGCGGAATATTGACCAGACAGCTCACGATCAAAAAATACAGAGGACGCTTTGAGTCCCCCACAGCTCTCAAAATCCCTGCACCCATGATATAAAACAGATTGGCCGGAGCCGCTGCAAAATAGATACGCATATAGCCCAGCGACTGCCCGAAAATATTTTCCGGCGTTTTTAAAAGCCGCAGCATATCGGGCGCAAAAACAATGCCTAAGGCCCCCAGCAAAACTCCCGCGCACAGAGAGATCAACAGGGACGTGTGCACCGTCTTAGCCACTTCATTCTCCTGCTCCCCGCCGTAGAAGTGCGCCGCTACAACTGTCGCGCCGGAAGATATCCCCATAAAAAAACCAACAAAAATATTGATCACGGAAGCCGTGGAGCCGCCCACCGCGGACAGCGCCTCCTTCCCTGCGCATCTGCCTACTATAATGGCATCCGCCGTATTGTATAACTGCTGAAACAGAGAGCCCAACAAGATCGGGAAGAAAAACAACAATATCTGCTTCCAGATAACGCCCTCTGTGATCTGATTCGCCAAAGGCTGCTTCCCCTCTTTCATACCGCGCCTCCTACATGCTCTATCGCCATACTTGACGTTTTATCACATTTGATGCTTTACCACTTCATATTCATTGTCCGACCGGTAATAAGGACATTCCAGTCTCGTCTGCGATAAAAATCTTGCCATATCATCCTCATCCATGCTCACATCACACTCATAGCAGTCATAGTCTTCATCATAGATATAGTTGCTGCAGGTATCGCAGCTAGTCTCCTGTGCCATCCTTTTCCCCTTCTTCCGTATTTTAATATTTCCGGACGCTATATTGCCGGCAGAGATTCTGCCGGCAATACTATAGTTCCTGTTTCTTTTATGTAATCCCGTTTCCCCAAAAACGGCGCTGCCTGTCCTAAGCTGTCAGTGCGGCAAACCTTATCTTGAAACGGTTATGCCAAAAATTCCTTGATAGCTTCCAAGATCTCCGCCTCTTCCTCCTCCGTACTGGAAAAGTGCAGTTCCAATACAGAACTCAGATCAAGGCTCATAATACCCAGCATGGATTTTGCATCGATATAATATCTCCCCTGCTCTAAATCAAAATCGCAGTCAAATTTGCACACTGTCCTGTTGAATATTTTGATTTTTTCGATACTGTCCAGTCGTACTGTCACAGTTTTCATAACTAACTATACCTCCACCTTATTATTCCGGCCTCCCGGCCATTTCTATAATAAAAATTGTAAAACAATTTTTATTATTATGATATTATTATAAGATTTTATTTGTCCGATTGCAAGGGGTTTGAACAATTAAGAAAATAAAAATAGCCGGCTCAAATCCGCGAAATGAATTATAGTTCCGCTTTCTTTTTCATAAATTCTTCAATGCTGTCTGCACGGGCCGCCACACGATGCCACATCCGCAAAACGTCTCCCCTCGTCTCCGCCATGATCTCCTCCCGCAGTTTCGGCGGAACAGTCTCCATATCCTCTAACAGCTGCAGGATATCTTCTATTCTGCCTTTATTCTCTCCATCCTCAACACCACGCTCATATCCCTTACTTCTGCCCACTTCATATGCCTCTTCATATGCCTCTTCATATGCCTCTTCATATGCCTCTTCCCTGATCACCTGACGGGCCAACTCCTCATCATATTCGTAGATACTCATGCGCTTCACCTCCGCCTTATTTTTCAACAGAAATTCTTTCAGAATATCCTGCCTGATGCACTCATCCACAGCTTTGTCTACCGCCTCTTCCAGTTCCATTGCCTTTAAATGTTTTCTGACCTTTTCCACATACTGCATATATTCCGCTAACGTTCCGCACTGCTCCTTCAATTTCCCATTATAGCCTTCATTAATATTAAGCACCTGTACCCGTAATTCCAGTTCCGGATTCTCCTCACGGGTTTGAAAAGCATCCGACAGTTTCAGTTCTTCCTGTTCCCTGCATTTCTCCGCCCCATTGTAAAAAACCACAAAATGGGGAGCCGGAATCTGAATCAGACTTCTCTTGTAAAGGTCTTTCAATACCGTCAGCTTTTCATATTCCGCCGATACATACTGCAAAAATCGGAGCGGCATATTTTTATTGATTGTCGACTGATGTTCAAACAAGTACAGATTAAAATCGATTAAAAACGCCAGATCGTTCTCCATCCCCATATAAATAGCATTCTCTAACGTGACGATCTCCAATTTCTCCGAATCCGTATAATCTTTTCCGCTGATGGCGTTATAAAGGCCAAGCAATCTGTCTTTTTCCTTAAACAGCATGCGGAATACCGTATCCTTATAATGGGGCTTTACCCTTACCCTTTTCTTTGTGCCGATCCGTCTCTCCGACTGTTTTCTCTGGCCTGCAGCATTTTTCTTGTTTCTTCTTTTGCCCATTTTTCTCCTCCTTCAGGGGATTCCCTAAAAGAGCAGACATGACGCTTACTGCATTTTTATCTTATTTCTCTTTTATGAAATCCTGTGCAATTTAAATTGTTTGATTGAAAAAGCACTGATTTCTGTTGAAATAAGACGGGAAAGATTCCCAAAGAATACGAAACTGTCCGTATGAAGTTCAATAGAATATATGCTTTTATAAATAGTATAGCAGAGTTATTCCGGCTTTACAAGCAAAATCTTCCACATAAAAAAAGAAACCCTTTATCACTGGGTTTCTTTTTTATATCAGAACTTTCTTTGATACTATATCTGTTCCCTGTTTCTATTTCTCTTCTTTTCCGTTCAACGCTTCTTCCGTTTTCATGCGCGATACCACTTCCTCTTCGTTCATCACGCACTGTCCCTGAAATACTGCGTTCTCATCCACGATCAGACTTCTCGTATGCATATTGCCGAACACTTTTCCGGTGGAGATCACTTCCGTCTTTCCGCTGCACACCAGATCGCCTTCCAGAATTCCGCCAATCACAATACAGCTTCCTTTTATGTTGCCTTTTATATGGGCAGTAGAACTGATCGTCACAGTCCCCTCCGTCTCCACATCACCGGTCACGTTCCCTTCCACGCGAACTGTTTCCTTCGCTCTAATGTTGCCCTCCACGATCATGTCCGCACCGATGATACTCATTTTTGCACTTGTCTGTTCCGCAGATTTTTTTAACATGATTTTCTCTCCTTATCCTTTGATTTCTATAATTTCCATTGGATCCAGATATTCTCCGGCCTTGCTGATACTATAGCCAAACTCCGCATTTTCCTGTTGCACTTCAAACAACACCGCCCCCTGTTCCACAGAAGCCCCTGCCTCCACTTTCGGCGTTCCGGCATTCCGGTATGCGCTGATGTAACCGTCACCGTGATCAATACGGATACAGACCGGCGCTCCCTCCTCATTTGTCACATCCAAAACAGTCCCTGCCCCTGAGGCAATGATATTTGTCGATACCGCGGCGACAAAAATGACCTCCTTCTGCTCGGCAGCCGCCTGTATGCCGGCATCATTCTCCCCGCCTGCCTCCTTGATCTGCGCTGCGCCGCTCATGGGAACGCCTCTCGGCATATTTTTTTCCTGTTCCGCCGTCTGCAGCGATTCCTCTTTCCGCTGCACCAGCGCCTCTTTCTGACTCAGGTTCTGATTCAGATTCGCAACCTCTTTTTCTAAGGCCTCTTTTTCCGCCTTCAACTGTTCGTTTTCCGCCTGCAGCGCGGAAAGCTGCTCTACATAAGCTTCGCTTCGCTCCGTCGCTCCGTGGGACAATATCAGGGTATATTCCGCATAACAGACCCCCGCCAGCAGAAGAATAAAAGCCACAGCAAAAAGAATGCCTGTGTTGAAATGGTACTTTTTCTGATTTTTTTCTGCGGAATCGGATACTATCATCACCGTATAGCCATTTTTCCGCCTGTGCCGTTTTTCACTCATATTTGATACCCTCACAGTATTTACTATCATATCATATATCGATAAAAAAGAATATAGCTTTCTTTTATCTATTTATACAGAAGATACCCAAAAAATATTCTTCTCTGCAGGTACATGTGTCTAATAAATTCCCCTGATCCCCGAATCACTGTCCAGAGTATTCATATTATACAACAGCAGCACATCCGTCACTTCGCTGTGCTCCTCCAGAAAAGCAGAGGGGCCCCCTTTATAATAGCGAGTGTCGAATACATATATTTTTTTGTAATGGTGCGCCAGAAACGGCACCATGGAATTGGCATAGCTGTCCTTGATCAACACCAGTACCGCCTCAGAAGACGCGTTCTTATTCTCAATCTCCACCAGCGGATGGATATTATTCAGAAACATCGAATATTTATCTTTTTCTTGCAGATAATCAAAATTGTACAGACTGTCTGACACTTCCCCCGTATCCTGATAGGTGACGATCAGTTCGTCCGCAGGATTTGTAAAGATCGTGATCTCATCTTTCCTATGGCTGTAATCATTCACTTTAGAATACAATGTACCCGCAAATCCATCGGTGACGGTCTGCGCCTCAAGCGCTTCTTCCGGCACCGGCGAGATGCCCTTTTCTTCACAGTAAGCCAGATAACCGCAGTAAGCTCCCATTGTGGTCCAATGATGATCCGTGCGATAATAGAGCTGCTCTCCTGACGCTGCCAGAAGCTTTTCGCTGCAGTCTATCGCATGAATACCTGTGGCCTCATATATCTCCCTCGCCGTCTCCATCTGGCCGGAGAGGGGCGCATACGCCGGAAGCTTGTCTTCGTACACCGTCACCGCGGTAGGCACTAACATCAGACTGACTGCAACATCTTTTTCTTTTATCTTTTTATCAAAACTGACAAATGTGTCAATAATTCGTTCCGTGTTCTGCGGCACTGCATACGGCTCTATCAGGTACCCGTCCTCCCCGATATAAATGTGGTTTATTTCTTTTCTGCCGCCCGCAAGCTCCGTCTTTGTCTTTAAACCCATGAAAAAATCCCGCATAGGAAAATGATCCGCCAGCCAGTCACCGAGAGACTCCGTATATTCTCCGGCAAGCATTGCTTTTACGGTAAACTCCGGCATTTTTTCCAGATACCTGTTTTCATTCTCCGAAAACTCTTTTTTAGGACTCAGCAAAAGAACGGCTGACAGACACAAAACACCTGCGCAAAGCCCCCACACTGTCCATCTTCTTATCTTAGCATCCGAAATCATAATACCTCCTGTGCAGACCATTCCTCCCGCCGCATACCGCTCTTAAAACCTAAAGTATAAAAACGGGTTATAAGTATCGCTCACCATATACGCCGTTGACAACAAAAACAGCGCTGCAACACCCACTCCGGCGACAATGGATACCGCCTTGCCCTTTTTTCCGGAAAGCCCTAAAAGTTTTTTTGAAATCCACGGATATACCGGCATCGATACAATACAGGCAAGCGCGATCACCGGAGCGTAATTGCGCAGATACCATAGGAAACGGCCGTCCACGATACTGCTTGAAGCAAAAGAAAACAGGCTGCGGACATACTGCCTAAGTTCGCGCATATCCGTTATCGCAAAGATCACAAAGCCAAAAACAACGATAAACAGCGCATAAATATGACGAATCCATTCGGGAAGCCTTTCAAGCCTCTTTCCCCACACATACTTTTCAAGCGCCAGCAAAACGCCGTAATAGACGCCCCACAATATAAAGTTTGAAGAAGCCCCATGCCACAATCCGGTGAGGAACCACACTACGGCAATATTGAACAGATGCCGCGCCGCACCACGTCTGTTCCCGCCCAAAGGAATATACACATAGTCGCGAAACCATGTTGACAGCGAAATGTGCCAGCGCCGCCAGAAATCAGTCACAGAGACGGCTGTCAGGGGATATCGGAAATTTTCGTGATAGCTAAACCCCAACATCCTGCCCATCCCTATCGCCATATCGCTGTATGCACTGAAATCAAGATAAAGCTGCAAGGTAAAGCAGACTGCCCCCAGCCATGCGGTAGCAACGCTTATGTCTCCTGCTCCCAGAAGACGTATCTCCTCCCACAAGGCGCCCACCTGATTGGCAAGCAGCACCTTTTTGAAAAGACCCGTCATAAAACGCAAAAGCCCCTTTTCCATATCCTCCGCCGTTATTTTTCTGTCATGAAGCTGTTCGCTTATGTCGGAAAAACGCACAATAGGGCCTGCCACCAGCTGCGGAAACATGGAAACATAGGTAAGGTATGCGGAATAACTGCGCTCCGCTTTCACCTCACCGCGGTAAAGGTCTATGATATAACTCATTGTCTGGAATGTATAAAAACTGATTCCGATCGGAAGATGTATCCCCAGCGCTGCGATCTCCGTACCGAACGCCCCGTTGAACAGCGAAATGATAAAGTCCGCATATTTAAAAAAGGAGAGCAGCAGCAGATTGATGCACACCGAACAGCATAAAAAAAATCTCCTCCTGCCCTTTGTCGTACCGAAACGCTCCATCAACCGCCCGTTCGTATAATCGAGCAGGGTGGAAAAGAGCATCAACAAAATATATCGTGGTTCTCCCCACGCATAAAAAACAAGACTGAAAACGAGCAAAACACCGTTTTTCAGGGAAAAGTTATTCTTTGAGGATGGGAGCGCATAATATAAAATCAAACAAAGCGGCAAAAAAAAGAATATAAACGGAATACAACTAAATACCATGTCTCTCCTCCGCCCGTTTTACTCAGAACAGGCCGCTCTCAATGATATCCGTGATCGCTTCCGCATTTTCGGAAATGACAAGCCATATACAGTTGTCCTTCTCGACCACTTCGCTCTTTTCTACAATGGAAAACTGTTCCGGAATATAGTTTTCCATCTCGTTTTTCTTTTCCTCCACAACCGTCTGCAGGCACTCCGCAATTCCCGCCATATCATCTTTTTCTTTTACTTTCATGATGATAACGGTCTCCGCCTGTGCCGCGTCCTCCGACATACTGAAAACATACTCCTCCAGCACGGAAGTGTCGATGCCATAATAGTTCTCAATAAACTCCCCATCCATACACAGAGGCGACTCAAGAGCCACTTCCTGCTCAATCTCTTTATATACTTCCTCCACGGACTTCGGCGCTTCTTCCGCCACTTCCTCTGAAACCTCACTCTGCGCCGGGCTCTCCGGTGTCTGCGCCGCCTGAGTGCCACACCCGCCGCAAAGAAATGCTGCCGCCATAAAAGCTGCCGCAACTCTGCAGGATTTTACTCTTCTCATGACTGTCTCTCCCTTTTGCCTACTTATTTTTCGTTGTTTTTTCCGAAACCAGTGCTTCTTCCGATGCCTTTTCTTTCTCCGCTTCTTCCAATTCCTTTGCTTTCTCCGCATCTTCCTTCGCAAACTGCTTCTCCGCATACCGGGTCAGTTCTTTCTCCCACACAGCATATGCGGACTTTGAAAGATGCACAAAACCATCGCTGCAATATTTCTCTCCGAGATTTCCGGCTCCGTCAGAAATAGGGGTACACAGATCGATATATCCCCATCCGTTCTCCTCCGCCATTCCTTTGAGCAGTACATTGTATTTATCAATATTAGTGTTGTTCAGCTTTCCCTTCCCTTCGCCCTTCAGGGTGTAGGTAACGCTGATAATATTGATCTCGATGTCCGGAGACTTCTCTACGATCTTGTTTATGACCTCTTGATAAGTATCTCTGGCTCCCTCCAGCCCCAGAGGACTGATATCATTCATGCCGAGGAGTATGAACACCCGCTCGCTGCCGACAAGGGGCACCGCGTCCCAGACCTGATATTTTTTTCCTTTGTACATGGGATGCACATTCTTTCCGGCCACAGGTTTCATCGCATTGAGCGCCGAATAGCTTCCCGCCGCCAGAAAATCTATATCATGCACGAAAGTTGTCGCTTTCGAACTGTAATTGCGAAAACCGAGCATAATAGAATCGCCTATAAAAACAGAATTATCATAGTATTCCGCCAGTCTCTCCTCCGCCGTCTTCTCGGGCTCTTCCGGCTGCTCTGTCTGTGCACTTTCTGTTTGTTCACCATCTGTCTGTACACTTTCCGTCTGCACTTCTTTTTTCTGTGCCGGATCCTGTGACGCCGCTTTCACTTGTCCTGTCTGGCAACTCCCAAGCGCAAACGTAACTGCAAGCGCCGCACACAATATCTTTTGTCTTCTCATCGCTTCTTATCCCCCCTCGAAAACTACCATTCCACAGGTTTATATGTACCTTTTCATTCTAACACTATTTTCCCGCCACTACAAGCTAGTTTTCGCCTAAAATGCCCCAAAATATTCATCAAGCCACTCCATTCGTCTCTCCTGATAATCCAGAATTTTTTCAATATCAGCGGACATCTGATACTGGGGCCAGCGGGCGTTCTCTCTCTCGTTGACACCTGAAGCAATCAGATAATCCCTGTTGTCGCACAGTTTCTTCAAAATATTCTCCGTACTCAGAAAACTCTCCCTGTACCCGCTCCACCTATCCTGAAGAAAAGGTCTGACAAGTTCAGGATTTGTATCCCGCAGGAACGGAATTGCCCCTTCCTCATAGATCACCGTCCAGTCTTCATTGAAACCAACGGTATAAGTTTCACCGAACGTCAGATCCAGATCCCAGGGGATCTGGCGCATGACATAAGTGCCATCCTCCGCCACATCCGCGGCAAAATACATATTTTTATAGTAGTTATCACACCCGCTTACAGTCATGTTGAACAGAAGCATATCCACTGCATTCGACAAATATATTTTGTTCCCGGCAGACCCGACGTCCCCGTTCCCCCCATAAAATACCGAGAGGTAATCCCGCATAGGATACCATGCTTTCTCATAATCCGCGATCACATCGGGATACCGTATGCGTATGTAAGTCGCGATCCTCCACTTTTTGTCAATACTGGCCTGAATCTCCTCGTCCTTCGGTACAAACCAGTTTGTCATTTTATATAGCACATCGTTTTTATCCAATTCCAGCTTTTTGGCGTCCACCGGCTCGATCAAACCATAGAGTCCGACATACTCATGATCCATGATCAGTTCCAGATATTCCATGCGTGGACCGGGCTCATACACTTCCGTATTGGATAATTCAAACTGTTCCCAGATCTGGTATGCCGTCTTCTCACGAATACGGCTGGAATCCGCCCCCAGCCCTTTCAGTTTCCAGCTATTGTCAGAACGCATCCCCAGAAGCGATGCGTTAAAATTCTCTCCTTTGGCATCCAATATCCCTATGGAATAACCTTGCTTTTCCGGAGATAAGGCCGATGCCCCTCTCTGGTAATATCGTACTCCGGACTCCATGATCTCATACTGCCTCGTCTCCGTCCCCGGATCAAAGAGCTGCATCTGCCCGTAATATATCACGGAGGGATCATAGATAAAACGATCCGGATCCGTATCATAATCCCCCAGATCCTGCTGTTCCTCCCGTTCGGTGTTTATCGTCATGACTGGCATACCGCATACCGTCATAGACAGCTCATAGTAGCTTTCCCCGTCCACCAGCCACAGTTTAAAGATATGGTTGTCCCGAATACTTCCCGATTTATCTTCCCACGCCGGATCATATAAAGTACACAGAAACTTTTCTCTTGTATCGGCCGTTATCTCGCCGACCCATTCTTCAACGGAAAAATCCTGAGCAAGATAGACCATTCCGTCCTTTGTATACGGAAGCAGCGCCCCCCCAAAACAGACTCCGGGATTGACCTCGGCAAAGCGTCTCTCTTTTCCCTCAAGAAAGTCCAAATCATCCACGACCGGCACCGCCATCACTCTCCCATTATAGGGCACGGGCACACGGTAATCCATATAAACCTCATAACAATAACAGCCTGTCAGAACGACCATAGCCAACAGGCTGGCAATAAGCATAATACCGATCTTTCTTCTTCTCATCACTCACATCACATCCAAAGTTTTCTACAGGGCTGTCTCCCCGTCATGGGAAAGAAGCGACACCGCGTCCACGCCGGACAACCCGTTGATCTCGCGCACCATGTCCGCCTCACCCGTTTTCATCCGCAGTTCCACCACCATATCCATGCCGCTTTTCGTCAGATTTCTTGATTTGATGCGGGAATATCTGGCGAAACGAGAGACGATCTCCATCACTTCTTCCTCTGAATCACTATTTTGCGCATTGACCACCAATAGTAAAGGCGCGTTGGCAGTGGGCAGATAATCAAGCAGCAGCACAACGATCGTCACGCACAGAGACAGCATCAGCCCTATCCCGTACAGACCGGCGCCGCAGATGATTCCCACAGAAATCGACCAGAATAAGAACACCAGATCCATAGGATCCTTCACCGCCGTTCGGAAACGCACAATGGACAGCGCTCCGACCATACCAAGAGAAATGACAACGCTTGACTGTATCGCGAGAATAATAGCCGCAGTGATCATTGCCAAAGCCACCAGCGATATATTAAAACTTTTTGAATAAAATGCCTTTCTTGATACCAGCCGATACACAAAATATATGTAGATTCCCAAAACTGCGGTAACCGCGATAGTAACCGCCACAGACGTAATACTGAAATCAACGACATTTACTCCTTCCAGAAACGATCTTCTCAACACATCTTTAAATCCCATGATAACATTCTCCTTTTACTTTCTCTTTTAATCATGTATCCCTGTCTGTTCTCACACACAGAATCCCGCAGTAAATCTTCGGGATGTATAGTATTTTGAATATGCGGTCCGCTGCAGATCCCTCAACTGTAAAGTATGATAGATATGATCCGGCAGCAATCCGTCAAACTTGACCTCCAGCAAATGCATCCCCGCCGGCATCACAGGCCTTGCATAAATGCGCGGCTCCAAAAATGTATCGACATGGGCTGTGGCCGTAATATTGCGGTCAAATGTAATGCGTACATTGCCCGCAGAATATATAAAGGGCGTCCGCTCATATTCTACCACCACTTTCGGCCGGTACATCCTTGTCCTGTAATGCAGAAAAAATTTATTCAGCACAGAATCGGCGCTCTCCGGCATCTTAAATTCCCCGCCGAGAATTTCCCTGCACAGCTCCCCGCTTATCCTGCAGGCGGATTTATGCCCGAGGCCGTTTATCTTTTCTTTGGATTCCAACGTAATCAGTCCGGTTTTTCCGTCATAGATCCGTATTCTGAATTTTTCCCTGCTGTCCACGCCGTCCTCATTCTCATAATAACAGGAATCCCTGTAATCATCAAAATAGACGCTGCGCACAGTATACTTCCCGCCCTCTCCCGCATGGGGATCCGGACGGCACAAATTCTTTATCCGCATTTCCAACATGCGCATCTGTTGTTCGCTGCACTGATATTTCAATTCATTTCTGTAAACAATCTGTTCCACGATCCTCTTATCTCTCCATAAGCACAAATCTCCGCCCCGTGCGGATCTTTCCGCCGAACTGCCTCTGTCGGCAGACATCTGTTAATTATAACACACTTCGACAGACTCTGACAACCTTATCAGTCATCCACATTTTCTCTCCTACCCCAATACTTTCCTTGCGATATCCGCAGAGGCTTTCGCATCTTTCGCGTAAAAATCCGCGCCGATCTCCATGGCGTAGCCCTCCGTCAGCACAGCGCCCCCCACAAAGATCTTACAGGGATGACCGCTTTCCCGCAGTCTGTCGATGGTTCTTTGCATGGAAGAGACCGTGGTAGTCATTAACGCAGAGAGACCTACCAACGAAACTTTCTCGCGGACCGCCGCCTCAACCACACTCTCCACAGAGACATCCCGCCCCAGATCAATGACCTGATAACCATAATTTTCCAACACCACCCGGACGATATTTTTGCCGATATCATGGATATCTCCCTCCACCGTGGCCAGTATGATCTTTCCTTTGGAAAGACTCCCTCCGCCTCTCTCCGCGATCCGCGTTTTGATCAGGTCAAAACCGGCACAGGCGGCGTTTGCCGCATTGATCAACTGCGGCAGAAATATCTGCTGTCTCTCATACTTTTCTCCCACTGCGTCCAGAGCCGGAATCAGTTCTGTGTTGATCACCTCCAGCTCGGACTTGGTTTCCAGACACCCCTTCGTCAGATTTGCCACTTCCTGTTTTAAGCCCTTCAAAACCGCCGCCTCTATTGTCATTTCCGCAGGCGGCAGCGGCGCCGCATCCTTATATGACACAGATGTCACATCCTTATTCGGCGCAGATGCCGCATTTGCAAACCGCTCTATGTAGGCGGCACAATCTTTATCTGCCCCGGACAGCGCGCGGTAGGAAAACACCGCATCCATGATCTCTTTCTGATTCGGATTGACAATGGGGAAATCCAGCCCGCAGCACATGGCCTGTATCAAAAAGTTCACGGTCACACGGATCCGTTCCGGCAGTCCGAAGGAAATATTGCTGACGCCAAGCACGCAGTGCAGCCCCATTTTATCATGGATATACCGCACGGCTTTCAGCGTCTCCACAGCCTGCTCCTGTTGGGCGGATACGGTCAATGTCAGCGGATCGATCAACACATCCTCCCTGTCGATACCATGATCTATAGCCGCCTGCAAAATCCGCTCTGCGATGGCGACTCTCGCTTTCCAGGTTTTAGGAATCCCTTCTTTATCCATCGTCAGTCCTACCACCGCCGCACCGTATTTTTTGACTAAAGGAAGGATCTTTTTAAGCACTTCCGGCTCCCCGTTCACCGAGTTCACAATGGCTCGTCCGCTGCAGGCTCTAAGCCCCGCTTCGATAGCCGCGGGATCCGAAGAATCGATCTGCAGGGGCAGCAAAGTCACGCTCTGCACTGCTTTGACTACTCTGGTCATCATCTCCGCTTCATCGATCCCCGGCAATCCCACGTTGATATCAAGAATGTCCGCCCCGGCATCCTCCTGCTCGATGGCCCGCTCCATGATATAATTCATGTCGCACTCCCGCAGCGCCTGCGCAAAGCGCTTCTTTCCGGTGGGATTGATGCGCTCGCCGATCACAAGAAGTGAACTGCGCTCCCCGATTCCGGCCTGCTCCCCGACAGCGCCGAACTCTGCGGTTCGGGCAGACGAACACACGCCCACACGCAGTTTTTTTCTTTCGGTATTTACAGATTCATTCTTTAGGCAACCGGCCGCCTCTTTGATAAAGTCCGGCGTCGTTCCGCAGCATCCCCCAAAGATGGACGCTCCAAGCTTAGGAAACCTTGCCATCTGTCTTCCGAATTCGGCCGCGCTCATGCTGTAAACTCCTGTGGCCGGATCCGGCAGACCTGCATTTGGCTTTACGATCAACGGCAGGTCCGTCCACTGTCTGAGCTCTTCCACAAGAGGCGCCAGTTCCGCAGGCCCCAACGAGCAATTGATCCCCAGCGCGTCCACCGAAAGCCCTGTCAAAGTTAAAGCCATCGCCGCCACCGTAGTCCCCGTAAAAGTGCGGCCATTGGCCTCGAAACTCATAGTCGTCCAAACCGGCAGATCACTGTTTTCTTTTGCCGCAAGCACTGCTGCCCTCACCTCGTACAGATCCGTCATCGTCTCAAAAATGATAAGATCCGCTCCGTCTGCCGCGCCGGCCTTCACGACCTGCGCGTAGATCTCATAGGCTCTCTCAAAAGAGAGTGTCCCCAGAGGTTCGAGCAGTTCCCCGATGGGTCCCACATCTAACGCTACCCTCGCCCTTCCTCCTGCCGCTCTCTTCGCAGTCGCCACATTTGCGGCAATGACCTCCTCCACCGCATAGCCCGTGCCGGCCAGTTTATGGGCGTTTGCTCCAAAGGTGTTGGCGTAGAGCACCTCACTGCCCGCCTCCACATAACTTCTTTGGATCCCTTCTACAATATCCGGATGCTCCATGCCGAAAAGCTCCGGCCGCTCTCCCAGCCCTAAGCCTGCGGCCTGCAGCATCGTGCCCATGCCGCCGTCAAGTATGATCTTATCTCTCATGACAATTTTTCCCCTCTTTCCGATATCTGCAATCATAAAACAGGCTGCAGCTCTCACAGCCCCTTTCCCTGCGCCTTTTTGGCTTTTTCGAAATTCCGAGCACCGCGGTCACCGACTTCCCCGGTATCAGCAGAAGCGACGGGCTTAACGACAGCCCGATCCTCCTCCCCGTATCTAACGCCGCGCACAGCTTTATTTGCGCATCAAGAGGCAGATCTCCGTAGCCCGGACTGAAGCGATCCGTAAGATAAGCCCCCTCCGCTTCCACTTCCCTCCGCAGGTCAGCTTCAAAATTATCCGCCACATTTTCGATCGCCGCACTGGCACAGGCATCCATGATCACCGCATCAGCCACATTGCTCACACTTTTTTGGACAAGCAGCCTGTCGATCCCCTGACCTAACGTCACCGCCATCACCACCGCCTCACAACATCCCTCAAACAGTTCCCCGACATCTTTTCCCTCCAGAGACAGCGACAAAAAGTCCGTCCCGTCCACCGGCATCCTGCGCCAGACAAGCCGGGGGGAAGCCTCCGCAAGCACCTTTGCCTCACAGCGCTTTATCTGTTTTTTCAGTTCCTCCGGATACTCCTGTCCCCTGTACCCCAGATAGAGCAGTATTTCTTTTTCGTTCAGCCCTGTCAGCCTTGCCTGCATAACCGATCTCCCTTTTCATGTTCTTTCGACATTGTAGCACATCTCTGCTTTCTCTATCAACTCTAAGCTGGCTTTCCGCATTTCAAATTAAAAAACGGACTGCACGAAGCAATCCGCATTTTTTCATTCTTATTCCTCTACTCTCTTCAGGTGTATCTGCACTGCGATATCGTCCCCCTTTATCTCGGGAAGCAGGATTCCGCCCTGCATAAGCGCCGCGCCCGTGTAAATGTTTTCCGCACCTTCCACCCGATATCTGGCCTCTCCCGCAAGTCCGGTAAGTTTTATTCTCCTGCGCAGTTCATTGGGTTCCGCCCGGTAGACGACCCCCTGCACCAGCGCTTCCGACTTGTCCTTAGCCACAAACTCCCAGAATGAGAGATTTCCCTCTTCCGGATCGCAGATACGGTAGTAAAGTCCGTTGTAGATCAGATCCTGATATTTTTTATAGGTTTTCACCTGCTGTTTCACTTTCTGTTTTTCTTCCTCACTCAGCGTGTTCAAATCCAGTTCATAACCAAAACTGCCGGCCATCGCCACTTCCCCTCTTGTCTCAATGGAAGTCACTCGCCCGGTCTGATGATTCGGCACCGCGGACACATGGGAACCGACGGTGGAAATCGGATAGAAGAAACTCGTCCCGTACTGGATCACAGTCCTCTCATGGGCATCCGTATCATCACTGCACCAGATCTGAGGGCAGTAATACAGCATGCCTGCATCGAATCTTCCTCCTCCGCCGCAGCACCCCTCGAACAGAATGTCAGGAAATTCCCCCGTCAGACGTTCCAACAATTCGTACAACCCCAGAATATAGCGGTGGGGCAGCTCTAACTGCCTGTGCTCCGGAAGCGTGGGCGTATACCAGTCGCAGATACTGCGGTTGATATCCCACTTGACATACTCTATATTGTTTTCCCGAAGGATCTTGCTGATGACACAGTGAAGATACCCTATCACCTCCGGATTCGACATATCAAGGGCCAGCTGATACCTGCTGCGCATGGGGGCTCTGCCCGGTATGCGGATGGCCCATTCCGGATGGTTTCTGTACAGTTCGCTGTCCTCCGAAACCATTTCCGGCTCCATCCAGATACCAAATTTCATTCCGAGATCATTGATTTTTCCGATCAGTCTGTCCAGTCCGCCCTGCAGTTTTTTCTCGTTGACTACCCAGTCGCCGAGCCCCGAACAATCGGAATCCCGTTTTCCGAACCAGCCGTCGTCAAGCACCATCATATCGATGCCAAGTTCCGAAGCCTGTTTTGCGATCTCTTCGATCTTTGCGCTGTTAAAGTCAAAGTAAGTCGCTTCCCAATTATTGATCAACACCGGCCTCGAAGAGAGTTTATACTTCCCTCTGCACACATGGTTCCTGATCACATGGTGGAAGCGTTGGGATAATTCCGCAAATCCTCTGTCCGAACAGGACAACATAACCTCCGGAGCGTAAAAAACGCCGCCTTCCTCCAAATGCCACGCGAAAGTATCCGGGTGAATGCCCATCACGATCCGCGTCTGATCAAGCTGGTCTCTTTCGATCTGCGTCTGAAAGCCGCCGCTGTACAAAAGCGCCGCCCCCATACAAAAACCGTGCCCCTCCGTGGTGTTCTTTTCACACAGGAGCACCGTGGGATTTTGCTGATGGCTTGACATCCCTCTTCCGCTGCTGCTCTCCTGAATCCCGTGGATCAGCGTCCTCCGCTCAGCCTGCCGTTCCTTTGTGTGGCGTCCGTGGAAATGGATCCATTCCCATTCACCGTAGGGAATATCCATGCACAGACTGTGTACCCTGCCCAGTATCACAGAAGTTTTTCCTTGATTCTGCACAACCACGCTTCTTGTGATCACATCTTCCTTTTCCAGCACACCGTATTTTAAGGTCACCAATACGTCTGTCGCCGTATCTTTTAAAACGATCTCCAGCGTTTCCGCCTCCTCGTCCGCCGCATATACCGCAGGCAGACCGGGAATCTGATATTTTCCCTTTACAATGCGATACTCCTGATAGCGCAGATCCAGCGCGCAGCTTCCGTTTTCATGGGTGACACAGATTGCCGGAACCCGAAAGTCCCCCACACCGCCGGAAGCATATTCAAGGGGCAGCGTATCTAAAGAGTAAGTTCTCTGATTCTCCGCTTCGTATATATTTCCTGAAAATCCCACGTCCGGATAATCCAGAAGATAATCCATCACGCAGTCTGTCTTTGCACCGTACCACAAGTGATTCAACACACCGAAAGCATCCACCTTCATCTGATACAAAGTGTCCGCCGTCTCGATCTGAAAAACTCCGTGTTCTACTTTTACTGCCATGTCAAAACTTCCCTCCACTGTCTGTTCTTATTAGAATCTGTCCCTCCGCAGCTTATAACGGAGGGACAGTTTTTTAAGTGTCTCTATTTTAGCATACTTTTCCAATTTAAATCCAGCAGATAGCAGAAAGATTTTTTTGTTATCCTTTCACTGCACCGTTTGCCACACCGTTCAAGATCTGCTTCTGACATACGATATAGAACAGAAGGATCGGAATCAGAGCCAAAATATAGGACGCAAACGCCAGATTATAGTTCGTACCGAACTGGGTCTGGAAATTGAGCTGCGCCAGAGGCAGTGTGTTGACGCCTGTGCCGGACATGATTACGAGAGGCGTCATTACGTCGTTCCATGTGCCGAGAGCAGTCAGGATCGCCACCGTCGCATGCATCGGGGACATCATCGGGAAAATCACTTTCCAGTAGGTCGTCCATGTGGTTGCCCCGTCAATATATGCCGCCTCTTCAAGGGCTAACGGTATATTTTTCAGATATCCCGTATAGAGCATCACATTCATCGGCATATAGAATACCACATACAAAAGGATCACGCCAAGCCTGTTGCCCAGTCCCATCTGCGCCGTCTGTTTTACCAGAGGCATCATCAGGATAGCAAAGGGTACGAACATACCGCTCACGATATAGAGATAGATAATCTTAAAGGTTTTTCTCTCCGCCATGCCTCTCCCTATCGCATAGCCTGCGATAGAGTGAACAACGATCGCAATGACGATAGTCGCAACCGTAATCAACAAACTGTTGCCCAGAGAACGCCAGAAATCCGTCACTTCCATAGCTTGTCTAAAATTGTCGAAACTCCATGTGGATGGGAAGGCAAGCGCCCCGGCCACATCGTTTGTCATTTCACTCGGCTGCTTGAAGGCTATGATAAACGCCATATATAAGGGAAAGAATACGGTTATGGTGCCTAAGATCAGGACGAACGTCAGCACCCAGTTTGTTCTTTTTTCTTCCTTCATTATAACTGTTCCTCCTTCTTATTCATTATCGTCAACTGAGCCACAGTGATCCCCACTATCACCAAGAAGAAGATGACTGCGTTTGCGCTCTGGAATCCGAACTGTCCGCCATCCATACCGTTTCTGTAGATCAGATAGGAGATGGACTCCGTGCTCTGTGCCGGGCCGCCCTTTGTCAAGGACATGATCTGGTCAAATACCATCAGAAGATTTTTTGTGCTGAGCACCAAATTGATCGTCAGGAACGGTACCACGAGGGGCAGCGTCACTTTCCAGAATTCCTGCCATTTTGTTGCGCCGTCCAGATTGCTTGCCTCATACACATCCTCAGGCACCGTCTGAAGGCCGGATATGTAAATAATGGTGTTCGTTGCCACTGCCTGCCATACGCCGACGATCAAAACGCCGATCCAAGCATATTTCTCACTCGCCAAAATACTGTTCTGGATCCAGCTGATATTTAATGCGCTGCCCACCGCCGGAACGATGTAGGTGAAGAAGAAGCTGAAAATATAACCGATCACGAGCCCCCCCAGAATATTCGGCACAAAGTAGATGCCTCTGAGTGCGCTCTTAAAGCGGATGCGGTTGTTTAACCCAAGCGCCATGATCAGGCTGAGTACATTCACGAGCACTGTGCCCACCAGTGCGTATTTAAAGGTAAACAGATAACTCTTGCCTACTCTGAGATCCGTAAACAGATCCTTATAGTTTCTGAATCCTACATAATCATAATCACCATAACCGCGGTAATTGGTAAAGCTATACATAAATCCCTTCAACATGGGCAGTGTATTAAATGTGAAGAACAATAAAACTACCGGTATCGTAATTGCCCAGAATGTTTTTTCCCGGGTGGTCATTTTACTTTTCATAGCAAAACCCTTTCCTTTCATTATTTTTTAGTGTTCTTTCTGATACTGTTGTACTTTCCAAATCAAATCCCTGTTATATCTGGTCCAGTCCGAATCAAACCGCGCAAGGAAAGTGTCCACCGCACTATCGCTCTCATCCAACAGGAATGTCTGGATCATAGCATCCACGCTCATCTCGCTGGGATAATGGTGATCCTGATAGTCTGTCATTCTGCCTGCTTCTATGTATGCTCTCATACCTTCTAACTCAGCGGGAAGTTCAAAATCGCCCTCCTTGCAGGCGATACCGCCCTGATCCTCAAGGTAAATATTGATTGTCTCATCTTCATAGAGGAACCGCAGCACTTCGTACACCGCTTCTTTATTTTTGGTTTCCTTCATCACACAGAAATGCAGGTCAACACCTGAGTTCAGCACATTGTCTGCTTCCGATTCGTTCGCCGGGAACGTAAAGGAATCGATATTCATATCGGGGTTTACCGATTTGATCTGGGGAATCGCATAGTTACCGATCGTATACATCGCGGATTCTCCTCTCGCAAAGGCGGTACAGGCATCGTTATAACCGTAGGCATAGGGATTAGGCTCCGCGTACTCAAGAAGCGCCTCCGTCTTTTCCGCCACTTCACGATAGTTTTCAGTAAAAGTTGTGTTGCCCTGATTTACCTGCGCACAGGTATCTGACGGAGTAAGTCCCACTGCCAGTGCATTCCAAGGCGCCAGACAGGTCCAAGTGTCTTTGTAGCCAAGATACAGGGGCTGTATTCCCTCGGATTCAATCTGTTCGCAGAGCGCTGTAAACTCCGACCACGTCTCCGGAATCTCCCACCCGTGTTCTTCGAACATATCCTTGTTGTAGAGAACGCCTGCCGCATTCGCCACATAGGGAAGCGCGTAAATACCATCCTGCGGAATGAATTCCAGTTCTTTTTCCATCTCTGCATAGGCCGGTTTCACCTGCGCCGTCACATCCAGATCGGAAATGTCCATAAACAGTTCCGCGTCAAGGAAATTGGAATAGTTGATATCGCCGCCGATCCCAACGATATCGGGATAGTTCTCTCTGATAAACCTAGTTTTTAAAATTGTCATCGCCTCATTCGGCGATTCGATCGTCAGATGGATATCATCGTGAGTCTCATTGAAACGAGCCTCGATCTTTTCCATCGCTGACACCGCCTCCGGTTTGTAAGACACCAGTTCTACCTCGATCTTACCGTCCGATGCTGTCTGTCCGCAGCCTGTCAGACCTGCCATACAAAACGCGAGCCCAAACACCGCTGCCGCTCTCCCTCCAATCTTTCTTTTTGACATATTTCCCTCTTCCTTCCTATGTTATTTTTTGGAACTTTATTTGCATTTTTATTCTAACATACCATTATGCAGTCAAAAATAGCTTGATTTTTCATATTTTATGCCAATATGCTATATTTTATGATATAATAGCAATAGATGACGCATTATGGTATAAGCAATGAGCAGTGGTCTGAAAAACTAATGTGAATTTTCGTCATGCTCGCATGTAAGAAAATTCAGATTTGGTTTTCAGGACAGGGCGAATGCCCGCCATTCGGAAAATCGCAGATTTTCCGAATGGCACTGCGAATTGACGGAGGCAACACGACCACACCCCCAGCGCACCGAATGGCGCTGCGAATCAACGGAGGCAACAGCATGGGCAACACATTCTTCAACATCTTCCCGAATGAAAACTTTATCGATCTCGATATGTACCAACACGGCTACGAACAGTGCGATCCCGGCCATTCCTTCGGCCCGATGGCAAGAAATCACTATCTGTTCCACTATGTCCTCTCCGGCACAGGGACACTGATGTCAGACAACTCTAAAGGTGTGACCCAGACCTTTTCCGTGAAAAGCGGTCAGGGATTTTTGATATACCCCGGGCAGATCAACACCTACTTTGCCGATGAATCCCTCCCGTGGGAGTACATGTGGATAGAATTTGACGGACTTCGCGTGAAGGAAGCCTTCGATCTGACGGAACTCTCTCTGGATTCTCCTGTATACCGCCCTCGTTCCAAAGAACTGCGGGAACTGATGGTGCAGGAAATGACCTACATCGTCCATCATCCGAAGGAGGCTCCCATGCATCTGATCGGCCATCTGTACCTGTTTTTGGATTACCTGACGCGTTCCGCCACAAGGACTACGCAGGTACACAGCAGCAAGATGAGTGATTATTATATTAAAGAAGCGATCAATTTTATTGAGCAGAATTTTCAGAATAATATCTCGATAGAGGAAATCGCCGGCGTGTGCGGCATCAACCGAAGTTATTTCGGAAAGATATTCCGGAATTCCGTGGGGCGCTCCCCACAGGAATTTCTGATGAATTACCGCATGGTAAAAGCCAGAGAACTTTTAAAGCTGACCTCACTGTCCATTGCGGATGTGGGATCCGCGGTAGGATATGAGAATCAGCTTCATTTTTCCAGAGCATTCAAAGGCGTCTACGGCATTTCCCCAAGAGAATGGCGGAATCAGAATAAGTAATCTCCGCAGTCTGCGATATCAAAACGCCCTCCCTCCTTCGGCGGATAGGCATCTGTGGAGATGAACCGGTTATTCCTCATGCATATCTTCTCCACCTGCCTCAGACACAGCAGTCGTTCATCAAAACAGAAAAATTCATTTTCTTCCAGCAGGAGGCGTCCGTGGAAAAACCGTCCCTCTCCGCCTTTTACTTTTGGACAGACCACCACGGGAGCGCCTCCCCATTCCGGCACGTAGGAACAATTCATAAAACGATTATTCCTGAGAACCAGTTCCCTGACAGCCCCGGACTCATACCAGTATTCCGCCTCCCCTTCCAGATAAACCGCCGCGCCGGAAGTCTCAAACAGGCACCGCTCCACAACAGCTTCTCTGCATGTGAGCAGCACGCCTCTCGCCCTGTTTCCACGAAAAACGCAGTTTTCCACATATGCTTTGGGGGAGCGCGTAAGATTTTCCGCCACCAGCCTTCCCTCCGGCAGAGGCGGCAGCGGTTCTTCCGTCTCCACCTCCATTTTTCCCTCCTCATCTGTCCGAACTTTACGGACTCTCCCCCGCCAGAACGGCCAAAGCTCGTCCGCCCTCATGATTGCAAGTTCGTCTCCCTCCTTCGCTAACGGCACTCCTTCCTGCATCTCATGCCCCCAGCCAAACTGCACCCGATATGGGTCCGGCTTCCCGCATACAACGGCGTAGAAGCCGTGTATATTGATCCCGTCATCCATCTGGTTCTCAAAGCGGCAGTCCTTTAAACGGATCAGACCGCTGCAGTTTACGAAATGTGTGGCATCGGCCGCCACCGAAAAAAGGCGTCCCGTCTCGCCGCGCGGAAATACCCCCAGCCGGTTCAGACTCACATTTTCGCACCGCTCGGCGAGAAACCCCATTCCCGCCGCATGGTGTATCCGAATCTCTTTGCTGACGATGTCTCTTGAATCCACGGCATAAACAGCGGGAGCGGTACGCGGATGGTGACGGAAAATCAACTGATTGCCTGCGCGGCTCCCCTCAAAAAAGCATTCCTCCCCCTTCAGATCGATCTGTACCACATCCTTAGAAAGCGCTTTAAAGTCCGGATGCCTCCCCACCTTCTGTTTTTCCGTGCAAAAGTACAGATCCTCTGTCCCGTACGCCGGCGCATGGGTTTTCCTGTCCATCTCCAGACACAGATGCACGGCATATGCGAAATCCTCCCTCTTAAATATCAGCCTGTTGCCTTCCACATACCAAGGATACTGTTCTGCATCTATGCGGACTCTCATTCTTTGCCTGCCCGCCTCCAGAATCTCCCCCTGAGAATAGACCGGACTGTCGTAGTCCAGTGAAAAATTCTGCAAAATCACTCCATCGCAGTTTACTATATGTAGCGGCAGCATCCCTCCGTGAAAGATCCATCTGCTGCCCCCGCCGTCAAGCGTAAAATCCTGCATCCCTTCCGGATAAAAAGCCACCGCCACCCCACCGCAGTCGTCATGATTCGAAATATGCAGTTTCCGCAGGGGAAGCCTCGGATAAAAATGATATTCCCCAGGCTCCATCCTGAGAACAATCCCCCTCTCACCGCGCAGATGAGCCATTAGTTCTCTGACTTTTTCCGTTGTGTTTTCACAGTTGCCCGGCAGAATTCCCCAAGCCGCCGCCTTCACTTCCCTCTTCATCATTCTTCTCTCCACCGTTTACGGTATTTTTCTTATAACAGCACAGAAGGCAGTGCTTTCGCCCCGCCTTCCGTGTTTCAGAAAACTCTGATTTTTGTTACTCCCCCTGTGCCGCAAGGAATTCCTGTGCCTGTTTCTGCATCTCTGCATACACAGTGTCCGCCCCTGCTGTAGTCATCTTTTCTTTCAGTTTCGCGATATCACCTGCGGGATCGTCCGTAAAGCCCAGTCCCAACAGCTTGTAATCTGTATTGAATATCTCTGTGATTGCTGCGACCTCATTCTTTACACTGCTGTCGTCAAACACGAATGTCTGATAACGTCTGCTGCGCGCGTTCTCTTTCCAGACCTCATTCAACTCTTCCAATCCGGGAATGCCGCCTTCCACAACGCGCCAGTTTGCATCGTTTCGCACACCCCAGTTACAGTTGCTGTCATACGCATAATTTGCGCTGTCAGGCAGAGAGACCAGAGCATTGTCGCCGGAAGCCTCCCAGTGCTTGCCTTCGATGCCATAGCAGAACAAGCTGTTTACTTCCGTATCGTTGCGCAGATAATCGAGAGCCATCAGAGCACGCTCCGGATTTTTGGATTTGGAGAAAATGCTCATACCGTTTGCCAGATAAGAGTTCAAAATAGGCGGTACGCCGTCCTGCGCATCAAATACGCGGACATCCCATTCCGGATGCTCTGTGGACATCTGGGCGTAGATACTCTTTGCGGTATTTGCATTGCACAGAGCAAGCGCGGACTTGCCTGCCTGAAAACTCTCCGTATTATTCTGTGTGTTCACAACAGCGTTCTTGCTCCAGAAGCCTCGATCTTTCCAGTCTTTCAGACGCTCTATAACACCCTGAAACTCTGCCTGATCGTAATTTCCCTTCACCGCAGCGGTATCATCCAATTCGCTGACGCTGCCGATCGCCTGCCAGGTACCAATACCGGCCACTTTCTCCTCGGACTCCCAGTTTGCCTTCTCCCACATGCGGTCAAATACAAACAGTTTATCGTAATCGGAACCGACATCCAGAGGGATCAGTGTGGGTTCATTTGCCACAATGGCATCCATGTAAGCTTCCGCCTCATCCAGAGAGGCAACCGACGTAATTTCGTATTTATCCATCAGATCGCCCCGTGCCATATAAACATAGGATGTGATCTCTTTATAGTTCATGGGCAGCATATACACCTGTCCGTTAACCTTTGCCTGTTCCCAAGCCTCGGAATAGATCGTCTCCGCCGTCATGGGAGCATAAGTCTCAAGCGCCTCCTGCGTGATCTCCCAGAAGCCCTGCTTGGTCGCCTGTGCATTATAGAAGCACCAGTCTGCCGTGTAGATGATATCCCATTCTTCACCGGATGCAAAAATCAACGGATACTTGCTCTCATACTCGCCCCAGCTCATAAACTTTACATCGATGGTTGCATTGATCTCTGCTTTCAGTTTTTCATTGATTTTTGCAAACACTTCATCGTTGTCCACCGGTCTGTCTCCGATCAGATACATCGTCAGAGTTACCTCCTCGGAAATATCCGGTGCACCTGCCTCGGCCCCGCCGGTTTCTGTGCTCTCCGTACCGGAAGCTTCCGGAGCCTGTGGTGTTTCCGTAGATGCAGGCGTATTGCCGCAGCCGCTCAAAACCCCCATTCCAAGCACCGCCGCCATAAGCAGAGCGCCAATTTTTGTTCTTCTCTTCATAAACGTTTCCTCCTTTTTTCATACCGTTTATATAAAAATTCTTCCGAATTTTTTACCTGTCAAAATGGATATCCCGTCTCTTTTTATCCCTTCACCGCACCGATCGTGACACCTTTCACAAAATACTTCTGCAAGAAAGGATACAGCAGGATAATGGGGCCTGTGGCCACTACGGTCATAGCTAACTTCATCGGTTCGCTCGGCACATCGCTGGCCGGAATCCCGCTTCTTGCGGCTGCGGCATTCATCGCCTGAGCCTTGGTAAGGATATTGTTTAAAAAATACTGCAGCGGATACATATCCCGCCTGCCCTCATCAAGAAACAGCATCGCGTTGTACCAGTCATTCCAGTAATTCAGGGCGATAAACAGCCCCACCGTGGCAAGTCCCGCTTTGGATAAAGGCAGCGCGATACTCAGATAGATTCTGAAATCTCCGGCGCCGTCCAACTTCGCCGATTCATACAATGCCTCCGGAATACTCATCATGTAGCTTTTCAAAATCAGCAGATAAGTCACATTGATCAGGATCGGCAGAATCAGCGCTATCATGCTGTTATGAAAATGCAGATACTTTGTGTTAAAAATGTACCAGGGCACCAGACCTCCCCCGAAGATAGAGGTGAAGTAAAAGAAAAATGATACCTGATACCGATACCGAAAATCACGGTTGGCCAGCACATAAGCCGCCATACTGGTAAACCACAGCCCGATCACCGTCCCCGTCACCGTAACAAAAATCGTGACGCCGTAAGCCCGCAGAAGCTCTTCCGGAATCCTAAACAACATTTTGTACGCTTCAAAGGAAACCGTCTCCGGAATCAGTCTGTAACCGTGCAGCTGGATGGAGTATTGTTCCGACACGGATCCGCTAAGTACCAGAAGAAACGGCAGCAGGCATGCGGCCGAAAGCACTGCCAGTATTACATATGAAAGTATGTTAAATATGACGCGATCCCGTCCGATCGGCTTTTTTCCGTGATGTTTTGCTCCTGCCATACCCATATTCTCCCCTCTGAGTTCTGTTTTTTTACAGTTTTTGGCCGCTTAGAACAGCGCATATTCCGGTTCCACCTTCTTAACCGCACGATTCGCAATCAGCACCAGAATAAAGGATAGTCCCGACTGATAGAGGCCCGCCGCACTGGTCATGCCGAATTCCTGAAGATCAAGCAGGGAACGCGTCACATAGGTATCGATGACATCCGTCACTTCCAACACCATCGGATTATTTCCGGTCACCTGCCAAAACATTTGGAAATCGCCCTTCATGATCGTTCCGATCGCCATCAGGAACAGGATCACCACTGTGGGACGTATGCAGGGCAGTGTGATATATCTGATTTTTTGCCACATGGTGGCGCCGTCCAAATCTGCTGCCTCAAACATTTCCCCGTCGATACTGACAATGCTGGCCAGATACATGACCGTTCCGTACCCCACGTTCTTAAAGGCGCTGACCACGATCAGTATCACCGGCCACGCGGCCTTATTCGAATACACATCCAACGGTTCCATCCCCACCGTTCTCAGAAAACTGTTCACTGCACCGAACTCGTAGTTAAACATATTGTAAATAAATGCTCCCACCACGACCCATGAGATGAAGTAAGGCAGAAACATAACCGACTGTGTGATCCTCTTAAAGTATTTTCCCGCCAGTTCGCTCAGCAGTATGGCACAGGTGATCTGCAGCGTAGTATTCACACACAAAAACGCAATATTATAGAGAATAGTGTTTCTTGTTGTGCTCCACGCCTTCCCGGATTGAAAGAAATACGAAAAATTCTTTAAACCCACCCAGGGACTTCCGAAAATGCCGTCGTGATAGTTGAACTCTTTGAACGCCAGCACGATTCCTCCCATCGGAATATAACACATCAAGATTACGACGATCGCCGCCGGCATTATCATAAGCCACTTTACACGGTTATCTTTCAGGTCGCGCAAAAACGGGTGTGCGGTCTTTTTCATCGCGTTTTATCCTCCATAGTTTTTCATAATATCGCTTTTCATATTTTGACAGATTTCATGGTTATATCCTAGCAGAAGGCTGCCGCGAAAACAACGGGACAACATTTCGAAAAGAGGGCATCTTTATGTTCTTTGTCTATTTTTGCCCTTTTAAAGGGGAATGCGCTTGAATTTTTGTCATATTTTATATATGATTGATTCATGGAGAAGAATTAAGAGGTGAATATGATGAATTTTTCCGTACTGATCGTGGATGATGAAGCAATGCCGCGCACTGTTTTACAAAAGCATATTCCATGGGGCGAACTCTCCGTCTCAAACGTTTACCTCGCCACCGACGGAGCGGAAGCCGTAGAGCAAGCGCGCAGGTTCCGCCCTGAAATCATTATCAGCGATATCAGGATGCCGCGTTTAAACGGTCTGGAAATGGCTGCCGCCGTGCGGGAATTTCTGCCCGCATGCCAGTTCATCTTTCTCAGCGGCTACTCCGATAAAGAATACTTAAAAAGCGCCATAAAACTGAGAGCGGTGAACTATGTGGAAAAACCATTGGATCTCGATGAGATAACCGCCGCTGTCAGAGAGGTCACGACGCAGTTAAAGCGTGAGATAAAACCGACGGAGGAGGAACTGTTTTTCCACGGAGAACACTGTCCCGAAAGGCCTCTGAACGACGAAGTGTACCTCGCTGCCGACGACCTGCTTCCCCAACTCAAAAAATCGATCAGACACAATAAAAAGGAAAATACTTTCGCTGCTCTGAAAAAGCTGTACGATGAGATCCGTCTCTGTGAAGGGACATCCCCGGAATATGTACGGCATCTATACTGCCGGATCCTTTTCCTGTTTTTGCATGCCGCAGAAAGCCGCAATATCCGCGGGCTCACCGAAGGGGCCGATCACCTGTTGTACGCTGTTTCAAGTCAGGAAACTTTGGCGGGACTGAGAGATCTTTTGTTTCAGACCGCAAATGATTACTTTTCCTCTGAGGATTCCTCCAGTCCGGATATTTTCACGCTGGTGGAAAACTATATTGAGAATCATTACCGGGACTGCTCTCTGACGGTCCAGCATATCGCCGAAAGTCTCGGCTTCACAAATACATACCTGTGCGCCGCCTACAAAAAAAGCTGCGGCCGGACCATCAATCAGCGCCTGACCGAGGTGCGGCTTTTCCACGCAAAGAAACTGCTCACAGGGACTAACTGTAAGCTCTACGAAGTGGCAAATGCCGTAGGTTATCAGGACGGCAAATATTTTGTCAAGCTGTTCACCAGAGAGACCGGTCTTTCTCCCAGAGAATATCAGCGGAGGCACACTTATGATGAATAAGCTTCTGCAATGGTTCAAGTGGTCAGCCGCCCGCGGAAAACTTGCCGGCCGGCTGATGTGCATCTATTTTCTGCTGATCGTTCTTCCTCTCGGGATGTTTTCTTTTTATGCTTATCGGCGGGTCAGGGAAATGATACAGAATCAGACTCTTCTGGCCGCACAAAACTCTTTTGATGACACCTGCCTGTCTTTGGAACATCTTCTCGGCCGCTCAGACGGGGTCATTGACATCCTCGCCGCAGATCCCCTGATTTATATGATGGCCTCGGGTGATCCGCTCGATTATACCTATATGCGCCGTCTGGAGGACTCCGACCAGCTTGCCACTACCTTTGAGCATCTCCGCACGCTCTCGGATGTAGATTTCATCCGGCTCTATGTAAGCAACGACTATTCCTATTCCAATACTACGACCAACATTGTCCAGATAAGCGAAGTAGAAGAAAATGACTGGTACCTGACAGCTTCCGGGGACGGCAGGCGCCTGTGGTGCGCTCCCTGCGATTTTAAAGAGTCGGAAGATCCCGCAAGGCCCCCCTGCTTTTCTTCCCTGCAGATGATCTATAATCCCCGCAGCATCAAGGAGCCCTTAGCTCTCCTGCGGGTGGATATTGAAGCCAGACAGGTGGAGGAACTCGTGAACAGGACATCTGTCACGGAAAACGGATTGCTGCTTTTGCTGCGCGGAGATGATATCCTGCTTTCCTCGGACTCCTCCGCCGACATTCCCCATGTGGATGCCTTGGTCAGTCAAATGCAGGGCATTTCCGCCGACACTTGGGAAACGATCCGGACGGAAAACACGGATTACTATGTCCGCTGCAAAAAGATCGGTCCCTCGGACTGGTATATCGCCGGCATTCTGCCCCCTCAGGACATATTCCGTTTAAGCCGTGAGATGAGCTTAGAGATGCTTGCCATCGTCATCTGCTTAGCGTTTACGGCATACTTTCTCGCCTGCCTCATCAGCCGCTCTACCCTGAAGAGGATCGAGCAGCTTACCGCAACCATGCAGACTGTGGAAAAAGGCAACGTGACAGTGCGCCTTGCGCCCTCGGGCAGCGATGAGATCACGCAGGTGATGGAAGGGTTTAATCAGATGATGGATCGAGTGGACATACTGATGGAGGAGAGTCTGGAACAGGGACGCCAGATCAAGAATCTGGAATTAAAAGCCCTTCAGGCGCAGATCAATCCGCACTTTTTATATAATTCTCTTGATCTGATCAACTGTACCGCCATCGACCGCAATGTTCCGGAGATCAGCCGCATGGTCAGCGCTCTTGGAAAGTTTTACCGCCTTTCTCTCAGCAAGGGACGTGAGGTGATTTCTCTGTCCGACGAACTGAGACACGCAAAACTGTATGTGGAGATACAGAACCTGCGTTTTGAGAACCACATTCTCGCCAAGTGGGATGCAGACCCTTCCGCCGACCGCTGTCAGATCATAAAGATCGTTCTGCAGCCCATCATTGAAAACGCCATTCTCCACGGTATTTTTGAAAAGCCCTCAAAATCCGGATGCCTGAACGTGAAAGTGAGGCGTCACGCCGACGGTATCCGCATCACCGTGGAAGATGACGGCATCGGCATGGATCAGACCACGCTGGTCCGCAATTTTTCCCGGATGACGAACACCGAACACGCAACAGTCTCCAGCGGTTACGGAATACGCAACATTCAGGAACGGCTGACATTAGCCTACGGCCCTCCCTACGGTCTTTCCTGCGAAAGCATCCCGGGGGTGGGAACCACAGTCACAGTATTCATTCCGGCTATCATTCCGGAAAAAGATCAGGAGGAATAACAAATGATACGATTTTCTGTTTTTAACGATGCGGACTGGCTTTATCCGGATTCCGCCCACAGCGCCCTCACAGACGTCAGTCTGCATCTCCCCAGAGGAGGCCATGACGGCGCCCAGATCCTTGTGGATGCCTCCCATGCTCCGGTATCCGTATCCTGTCGTCCGGACGTTTCCTGCCGCAGCGGGGATAATGCTTCCCCCACCCTGCAGTTATACAGACTGCTTCCCGTGGGTGTCAACGAAAACACGTCTCCCACGCTGATGACTACGACCGACTATGAGTCCTGTCGGGAGTTTGTCACCAGAAAGGCTCCTTTTGATGTCTATGACGCGCTGAAACCCTTTGACGGCGAAATTCCTGAGGGCGGACGCTTTGCCCTTTATCTGTGTGCCGAAGCGTCTCCCGATGCTGTGCCAGACATCTATTCCGGTTCGCTAACGATCACGGACGATGACGGACAAACGGATATTCCTATCCGTTACACCGTTCATACCCCCGTTGTCCCCTCCCTCTCCGCCTCCGGACTTGGCATGCTGAATTTCTTTGACTACGACGGTCTTGCCAGACAGCACGAAACAAGCAAGGGGAGCGATGAATACTGGGAAACCTTCCGCTGCTATGTCCGGGCCCAGATCGCCCTGCGCTGCACCCACATCCTGCTCCCCGCCGGAGAACCCGTATATCAGGACGATGTGCTGAGCGGATTCGATTTCTCCGCGGCCATACGGGCCGGGCGCATCGCCCTTGAGGAGGGCGCTGTCCGGCTGTGCGGCGGCCATGTGGCCCACTGGCACGAATGGGACGATGGGGAATACTATCCAAACTGGGATCAGGCCACCGGGATCACCACCCCTCAGGGCTATCTGCAGATGCGCCTCTATTTCTCAACATGGGCGCAGGTTGTGCGTGAAAACGGCTGGGAGGGCTGCATGACTCAGGCTCTGGCCGACGAACCTCAGACCCACAACGATAAAACCTACCGCATACTCGCCGCCATGTTTCGGAAATTTCTGCCTTCCGTTCCCATCATCGACGCGGTGGAAACGGTCAATCTCGGCGGCGGCATCGATATCTGGGTGCCCAAGCAGGACACCTATGAAAAATGGAGAGAAGACTATGCGTTGCTGCAGGCCGCCGGAGAGGAAATGTGGTTTTACACCTGCGCCTTCCCGGCCGGCCCTGCCATGAACCGCAGTATGGACCTGCCCCTCACCGTGAGCCGCCTTGTGCTTTGGATGGGCGCCCTCTACCGCTTATCCGGATTCCTGCACTGGGGATTTAATTATTATATCGGAGAAGATATTTGGCACAGCGCCTGCTGTCCCCACAAAGGTGCGCTCCTGCCGGCAGGCGACGCTCATATCGTATATCCCGGAGCGGACGGCGCTCCTTTACGCAGTATGCGCTTTGAAGCCCAGCGGGGCGGGGCGGAAGATTACGAACTGCTCCGGCAGGCCACAGCGGTCTCCCCCGATAAAACCGATGCTCTCATCCGGACGGTCTGCACCACGTTCCGTGACTATGTGAGAAGCGGAGAAGAAGTTGCCGCCGCCAGACAAAAACTGATCGAACTTTTAGAGAAGGAGGAACTTTGCAATGGCTGACACAAGATGGTTTCAGGAAGCTCGTTTCGGCATGTTTATCCACTGGGGGCTTTATGCCGTTCCCGCAAAAGGGGAATGGTACGCCAGCATCGACAAAGTCCCCGCGGCCCAATATGAAAAATATTTTCACGCTTTTGATCCGGTGGATTACAATCCCCGTCTGTGGGCACATATGGCAAAGGAGGCCGGCATGAAATACGCCGTGCTGACCGCCAAACACCACGAGGGGTTCTGTCTGTTTGATTCCGCATACACCGATTACAAATCCACCAACACCCCCGCAGGACGGGATCTCGTCCGCGAGTATGCAGATGCCTTCCGCGCCGAGGGCATCCGCGTCGGCCTGTACTATTCCCTTGTAGACTGGCATCACCCGGACTATCCGGCCTACGAAGATCCCTTTCACCCTGAGAGAGGGGCCTTATCCCGCAGGGATGAACACTGCTCTTTTGACCGTTATCTGGATTATATGCACGCGCAGGTAAAAGAACTGTGCACAAACTACGGAAAGATCGATCTGTTCTGGTTTGACTTTTCCTACGACGATTACTGCGGGGAAGGCTGGCGCGCGGAGGAACTGACAAAAATGGTCCGCACCCTGCAGCCGGACATCCTGATCAACAGCCGTCTGGAGGCAAGCGGCGGCTCCCTCGGCAGTCTGCTCTCCGACGCACCCACTGACTGGGCCGGCGATTTTGCAACACCCGAACAGGTCATTCCGCCCGCGCCGTTATTTACTCCCGCCGGAACGCCGGTCTGCTGGGAGGCCTGCCAGACCATGAATAACAGCTTCGGCTACACGAGATGCGATCTCTTCTTTAAGAGTTCCCGCACATGCATTCATCAGCTTGTGGAGTGCGTCTCCAAGGGCGGTAATTATCTGTTGAACGTCGGGCCGGACGCAAAAGGCTCTTTTCCTCCCGAGTCCGTTTGTATTTTGACCGAAATCGCAGGATGGATGCGTCGAAACGCAGACAGTATCTACGGCTGCGGCCTAAGCCCTCTTTCGGTCTCCGCCTTCGGATGCCGTGTGACAGCCAAGGGCCGGACTCTCTATCTTCACGTGATGGAACAGCCCGTAGGGCCGCTTGCCCTGTCGGGGATCTCCCCGGACCAGATCAAAGCCGCACGCCTGCTTTCCACCGGCGCGGAAATAGAAGTATTAAAAAGCGGCTGGGCCGTACAGAACTATCCGGATACCACTTTCCTGAGTCTGGCCGCGCAGGCAAATGAGACCATGCCGCTGCCGGATGAAAAGGATACCGTTATCATGCTGGAACTTTTTTAAGGGGCGCTGCTCTCCTGCCCTTTCGTCAGCAGCTTTAAAGAAAATTTAAGAATTCCGTAAAAGACTTTTCATGATTATCCTTGTTAGAATTAAGGAAAAAACAGGAGATTGCAAAACTCATTGATTTTGCTGTTTTGTTGTATAAAATATACGGTCCAACGCAGGCACGCTTTCGCTGCGGCTCG
>ERZ777011.781-NODE-781-length-44336-cov-6.273029_pt1 | contig 44336 bp, 50 predicted proteins | sample MGYA00374964_ERZ777011 | MGnify/ENA primary metagenome ERZ777011 (study PRJEB29310, sample SAMD00008975) | mouse gut metagenome | study: EMG produced TPA metagenomics assembly of the Metagenome analysis of fecal microbiota from mouse which was promoted...
GTCTATGTCGCCTACTCTATCCAGGGCTACCTTTGGGGTCGGTGTGCAGTCGGTGAGAAGTGTACCGATGTGACCATCGAGAAGTTTGCCCAGGAGCACGGGTTCAGCTCTAAGTATACTGACATAGTTTTCTCTCTTGGTGTCCTTCTGAGCCCCGAGGCCTTCCTCAATGAGAGGACTGATGATGTGCTTTTGGACCTCTTTCAGCGTGTCAAAGACATTGTGAATCCCGATGAGTGCTCTGATGCATTCCCGCTGGGTATGCCGGCCGCGGCTAATACAGGCAAGGCATTCATTAGTGCCACCTATCCCGATGGTCGCCTCTACAGCTATTTCTCTCCGGAGGAGTTGGTTGCGCTGGGAGAGCGACATCCGGATTGTCTGCTGTGGTCGCAAGATTCGCAGAATCCGCAGAACTACTCCGACCCTACCGCGTATTACTGCTTCACGACACGCGGTGTCGCCTGTGTCTTTGGCGCCTTCGGCGCGTCCTATGAGCTGAAGGATATCCCTGCGGATATCCTCCATGACCTGGTTTTGGACCTCCAGTGCTGTGGTAAGTTCACGGGAAGCCCCACCATTGGCACCGGGCTTATCGGCACTCGCGAGAGTGGCCCCCTCGCTGCCAAGGACCTGACCTCTGAAATCAATCAGATGATTGGGTGGACTAAAGAGGCCGGGAGGGGTAGCAGTGCTGACTGGATGGAGAAGTTCTTCCAGTGGTATCAGGAATCTAATAAGCAATCTTAATAGCAAAAATAACTAAGGCCGGGTAGAATATTCTACCCGGCCTTAAGCGCCCCTGGATATAGTGCATTAACATTTTAAGTGTCAGGAGGGATGCCTTGTGTTTGGAAGAGAAGAGCAGGGCTATGACAGCTCACCATATAACAGAAATCAGTTTGGCTATGGCTACGGGTATTCTAACTATCAGCAGCCGCGTGGTGGTCTATTCGGCAGAAACAACATGCAGGGCAGTTCCTATGGCGCTGGCATGTTCGGAAGTAATAGTGGGTACGAATCCCGCGGTGGACTTGGAGGCCTATTCGGCAGGCGTAACGCCTACGCAGGCTATGGTGCCCGACGCGGAATCTTTGGCGGTGTAGGCCAGGGCATTGCCGCCATTGGTTCCCTCGTTGGTGGAGCACAGGCCCTTGCACAGCACCGCAAAGAGGTTCGTATTGAGCAGGGCAAGAAACCTTATGAGGAGTTGCCTCTGGAAATGTGGCTCTATCTGAATGGGAGCTACACCGTCATCCCCATCAAGCTGTCCCTCTACTACCTCGGCGACAGTCAGGGTAGCGAGCAGGGTAAGGACTGCGACACGCGATACACGGTCCGTGTAGGTAAGCTAAAGAAAGTGCCCACAGGCTTCTCGCTTAAAGAACTTCGCGAGGACACTGAGGATGGTGTCGCCTGCTGTGTCAACTTCACAATTGAGCCCGCCGCTAACGGTAAGCTAAGGGCCGCAGTTATTGAGGATGCCACCGCTAAGGATGACTGGGTTCGCCTACAAGCTATCAGTGAAGTACTCTGCGACTACAGCGTCGTCGTCAGTGAGCTGCTGGCCAGCGATGGTATTCGCAATGAGCCTATAGAGCACGCTCGTCTAATGTCCACGATACATGCCGCTGTATGCGAACGTATCGGCTTTCAGGCTTGTGCATCTGTGGACTGCAAGGCGTCTTTCAGGGGCACGGAGCTTTCCTGGTGTGCCACAGATGTCCTTCTAAGGCGTTCGGATGGCCAGCACATCTCTGTGCGAGTTGACCTCCTGCATTACTACTTTGGTAGCGAGGACGCTAACACAGAGAATGAAGTTCCTGATGTCTACTACGGTTACTCCGCTGGCGGTATTGATATCTTCGACAGCCAGCAGAGGCTGGAGGGTAGCGGTGAGTTCACCGGGTGGGAAGGCTCCGATGACTTCCTACAGGAGCTGGCCAAGGGCGTTGCTCCTGTAAAGCAATCACCCCTTCAGTCTAACGGTGCCGCCATCAACATTCCTGTGGTATCTCAGCTTGTCTCTGGCTATCGCAATAAGCACCGCATCTCTGGCAGGAAAGAGCGCGCTGCAAAATCACAGGCAGAGGAGGCTGGAACTGATACAGTGTTCCGCAACCTCTTGTGGTATGACCTCAAGTCTAAGCCAGGCAAAGTGATGGTCAAGGCTCTTCCGTTCTGTCTCCTGCCTACCTATGACTCACGCAACGGCATTACGGACAAGGATATAAAGCCTGTGTCTGTCGGGTATTCTTTCATGCCTGCTGAGAAGGAGTACCTGTGCTGTGATGAGGACCTTGAGCTCTACTTCGAGGAAATCCAGCACGGTGTCAGTATCCCCATCAACTTCAGTATCGCCCAGACCAATAGCGGCTATACCCTTAAGCGTAAGAACGTCTGCGACATGGCCGATGACTGGGACCGCCTACAGTATATCACACGTACAGTGAAGCATGCCGCCTGCCAGCTATACGAGGACTTTGATTGGTGGTTCGACAGTCGCACTGACGAGGCCGCCTCCAGGTTTGAATCGGCAGTCCTGGCAGCTGCTCTAAGGCTTGCAGGGTTTAGTTACGCCACACCTATCACAGTCGCGGGAGATTGGTCTGTGGTCGACGTGTCACTGGTCAGGCCCAAGACATCTAAGACGCTTCTACCTAAGAGATTCAAAGAGGTTACTGCCAGTCTGCATCAGCGTTGCACTACCTTCGATGTTTTCTTGGGTGGTGTAGGCAAGAGCATTCTAAACGTTGCTCGGGAAGATTCCGTTATGGTCCGGGTAGATATTCAACCGGAGGAGCCGACCTACAGCTACGCAGAGAAGCCCATCTTAGACGCTACAGGTGCACCTATCGTCACCACTACCAGGGCCGGCTGGGCACCCTTCACAGGGTGGAAGAATGACCTGGACTACTATATGGACCGTAAAGGAGGCGTGAGGCATCCTTCTTCCGCCAGCACTTCTAAGAAGCAGAGCGAGTTCAAGGCCGCCGTGTTCCAGCCTAAAGCCAGCGTACCTAAAGCGCAGGAGGCCCTCGATGATGCGCCTGCCACGATTATTCAGGAGGATTCCTTCTGCGAGAGCTCAAATGAGCTAAATAAACTTGATTTGTAAGCGAGCCAGGCTACAATACGTCTGCGTGTGTTAGTGTGATAAGCACGCACGTAGTTGCATCGCCGATAAGTGGTGCAATTAACATCTTCGAAAAGGAGAGATAGAAATGGCAGTATACTGCTACTTTGGTGCGATGGGAGAACCGGCATCTTTTGCTTCACCGTGGGTCGTAAGTGTCTGCATGACTGATGATGGCAAGTTCCGGGCGGAATCCCGCAAGTATCGGCACTATTTGGCTTCCCAGGAGAAGTTTGCTAAGTGGACCCAGGTCCAGTCTTGGCTTTGTGCCCGGTTCCCTAACCGCAGCTATGACTCGGCCTGGGACATTGGTTGCGTTGCCTACTACAGTGGCTTCCCTTTAATTCAGTGCAGACGGGAGGAAGCTGAGTATGCCGTTGCCCCTGTCAACAAGAGCTTCGCCTCCTACGCCATTCATGGGTGTAAGAAGTATGAACTCAGCGTTTCCAAGTTCGATGTGTGCAACGCTAACCTCAAGTCCTTTGCCCGCTATTGCAGGGATAACGATGACGCTTTCACCTGGCTTGACAGTGAGGGCACTGAGTTAGAGGCCGGTGCAAAGACTGGTTCGTATCTGCGCATTCGCCTACTGCAGGGCCAATATGCTCTGTATAGTGAAGCTTCCGGAAGTGAGCGTTTGTTCGCAGGGACCCAAGCAGACTGTGTGTCCTATATCAAACGTAAGTCTGCGGAGCAGACTGAGCTCGAAGTCAAGGTTGAGACAGAACCCTCTATTGTCGTGTCAGTCAGGGAGAAGGCTGTGGAACAGCCTAAGCCGGAGGGTTCGATTACCGTACCAGTAGTTGAGTCTATTGTATCTGCTCGGCCAGAATCCCCTGCGCAGGAGTGGTACTATGATAGCGACTACAATGCTGAAGGCGATATCAAGACTACCAGCTCCCGCTATAAGATTCATTTCCTGGTCACTTGGCAATGTTGGGCCGCTTCCTCCAGAGGGTCCAGCAAGGGCCGCTTTACACGCATGACCGACCTGCGATTCAAGAATGTCAATGATGCTCTTGGATGGATTAAGCTGTATGTGGGAGCCACCTCTCTGGAGTTCCTAAACGGCAAGAGGCTCCCCTGTTCCTACACTCTGGCTACCCTCTGTCGCAGGACTGGTGAGGATGGTGTAGTTGTGTCCTTCAGGCGTAAGGGCTACGACTGGTTGCAGTTCCTGGATGGAACCGAGGAGGATGTCACACTCTTTGCCAATAACTATACTGTGTTCCATTATACGGATATTGGTAAGGAGTGCAATGTTGAGGATGCCGCATATCGCGAGTTCGTGGAAACTCCTAACTTGTTCCACAGGTTCCTTGCCCGGAAGAACTCTTCCTGGAGCATCATCAAGTGTGGTACTCCAGACGAGATAAGCGCGTTTAAGGCGAAGGTGTTCGCCAGTAATGCAATACCTGCTAAGGAAGTCGATGTGGCCGCTCAGAGTAATCTGCCCACCGCCAAGGCGGAGCCTACAGATGTTCCCGAGGCCGAAGTGGTTCCCTCTAATGTCCTTGCAGGGGAGAAGCAGCCTGAGGTCCAGTCGTGCGACAATGCTTCTTCGGTGCACGTTCCCCATGCGAGTGTAAAGAAAACTTGGGAGTTGGTCAAGGACTCTACCTGGTTGCGTGGCGGCGACCTGATGGGCTACCTCATCATGTGTGTCTCCCGTAATCGCGTGGCCGGTGATTCTCCCATCTTCAACACTCGTCTATGCGACAAGATTGACCAGCCTGTCTATGGCTATGACCCGGATTACAAGTTTCGAAAGGGTAAGGGCGACAGCTATGTGGATTTTACGCGTGTCTCCTTCTCTGCCTCCCTGCATGACTATCAATGCTTTGTCCCAGGTGTGACGGAGGCTCCCGAGCCTGTGCAGTTCTTCACCGATGTATCTAAGTGCGTTTGGGACCCCACCAAGCCTCTGCTCCCTTTGACCCAGCATACACTGGAGCATATCTGTGTAGACCGTATCAAGAGGTTCCCTAAAGAGTTGCAATCAGCCAATCCTGTGCATCTAATAACCGCTGTGAAGGATTCTCTCTTGCATGAGGTTGAACGGGCCAAGAGAGACATCTTTTATGCTCTGCCTGCATACTCCAAGGAGCACGAGGAAGTGTCCATGCTTCTGCCCGTCTACATTCCCCTTCTGTTCGGCAATAAGGTTGTTGTCACACTTGTGTTGAGTGCTACCACACAGGGCTATCGGCTCTGCACTGTGCTCGATACTGGTCGTGCTGTTCGCAGCGTTTCTATTTTCCGTGACCCCAGAACTACATGGTTAAAGGAGTGCTATAATGATGAGCCAATTGTGGATTGTTAAAGTTGTGGGTGAGCCAGCGCGTCTGGCTGAGTTCATGGTGACTGGTCTCGAAGAGTCCCCCGACTGGTTCCTGCACGGAACCACCGTTCTCTATCATGAGAAGGGTGTGGACTATGCTGGCGGTCAGCGGGCTATCGCCGTCTGGGGTGAGCAATCTCGTTCCTTCAAGCAGGACTTCGAGGGGTTGACATTCGATGGTGTCACTCTCCCCAGTGAAGAGGACATGAAGCGTATTCTCCGGGATGCTGCTGTTAGGGCCATTAAGCTGGCGGTGACGGACAAGGCTATCACCGACCTTGGTGAGGTTCTCTTGCGCAGACACCCGGCTTGTCGCAATGAGGCGACTTCCGAGGACGCTATCATCGCTGCTGCCCTGGCAGAGCGGGCCGCATGTTATACTGAGGATGATTACGCCTGCTGATAAAACAACTGAGGGCTGGGGAATTCCCCAGCCCTCATAATCTTCCTGCCATGCTCTACCACTTACCCTTATATGGTGAAGGCTGGTGCATGAGCCTACCTTCACCATCCTGAGGTCGTGTTGTCTCAGGAGGTTCTCAAATTGTAAAGTCCATGTGAAATGATATATCATGGCTGGTCTGTAGACTACTACACCGAGACGGGAATTGGCGGAGAGACACTCGGCATAAAATGCAAATCGAACCTGTGAGAGCCGTCTACTGTAAAAGCCTATAATGGTTGGTGGTGTTAACTAACTGGCGCAATGGCATGCGCAGTCAATCAGGTCGATGGACAGAACAGGTGTCACTTAGTCGGGATTGACAGGAGTTCTCGCAGCTCCAGCTGTATCTAAACTACTTGTGAGTATGCGATGCCGAGGCGTGGATGTTGGTGACCTTAACAGGTCGGAGGTACTGGTGGCACTTGTGGCTAAGCCAGTGTGTAGACATCGCATATGTAGTTTAATCCAATACTAAGAATACGCTGTTGCGTTGTAAGGAGAAATATAAGATGACTCTCTATGTGTTTGGATGTAAGGCAACTCCGGGAAGCCTGGAGTATTATGCTGGTCGTACTCAGAACGGTGGACTGAAAACTGTTCCCAGCATTGCGGGTGCCGTCATTTATTCCAGTGAAAATGTACCGATGTATGAGGACCCTGTCATCGCGGGCTTCAGCCTGTATAAGGTTGAGTGCGCAGACCCTATTCTTTGCGGTGTGAACAAAGACAAGAGGCTCTATCAGGTGGACACCGTCTCTAAGCAGAAAGGCCCTGAAGGCTCTAACAGTATCTCTAAGATGGACCTGGCCGGCAGGGACCAGCTGAGCCCCGAGGAGATGGAGAAGAACTACTTAGGGTTGCAGTCTCGTTTCAGTGCCTTTCTACGTGCAGAGTCCACAGAGTCCCTCGAGGATATCCTGCGAGACGCTTACGTCTCCCTCCTCAACGGAGAGATAACTGAAAGCCGCCACTCGGGACTTCTCTACAACATCATGAAGTACCTCTAATGGAATTAGGGAGGGGTGTTATTTATGCCATGGCCAAATCGTAGAGCGCTTGCAGATTATCCTGGCGTTAACTACATTCACCCTTTGCGTCAGCGTGAAGTAGAGCAGCTTATTGAAAAGGCCAGGCAGTGTCCTAATATCACTGCCATCGTTATTTTCGGAAGTTCAACAGAGGAGCGGTGCACGCCTTTCAGCGACGTAGATGCGCTGTTCTTTGGTGAGCCTTGTTACTTCGAGGCCCCGATAAATGAGGTGTCCTATGATATACTTTGGCGCGCTAATGTGCCGCGGGACGCAGAGCTATTAAAAGAAGTTCGGAGGGATGGTGTCTTAGTATATGAGCCCTGACTATCTTCTCCGTGCCAAGAGCGATTTGCGAGTAGCTAAGCTCGTGCTTGGTAGTGACGATGATTATGACCTTCTTATCGCTGCCTACCATGTTCAGCAAGCAGTTGAGAAGACGTTGAAGCTCGCTCTAAAGGAGCTTGGTGTACCCTATAAAAAACACGTCGTATTGAGGACTTGTTATCACGACTTCCGGACAATCAGAACTTACTGGGAGAAGAGTGGCTTGATTGGTTAGAGACCAACTCCGCCACGTTCTGCGACTGGGAAAGCAAGACACGCTATGTTGAAGGATACAGTGTGACACGTAGACACGTGCTGCGGTTGTATAACGATTCTGTACGTTTGGTTGCGGAGTTTGAACGCACATTACAGGCATTGTATGAAGTTAGTGCCCGGGAACAGCCTAAGAGAAGTTTATCGCACTTGGACCTGGGTGGAGGTTCATGACGACTTTCTGTTGGTAGGCCATGAATCAATTGAATTTTAACTTACTCCATTCGGACAGTCCTGTTACCCGCGGCCTATGCCTTGAAGTTTTTAGGACTGCATATAGCGTTGCCGGCACTGCACTGAAGGCCGGATGCAGTGGTGCATAGAATACCGTTGCTATTGTGAGGAAAAGAAATGAGGGAAATGAATTTAGAGTCTGATAGACCCCGTAGGGATGTAAGCCCCCGTACACCTGGTAGGGCACATCCGTACCTTTTGGGTCTTGTTCAATATCTGGAAGAGAACTTGCCTGATGTTGCTCACTTCTATCAGGGAGGTTTCTTCATTGGTGAGTACACGAAAGAGCCCAGGTATACGCAAGACGTGGATATGTCAATCACAGAGCTGTCATCCTACGAGCGAGTAAAACAGGTGTTAAATGCGTATGGCACCAAACTACAAGAAGCTGGTGTCATCAGCAAATACCTTGTTAGGTCTGAGGCCTCGGAACGACATAGCGGCGGTGCGAAGTTCTACGCTCCCGATGGGTCTATTTTATTCTCTGTAGACATCGGGTTTCATGAAAAGCCTCTTCGTACTGTCGCTATTGAAATGAATGATGTGGGAAGGGTTAGTATAACAACTGTGGAGCAAATGCTTTGCGATAAGCTTAGTGCTCTATTCTCTGACCGCAGGCAACGCAGGATAAAAGATTTATTCGATGCCTGGCATATACTCACCACGTGTAGCGTGGATGTGAATGAGTTAATACTATGCCTCGACCAGCGAGGCCTGTACCCGTTAAAGTCAGAGGACGGTCCCTTTACAGATGCAAATCTGCCCAAGGTTGAATCTGCATATCGAACCTTACGCGTTTATAGTCGTGTGACTGGCTATACAATTGACCTACCGGAGTTTTGGGAAGTTGTCCAAGTGTTGGGAGATTTTTACTGTGACCTTACGGATTCGGAGGTGTAGTCATGGGAACTGCCGTAGGAGCCGGAGCGCTAAACAGGCTTGGTCTGGTTGCATGGTATGACGGCCAATCGTTTCAGACGACAACACATCCTGAGTACGAGGGGAGACAAGTATGCTATTCCCTCTTGTGGTACCTCCCAGATATAGATGCAGATGACGCTTACATCGAGCGCATCCTCAAGACTAACTTTGGGCCTATGCGGCTTCCCACTAAAGAGCGCGCCCTCGTGGACTATATGCGTCATTTGGATATCTTTGAGCTGTCCTATTTTGTTGATGGCCTCCATGACTATCTGGAGGAGTTTGGTCCTAATAAACTTCTAAAGGTAGCCGAGCATTACGGGGTTCGCGAGGAGATGTCTAAGTGGATTCATGAGGATGCAGGCTATGAGAATTACGGCTAATTAGATGTGTTGCACAGCCTTCAAATTAGAGCCAGGGTCATTGACCCTGGCTCCTTCTTGCCGATGTGATGGAATTGGTAGACATGCGAGATTTAGGTTCTCGTGTCGCGAGACGTGTGGGTTCGACTCCCATCATCGGCACCACTCTATTAAATCTTTTTCAAGGAGGTACTGTACATGAAGAAAATGGATTTGACCATCGGCCCTAAGAAGTCCAGTCCTGAGCTGCTGAGGGGCGACCCGTGTGTTCTGAGCCTGGGAACTAGTGTCTATATCAGTACCTCCGACCGAAGGCTCTGCCGATACTCTGACCCTAAATGTAAGGAGCTCGTGGGTGTTACCCAGCAGGACCTGGATAAGGTGAAGGCTGTTATTCGCGCGGCCAATAACGTGGCCGACTTTGGTCAGCCCAGTAACTGTGGTATCGATGGTGCACTCGCCTACGGGTTCTTCGCGGAGCTGCTGGGAGCTTCTGACAACTTCTGGGCTGTCGATGATTCCGCCGCGATGGACAACTTTCTGGGCGAGGTCTTTCAGTATAGATTCCCTCCTATCAATGAGGTCCGTCGGTGTGTTAAGCCTTGGGAGGAGCGAGAACCGCGTCGTGTTATTCCTGTGCCTGCACTCCAGTTGATTCTGGGGTCCCGCGGAAAGACTCTGGGTTTGCTAAGTTTCACCGAGCGCAGTATCGAGTTTGACTACATGTGCTCCGGGTCTCTGTGCAAGTTCTATATCGGGTTTGCTGATTATGCAGAGGTTGCGGCCTCTGGCATTGGTAGGTTCGATTGGTACAGTGCCTGCTGGAAGCATCTATTCTTCCAGCTGCTCGGGGCCTGCGGCATCCGGTTTGACCCCTATCAATTCTTGCTTACCCAAAAGCTTCCTGCGCCTTCCTCTGAGGAGTACCGCTATAAGGGGACGGGTCCGGCACCCGAGCACGTCATCAACTGCGCCCAGGTGCTCCGTTGTCTTAACGACTGTCTGGCGGACTGGAAGGATACTGCTGTCATTTATTCTGACGGTGAGGTCCAGGCAACTTCCAAGGATGGTTCCTACACAGACTTGCTAAGTGCAGGCTATGATGTGCTGGGTTTGTTCCAGAATGGGTCGGGCGGACCTAACGGGAGGTAGCCTGTGGACTCTGGTGTATCACTCCAGGATTTAGTTTGCGCTCGTCTCCTAAGTCCTCAGACACCCGTGCTTTGTGGACCAGAGGAACGTATCTCCGGAGACGACGTCTGGCATCGAATAATGACAGACCCAGAGTATAGCGAGCGCATCTGGCGCGACGCCCGCGCTGACGGTATCGATCTGTGTGTTACCGGTGAGGAGGCCAGGGAACTTTGTCAAGATTGGTAGGAGGTATATTATGACTAATTTAGAGTTGGTATTGAAAGAAGAAGGGCTGCTTGACAGCTTTCTTCAGAAAGCGCAGAAGGCCGGTATGACTCTTGTCGATTATCTTCGGTTAGCATCGACAGCCACCCTTCCTATAAAAAATAGGGGTATCACGGAGGAAGACGTGGAGAAAGTAGACCCAACGGTGAGCGCAGTATGGGAGCGCATGTTGAGTGACCCTACTTTTTTTGCCGAGGTCAGTGAGGAGGCATACGCACAGGGTATTGACTTTTGTGACCTCGATGGGATGGAGGCGCGTGAGCTATGTCGAGATTGATAGATGCCAATATCGTGCTTCGGTGGGTAACACACGATGTGAGACATCCGAAGTATAAAACTTGTATTCGTGAGCTTGAGGCGGGAGGCGTCATCCCGCTATACGTTTTACCTGAGGTCGCATTCGGCTGCATCGGTGCCTGGAGAAAGGCGAGCGCATTTCACATTGCTCGCGATAAGGGCGAAAAAGAACAATATAATTCAAATCCACGCTGTTATGTGTGCGAAGCCAAGATGCCTCCTGGGTGACGTAAGAAGGCCGCTTTCGAGCTGAGGGAGCGGATATATGAAGCACTGCGAGCATTTCCCAACCTAAAGTTCCAGTATTGGGATTTGGTAGAGGTGGCCCTCGGCCGCATGGTTGAAACTGGCCATGATTGCGTGGACTGCCTCCTTTATGCTGAGAGCATCCTTGGCAGCCATGAGGTCGTGAGCGTCGATAAGCACCTTAGTGACGTTATCAAGGTGCCTGCCCAGGTGGCCTCTAAGAGTATCGGCAAGATGGACCTGCGTTAGTCTACTCCAATGCTCTAAATTATCGCGAATATTGAACCCAGTGGCCTCCACGCCACTGGGTTCTTAATTTGTCCTGCAAACCAAGCCATTCCCTAAATAAAGAGAAAGAGTGATATTATGGCAGACTTAATTCCGAGAAGGTCATCCCTCTACCGTGAAGTGGAGCGAGCGTCCGACGCAAACGTAGTAAGGGCTATGCGCAGAGCGACACGCAATCCCAACCTGATCGACAAGGACAATATAGGCGAGAGCATCACCGATCTGGCGATGGAAGATTCCTATAAGCGCAATCCTGAGCTTCATGAGCGCGTCAAGGTTTTCAATGCCAGGGACGTCAAAGCAAGTACGTTCCTGGGCGCGCAGATTAACGTGGATAAACCCGCACGGACTCTCTACAAGAAGCTCAAGGTGGATGGGCTTATCAAAGGTACCATCTATGATATCGGCGTTGAATGGGGCGACCTTGATGCCTGTTATCAGATGGTAATCCTCGGCTACGGCAGTTGCTTTAGCGAGGAGGTCCGCCGCTCCACCCTAACCAAGCCTATGTGGATTGATGCGATTACTCTCGCTATCACCTATCGGTGTCGTGACAATGTGATTGACGTGAACACCTACCTCCCGACCAGTTCAGACGAGTGGAAGGACCTCTACTTCCTCGTATGTCTTGTCCTCCTATTCCGCAAGGAGGCAGAAATAACGGAGGCTGCGCAACAAAAAGAACCACCTCCGGAGCCTGAGATTATAAAGGTCAAGGATACCTCTGCGGAGAAGCGAGTACAGGAACTCGCTGGACAACTTCAACAAGTCCGCGAGCAGTATCGTAGGGAGCACAAAGAATCCGAGGCCAGCTACAATCGAATCATCCGTGAGAAGGATGCTCAAATTGCAGAGTTGCAATCTGCCCTAAACACCCTGCTTCCTCAGGAGAGTGTCTTGCCTGGTGACCTCACTGAGGAGCTTGACATCGAGGTTCTCGAGGAACTCCCCGAGACTGGTATCACCTTCATCGGTGCACATCCTCGCATGGCAAGGAGGTTGCAAGAGAGGCACCCTAACTGGGATTATATTCCACTGGAGAAGTTACCCGCCCAGTATCCTGATAACCCGATTTGTTTCGTTAATGTCTCCTTCATGCCCCGTCGCCAGTATTTCCACATAACGGCGGGTTGCCATTCGACCATCCTGACCTGTCATCTCAAGAATCTGGACCGCCTAGAAGAAGAACTCAAGCAAGCCTACACCCAGTACGTCCGCTTCTCCTCTAATAACTCCTAAGATTGGTGGCGTTAACAAATGATTACCAAGAATCTATACGTGCTCGTTGGTCCGTCTGGGAGCGGTAAGACTACCCTAATGGCGGGCCTAAAGAAGCTGGGCTACTCCGAGGCTATCTCCTACACCACTCGTCCGTGCAGAGGTCCGGATGATATCGGGTCCTATCATTTTGTTAGTGAGAAAATCTTCCACCGTATGATGTGTGACGGTGCCTTCATCGAGCATGTTCGCTACTGCGGCAATTCCTATGGTAACACCTACCAGGAGCTGGACAACAGTAATTTCATTATCGTGGAGGTTACTGGTGCCAAGACAATTCTAAAGAAGTATAAGCACCGTCCTGTAAAGATTATTGGCATAGTGGCCTCGCAGGATGCGTTGGAATCTCGGTTAGTCCAGCGAGGCGATGATGCTATAAATCGTATGGAGGCTGACCAGTCTATCTTCGACGCTGTCCCCAGAATGGCTGATTATATCATCGAGAGCACAACACCCACAGCTGACTTGTTAGAGGCGTTGTCTTTCATGTCGATGTGTGGTGAGTGCATGCCGCCTATCATGAAGATAACTCCAGAACAGGGTACACCGTGTGGCGGGACCGCCAGCTAAATAGCACCTATATCATCCTATAAAAGCACTCCTCTTCTTATTATGTAGTCTAATGTTAGGGCCTACCTACTATTAGCTATTTCGATAAGCGGAGGGGTGCTTTCTTGTTTTTCGATTCTTTGTTCCAAGACCGTTGCAGTCAGAGAAAGAAGACTGCATCCGGTAGCAATAAGCCACGAATAAAGACAGATAATCTAAAGCTGTACACGTTACAGAATAGCGAAGAGGTGGCCCGTGCCGCTGGTGATTATTACTGGTCCCAGATAGGAGCATTTGGTAACCGTCTCTACACTAAGGTCTACCTGTCAAGTCCCGCAGACACCAACAGCTCTTCTGAGGTCGCTGACATTGTAGTCTCGACTCAAGAGAATCTATACGTGTGCCATTGCCTTGACTTCAATGGAGAGGTGTACTATCCATCGAACATCTACGATGATTGGGTGGTCAGGCTACACAGTGGTGGCAGTCTAATGCGTGTGCACAGTCCGGTTAGTAGGAACCTGCAACGAATAAGGTCCCTCTGCTATATCCTGCAGATGGTGTCCATGCGGACTGTGTCTGTCATCTTATTCCCGGACACTACACAGCTCATGCAAGGTCCGGTACTACTATCCCGTCTAAGGATTCAGACTTTATCAGACCTGCGCAGTAGTGGGATACTTGACCGTGATGGTCTAACGCTTTCCAGCCAGGAGCTTAGTGCTGTGGAAGCTACCCTGTAGACGCTCTCCTTGAACCTGCAGAGTAAAGCAACTTCGAAGTCTATCTTGTCTGCACCGGGTATCAACACTTGCTCCCACTGCGGATTCCCTCTGCTCTCAGATAGCAAGTGTCCTGTATGCCACTCTAAAGGAGGGTGATGCACGTGGAACAGCCAACTCTAATTGCACCCTACACGCCCACGGTTCCAGCACCGTCCTACACTCAGTTTGAAGTTGCGGTAGCTACCTGGTGGTCCTGGAAGGTGAGCCAGCTCGGTGGCCATGTCTTCTCTAATGTCTACATCAAAGATGATGATAAGACCACCGAGCTGGATTTGGTTGTGCTTCTTCCCGACCAGTTAATCGTTGTGGAGTGCAAGGATTATTCTGGTATCGTTTATTGTGCTCATGACAGTGGCCCTCGGTGGACTGAGATTACCAGCAACGGTAAGTACAGTTTCTATAGTCCGGTATATCAGAATCTCTATCACTGTCGTATGCTGTGCAAATGTCTGTTTCTCCACCCATCGCAAGTTCAGTCCCTGGTGGTCTTTGCGGATACAGCAACTCTATATGAGCTTCCACCGGAGACGCCCACTTCCAAGGTGGTGACCTTCTCACAACTAAAGGCAATGTCTCTTTGTATCGATAGCAAGAGCGTCTTTAATCAGGATGCTTTCAATGCAATCCAATCTTCACTCAGCGTTTGGTCTCGTTCCGACCACGTCATTGCGTCCGTCCATGACTCGCAGTTCGACGCGAACTCTATAGGGAAGTCGTGTCCTCTGTGTGGGCATCCTCTACGTGTCAGGCAAGGCAGGACAAAGTTTCTTGGATGCTCTATGTATCCTCAGTGTACCTATACTGAACGCATTCATTAAATTGATGCTACGCATAGCCAGGCCTCCTACAAGTATGAGATGTATGCTTGAGGAGGAATACCAAAGATGGCTAAGCTAAGAAAACGCAGAGTTCCAAAGGAAGCTATAGTCCTATCGGACATTACTTTCAAACTGGGAGTGAAGGAGGTTCGCGGCACCATAGCAGGCCAGCAAGGCATCGCGTGCTTTATATCCGAGGAAGAGCACCTGGCGTTACCCCTGCCGTTTGCCCCGCCCATCAGTGCCTATGGCGAAGTATTTACCGCCTTCATTCGTTCCTATGACCAGTCATTGGTTTTAGAGTTGGGCGAGGATGATATTCTCACCAGTCGGCTTGGGAAGGGTAGCATCGCTATGGATGTCACCGACCCTACTGTAATTGGTGAGCTATTCGAGGAGCAAAAGCTCAGAAGAGTTCCGCAGGCTCTAAGTGGAGTTGGCTCTACCCTTGGCGCCATAATCGTGGCCCTGATTACATTCCTGTGTAAGCTGCCCACCTTCCCCTTCGTGGTTGTCCCAGCCTGCATCGGGGTGTTTGGGATTCAGTGGCTTGCTAAGGAGTACAGGACCTTAAGCAGGTCGGTGGTCTATGACTCTCGGGGCAACTGGATAAACCTGGCGACAGGTCGCACGTCCCTAAACAACGGAGAGTTCCGATATAAGATAGAGGTGGAATCAGATGATTGTGACGAGTTCAAAGTTTCGCACCGTCGTAGAAAATAGAGGATATGGTGTGGTACGTGTGTGCACTGGGCAGTACATCCCAGAGGAGCAGTTGCACGCCGACGACTATGTGTGCCCTGCCTCAAAGGTTCCGGATGAGCCGGTCTTAGTCTTGTCTGAGGACGCGGTCGCTAAGACCGTGCTAATCAGGTATCGTCAGGATGTGGCTCGTGCTGTACGACCTTTCCTGATGGCGGCATGGGCACTTGTGATGGCTACCTTCCTGCTCATGTGCATCGCCTTCTGGGCGGCCTTTAAACAGTGGCTGGTGCTTGGCGGGTTCAGGCTGTCTACTCATCTGGTTGGTGGTTCTGCCGCCGCTGTGCTCTTTCTATTCTCCTTCAAGCAGGTGCTCAATCCCATCGTCCATGATGCCGCGGGCCACTGGGTGAACCTTCGCAATGGCTCCTCTAATCTGTGTGGCGGCATCGTCATCCAGAAGAAGGCCAGGTGATATAGCTATGTTCAAAGTGTCTAAAGTGTTCAGGGTGAGCGATAGCTCCTGTGGCTACGAGTGCCTTGATGCTTCTACCGATGCGCAAGGCGATATCCCGGAGTACATTATTAGCGGTGAGCCTGGTATTCCTAACAAGCCGGTGCAGTCTTTGTCCGGAAGGTCTGGCATCAATAAGCTCTATTGGCGCACCTTCACTCCATGGATTGTGTTGCGGTGTTTCCCATTCATCATGGCTTTCCCGGCCTTGTTCATTCTCTTCATTTATGATTGGGTGTGCGCATTGCCTGGCGTAGCCATATTCCTGGTTTCCTATGGCCGCCTTTTGCGCGGCATAGATAGTGTTCTAATAGATGCGGAGGGCAACCGTCTGGATTGCTCCACTCGTATTCTAACCACCAAGCATGGCCATACCATTGTTATCACTACAGATTAGAGAAAGAGGAGAGACTAATGGTTTGCAGGAGGAGAAAAGCTGTAACCACCAAACTGCAGTCGAGAGGGCTGCAGAGCAAGGGGAACCTCGAGACCCAGTTGCTTCTTGAGGTCGAGTGTTCCGATGGAAGGGCGTTCGTATTGCCGCACGATATGTATAACGCCTTATCTCAGGCCTACACCCGCGCCATGGTATTGAAGGTGTTCTTCATCATCGCATCCTTCATTCTGTGCATCGTCGGTTCCTTTCTGAAGTCCACTGATGCAGGTATGCCGCTGGGCATCGCCTGTATCGTGACAGGGTGTCTGGGTCTGCTGTGGCAGGCTCTGACACTCCCTACTGGTATGCTCCATGACCGCACCGGCAATACTCTGGACCTCTACTCCGGTATCGTATACCTCGCACAGGAACCCACGCCTGTTGAGGTATTGCCGGAGAACACCGATGAGAGAAAAGAAGCCTAAGCGCACAAGGCGCTACTCGGAGGACATGGACCTTGCAGAATGGATTGAGACCCTCGCTGTGTTGATAGTGGCGGGTCTTCTAATCCTGTACATATTAAAAACAGGAGGGTGGTCGAATTGTTTCACATAGATGAATTGTTCTGCTTCACCACCGAAGGAAACGTTATAAGCATCAAGGTGGCTAAGTGTCCTAATAAGCAACTCATACCCCTCGCGGACTTCACCGATGTGACTGGTATGCGGGGTGATGGATCTTTTACCTTTTCAGGGTGGCAGGCCATCAGGGAGATCTACCGAAGGAAGCGGGAGTCTGCCCGGCGGCTGTACTGCGGGTTGCTTGGAGCAGTCCTGGCGATTGCAATTGCTCTCGTCCTCTACGTTCTGTGGTGCGAGGTGAATGGCGCTCAGCCTACGGCGAACGGCTCTGCCCTTGCCTTTGTCACGGCTATCTGTGCCTGGGTGTGCGTACCCGTTGGTGCATATCTATTCCTCAAGCCGCCTACTAAGCTATCCGATGGCGCTGGCAATGTTGTGGATATGACCACGGGTGTTATCACCAGTGCAACCGGAGAGCAGTTCAGGATTGGGGTGTGAGCCATGGGAGCAGAGTTGTCTTCAACTCGGTTTAACACGTTCATAACCCAGTCCGTGAAGTTCTTTAACTGGGGCGACATCCTAACGGAGGCCGGCATCACTAAGGTGTCTGATAAGGGTGACCAGTTTGAAATCGCCTGTCCTTTCCATGATGATGCGCGTCCCTCGTGCCGTCTAAATAAAACCACTGGGCAGTACCACTGTTTCTCGTGTGAGCGTAAAGGAACCTACACGAGGTTCCTGTGGGAGCTGAATGGCAAGTCTTCGCCCTACAGTGTATTCTGTGACCAGGTCCTGAAGTCGAGGCCGGACATTCAGCATGCCTGTGGATTCAACTCCCTTTATGTAAGTGAGAAAACTCTCGACCCTGCCTTTGAGCAACGTAGACGATTTATTCCCACAGCAGGTCTTGCTACAGGAATGTCTATCACCACGTTGCACTCTAAGGTGAAAGGCATGGGTGATACTTGGGAAAACATGGTGGCAAGTCTAACGCTCTTGCAACACGGTGTGTCTCCCGATAGCATATTTGCCACGCTGAAGAAGCAACACATCGAGGTAAAGGTCCCTACAGAGAAAGTGGGCCTGATGGATTTGCTCGACATGTAGTCCGCGTGGCCGGAGGTAATAGTAACATGATTAAGATTGGAACCTTTGAGTTCCACCCATTCGAATCTAAGAACCACTGGGTGGACTTCGCCATCTTCGGGGAGCTGGAGTGCTCTAACGTGGAGTACTTCGAGCGGTACCCGGCGGTAACTTTGAAGCTCGACCCGGAGGATACCTGGCAGATTGCTCTCGACCAAAGCACCACTAACTCTGGTATCTTTATCAAGAACTATGAGAACACAAAGGCCTACATGATTGAGTTCTCCCGTGACCGCGGAGAGCAGGCGGATGATTACATCTATGACCTGGAGATGCTCCTGCACAAGATTAGTGAGGGTGCCAGGTATACCCATCTCATCTATGAGCGGCCCATCAAGTCGGAGAGCTTCAGGAGTGCTGAGGTTCTATTCCAGCTCGAGGGTATGCTCCGTGCTTTGGTGCGCCGCTATGAGGAGTTCAAGACTGCTCAGCTGGACTATATCGAGAATAGTTCCTGGCGGGCAGTTGTGGTGGACTCCGATAAGTTCAGTGGCTATGACCGCAAGCGGCAGACCGTTAAGTCCATCGAGACTATCTATCCCTGGACTAAGGCGTATGGTGGCTCCCTCGGGTCTGACCAGGATATCTATGAGGCCATCGGTGTTATGTTCGGCTGGTTCATCAACAGCTATGATAAGCTGGGCCGGCCCTATGTTAAGGGCGACAAGTATACAGGTAGCATAGGTGGCTACATCCTCCCCTTCCAGAGCGCAGAGGAAGTTGCCTCCGAGTTCGAGAAGCTGGGCATCGAGGCTACTTGGAGGATTGAGCATCCCCGTAAATCCATCTATGAGAACATCGCCGCCGGCCTTGAGCACTACAAGGTAAAGTGCGTTGAAATCTCTGACCCGGTCGCCATGCTTGCTCTCACCATTGAGTGCAATATGAAGTGGATGAATCCGGACAAGATGACGGTGGTTTTAGTCGCGGCCAACTTCGTGGACAAGCGGCTATTCCAGGTCACAGGGAAGGAGTATCATTTTGTCTTTTAATCCGCAGGAAGTGTTTACTTCCCTACAGACATTCTTGAGCAGCGGCTACGTTGCTCTCGCAATTATCGTGCTCCTCGGCATTGGCTTCGTCAAGAAGATTATCGGACTACTTATCACGGGTGGGGTTATCTTCGCCGTTTGGTTCTTTTGCCAGGACCAAATTTATGCGGCACTTCAGGAGCTCACGCAACGCCTACCTTTGGTACTGGGCTGGGTGTGCCCGTGCTGAACCCTCACTTGGAGGCGGCGATTGTGGCAATGCAGACCTATGTCAGCAATTGCATCAATCTATGCAGGCAGGCTGCCATGGAAGATGATGGTGTCGTCAGCAAAGAGGAAGCTAAAGTGCTTTCTAAAATAGAATCCATATCAGGACGGTTCCTTCGCGACTTGGATAAGCTGCTAAGAAATTAGGCCACCCGGACTATTTCGGGTGGCCTAAAATTTTCCCTGGGGAGGTATTCTTGAATGCGAGTAAATATAAGGGCTCTTTTGCTTTCGGCCTTTCTTGCGCTACTCCTGGTTCTGGCGGGGTGTAAGCCCGCCGAGGTAGCGGATACCCCTACCATTCCGCCCACTCCTGAACAGACCGCCGAGGGCGACGTCTTCTTATCCAGCGGGTTCAAGATTCGTACGGAGATGAAGATGAAGTCCAGCGTGTCTACAGACCCTCTCATCTTCGAGGTTTATGTGGACACTGATGGCGATGGTGCTGGAATGGTGGGCTATAAGGATAATGTCTATGACGTGTACCTTGTTGGTGGGCAGGTCTACGTAACTGTGTCTGCTGAACTCTCCGTACATATCACTGATGTCAATGCCTGGATGATTCCTGGCACTGTGCCTGTGGCGGGGAGTAATGATTTGAAGTCTCTCGGCTTCTCTATGCTGGATGGTCGTGTTGTCGCCTACAATGGTTCTACTGATACTGTAGACATGGTTTCTAGATATGAACCGAGTGTCTCCGAGTATACGCCTGCCGCCATCTCACAGTCTAACAATATGACCACAGGAGAGCTATTGAAGTACTTTTTCGATAATGCTTCCACCGTCTATGTGGAGCCCTCGGAGCCAGTCGAGGAGGACCCTGAGCGTCAGTCTTTCTACGCTAACTCTGAGTTCGGTGTGGTCATTCATGGTGTGAATTATTCTCTGGGCGACTACTGTGCCCCCTACACCTATTTCGAGGGAATGGTGCCGCAAGGCATGAACACCCGTGAGGAGTACAAGCAGGATGAGAAGGTCGTATTCACCTATGTCTCCTACATCTCCAGTGATGGCGATTCTACGTTCATGACCACCGATGGTTATGTGCAGGCCATTGCAACATCGAGTGATTTTGTGTTCCTCGATGTGATTAAGCGCGGTATGCCTGCCGAGGAACTTCAAAAGCTTCTGGGCATCGGTTTGAAGAAGGATGAGCTGGAGACCTTCGAACCTATCGTAGAGGGACTCGAAGCAGTGAAGAGCAGTAACGGCATCCTCGCCACCTACGGAGATATGACCATTGAGTTCATCACTAAGGGCAAGGAGAAAACCCTTAGTTCCATCACCATTACTAACTACTTAGACTTTAGGAGTTGATTACTGTGAAAAAGTCTTACAAGGGTTTTTGCCCGCCCTTCATCGCAATTGGCTTTGTGGCCATTACAATGATTTTCCTGGGTATCCTCCCGATGCTGGTCGGAGTGGCACACGCTTCTAATGTGGTGCCCGGTAGTGAGGTGGCTCCGCCGGGTGGCGTTGCGCCTGGTGTGTCTACCACGCCTACGCCCACCAATCCCCCGGCTACCACACCGGACCCTATCGTCACAGACCCTCCTGTGACGCCACCCCCGGTAACAGAGCCGCCTGCCACCCAAACACCCAATCAGGGTAACACAACGCCAAGCACTAATCCTGACCCTATTGCCTCGGAGCCCATCATCAGTGAGCCACCCGAGGAGAGTGACCCTATGCCTTCTGAGGAGCCTGACCCCGTGGGCAAGTATCCCTCTAAGGTGGACATTAGCGGTGTCAAGATTGATAGCCCATCTATTGAACAGCTCATTGCACAGGGGGCAAATCTGGAAGCTCTACTTTATCCGTCAGGTCTGAAGCTTCCCACCAAGTACATGGACCTGCTCATGTGTGCCCCTGTTACCTCGGCTAATGAACTCAGTGGTGAGACCGCCAACTTTCTCAAGACGGTTGCACCTACCTCGGATGGTGTCTACACCTATGCCGAGTATAAAGCCGCCGAGCTGTATCTGGCTATCTGCCGTCTGTACGTCAACGTCGACAATAACTATGCAACAGGTGATTCTATCCGAAGCCTGGACAAGAACACCAGCGTGAACTGGATGGAGAATATCACTAATGCCACTTTAACCAACAACACTCGGCTGGTACAGCTAATCTCCAATTACAGCGATATCCTGGAACAGCACGCTAACGGTGCAGACATCAGCGGGCATCGGCAGTATCGTGACTTCATTGCAGAGCATCGCGGTGTCTGTTACTCCGCTGGCAGTCTGGACTATTTGGTGTCCCTGGCGGCTGGTATCAGCTCACGGGATACTGACCTGGCCACTCATGTGCTTAGCCTCTATTCTTGGTGGGACTATGTTGGTGTCACTCAGAACCTTACTGCCGCTGTTCTGACCTATAGCAAATACTACAATGAGTTCGCCTACAATAATATCAACTTCAATCATGGTGCTCCCGCAACCGCCTATCAGCCTGGTGAGGAGAACAATAATCCCAATGGCAATCAGGGTAATCAGGGCGGGACAACCGTGGTTGGTCCCGACTCTAACCCAGTCCCCTCCAGTCCTGGCACTATTATCGGTAGCTCGGGAGGGGATAACTCGTGGATGAACCCTAATACCCAGGGCTCTGGTGACACGCCCGTTAGCTCCGTTGGTGGTGATGTCGGTACGGACTCCGGGATTCTACCGGAAGGCAAACGCAATATCAGGGAGGTAGCCTCGATTGCTGCTGTCATTTTTGTAATCGTAGCTATCATTGCACTGTGGGCTATCAAGGCTTATCGTAAAGGGACTGACCCTGTGTCCCGCTTCCTTAAGTAATGCGGCGCCGGCATATTGGGTTTATCCCAATATTATGCGTGCTTATCTCGGTCACGTTCGTTCTATTCACCAGGACACACAAGTTCCTCACCGTCTCCGGTAGCAGTATGGAGACAACTTTAAGCAACAGAGATGTGTGTTTGGTGGGTGACTTCATCGTTCCACAGCGGGGAGATATCTACGTTGTGGAAGAACCTGACAATAACATCAGAGCTATCAAGCGTCTCGTGGGTGTGCCCGGGGATACTGTTGAGCTTATCGATGGTATCACCCTCGTGAACGGTACTCAATTTATGCCTGAGATTGGCGGCTCTTGGGAGAACATGACATTCGTTCTCGGAGCTGATGAATATTTGTTCTTGGGCGATAACCGTGACGAATCTTATGATAGCAGGTATTGGTCGCGTCCCATAAAGCGTAGCGAGATACTCTATCATGTCAGCTTCCGACTGTACCCTATAAGCAAGCTATGCCGATTGGAGTGATGTGATGGGCTCTACATTCAGGCGTAATGTCGTGACAACATCGGGCTTCTTTCTTCTGAGGTTTCTGGTGACGATTGTTGTTGCCATAACGTACATCTTGGCCGCGGCTGGCATCCAGTACATCGTAGTGAGTATCTTAGGTGAGACTACCTTCAACTACATCGTTGGTGGCTTGCTCTCCCTATTTCTCGGCATCGCTGTTTGTAACTTTGTCGGGTCTTTGATATTCATGTTTGTTCGCGGATGGCATGTCGCCGCTCTGGCCTATGCAAACAAAATAAGGAAGGCTAATGCTCCTGCTGTCACAGTGGGCATGAAGGCTTTCGCTAAGAATATCGTGGGGTTCGGCGCTGTCTACGGTGTTCGTGCAATCACCAGAAATCTCTTGGCAGACTTCAAGACCTCTCTATGGGAGCTACTCAAAGATGTTCCCTTCGCACAGAACCTTCAGAAGGCCGCGGAGAATCCTATCATTGAGCGGATGGCTAACGATGTCCTGAACTATGGATTCGATGCGACCATCTACTACCTCATCCGGCATCCTGCAGATAGCCTTGAGGATGTGCCTGCTACTGTTATCGAGGGGCTTAAGCGGTATCTCTGCTGCCTGCCCTCGATAATGTTCACCTCGCTGAGTTCCTATGTTTTGTTTGGTGTTGCTCCGAAGGTGGTCAAGTGGATTATCATCATAGTGACAATTCTAACCCAGGGTATCCTGGCTGGTGTCTTGCTGGTGGTTCTCATGTGGCCTATCTTCTATATCCTGGAGAATACCTTCTTCACCCCGTTAACCATGATAATGTTCATCTCCTGTTTCGCGGACAAGTGTGAGGAGGAGATTGACCCTAACTCTGAGACCGCCAAGTTCGTAGAGTCTATCATCGATGGTGCCGGGATTGGAACAAGCTCCGATGATATGGATGATGCTGAAGGCGAGGAGCCTAACGAGGAAGCGGAAGCTGAATTGGAAGGCACTGCCCAAACAGTGCAGGCGGATGAGCAACCCATTTTCGAGGATGTGGCCCCCGATATGTCTGAGCTTGAAGGGCAACCCACTCCGGGGTTCACCATGCCTAATACTCCGCCGCCTCCTATGCGCCAGGCCGCTTCGCGTATCTTGCACGATAGCATACCAGGCGCAGAGGGTCTATCCGACTTGTCTTCTATGCCCTTCGCAGATGAGGATACCTCGAGCCCTGGCATGAGTGCACCGCTGAGAACGGGTCCTATGCCCGGGCCAAGCCGCACTCTGAGTGACATGGCCCCCGACTTCGAATCCATGTTGTCAGGTCTCACGCCGCCCCCTCCGCCTCCGCCTGTGGACGAAGGCCCAATGGGAGCGAGTGAGATGATGTCCTTCCTATCCACATTCGATGCGAGGGCACTTAATCGTGTCGATGATGAGGAGGGGGTCGCTGAGGACCCGGCCGGCAGTAGCGGCTTAGATGTCGATGATATTCTTTCAGGTGGTGATTTCCAATGATAAGTACCCGGCCTGCCCGCTATAAATTGGAGTTCTGCGGGCAGAGTAGCTACGCTACTTTCGTGACTGCCATGCGTGATAAGACTACTCTTAGTAGGCTATGCTACCTGGGCGTGGAGGGTATTCGGATGTTCCTTCATGTGGTAGGTGGCGTCCCTACTGTGGAGTTCTCGCGTAAGGTGGACCACACCTGGGAATTGATTCGGAAAGTTCCTCGTGAGCGTCCTCTCGATGTTCACCGGATGCTACACTCCTCACAGGAGTTTGAGCGGGAGCTCGCTGAGACCTTTTTCTTCGCCTATCCTAAAGCGGAGGAGGCGTACTATGATAACTTCCCGACACATCGGGAAGTTATCGCTTCCCTTCGCAGAGACCCCACGCTAAGGCGTGTCGAGGAGCTAATGTATATTTGCACCACCGACACGCAAACGAGTGTAGATGATGCTGATGGCGTTGCTACTATTGTATGCGAGGATGGAACCCTATGCGCTCCTTTTGATGAGGAGGATGGGGTGCGCGTCTTGCAGTTAGAGCGCGCCAAGTTTCACCCTGATTCCTGGGCCATGACTCTATTCAATGGTTTCTTTGATTGGTGCCATGACCTGCGAGCACAGCTATCTTGTCTAACCCTCATGGGCGTCATGAGGAGTTTGGATGAACATTTTTTAAGGAGGACCGACAATGGCAGTTGAACGCAGAGTAAAGCCTTCTGCCAAATTGAAGGCTGAGCTTTCCCAGAAGCGTAAACCCATCCTCATCGCGATTGGTTCCATCCTCGTGTTGGCACTCATTGTCGTGGGGGCGGTGACCGTGTTTTCCCACGACTTCTTTAAGTCACCGGGAGGCAAAGATGATGGCAAGGATAAGGTCGATGACATGGAGGCGGTCCGCGCTATGCTGGCCACCACTGTCTCCTACAGTGGCCATTGGGTCGATGTGGGGCTGGGCAACCTGGCAGTCTATCTCCCCGGCGATGTCCAGAAGGATACTGAGGAGCTTAACTCCAAAGTCATCTATACTAACGAGGGTGGCTCTACCGCCTTCGGTATTCTGGTAGGCGATGTGCAACTTCCCACCCTGGATGGTGACCCGGCCAAGGATGCCAATGCTATTCTGGATACCCTGTTCCGGAAGCTGACCGATGATGTGGGTGTCACTCTCTATGGCGCCAAGTATAGCGGCTCTTATGATGTGACCTCTTACACGCTCGGTGACCGCTATCCCGGCCTGTGGGTGTCCGGTGACCTTCAGACCGTCATGGGCCTGCAAGGCGATGGTGAGGCCGAAGTCTCTCAGGTCACTTATAACTTCCCCTTCAATGCTGTAGTCACTATGCGGGAGGATTACCCTGTCATCGTTTGGGGCGTTGCTGACCCCGATGATGGGAGTGCCTCTGCCAACCTCAGTACCTGGATGAAGGAGTGCGCCACTATCTTCTCCGGCAACTCCAACCTCGATAAGTAAGTACACCCCTCGATAAGACTACAGAAAGGAAGGAGAACGATATGTCTACTGGTGAAGTGGTCTTCAAGGCTAACGGCGAGTGGAGCTTTGGTCAGCCTATCTCGGAGATGGACGTCAAGGCCGAGCGGTCCGCCGGTGCCCCGGCTAATAGCCCTGCGCCCGGCACCACCCCCACGCCAGCAGGTGAGGGAACTCCCGCCAAGAAGACCCGCAAGAAGCTCGACATGAACAAGCTCAAGAAGAGTGCTGGTAAAGCGGCTAAGCCGGCGGACCCCAAGGAAGTTGCCTCCGCCGAGGAGAAGCCTGCTCCTAAGAAGACCAAGAAAGAAACCAAGCCTGTGCCTGCTTCCGAACCTGAGCCGGTGCCTGTCCGGGAGCCCACTCCTGAGCCGGAGCCTGCTCCTGTACCCACCCCTGAACCCAAGCCTATCCCCGAGCCGGAGCCTGAGCCCGCTCCCTCCGCCCCGGTGGAAGAGCCCAAGAAGGCACAGGAGTTTAAGCTTAAGCAGATGGGTCTGTCCGACCGGCCTGAGAGTGCCGAGGACGTGAAGCCTGACCAGGAGCCTGTCATTGCGTCTGAGCCTCCTAAGTCCGCGCCCGCTCCTGAGCCCCCCAAGCCCGCGCCTGCTCCCGCCCCCAAGCCTACTCCGGAGCCTGTCAAAGATAATGGTCCTGACCCCGACTTCATCTTCCACAACCTGGAGGAGTTCTGTGAGGTCAGCGGGGCTACCACAGGCACCCTGTCTAAGTTCGCCAGGGCAGTGGTTCGGGCGGCGGCCTCTAAGACCGCCATTTGGGAGAGCAAGGATATGCCGACCCTGCGTGTCTACAGTTGTACTCCTGTGTCTGGCCGTGGCGTCCCTGCTGGTGTCAGGTGTCTGCTGGCTGTGGGCTATGATATCCATATGACCTGCTGCTACGTCAGCGATAGCTTTGCTGTCACCGACGGCTCCAGTAACCTCAAGTGTGTTGGCACCTGCGCGTATGTGCGTGACACGCCTGTGGCGCTCAGCATGGAGCGCAAGCGCGAAGCCGTAACCGTATGAAGAAAGTCCTATTAGGGCTTGCCCTCGTCGCTATACTTGCTATAGCGGCGGGGGCTTTTTATTTGTACTATCAAAAGTCTGAGGAGCAACATTCACGTGATGAGGCTGAAGCTGCGCAGGTGGTCAGCCAGATTACCCAGACAATCGAAAGTACACTACAGCAAAACACCCCCGTGTCCTGGGTGTATGATGCAGAGGATACTCTGCTCTTTGCTATTCGTGTCTCCGATGAGGCGTCTGCTACTCAGGTAGTTCCTGAGGCTATTGCTACCGCACTAAGGTCTAAGTATCCAGAAGGCTTTGCTATGCGTATTGTGCGCGACACTATGGTGGAGCAGAGCCTTGCTGACAAGTCTGATTACTTCGTGGAGAAGTGTGTATCCGGTCTGGAGGCCACCTTCGATGAGAACGACCTCATGCGCTATCTAACTACCATCGCTGTCTATGGCGATGTGAACGGTTTGGAGAATGCGGCAGTCGAGTACTTCACTCGTGAGACTGGTAAGCTGAATAGCGACCAAGCGGGGTTCCTGGCTTATGCCTATAATAACCCTGGAGCCAGCACTACAGAGTATCTCACGCAGGCTGGCAAGACCGCTGAGCAGCTTGGCTTCACTCGGTCTAATGTTCGCAACGCCGCTCTGGAATCTCTACTCCGGAATGAAGTCCAGAAGCTGCCCGAGGTTCAGATGGGCACCACCTCCTATACGGTCCGGCTATCCCTTGCAGTTGCGCAACAGCAGGCAATGCAGGCTAACATCGATACCGCTATGCGACAGTACATCGACTTATCATCTAACGGGTCCTATGTGCTAAATGCAAGCGTGGCCGTGTTAGATAATGCGACCGGTCTAATCACCGCCTACATCCCGGGACGTACATCGGCCGCACAGAACCCGCAAGAGTTCCAGATGAATATTGCTACTTGGTCTGATAACTTCCTCGCTCTAATCTCCAGGATAGCTCAGCCAGGGCAGACACAGTACTCCTTGCAGACTGTGAAATTGCCCAACGGTGATACCACATTCGTTGGGACCGGCCAGCAATGGGATAACCAAACTCTATCGACTGGTGTTGCGAGTTCCGGAACGGCCATCGATGTTCTACAGAAAATTAAAGTGATGGTTCTATCATCTTCGCCATCACTCATCCAGCAGGTGAAGGACTTAACAGGAGAGGTTGTCTATTCTGCGCCTGGTCCTGAAATTCAGCCGGCTAATAACAAAACTGTCTTGAAGCTGAGACAGTGTTTTGTAGAAGATGGTGTTGAATCCGCCACCACTCTAAGTTCGCAGTTGCAGTTATCCAGCGGAGTTGTTTGTTTCGAAATGACCCGTGACTATACGGTAGTGGTGCTACTCGGTAGTGGCGTTATTGGCGGCGATGTTTCATCGGACACGAGGGCTACGCTTGTGGACGTTGCGTCGTCAATAATCACGGATGTTAGAGCTTTCTTCCCTACGCCAAAAACCATGATGTATGCGCGAACAGCGGAAATGGCAGACGAGTTCACTGCTACTTATGACGCCAACTACACTCTCCTGGAGGAGGGCCTTGGCGAGAAGTTCGAGAAGCTTGAGGCCATGGTCATAGACTCTTCCGCTACGCGGCGCACATTTGAGACCGAGTACGAGCGTTTATCTGCTGAGCTAAAGTCTCTTGAGAGCTTTGTCTCCAAGAGAGATTACACCTGGCTGGTAGAAGACCTCTATGAAATCAGACAGGGTAAAGCAGAAGACATTTTAAAATATTCAGTGTAGGGGGAGAGTTTTCGTGTATCAGAACAAACTTCTGGCCTTCAAGCTGTCGTACTGCTTGGGGGTCAAAGATGAAACGCTGGAGCGGGATTTCCCCGAGGTCTACAATGTCGCCAAGTCTTCTGGATACCTGGATGAGATTCCTACGTCCAGAACCTTCCGGGCGATTAACCACATCTACTACACCGTGATGCGGTATGCGGACCTCTATGTCCCGCAGAAGTCTTTCAACACAATTGCAGGCGGCAGGTATCAGAGCATTCTGGAAGGCTCCGGCCTGGCTCCCGATATCATCTATCAGGACTCCAAGGACGTGCTGGACTTTCTGAGCAAGCTGGCCTCTATGTCCCGCCAGCTCATTCCCTCGGTCTACAATGAGCTCAAGCCGGCTTTGGACTATCTGTCCTTCGAGATGATGGTTGGCATCGTGGCCCCATCCGAGGACCAGCTTCGGAAGATTCGGTATATGCTTCGACGGGTGCCGTCCAGCTATAACATCTACTTCTATGCGTCTGATTTGTTCAACGCGGCGAAGGGTGATATCCTGCGGACTGACGCTTCACTGCGGAAGTGCATCAGCCTCGTAACAGGCCGGACTGCCGAGAAGTGCTTGGACACATCTAAGCTGAACAAGGCGCTGACCGACCGGGATGATGGCTATTTTGTTTCGGCTAATACCGTGTCCCGAGACAACAAGAACATCTATCTGCTCCAGCAGAATCTCACGGCTGAAGCGCAGGCGCAGTTCCTGTCTAAGTTCTCCGAGAGTGCAACGCCTGTCAGTGTTCTGGCCACAGTGGATTCCTTCGTGCAGCTCTGGGAATCCAATGAGGCGATTCAGGACAGTGCCGCTATCCTTGCCACCTTGGCCGAGGAGGAGGTGGTTACGCTTCGTGAGAAGTGTCCCACTCTAAATCAGGTTCTGTTGATTCCCATGGCGAAGCCTCTATACACTAAGGTGCTCGCTGGCGAATTCCAGAACGTGAGAGTTCTCTCTATGAGATAAGATTGGCCCACACGGCTCCTATAAGGATTGCCGTGTGGGCCATTTTCATTTGTCTGGTTTTGTGGAGGTGATTCGCTAATGAAGCGTGTTCGGATTCTTGTGCTTTGTTTCCTTGGCGTGCTTGTCCTGAGCCTGTCTGCTCTAAACGAGCAGCTCAGCTTACAACGTCTATGGGCGGAAGCTGATACAGTATCGACGGCCGCCGGTGTCCCTGGGAAGTCTACAGGCTTCTTACCGCAAATCATCCTCGACCTAAATAATACAGGTGCTAAGTCTCAGGCCGAATACGCTGAGAAGATTGCCGAGTGGCGGGCGGTTAATGAAGATGTAGTGGGCTACATAGATATCCCAGGCTTCGACATAAGCTACCCAGTCTTGCAGGGCGAGACTAATAAAACATATCTGCGGACGAATATCTACAAAGAGAAGGATAATGCGGGTTGCATATTCTTGGATTCTAATTATCCTGACATCTATTCTCCCGTGAAATTGATACACGGGCACCACATGAGCAACGGAACCATGTTTGGAAAACTCCCTGATATGCTGTTCTATGAAACCCTCGATGACGCACCGACAATCTATTACACCGATGATTTAGGAACTAAGCAGTTTGAAATCTTCAGTGTGTTCTCTGTCAACTCCGAGGAGGAGAGTGTCATCGTAAGCCAGTACTCTATGATGGATGATATGGAGCACTATAAGCAAGAGTATGTTGAAAGGTCTTGGCCTGCATCTCCTGGCGTTCCCGAGGGCACTGAACTACTTATGCTTAATACGTGCTGGTATGGTTTTTCGGGGAAGGAACACAATCTACATTGTATTGTGGTGGCCGCCCGTGTAGCATGACACTGTAGATAAATGGAGGGAACAAGCTATGTTAGAAGTCTTGTTGGGTCTGCTGGCTAAGGAGAAACCTGCGGTCAGTGCGGTGATTGATTGTCGCCAGGTCAAGCACAGGGACCTTTCTATTATCGAGGTCCGATATGTCCGCGGCAGTCAGTACTATGCCGCCAAGTCCTACGCTACCAGCTCCTGGGTTGCCAGAACGCCTATGGGTCCTGTCCTCAATCTCGATGGTACTATCAAGATTGATACCATCGAGGATGTTGCGGAGGTTGATACCTATAACACAGCGGTGGACCTTCGGCGTAGACCCTGGCCCTGCGAGGACAGCTTGGTCAGGCTCCAGGAACAGCTGGATGCGGCGTCGCTGGAGCTCATCAAGAAGCACTATCCCATGTTGCAGGAGGTCCTCTACATCGCCACCTTCAGCTACACGCCGTTCCCCACCGTACAGGTGTGTTTCGCAAAGGGCGATTCTTGTAAGCAGTTCATCGGAACCGCCGCCCTCGATATGATGGGCAACACCCAGGTCCTGTCTAAGGCCAGCGATGAGATGGACGATATCTATGACGTCTTGCGGTGCGTATGTCTGCCCGCCTTCCAGGAGGAGATGTGCTATGCTTAAGACTGCTGAATACCTGGCGGCACTCAATCCGGGTGCCTGCGAAAACTACTGCCGTATAAAAGGGATTGACTTCTTGGAAGTCAATCCCTTTTCTTTTTCCGCCCTCGAAGAAGTCGTTGACTGCATGTCCACCTTCATCGCTGAGGGCATTAGTTTGGCGTATGTGTTCCAGTGCGCCGACGTGTGGTCCATCTATATGAAGGGCGTATCTGATGAGAAGTATCACAAGGCCCTCGACCTCGTCCTGCACTACGGTGGCCCTACTGACTTTATGTATTATATTCGTGGCTGCTATCGTATGGGCTTCCCGGCTATCAGCAATGAAGAGTACGACGCCTTGGAGCGACTGTATCTGGACACCTTCCCGTCCTTGTCTTTCTTCCGCGAGCAGACCGACGATGATGACATCTATCCCGAGATTGTTAAAGAGGCCATCAGGATGTCTGGTGTTAAGTCCACGGGCAAGTCGGGTGCTAAGGCTATCAGCAAGCTGAATCTGACGTCTAATGCCCGCTATGATGACCTTAATACGGAGAAGTCGACTTCTATCCGACCGGTCGTAGACCCGTCGGAAGCCTACAACTTCTGGTGCTCGGCACCTGTTTGCCGAGTTCACTTCTCCTTGAAGATTGATGGTGTCAACACTAAGATTGCCAGTTCCGAAGAACACGGCATGGAGCTGGCTCTGAGCCGTGGTCGGTCTACTGACAGCATCGACTACTCTGAGGCTATTCAAACCTTTTTGCAGTTGAAGGGCATCGATGTCCGTAAAGTACCGGGGCGTATCACAGGCGAAAGCTTTGTCGGTGTGGAGAATCTCAAGACCGTTGTCACCCACTATCCTGACAAGAACTACAAGACCCCTAAGTCAACAGCTATGGCAATGCTTCGGGCACCGCATAACTTCATCCGAGAGGACCTGCAATATCTCACTTTCTGTGCTTTCGACTACAACGGATTCAAGCCGGACGAATCTTTCCGTATGCTTCAGGAGGTTGGGTTCGACACGCCTCCCGCCTTGGAGTTCGACGGCGAAGAAATTCCGAGAAGTTCTATTGCAGAGTTTAACGAGTGGATGAATCATAATGTGCTCGACCCGCTGTATGAGCGCGGTAATGAGCTGGGCATTGGGTCTGACGGAGTGGTAATGTATTTACTCGCGGACATTGATGCTGAGCGCAATGACAAGTACAGCAACTGTAATATTGCAATAAAGTACGGTCACTGGGCAGCTGCCACCTATGTGTCTCGTGTCACAGGTATCCTGTTCGAGCAACGCAGAGTGGAAGCTTCAATTGTCCTCGAGATTGAGCCTTGTCTCACTCGCGACATGAACACGGCTACGCGTGTGGGTGTTGGCTCACCTGACATTTTGATTCGTGACGGTATACAGATAGGGGACGAGATAGTCTTCGAGCGCAAGAGTGAAGCGTACAATGTGTACCTAAGAAAGAAGGAGTGATTGTACCGATGGAACTCAGGCCGTACCTGCAGTCCCATAAAGTGATTCCCGAGAGAGTCGTTCAGGATGCTATCAACAATTCGGTGAAGAATCGTCGTACACTTTTCGAGGAGCTCCTCACGAACTGCGGCCAGTATGAAGTGGATGAGAAGCTTGTCCTCAAAGTCGCCGAGGATGCTTCCGACGGCGAGGTCCGAGTGCTAACTACCACGAAGGGCCTCAAGCCTTACCTGCAGGGCTACCGTGATTTGGGCGGTGTTGAGGTGTGTGTAACCGCCCAGGTCTTGTGCGTGTCGGACGAGGAGGACACTATTGTCTTCGTTATGATGCGCCCGGATGATACCGCTCTGCTTCACAAGATTGATAGAGTAATGAACGGCGTTCCCTACTCCATCGCAATCGCTCCTTCCTTCATCTTCAAGACCATCCATGATACGGATGTGGAGCCTCTGCGAATCGAGGCCATGTCCTCTAACCTGAGTGCGGAGACCGATAGCCGCAAAGAGGACACCGGTGTGAAGCGGGAATCCGAGGCCAGGCGTATCTATACAAGTATGCTGAACCTTGGCATCGACCGCGGGGCCTCGGATATTCACATCATGCCTCTGCAGGATAAGTGTCACATCCTCTACCGTATCGATGGCACCAACTACAAGCTGATGGAGATTCCTAAGGAGATAGGTGAACGTATCAGCAACATCCTATGTACGGACGCCAGTGTGCAACGTAAGGGTGAGCTGACAGCGGCGGACGGCAAGGTACGTTATATCCCGCAGGGCGATGGTCGCATGGACACAAAGCCTCGTGACCTTCGTTTCTCTATCCTCCCGAGCACTAAGGGCACGGACATTAACGTTCGTTATCTGAACGATAAGATGTACACCTTCGAGCAATTGGGTATGTCCGAGCGCAATGTGCGTTTGTACAAGGAATTGCTTGCAAGACCGCAAGGCCTTATCATGCAGGTGGGTCCTACGGGCTCGGGTAAGTCTACCACGTTGTACACGGGCCTGCAGTACATCCGTCAGCAGACCCTTCGTAACATCATCACCGTTGAGGACCCCGTGGAAATCTATATGGATGGTATCACGCAGGTGTCCACAAACGATAAGTCGGGACTGACCTTTGCTAATGTCATTCGTCAGTTCCTCCGCCATGACGTTGACGTCGGTATCGTGGGTGAGATTCGTGACGAGGAGACCGCCTTGGAGGCTGTTCGTGCGGCCACCACCGGCCACCTTATCATTTCCTCCCTGCATACCAATGACTCTATCGGTGTCTTTGAGCGTCTTATCCGCTTGGGCGTCGACTCCTATACGCTTGGCGATGTGTTGGTGGCTATCATGTCTCAGCGTCTTGTGCGGCGGCTTTGTCCGCATTGCAAGGAGAAGTATGAGCTGAAGCTATCTGACCCTAAGGCAAGGCATTTCCGTTTGCCGGAGGGTGAAGGCACCATGCCTTTCTATCGGGCAGTTGGTTGCGAGCATTGCCATAATATTGGGTATTCCGGTCGTGTGGCCGTAAATGAGATTCTTCAGATTGATGGGCAGATGCGTCATTTCATTCAGATGCATTCTCCCCGTCAGAAGTATGAGGAGTACTTGAGGGGTAAGGGCTTCATCACTATGTATGCAGATGCCCTTGAGAAAGCCAAAGCTGGCTTCACCTCTCTGGAGGAGCTTGAGCCTATGTGTTCTGACACGTTGGCGTTTAAGGCAGATGACCAGGTTGCCAATTAAGATAAAGGAGGCGAAAATAATTGGGTACGTATAGCGGTAAACTTCTTACCGTTTACATCTCGCCAAGCGGTGTGCGTGTGGCCGAGGGTGAGAACCGAGGGGGCAATCCCAGTATCTCCCGGTTCTTTATGGTACCCGCAGTTGAGGAGTTTTTCATGGAGATTCCCGGCTCAGCGGGTGCATACGAAGTTACTAATATGTCCGGCCTTGTGGACGCTATCCTGAGCGAGTGTGCCAACCAGCGCACCAGCGCTAAGCGCGTCATGGTCAGTACGAACTGTCTCGGCATCACTACTGAGGTGCACGGCGACACCAGCAAGACAGCCTCTATCATGGAGCTGCTGTCCTCTGACCTCGGCGCCAAGAAGAAGGATAAGGGTTCCCAAGATAAGCAGAAGGGTTCCTTGGGTACCCTACAGTGCAAGGTGTCCTGGGGTGACCTCGTCCAGGACGGTAAGGCCACACGTCAGGTCACCACGACTGTGGGCGACAAGTTCGTCTTGCAGTCTATGGTGCAGGAGTTCTTCCATCGCGGCTATCAGGTCATCAGTGTGTCTGACTGTGTTGGTTCTCTGATGAACTTCCGGCAGGCGGAGGAGGCTACCTTTGACCACAAGGGTAAAGTCATCTTCGACTTCGACACGACTTTCACCTCTATCAACCTGCTGAAGGATTTGCCCATTTCTATCAACCCCTTCAGCTACATGGACGCGTTTGAGCTTCAGGACCGTATCCTGACCCTGGTGCAGGATGCTGTGGAGAGTGTGGGGCGTAGCCCCAAAATCTTCATCACCGGTTCTATGATGCGGGACACTCAGCTCTACTGCTCCCTCATCGATAAGCTGGAGGGCATGGGCTATTCCGTCTATGACCTGTTCGACCGCCCCATGGTGGACCCCGATACCGGCTTGGAGCCGGACACTGGGCGTCCTGTCCTCACACCCGACTACGCAATCAATATCGCTATGCTCATGTCTGCGTACGCGAAGAATGTGGTGGCACTGACGCCTAAGGTTGGGTTCGAGGTTGTCTTCAAGCAGAACAGCAAAGTGATGGCCGGCTTCGCTCTGATTGCGTCTCTGGCCTTTTTCGCCGTGTCTGCCTTCTTCGCCGGCATGACTGCGCTGGACGTTATGGATATGCAGAACAACCCGCCGAGGGTGGACAGTCTTCAACAGGAGATTAGTTCTCTGCAGGCCCAGCAGACTCAGTTGCAGTCTACCATCAACACGCTGACCCAGGCGGATGTCACCGTTCTGGACACGCTCAATTTCGTTCATAGTAATCAGTCTCCGCTTATCAATGTGGTTTCTGTTGACACGAAGGATATGCTCACCACCGCTATTGTGGATTCTACTGGCACTACTCCTGGCACTCCTGTGCTGGATGAGAACGGCAATGAGATTACTGCCGGCGCCAGTGGTACTCACACGACCGAGGTCCGGCAGGCTATTGTCATTCGTGGCTACTCCAGGAACGCTGAGGCGGCGGTTGATTATTATAACCGTCTGTTCCATTATGGCCTGCCTGTGGACCCCGTGCTGAACGGTATCGAGGAGTACACCCTGCCTAACGGGACTGATACGGTGTGTATCTTTGAGATTGAGATTGGGGGTGTGATGGCGTGACCGACGAGCAACTGCATCGCAGAATGATAAGCAAGCGGCTCCTGATTGTCTCGGTGCTCCTATTGCTCCTTGGCGCGGGCCTGCTCTATTACAGGTTCTACCGCCAGCCGGAGCTTCAGCAGTACCGGGCGCAGAAGGCGCAAGAGACCAGTCTGCAGTCGCAGATTACCCAGCTCCAGGCCACCAATGGCCAGATGAGTGCCACCATCGAGGAGAACGGCAAAGAGCTTGTGAGCTTCTCCGAGGACAAGATTAAGTACATTAACCTTGCCTCGGAACTGTCTTCTAAGTGGGAGGTCACCATCAATGAGCTGTCTGTCTCTGATGTGTGGAACGAGGGGCAGATGGCGGGCATGACTACTGTCGTTGAAGTTGAGGGAAACATGGAAGGTGTTCGCGGCTTCATCAGCGACTACTGCGGTTCTAACTACACGAACCGTATAACTAAGATTGCCTGCCGCCCGGACGACCGCTACGAGTGGATGTACCGCTACATCGATGACTTGCAAATCCTGAACTGGTTTGATTTGTCTAAGGAGAAGGATATGTGGGAGAGCGAAAACGCGGAGGCCATTCGCCAGCAGCAGCAGGAGATTCTGAACAACGGCGGCTCCATTGAGAACTTCGATGCTCTCGCGGGCCAAATCAAGTCCATCACCTTGGACGACATGTTCAAGGATTATCGCTTCAAGCTCTATCTGCAAGTTGACTTCTTGGGCCGGCAGTAAGGAGGAAATCTATGGATATTCCTTTTCTGTCCAGCAAGAAGATGAAGCGGGACGAGTTCGTCATCTTGTGTACTACCCTAAGCTGGATGATTAACTCCGGTCTGTCTATCCGCGACGGTGTCTCTGAGCTGCTGGCGGACAAGAACAACCGGATGAATCGCGGTGCTCTTGAGACGCTTCGAGACGAGCTCGATGAGGGTAAAACTCTCTCAGTAGTTATGCGGGATAACGAGGCCATCTTCGGTGAAGGCTACTGGCGGCAGATTGATGCTGCTGAGCGAACCGGTAAGGTGCCCGAGTGTCTAATGCGTATCGCGGACCAGGTGCGGAATGATGGTGACCTAATGGGTAAGGTGCGTGGCGCACTGACCTATCCGGCGTTCATCCTACTGCTTGCCCTGGCCGCGGGCTACTATATGTTCACCACCATCGTTCCCGAGATGGGCACCATGATGGCGGAGTTCGATGTCGAGATGCCGGCGCTGACTAAGGTCATGATGTCGGCTGCGGACTTCCTAATCGCCAACGGCCTATTCGTTCTATTGGCATTAGTGGGCATCATATTCGTTGTCCACTACTTGCTGACCAAGCCGTTCAAGATGCAATGGCATGAGACCATCACGAAGATTCCTGTCGTGGGAAGCGTGTCGGTGAACATGAACTTTTCGTTGTCATACCTTCTATTGAATGATATGATATCGAATGGCGCCAACATCGTTGAAGCGTTGCGTGTGGCCGCCAGCGGCTGTACTAATTTGTACATCCGCAAAGAGCTCGAGGACACAGCGGACCGTATGGACCGTGAGGGTATCTCCCTAACGGATGGTCTGCTGGATACCAACACTATGCCTGCGGACGATAAATTGATGCTCCAGATTGGTCAGCGTACCGGTCGTGAGATGGAGCTTTTGCCCGACTTGTCGGAGCGCAGGCGCAAGGCCGCGTATGACTCTGTGAATAAAGTCATGGAGTTGTTGCCCACAGTTGTGCTGTTGGTGGTGTCTGCTATCGTCGCGGTCATGGTGGTTTCCATCTATATGCCCATGATTTCCATGGCTACAGATATTGGCTAAGGAGGTTAATGGTTTGAGGAAAAAGCAATCTCGCAAGGGATTCTCCTTAATCGAACTTCTCGTGGCGATAGTGGTCCTGGCAATCCTGGGGACCATCACTATCACTGCGGGTACTTCTGCTCAAAGGAGAGCCCGTATAACCTCGGCAATGACTGTGTTCAGTGATTACAGGTCGGCCTTCAATACGGCTATCATGGACCACCCGGGTTTGGTTAATGACCGTGAAGAACTTTGGGTGGGTCCTGATGGGACTGATACTGGGGTAATGTATACCTCGAAAGAAGCATTCAAGCGCCTTGTCGGATACATGAATAGTTCTCTATCCGCAGACTTGCAGCTTGTCCCGAGCGCTGATGGCCCGTACTATGAATCTAAGGGGAATGACCCTTGGGGTGGCAAGTACGTTATGCTTGAGTACCCCGATATTCCCGGTGGGCTGTCCTACTATGACCCGACACAGCCGCACAGCAAAGCCACAATATGTATGTCTATCTGGTGCACAGGTGTGGACTCAGATATTATCATCCCTGATGAAAACGGGCTTGTGACTGTCCGTGACTTCTCCGTTGGCATCGCCGTTATGGACCATGCTGGGGACTTGAGTTCCGAGACGCATGGCTCAACGGATATATCGAAGCCTTTCCTTGGTGCTACCATGCGCCTAAAGTGATTGACTTCGTTTGCCATCTATTTACATCAAGTAAAGGTCAGGTAGATACACATGAAGAATCTTTTGAAGAAGGCCCGCAAAGGCTTCTCCCTGGTTGAGCTGCTGATTGCCGTCGTGGTGCTGGGCATCCTCGGCGCTATGCTGATTGCCGCTGGTACCGCCGCCCAGAACAAGGCCCGCGTGTCCGTAGCGTCCAACGATATCGACTCCGTCCGGAATGCTGTCTATACCGCCTTCATGATGAAGCCGCAGGTCATGCAGTATACCGATGGCACCGCCAATTGGGCACAGACTGTGGTGAACAACATCAATGAGGAGCTGGATGAGAACTGGCAGTGGGAGCTGCTTCCCGAGGTCAAGAATGCAGCTAACGGCGCTCCGTCCTCCGGCCCCATCGCCCAGACCCCGCGTATGCGTGACCCCTGGAATAACCCCTACACCATGTACATTTACACCGACAGCTTCACCACCACCTATCGTGATGAGACCGGCACTCAGAACCTGCCGGAATCTGATTCTGTCATGTACGTGGTCATCGCATCTGCTGGCCCCAACGGCACCGGTGCGGGTATGGGCTATCAGGGTAACATCGCTGTTGATGCCACCTCGGGTATCGCAGTGGATGGCTCTCGTGCCAACATGGTGAACAACACCGATGGTATCGATGACTTGGGTGTTGTGATTCGTATCCGCAACGGTAGCACTTCTATGGCCACCTTCGGCTGGGGTGCCGCTGCTATGGGCGATATGGCTAACACCCAGTGGGTCTTCTGCGGTCACCAGGGCGCGGGTTCCTATACCGTAACTGGCAAGTATACTAAGAAGGACGGTTCCTCCATCACCGAGAGCAACCCCTTCACCAGCGGTAGCTCTCTTGACCAGTTCCCCAACCTGGAGAAGCTGCAGAACGGCAACGCTCTGGGCACCGTCGTGGGCAACTAACACAGAGGATTTCCTTGGCTTTAAAGCCAGCTAATCTACACTCATGTGGCTGGGAAGTTGAAAGGACTCGACTTCCCAGCCACGCTTAACTTAATCTATTGATATTGTATTCAGCCTCTATATGAGTGGTTGAATAGAGTACCAATAAAGAATGTGCTCAGATAGGAGGTATTCAATGGAACGCAAGCCAGATGATGCCGGGTATATTGATTACCTGGGTACTAACCTTCGCCGGCGCCAGTACTACAATTGGCGCGAACGAATGCTTCCGAGGGTGGAGGATATTGCGGCCTCGTTCAAGAACGATGGTTTCGATAGTACCATGGCTCGGTTCAGTCTAACCCGGCGGGATGCTGTCCTGCTGAAGCGTTTGCGGTATCTGGATGATTCCGAGATTCCACCGGAGCTTGTTGCTCTGGAAAAGGAGATGCCGCTATGACCGCCCTCAAGAGAAAGCGAAAAGGTTTCTCACTGGTGGAGATGGTCGCAGTCGCTATCATTCTTGCTGTCATCACTATCTCCGTTACATTTGTTTCGCAGGCTGTGAGTGTCCTTCGGACCCAACAGCGCAACTCCATCTACTTATCAACGCATAACCTGAACGTAATGGAGCAAATCCGGCGGGAGATGAATCAGCTTGGGGAGACAGGTGAACTACCTTCCTACTATGGAGATGTTGATGGTGCACAGGACACGGGCATTGAGGCTCGTGATTTCTCCACCACTGAAATAGCAACGCGAGTGTATATCACCAAGACACCTTGGGACAACTTTCATGTCTATTCTGTACGGATTGAGAGCCGCGTCCGCGGCTATGTGCAACGTCTAAACAGCACCTATATCCTCACAGACATTGGCATCGAGAAAGACCCCACGGTCACACTTCCTTAAGGAGGTGTCTATGCTGATGGTGAAAAACATTCTAAGGAAGCGCAGGCGCCGGGGCATGACTATGATAGAGACTATTGTGGCCCTGCTCCTAATGGCCATGGCTATCCTCGTTATCGGGCGACTAACGTCTGCAAGGATTGCGGAAACCGAAATCCTCGAGAGCCAGTACTCGGTGCAGGCGGTGGATGCCTTCATGTACGGTATCTATCAGGACTACCACAAGTGTCTGTCTTTCGATATTGTGGATGACCCCATCGAGGATGAGGCTGGTAATCTCCTGCGAACCCTAACCAAGTCCATCTCCTTTGACCTGGGAACAGGTGGTGCCAACATCTATTCCTACGACCGAGAATCGGGTAAGTGCTATGTGAATGGCTCGGAGGTCTTTAAGTGCGAATCCTTTGTGGCGCAGGGAACCAGCCAGTTCCTCTATGTGGCCGTGAAGTTGCAGAACCAAAAGATTCTCGAGTTCCAGATTTATCCTTAAGGGAGGTCTTGCTATGCGAAAGTTTCTAACCAAGCGTAAGCAAGGCTCTATAGCACTTGCGCTTGTTTTCAGCGTCATGATTGCCATTCTAATGCTTGGCACTCTAAGGGTGTCTATGGCATTGAATGCCTCCAATCATGGAACGGAGAAGCAGTATGCTACCATCCAGACTCTCAGGTCTGTCACCGAAGTCTCCTGCTATAGCTATGTCCATAACCTGACTTCCTGTGTGGCCACCCGAAAGCTCGGTGAGGTTATGCCCGGGACCCCTGATGCAGTCATCTATATGGATGCTCTGGAGAAGATTCAGGAGGAGCTGGCTACCCTTGATGAGACTGGTGCCGTAGCGGATAAACAACTTTGGCGCGTTCAGAGTGCAGAGGCCGCCATCGGCGGTGTGGACTTTGGCAATCCCGATATGCTGGCTCAGCTACTGGCTCCGGTGGTGAACAGGTCGCATACTTTCCAGTTGCGGCTTGAGGAAGACTTGGACCTAAACTTCTCAAGTTCCAACACCTATATGGGCATCGATGAGGCTCGCGTGGAACTGCATCCTGTGAAGATTCAGGTGACCCTAAAGGTGCGGAGCGAGATGCTTGTCCAGCATTTCATCGTTGAAGGACTCTACATGTATGTGACTCGGAGTGAAGCGGTAAACGAGGATGGCAGTATTTCTAAGAATGCCACAATGCGAATAACAGATGATGGTTCAGGAAGTGGGGTGCATATTTACCGTGACTACACATAAGGTACTAAAGCAGAAGCGTAAAGGCCTCTCGCTCATTGAGCTGGTGGTCGTTCTGATTATCGTGGGCATCATCCTGGTGGGTTTTGCGGCTTCGGCGTCCACCCAGGTGAAGCGGGCCAACCGGTCGGATGTGGAGAATGAGTTGCAGGTCATGTCCTCTAATCTCTCGGACGCCTACTATGACCTTGGTAACCCGACGTTCGAGCCTGCCGCCGATGCCGCCGATGGCACCACAACTGAGCGGGCGAGGTTCAAGAGGTTCCTAATTACTCTGGAGACCTATCTCGGCTGTCAGTTTGACCGAGGGAGTGCCACCGATACCGCTGACTTTGGCTCCATCGTGGCCACCGATTTGGGCTACTATGTTGAGATTAAGGAGCCTCTGGATACCTATGAGCAGACCTACAAGTGTTGGTTTGTTACCTCGAAGGAGGCTCCTGCCCGCTATGCCATGATATGTTCGGGTGGTGATAATACCATTGTTGAGTATGAGGGCTACGCCTCCAACAATTACTCAGACGATATTGTACTTATCATCTACCCGAAGACGGAGGAGTAATCACCTTTATTACCCAGTAAAATTGCCCCGGCTCATTTCGTACCTATATACGAGTGAGCCGGGGCATAAGTCTTTCCCGGTGAAAGTTTCCAGCAGATTCTATAAAGACCTTGCGGTGGCTGAGTTCGCGCCGGGTATCCACCACCGGCGTATGCTCATCGTACCACCGCCACGTGATATCCACGGACAGAGTGCGGCCACAGTTGTTGCAGCGGTGGTCGTTATTTGTATCCGCGTGTTTGACCACTTTGGTCTCAACGTAAGCACATTTCTTGCAGATGCGCTCGGCACGATGGCCATCCGGTCCCATATCAGTATAGGTCCATGCCCCGAAGTTATGATTCTCAGTAGTCTGACGATAGCCGCCACAGCAGGAGCGTCCTACCTTGATATGCCTGCTCTCGTTCATCGAGTTATAGGAGTAGGCCCAGGAACAGCTATGGCTGTAGTAAGTCTGGGTGGACTGCAACGTCGGATTGAGCGCGCCGGTTACAGGGTCACGCGTAGCAGCAACTGTCTGGCCATTAGGGGCAGGCATGGTAAGGCCACTGTAGCCAGGAGACACAGGTATATAGCTGTATCCACCGTGGCTCGTAAGAGGGGCGTTGGGGTTAGCCATAGCGGCATTCCAGATGGCACTGTCAGCCTGGCCGTAACTGGTGTTAGTGTTGCCGAACTGATAGCCACTAGGTGCATTGGTGTTAGTGGTATAAGAACCACTGGTGGTAGTGCCACTGCCGGGTTTAACGTTAGCGTTAGGATTGCTAACATTGATGCGGGACCACCAATAGGTCGGGAGGCGAGTAATATACTTCAGACCATCCGGTCGAGTGGAAAGTCGGTAATAGCGGTCACCGTACTTCCACACGTAATTGGCGGAGGCCGCAACGGTGGCATCATAGTTACTGCCAGAGCCTACATAGACCCTCCAGTCAGCGCCATTGGTATTACCGGCAGCGGCATTGATTTCCCCGAAGGTCAGCGCAGGGGATACTACGTCAGCAATCTCGGGAGGGTCCACAGTAGCAATAATCTCGGTGTCCTCATCGATGTACTTACAGGTAGAACACGTACGCTTCTTGGTTACTACACCCTTGGATGTAGTGGTGGACCAGGCACCGTAGGTATGTTCTTGGTTCTTACCCTCGTCAGTAATGTAACCGCAGACGGTACACATCTTAACCTTGGTGTGCCCATCGTAGTCACCCATCCACTGCTCGCTGAAGTTGTGGTTTTGCTTTTGGTACTCCTTCTTAGTGAACCCACAATTCTTACAGGAGCGAGTATTAGAGTGTTGGGTCTCATTGAGGTGCGTGTAGGGTGTAGCCTGATTCCAGCTATGACTCGTAGGACGCCACTCGACATAGCCGCAAGTAGAGCACTTATACTTGCGTTCGCACTGGGTGTCGTTCAACGGTTTATAAGCGTCATAGGGGTTATCGTCTCGATTCTCCTCCGTAATCTTAGTGTTGTTCTGGGCCTGCATACTGTGGCCCTGATTCACCCACTTGGTATTGTTGCAGTAGCGGCAGTACTGCTTATACTGGTGCTGGGAATTAGTAGACTGCTGGTAGACCATCGGGTTATAGCTCACCCAGGAACAGTTCTGGTCTACCCAGTTGACCTGGTCGCAGTAGCTACAAATCTGCTGACGCTGATGCTTGGTCTCGCCATTCTGCCGGTAGGTGTCCTTGTAGACATAGTTGTGACTTTGGTCCACCCACCTGGTGTCGCCACAGTAACGGCAGACCTGCTGACGCTGGTGCTGGGTGAGGCTCTTCTGCTGGTAGTTGTTATTGTAGCCCCAGGAATGACCTGTGTCTACCCAGCGAGTAACAGAGGTGCCACAGCGGGTGCAGTATTGCTTATACTGATGGTAGGTCTCATTCTTGTGCTGGTACTGCATAGGGTTGAAGTTGGTCCAAGAGTGAGTAGTGTAGTAGACCCACTGCTCAGCACCGCAGGAGCAGACCTGCTTTCTTTGCTCCTTGTTGGGGTCGGTCGGGTCCGCGCGATACTGAGCCGGATTCGCCACCTGCCAGGAATGGGTGTGTGAGGAACCACCATTATGAGAAAACAAAGTGTGACCACAATTTTCACAGGTCGTGTTATTATCTGGTTGTCCGGGGGATTCGCTGTAGAAACCTTGGCAGACGCATTGAGTAGCACTGCAGCTGGAGTTAGTATACCATGCACTCGCAGTGAGAGTGCTGGCCATAAGGCAGACAACTATGATGGCCAGGGTCAGCGCCATCATAGTAAGATTCTTAATCCTCTTCATAGTATTCTCCTTTCATAAGATAGGGTAGTAGTTATACTAACTGATGGAGGATGCCACTACAAGCGGGCATCCACAAGTACAGAATATATAACGCCTCGCAACTTTGCAAGGTCGCGGTAACGAAACTTAATTCGTTACTAACTAAAATTAAAGGGGCATATCATAGTAAATCTTCAGGACTGCCTGAGAAGGTTTATTATGATATATCTCTTTAGCCGGGAAGTCTGCAGGAGGAAATCTTCCTCCATGCTCCCCAAGTGGTGGAGTAGTTATGAGTATGGCTTGGT